>Ga0209564_1001009_pt1 | contig 35025 bp, 29 predicted proteins | sample AraplaCol_mMF_r2_FD_184272 | JGI IMG/M metagenome (GOLD analysis project Ga0209564, IMG submission 184272) | Arabidopsis root microbial communities from North Carolina, USA - plate scrape MF_Col_mMF_r2 (SPAdes) (version 3) | ecosystem: Host-associated > Plants > Roots > Endosphere | place: USA...
AACGTGGCCAGCCGAGATCGTCGGAAATCTCCGCCAGCGTCGCCGGCCGTTTGCGGCGGGCAAAATACTCCATCAATTCCAGCACGTTGGCAGCTTGCCTGACCAGCATTGAATTCGTTCTTCCCTGTCCCGCGACTGTGTTTGGTCGCCTGCATCGCTGCGCATTCTGGTTGGCTCTGTAGCGCCAAATGGCCTTGGAAGGCCATCCGGATCGGCCACGAGCGTCTTGACTTCTAATTCATGTATAGGTCTTATGAATTCATAAACAAGAATTTTCGAGTAGCGCCGATTGCCCGCAGGGCTTTGACGCCGCCGATCTGGGGTCAGGGGAGGAAACATGACCATTCGTAATACTCTTGCCGTATCTGCTCTCGCGCTGTCGCTTGGCCTCATGTCGGCCACGGCTGCGTCAGCCCAGACGCCGGTGAAACTCGGCGTGCTCGCCGACATGTCCGGCATCTTTTCGGATATCGGCGGCATGGGCTCGTTCGAGGCCACCAAGATGGCCGTCGAGGATTTCAACAAGCTGCCGGGTGCCGACAAGTTCAAGATCGAGGTCGTGCAGGGCGATCCGCAGAACAAGCCGGACATCGCACGCAACATCGCGCGCAAGTGGTTCGAGACCGAAGGCGTCGATGTTCTGCTCGACATCCCGACCAGCGCCACGTCGCTGGCCGTTGCGCCGCTGACGGCCGAACTGAACAAGGTCGCGCTGTTCACGGCCTCGGGCACGTCGGATCTCACCGGCAAGGCCTGCACGCCGAATTCGGTGCACTGGACCTATGACACCTGGGCGCTGTCGCACGGCACTGCCGATGCCATGACCAAGGCCGGCGGCAAGAACTGGTTCTTCCTGACGGTCGATTTCGCGCTCGGCGCCTCGCTGGAGCGTGACGCGACGGCCGTGATCAACGCCAATGGCGGCAAGGTGCTCGGCAGCATCAAGCATCCGACCGACTCCAATGACTTCGCGTCCTATCTGCTGCAGGCGCAGGCGTCCAAGGCCGACGTCATCGCGCTCGCCAATGCCGGCGGCGACACCATCAAGGCGATCAAGCAGGCGTCGGAATTCGGCATCGTGCAGGCGGGCCAGAAGCTCGCGGCGATGCTGATGTTCATCTCGGACGTCCACTCGCTCGGTCTGAATACCGCGCAGGGCCTGCAGCTCACCGAAGCTTTCTACTGGGATCTCAACGACAAGACCCGTGAGTTCGGCGAGCGCTTCGCCAAGCGCCACAATGGTCGCTATCCCAGCATGAACCAGGCCGGCGCCTATTCCGCTGCGCTGACCTATCTGAAGGCGGTCGCCAAGGTCGGTTCGCCGAAGGACGGCGTCGCCGTGGTCAAGGCGATCCGCGACATGGGCACCTTCGACGATCCGCTGTTCGGCAAGACCACGCTGCGCGAGGACGGCCGCGTGCTGCACGACATGTATCTGCTGCAGGTCAAGAAGCCGGCGGAATCGAAGAAGCCCTATGACTACTACAATGTCGTGGCGACCATTCCTGCCGACAAGGCGTTCCGTCCGCTCAAGGACGGCGGGTGCCCGCTGATCAAGTAAGGTCTACTTCCGAGACTTGGACTCCCAAGATTTGGACTCCCAAGACTTGGACGCGCAGATGACGGTGATCCCGCTCTGCGCGTTCTTTTTTATCCGAACGTCGACGTCCTAACCCAAGAGGAAAAGCCATGCGTCTCGCCAATAAACTCGCCATCATCACTGCAGCTGCGTCCGGCATGGGACGCGCCGGCGTCGAATTCTTCCTCAGGGAAGGTGCGAAAGTCGCGGCTGTGGACGTCAATGCCGAGGCGCTGACGCAGCTGAAGGCGGACATGAAGGCCAAGGGCTACGAACTGATCACCATCCAGGCCGATCTGTCCAAGACCGAGCAGATGAAGAGCTCGATCAATGACGCGGCAACCGCGCTTGGCGGCGTCGATATCCTCTGGGCCCATGCCGGTACGCCGGGGCCAGCCGGTGTCGAAAATCTCGATCTCAAAGCCTATGAATTCGCGATGTCGCTGAACGTCACCTCGGCCACGCTCGGTGCGGGCGAAGTGATCCAGTATATGCGCAAGCGCGGCGGCGGCTCAGTGATCTTCACCTCGTCGGTGTCGGGCATCGTCGGCTCGATGATGAGCCCGATCTATTCGGCGGCGAAGTTCGCGGTCGTCGGTCTCACCAAATCGCTGGCGCAGGCTTTCGCCGCCGATCAGGTCCGCGTCAATGTGATCTGCCCCGGCCTGGCCGATACCCCGATGAAGCTCGGCTTCACCGGTCGTTCCGGCATCGCTGCAGAAGCGGCAGCCAACGAAACCAAGCTGCTCACAGCCGTGCCGATGGGCCGTCTCTGCAAGGCCGAGGACGTGGCGAATGCGGCGCTGTGGCTGGCGTCGGATGAATCGACCTTCGTGACCGGCGTGGCGCTGCCGGTGGATGGCGGCTTCACCGCACGCTGATCGCAAGAGCATCAGCAAACAAAAAGGGCGCGGTCAGCGACGACCGCGCCCTTTGCTTTGAAGGCCTTCAGGTCACGCAGCGCGGACGCCGGCCAGGAAGGTGTTCACTTCGCCGGTGAGCTGCTCGGCCTGTTTCGACAGGCCCGAGGCCGCGCTCAGCACCATGCTGGCGGCATTGCCGGTTTCGTGCGCCGCATTCGTGACACCGCCGATATTGGTGGTGACGTCCTGCGTGGCCTGCGCGGTCTGGGTGACGTTGCGGGCGATCTCGGCGGTGGCGGCACCTTGCTCCTCGATGGCCGAGCCGATCGTGGTGGCGATGGCGCTGACTTCCTCGATGGTGGTGGTGATGCCCTGGATGGCGTCGACCGCTTCCTTGGTCGCGTTCTGGATCTGCGCGATGCGGGTGACGATTTCCTTGGTCGCGCTGGCGGTCTGGCCGGCGAGGCTCTTCACTTCGGTGGCGACCACCGCAAAACCCTTGCCGGCATCGCCGGCGCGGGCCGCTTCGATCGTGGCGTTGAGGGCGAGCAAGTTGGTCTGGGCGGCGATGGTCGAGATCAGGTCCACGACCTCCTCGATCTGCTGCGCGCCTTCGGCCAGTGCGCGAACGATGGTGTCGGTGCGGCGGGCGCTCTCCACGGCATGCGTGGTGATCTTGGCCGACTGTGCCATCTGGCGGGCGATCTCGGAGATCGAGGACGACAGTTCTTCAGCGGCGGCGGCGACAGTCTGGACGCGGCTGCTGGCCTGGTTGGCGGCTGTTGAGACGACTCCCGCGCGGTCATTCGTGCTGGCGGCGGTTCCCGACATCGACTTGGCCGTTGCTTCCAGTTCGGTCGAGCCCGAGGCCATCAGGCCGACAAGCTGGCCGACCGACGCATCGAAACGATCGGCGAGGGCGATCAGCGCGTTGCGCTTCTCGGTCTCGCTACGCTGTTCGAGTGCAACCTGTTCGGCCTGCAGTGAGCGGGCGGTGAGCGAGGTTTGGCGCAGCATTTCCAATGTCTCGGCCATGCGGCCGATTTCGTCGCTGCGATCGGTCTCGGCAACTGTCTGGTCGAGCGCGCCATTGGCGATTTCATGCATGCGCGCTTGCAGGCGGCGCAGCGCGCCGAGAATGTCGCTGGCGATCAGCCAGGACAACAGCGCCATCACGCCGAGCACGGCGGCGCCAAGGGAGCCGAGGCGGACAAGCAACGCGTTGAAGTCGGCGTCGAGGTCATCGATATAGAGACCCGTAGAGAAGGTAATGTCCCAGGGCGCGTAATGCCGGGCGTAGACCATCTTGGCGGTCGGCTCGGTCTGGCCTGGGCGCGGATAGAGATAGTAGGTCGTGCCGCCGGTCGGTGTCTGTTTGCCGGCATCGATGATCGCTTTGGAGATCAGCACGCCGTTGGAATCCTTGGCGCCGGTAAACTTATCTTCGAGCTTGGTATTGCCGGCATTCACCAGCAATACGCCGTCGGGCTTGTAGGCGACGAGATAACCCTGCTTGTTGCCGAAGAACATGTTCTTGGCGAGCTGGCGATACTGCGTCTGCGCGTCGGCCAAGGTCAGCTTCCCGGCTGTGATCAGCTCCTGCATGCTTTCTGCCATGCCGACCATGAGATCGACGCCGGTGTGGAGTTGCTCCATCCGATCCTCCGTCATGCGCTTCTGGCTGAGCGATGCGGCGACTGCGATCACGGCGCAGATCGATGCGGCGGAGACCAGCACCATGCTGGCGAGCTTGGTGCGGATCGTGAAACGGCTGAGCAAACTCATGGCGACCTCTGATCGGAGCGATGTGCACTGCAATACCAGCGAGTCGCTTACCAATCGTGAATCGTGAAGAGCTCAACTTGTTCGCGGCGCGAACGGCGTGACGCTCAGTTGCGAAGCGCCGGCACCACGAGAAACGGAATCATGCCGAGCACCACGCTGATCAGCGCGAAGGCGAGCAGCGAATTGTAGCTCTGGGTCCAGTCATGAAGCAGGCCGCCGGCCCATGATCCCAGCGCCGCGCCGAGGCCGCTGCCGAAGGTGATGGCGCCATAGATCGTGCCGACGCGTTTGCCGCGAAAGATCTTCATCGCGGTCGCGGAGAGCAGGGGGCCGCGTGATCCGACCATGCTGCCGAAGCAGACGACGAAGCCGGTGAGCAGAAAGTAACTGGGATACCATTGCAGCAGCCACAGCATGACGATCCCGAGCAGCGAGCACGAGTAGCTGAACAGGATCGAAGGGCGGCGGCCGATCACGCCGTCGAGCCAGCTGATGCCCAGCATGCCCACCAGCAGTGCAACGCCGCTGAACCCCCATGCAGTCGCCGCCTGCAGGGGCGGGAAACCGGCATCGACGAGATATGCCACAACTTGCGGCGTGATCGAGTACATGCCGATCGCGGTAAAGAAAAAAGTACCGAACAACGCCCAGAAGGCGTGATGGCGCATGGCCGAGACGAGTGTCCATCCGTCGTCAATGAGGTCATCGTTGCCTTTGGGCTTTTCGAGATGCGGTGAGCCGGCACTGAATTTTTGCCAGGGTAAGATCAGCAATGGCACCATCACAGCAAGCGCTGCAAAGCCGAAGGTGCGATAGGCGCCGCTCCATTCGATATGGTCGATCAGCAGTTGCGCGAGCGGAAGCATCAGGAGAACACCGGCGCCGGTTGCCGAATAGACGACGGACATCGCCGTCGGCAAACGCTTGCCGAACCATAGCCCGAGCATCAATGCATTGGGGACGGCTCCGATGCAGGCCACCGCAAACCCGAAGCAGAGTCCCATCGCAAGCTGGAATTGCCAGAGTTGCCGGGAATAGGCCGCGGCGAGCAGGGAGCATCCGAGCACGGCGAGGCCGATCAGAAACACTGTTCGCGGGCCAGACCGGTCGAACAATCGCCCGACCAGAGGCGCTGAGAGCCCGACACACAGCGCAGTCAGTGAATAGATCGAGACGACCTCACCGCGATCCCAGCCGAAGGATTGCGACACCGGCAACAGAAAGACCGTGAAGCTTTCCTGCAGACCGCGGCCGAACAGCGAGAGCGTGAAACAGAGGCCGAGAACGGTTAGTCCAGTCCGTTGGGACGACTTCAGATCCATCGAGCGCTCTTCTTCCACGGCGGTTGCGATGGCGTCATGGGACGCGCTTCGCTCGCCGTGGACAAGTGCGCTGGATGAATACGGCTATGCAGATGCGCCTTCTGTAGCCCGGATGAAGCGCAGCGTAATCCGGGATTCAGAGCATTGGCAATTCGCCGGTCCCCGGATTTCGCTGCGCTCCATCCGGGCTACGGCAGCGGCACTATTCTGGCTTCAGCAGAATATGCCGCTTCTTGCCGAGCGAGAGCTTGATGACGCCTTCGGGCGTCAGCTGGTCCGGCGTCAGCAGCATCTTCTCGTCATTCACGGCAACGTCGTTGACACGCAGGCCGCCGCCCTTGATCTGGCGGCGTGCTTCGCCATTCGATGCCACGAAGCCGGCATTCACGAAGGCCGCGAGCACACCGATGCCGGCATCCAGCTCGCCACGCGAAATATTCACGGTCGGCAGGCTCTCGGCGAGCGCGCCTTCCTCGAATGTCTTTCGCGCGGTCTCGGCGGAGGCCTCTGCCGCCTCGCGGCCATGCACAACGGCCGTCGCTTCGGTCGCCAGGATCTTCTTCGCCTCGTTGATCTCCGATCCGCCGAGCGCTGCGAGTTTGGCGATCTCGTCCAGCGGCAGGCGGGTGAACACCTTGAGGAAGCGACCGACATCCGCGTCTTCGGTGTTGCGGAAGTACTGCCAGAAATCATAGGGGCTGAAGAGATCGCCATTCAGCCAGACGGCGCCGGAGGCCGACTTGCCCATCTTCTCGCCCGACGATTTGGTCAGCAGCGGCGTGGTCAACGCATAGAGCTGCGGTCCGCCCATCCGATGGCTGAGATCGACGCCATTGATGATGTTGCCCCACTGGTCGGAGCCGCCCATCTGCAGGATCGTGCCGTAGCGGCGGTTGAGCTCCGTAAAATCGTAGCCCTGCATGATCATGTAGTTGAATTCGAGGAAGGACAGCGACTGGTCGCGGTCGAGGCGCAGCTTCACGCTGTCGAAGGACAGCATGCGGTTGACCGAGAAATGCCGGCCGACATCGCGCAGGAATTCGACGTAGTTCAGCTTCAGCAGCCAGTCGGCATTGTTGACCATCAGCGCGTCGGTCGGGCCGTCGCCATAGGTGAGCATCTTGCCGAAGATCTTCTTGATGCCCTCGATGTTCTCCGCGATCTTCTCGACGGTCAGCAGTGACCGCTGGTCATCGCGGAACGAGGGGTCGCCAACCATCGAGGTGCCGCCACCCATCAACGTGATCGGGCGATGCCCGGTCTGCTGAAACCAGTACAGCATGGTCACCGAAATCAGATTGCCGATATGCAGGCTGGTCGCCGTGGCGTCATAGCCCACATAAGCCGTGACCGGTCCCTTGCAGCAGGCGGCATCCAGCGCGGCAGCGTCGGAGACCTGATGGATCAGGCCGCGCTGGTCCAGCACGTTGAGGAAATCGGACTTGTAGGTGGTCATCGGTTCGGGACTCGGGTCTGAAGGTTTTACGCCGCCTCAATCAATCGGCGGCATGCTGGCGGCGGTCGGGCCGCCAGAGGGTGGTTTGGTATAAGATTGAGCGGTTCGGCACAAGTTTGGACCGGAATTCAGGGATTTTTGCGTGACCAGGGCGCTGCGAGCGATCGGGCTGATGAGCGGAACCTCGCTGGACGGGGTGGACGTCGCCATGATCGAGACCGATGGCGAACGGGTCACGGCGTTCGGGCCATCCGGATATCGACCCTATGCAGAGGCCGAGCGGACGTTGCTCCGGCAGGCGCTGAGCGATGCGGTCGGCATGCGTGATCGCAATGCGCGGCCAGGCGTGCTCGCGGAGGCCGAACGTGTGGTGACGGATGCCCACGCCGAAGCCGTCGAGACCTTCCTCTCAGGCAACGGGATCGCGGGCGACACCGTCGACCTCGTCGGCTTCCACGGACAGACCGTTCTGCATCGGCCGGTTGATCGCCTGACGGTGCAGATCGGCGACGGGGAAGGGCTCGCGAGACGCCTCAGTCTGCCCGTGGTCTATGACATGCGCGCAGCCGATGTGGCTGCAGGCGGGCAGGGGGCCCCACTCGTCCCGGTCTATCATCGCGCTTTGGCGCGCGAGCTGGATCGCAGTGGGCCATTGATTGTCGTCAATATAGGCGGCGTTTCCAACATCACCTATATCGATGGCGACGACGTGCTGATCGCCTGCGACACCGGCCCGGGCAATGCGTTGCTCGATGACTTCGTGTTGCAGAACACCGGCCAGCCTTTCGATGCCAATGGCGCCCTGGCGTCGGAGGGGCAGGTGGACGAAGGCTGGGTCGCCAGCGCTCTTGAGAATCCTTTCTTCGTCGCGCCGCTGCCGAAATCGCTCGATCGCAATCACTTCGCGTCGCTGAGCGTGGCTGGCAAATCACCCGCCGATGGTGCGGCGACGCTCACGGCATTGACCGCTGCCACCATTGCAGCGATCGCGCCGCTGCTGCCGAAGCGGCCGCAGGCTGTCGTCGTTGCCGGCGGTGGTGCGCGAAATCCGACACTGCTGTCGATGCTCCGCGCTCGCGTTGCGCCGGCATCGGTGGAGAGCGCCGATGCGCTTGGCTGGTCGGCCGATGCAATGGAGGCGCAAGCTTTTGCGTTTCTGGCGGTGCGCAGTGTGAAGCGATTGCCCCTGACGTTCCCGGGCACGACGGGCGTTGCAGGCGCCATGACCGGCGGCGTGCTTGCAGGCGGACCGCTGAGTTAGTTGCGCGATTCGCCGAGTCGGCGCGGTCCACGGACGCCGATGATGATCACCGGCGCGAGTGAACACCGGTCCGTGATTGCGTCATGAGTTCTCGTGATTGTGCTGGTAACACGCTGCCGCATGCGTGTGCGATTTGTTGCTCAAAGCACACAGGTCACAATTGATACTGCGTCAATCCACCGCGGCCATTGTGTCGCATCACTGTCGCCAACAGATTGACGCCGAGCGGCCGCGACAGCGGCTGAAAGAAGATGCGACGCCTGTTTGCAGAACGCTTGTGCGTTTGCCTGTGGCCTCGCCCTGGAGGCGGCATGACGACGATCAAGCAGACAATTCTCGGCTCGGCGGCAGCGCTGATGGCCATCGGCGGCGCGCAGGCGGCAGACCTGCCGGTGAAGGCCAAGGCCGTCGAATATGTCAAAGTCTGCTCGCTGTATGGTGCCGGTTTCTACTACATCCCGGGCACCGACACCTGCATCAAGATCGGCGGCGCAATCCGCATCGATACCACGTTCAATGGCGGCCCCTATGACGCGCCGTACTGGCAGGGTGGTGCTGGGGGCAACAATCTCTGGACCAAGGACTACTACCTCACCCGCGAGCGCATCAACCTGACCACGGACACGCGGACATCGACCGAATACGGCACCGTCCGCACCTATGCGAATTTCCAGCTCGATTTCACCCAGAACCGCGACAGTATCGCGGGCGGCTTCACCGAGGTCGATCTCGCTTTCATCCAGTTCGCCGGCTTCACCTTCGGCAAGGCGGTGTCGCAATTCGATCCGCAATGGGCGCTGACCAAGCCGTACATCTCGTCGGGCTTCCTGGCCGGTTCGAACAACACCACCGGCCTGCCGCAGATCGCCTACACCGCCGAATTCGGCAATGGTTTCTCTGCGTCCATCTCGCTGGAAAACGCATCGCCCTATCGCAATGCCGGTCTCTACAACACCGCGAACTTCATCGTTGCGCCTGGTGCCGGCCAGTTCGGCAACCAGAACTACGGCACGGTCTCGAATACGTTTCTCGGCAATTCCTATGGCGGCAACCACATTCCCGATATCGTCGGCAATGTCCGGCTCGACCAGAAATGGGGCTCGCTGCATTTTGGTGCGGCGATGCATACGATCACACCGGGATTTTACGGCGCGAATAACGCTACGGGCCATGCGGACGACTCCTATGGCTTCGCAGTCACCGGCGCCGTCGAGTTCAAGAACCTGCCAACCGGGGCAGGCGACAGCCTGAAGCTCGAGGCCTCGTACGGCAAGGGCGCGACCAAATATGTGTTCGGCGGCGGCACGCTCGATACCCAGGGTGGCGGTCGCTTCGCGAAGTTCGAAGGCGACACGGTTGGCTTCGGCTACCTGCTTGACGGCGTCTTTGCGCCGAACGGCCAGATCCAGCAGGCCGAGACCTGGCAGGTCAGTGCCTTCTACGAGCATTACTGGAATACGGACTGGCGTACCTCGCTGTTCGGCAATTACAGCCACATCTCCTATGGCGATGGCGGCAATGCGCTGCTCGCCGCGGCGTTCAGCCCGGCCGGCGGCCGCCTTGGCACGAGCACTGCGGCAGCGCCGACGGGCATCAATGCCGGCAGTATTTCGGGGACGACGAACAATTTCGATTTCGCGATCGCCCAGATTGGGACGCGGACGGCGTGGACGCCGGTGAAGAACCTGACCTTGTCCGCCGAATTCACCTTTACCCGGTTGGATCAGAATCTCGGCGGCACCTATACGGGCAATGTCACCGGGCGGCCGGCCAATCAGGCTTACGAGATCAGGGACCAGAACCTCTATAACGGCTCGGTGCAGATCCTGCGGTCGTTCTGATCGCGGTGGCAATGCAACGAAAAAGCCCTCGGCCGAAAGACCGAGGGCTTTTTTGCTTGGTGCTCGTCGCGGCGCTTAGCGCACGTTGGCGAGGCGCATGTCGAGATAGCTGGTCACGGACTCCATCAACGGCTCGAGCTTGTTGTCGAAGAAGTGGTTGGCGCCGGGGATGACCTGCTGGTCGATCACGATGCCCTTCTGCGTCTTCAGCTTCTCGACCAGCGTGTTGACGTCCTTGGCCGGCACCACGGCATCCTTGTCGCCATGGACGATCAGGCCCGAGGACGGGCAGGGCGCCAGGAACGAGAAGTCATAGAGATTGGCCGGCGGGGCGATCGAGATGAAACCCTCGACTTCCGGGCGGCGCATCAGGAGCTGCATGCCGATCCAGGCACCGAAGGAGAAGCCGGCGACCCAGCAGGCGCGGGCTTCGGGATTGATCGACTGTGCCCAGTCGAGCGCTGCTGCGGCGTCCGAGAGCTCACCGGTGCCGTGATCGAACGAGCCCTGGCTGCGGCCGACGCCGCGGAAATTGAAGCGCAGCACCGAGAAGCCGCGATGCACGAAGGCGTAGTAGCACTGATAGACGATCTGATGGTTCATCGTGCCGGCGAATTGCGGGTGCGGATGCAGCACCATCGCAATCGGCGCGTTCTTCTGCTTGGCAGGATGGTAGCGGCCTTCGATACGGCCAGCAGGGCCTGCAAAAATAACTTCGGGCATCGTGATCCTTGGTCCCGGTCCCGGCGCGGCGGTCGTCATCGCGCCCGGTCAGACGGGCAATCGGCGCCGCAAGACACTGCGCCGGGTGGAGTGGAGGCCGCGTTCTACCATAAGCGCAGGGGCGAAAAGCAAGCATATTGAACACTCAAGCCGGTTGCCGGACGCGCATTTGCCGCCAACTTGGTCTAAGAGACCGGCTCGGAACTGAAGGAGATCAGGTTTGACGCGCCAGCGTGTCTATCTCGACTGGAACGCTACCACCCCGCTGCGCGATGAAGCGAGGGTGGCGATGCTGGCGGCCATGGATGCGGTCGGGAACCCGTCCTCGGTCCATGCGGAAGGCCGGCAGGCAAGGCGCCTGGTCGAAGATGCTCGCGCCGCCGTGGCTGCAGCGGTGGGCGCCGAGGCACGGCAGGTCGTGTTCACGTCCGGCGGAACCGAGGCCAATGTGCTGGCGCTGGTGCCTGGGATCGCCCGGAAAGGAAGCCCCCCGATCGAGCGGCTGATCGTATCGGCGGTGGAACATCCGTCGGTGATGGCTGCGGGACGGTTCCCGTCCGACGCCGTGACGGTGCTGGAAGTCGACCGCAAAGGTGTGGCGGATCCCGCCTGTTTGCAGGCATTGCTGGCAGATCGAGTGCCTGCATTGGTCTCAGTGATGGCAGCCAATAACGAGACAGGTGCACTTCAGCCGGTCGTGGAACTTGCTCAAGTCGTACGTGAAGCAGGCGGGGTTCTTCACGTGGATGCGGTGCAAGCTCTTGGCAAGATAGCGCTGGATATCAATGTATTGCAGGCCGATCTTCTATCAATTTCTGCGCACAAGATCGGCGGCCCCAAGGGTGTCGGCGCGCTGGTGATTGGCGACAACCTGACCGGTCCCGCGCCGCTGCTGCGCGGCGGCGGGCAGGAGCTGTCGCGCAGGGCCGGGACCGAGAATGTCATTGGAATCGCTGGCTTTGGTGCCGCCGCAAAGGCGGTCATAGCCGGCCTGCCGGACATGACAAAAATCGCCGAACTGCGCCGATTTCTTGAGGCAGGCTTGCGGCAGCATAATGACGTCACTGTGTTTGCGGCGGATGCTTCGCGTCTGCCGAATACGGTTTTGTTCGGCGCGCCCGGGCTTCGCGCAGAGACAGCAGTGATCGGATTTGATCTCGAAGGTATCTCGGTGTCGTCGGGTTCCGCCTGTTCCTCTGGTAAGGTGCAGCCGTCCCACGTGATCGAGGCAATGGGATTCGGGCCGGAACTGACCCGGAGCGGTATTCGGGTCAGTCTGGGTTGGGAGACCACCGAAACTGACGTCGAACGGTTCCTGGAGGCTTGGAAAAAGCTCGCAAGATCACTAATTAAGCAGAGCGACGAAACAGAGGTTGAACGGTTCTAAGGCTGGTGATTTTCCCGCCGGAACGTCGTAAAGACCCCCGCAAGTTCTGAATTTTGGTTTGGTTATGTCCACCGCGGTCCTTGAAACCGCGAGCGGAGGATTGAATGGCTGCCGTACAAGAGACCATCGATCAGGTTCGCCTCATCGATGTCGATCAATATCGTTATGGGTTCGAGACGCTGATCGAATCCGAGCTCGCCCCGAAGGGTTTGAGCGAAGACATCGTCCGTTATATTTCCGCCAAGAAGAATGAGCCCGAATGGATGCTGGAATGGCGCCTCGAGGCTTATCGTCGCTGGCTGACCATGGAAGAGCCCAAGTGGGCGCGCGTCGATTATCCGAAGATCGACTTCCAGGACATTCACTACTACGCAGCGCCGAAGAAGAAATCGATCGCCTCGCTCGACGAGATCGATCCGGAGATTCTCAAGACCTATGAGAAGCTCGGCATTCCGCTGCGTGAAGTCGCGATGCTGGAAGGCGTCGAACCGCAGCCGGGTGACGAGAATCCAGAGCGTCGCAAGATCGCCGTCGACGCCGTGTTCGATTCGGTGTCCGTCGCGACCACGTTCCAGGCCGAACTGAAGAAGGCCGGCGTGATCTTCATGCCGATCTCGGAAGCCATCCGCGAACATCCCGATCTGGTGAAGCAGTATCTCGGCACGGTCGTCCCGACCTCCGACAATTTCTACGCCACGCTGAACTCGGCCGTGTTCTCCGACGGCTCCTTCGTCTACATCCCGCCGGGCGTGAAGTGCCCGATGGAACTGTCCACTTACTTCCGCATCAACGAGCGCAACACCGGCCAGTTCGAGCGCACGCTGATCATCGCCGACAAGGGCGCCTACGTCTCCTATCTCGAAGGCTGCACGGCGCCGCAGCGCGACGAGAACCAGCTGCATGCCGCCGTGGTCGAACTCGTCACCCTCGACGATGCCGAGATCAAGTATTCGACGGTGCAGAACTGGTATCCGGGCAATTCGGAAGGCAAGGGCGGCATCTACAACTTCGTCACCAAGCGTGGCGACTGCCGTGGCAACAACTCCAAGATCTCCTGGACCCAGGTCGAGACCGGTTCGGCGATCACCTGGAAGTATCCGAGCTGCATTCTCCGCGGCGACAACTCGCGTGGCGAATTCTATTCGATCGCCATTTCGAACGGCTATCAGCAGGTCGATAGCGGCACCAAGATGATCCATCTCGGCAACAACACCACGAGCCGGATCATCTCCAAGGGCATCGCCGCCGGCAAGTCGCAGAACACCTATCGCGGCCTCGTCACGGCGAACCGCAAGGCGAAGAATGCGCGCAACTTCACTGCCTGTGACTCGCTGCTGATCGGCGATCAGTGCGGCGCGCATACGGTGCCGTATATCGAGGCGAAGAACTCCTCGGCCCTGTTCGAGCACGAAGCGACCACGTCGAAGATTTCGGAAGACGTGCTGTTCTACTGCATCCAGCGCGGCCTGAGCCAGGAAGAGGCTGTCGGCCTCGTGGTGAACGGCTTCGTCAAGGACGTGCTGCAGCAGCTGCCGATGGAATTCGCTGTCGAAGCGCAGAAGCTGATCTCGATCTCGCTCGAAGGCAGCGTCGGCTAAAGTCACGCACAGGTCCTCACCCTGAGGAGCCGCGCAGCGGCGTCTCGAAGGGTGAGTTGGAAGACACCGTTTCGGTCCGTCCTTCGAGACGCGCGCAAGAGCGCGCTCCTCAGGACGATGCCCAGTACACAAGGAAAACGAAAATGCCCGCTCTGCTCGAAGTGAAGAACCTGCAAGTCCGTGTCGAGGATCGCGAGATTCTCCATGGGCTGACCATGACCGTGAATGCCGGCGAAGTGCATGCCATCATGGGCCCGAACGGTTCGGGCAAGTCCACGCTCAGCCACGTCATCGCGGGCAAGCCGGGCTATGAAGTCACCGGCGGCGAGATCCTGTTCAAGGGCGAAGACCTTTTGGAGATGGAGCCGGACGAGCGCGCCGCCAAGGGCGTGTTCCTCGCCTTCCAGTATCCGGTCGAAATCCCCGGCGTCGCCACCATGACTTTCCTGCGTACCGCGCTGAACGCGCAGCGCAAGGCGCGCGGCGAGGAAGAGTTCTCGACCCCTGACTTCCTGAAGAAGGTGCGCGAAGTCGCCGCCTCGCTGAACATCCCGCAGGACATGCTCCGCCGCGGCGTCAATGTCGGCTTCTCCGGTGGTGAGAAGAAGCGCAACGAAGTGCTGCAGATGGCGCTGTTCCAGCCGAGCCTCTGCATCCTCGACGAAATGGATTCCGGTCTCGACATCGACGCGCTGCGCATCGCTTCGGAAGGCGTGAATGCGCTGCGTTCGAGCGACCGCGCCATGGTGGTGATCACCCACTATCAGCGCCTGCTGAACTACATTGTGCCGGACCATGTGCATGTGATGTCGAAGGGCCGTGTCGTGAAGACCGGCGGCAAGGAGCTGGCGCTCGAGCTCGAAGCCTCGGGTTACACCCAGTATGAAGACGCGGCAGCCTGAGTGAGACAATCATGAATGTAGCTGTAGCAAAGACCACGACGGGCGCGACGCTGGACGGCACCTTCGCCGCCGCGCGTGGTCGTCTGCCGGGCTCGGGGCCCGTCACCCAGACTCGCCAGCGCGCCTATGACACGTTTTCTGTCAGCGGCTTGCCGAACCGACGTGTCGAGGAATGGAAATATACGGACCTGCGCAAGCTGCTCGGCGATGTCGCGCCGCTCGCCGCCGCACCGGATCAGGCCGCACTGGATGAAGCCCGCAAGGCTGTTGCTGCGCTGAAGGATGGCGACACCCAGAAGCTGGTGCTGGTCGATGGCGTGCTCGCCGCCGATCTCTCGGACCTCTCGGCCGGCAACGGTGTGACCGTGCATGCGCTCAGCGCCGTGCTGGCGGATGACGCCAGTGCCGCGCGTGCTGACCTGCTGCTCAGCAAGGTCCATGATCCGATGCTCGCGCTCAACGCGGCCTTCGCCACCGATGGCGTGATCATTAGCGTCGCGGATGGCACCGATCGTGAGAAGCCGCTGCAGATTGTTCATGTGACGACGAAGCCGAAGGCGGCATCCTTTACGCGTTCGCTGATCCGCATCGGCAACAATGCGAAGGTGACGCTGGTCGAGACCTTTGTCGCGACCGAAGCTGCCAAGGCCTATCAGGTCCATGACACCACCGTGATCTGGGTCGGTGACCACAGCGACCTGCAGCATGTCCGCGTGATGGAAGACGCGCTCGATGCGGCCAGCATCGCCAGCGCCATCGTCACCGTCGGTGCGAAGTCGAAGTTCAACACGTTCAGCCTGACCACCGGTGGCAGCGTCAGCCGCTATCAGAGTTTCATTACGCTGGCAGGCGAGGGCACCGAGCTCTCCACCAACAGCATCCATCTGCTGCGCGGCCAACAGCATGGCGATTGCACCTTCGTGATCGACCATGCCACGCCGGGCTGCCTCAGCCGCGAAAACTTCCGCGCCGTGCTCGATGATCGCGCCCATTCGGTGTTCCAGGGCAAGATCAATGTGCATCAGATCGCCCAGCAGACCGACGGCAAGATGATGTCGCGCGCGCTTTTGCTTTCGGACGATGCCGAGATCGACAACAAGCCCGAGCTCGAGATCTTCGCGGACGACGTGCAGTGCGGCCACGGTGCCACGGTCGGCGCGCTGGATGACAGCCTGCTGTTCTATCTGCGCGCCCGCGGCCTTCCCGAGAAGGAAGCGCAGGCGCTGCTGATCCAGGCCTTCGTGGGTGAAGCGCTCGAGTCCATCGTCAATGATGACCTGCGTGACGTCGCCATCGGCGCGGCCGAGCGCTGGCTGGGGACGCGTGCATGAGTGATCATCCGGCGGTCATCAACGGCTCCTACGACGTCGCGCTGATCCGCGAGGATTTCCCGGCGCTGGCGATGCAGGTCTATGGCAAGCCGCTGGTCTATCTCGATAACGCGGCCTCGGCGCAGAAGCCGAATGCCGTGCTCGATCGCATGACCGAGGCTTACAAGTCCGAATATGCCAATGTGCATCGCGGGCTGCATTACCTCGCCAATGCGGCGACGGAAGCCTATGAGGGCGCGCGCATCAAGGTGCAGCACTTCCTCAATGCGAAGCGGCCGGAAGAGATCATCTTCACCCGCAACGCCACCGACGCGCTCAACACGGTGGCTGCCAGCTTCGGCGGTGACAACATCAAGGAAGGCGACGAGATCGTGGTCTCCATCATGGAGCACCATTCGAACATCGTCCCCTGGCACTTTTTGCGTGAACGCCATGGCGCTGTCATCAAGTGGGCGCCCGTCGATGACGAAGGCAACTTCCTGATCGACGAATTCGAAAAGCTGCTCACCGATCGCACCAAGATCGTCGCCATCACCCAGATGTCGAATGCGCTGGGCACGCAGGTGCCGGTGAAGGAAATCACGGCCATCGCGCATGCCCGCGGCATTCCGGTGCTGGTGGACGGCAGCCAGGCCGCCGTGCACGGCGTCGTCGACGTGCAGGACATCGATTGCGACTTCTACGTCTTCACCGGCCACAAGCTGTACGGCCCGACCGGCATCGGCGTGCTCTACGGCAAATATGATCGCCTCGCAGCCATGCGGCCTTATGCCGGCGGTGGCGAGATGATCCGCGAAGTGGCGAAGGACTGGGTCACCTATGGCGATCCGCCGCACAAGTTCGAAGCCGGCACGCCGGCGATCGTCGAGGCCATCGGCCTCGGCGCTGCCATCGACTATGTGAACTCGATCGGCCGCGAGCGTATCGCAGCCCATGAGCACGATCTTCTGACTTACGCAGAGGGCAAGCTCCGCGAGATCAATTCGCTGCGCATCTTCGGCTCGGCCAAGACCAAGGGGCCGGTGATCTCCTTCGAGCTCAAGGGCGCGCATGCCCATGACATCGCCACCGTGATCGACCGTCAGGGCATCGCGGTGCGTGCGGGAACGCATTGCGTGATGCCGCTTCTGGAACGATTCAATGTCACGGCCACCTGCCGTGCGTCGTTCGGACTGTATAATACCCGCGAAGAAATCGATCATCTCGCGCAGGCGTTGATCAAGGCACGGGAGCTTTTCGCATGAGTGACACCGCAGAGGTCAAGATTCCGGAGATGGAAACCGTCTCCGCGCTGGATCCGGCCGAAACCGAGCGCATGGGCACGGAAATCGTCGCCGCGCTGAAGACCGTGTTCGACCCGGAAATCCCGGCCGACATCTATGAACTCGGCCTGATCTACAAGGTCGATATCAAGGACGATCGCGGCATCGATATCGACATGACGCTGACCACGCCGAACTGCCCGGCGGCTGAAGAGCTGCCGACCATGGTGGAGAATGCCGTGGCGAGCGTGCCGGGCGCGGGGATCGTCAAGGTCAACATCGTCTGGGAACCGACCTGGACGCCGGACCGGATGAGCGACGAGGCCCGCCTCGTGCTCAATATGTGGTGAGATCAGCGTCCAACTGAATTCTCCGTTGGCGGCCTTGAACCGCCCAAGGGATGTTACACATGACTGAGATGACACCGAACGCACCAGCGCCCGCCAAGCCAAAACCGCGCCCGAAGCCGCAGGTGATGCGTCTGACGGATGCTGCGGCTGAGCGCGTGATGGCGCTGACCCAGCGCGCCGATTCCGAGATCATCGGCCTGCGCGTCGGCATCAAGAATGGCGGCTGCGCCGGCCAGTCCTACACCGTCGAATACGCCCATGACGTGAAGCCTACCGACGAGGTCGTCGAGGACAAGGGCGTCAAGATTCTGGTCGATCCCAAGGCCGTGCTGTTCCTGCTCGGCACCGAGATGGACTACAAGACCGACAAGATGCAGGCGCAGTTCGTGTTCAACAATCCGAACCAGATCAGCGCGTGCGGTTGCGGCGAGTCGGTGCAGTTGCAGCCGGCGAAGGTGGATTGAACTTCATCTGTCGTCGCCCGGCCGTGCGCGCAATTGCGCGCTAGGACCGGGCGATCCAGTAAACTCAGTTCTCGCAGTGTCTACTGGGTCACCCGGTCAAGCCGGGTGACGACAATTGAGCATTCACGCGCACCATCCTACACTTGCCCCTCATGGACCGCGAATTCCTCTACGAACTGTTCGCCGGCTTCGGGCCGGTGACGATCCGCCGGATGTTTTCCGGTTTCGGCGTTTCCGCCGACGGCATCAACTTCGCGCTGGTGCTGCGCGGCGCGATCTATCTGCGCGCCGATGAGGACTCGATCCCGCGTTTCGAGGCTGAGGGATCGCAGTGTTTTCAATATGAGATGAAGGGCAAGCTGCGGATGATCGCCTCTTATTGGCGATTGCCGGAGCGGCTCTTTGACGACCCCGATGAAGTGACGGACTGGGCGCGCACGGCACATGCTGCCGCCATTCGCGCGGCGCTGGCGAAGGCCAGCAAGAAGCGGTCTGTGAAGAAGGTCGCGAAGAAGGCGACGAAGAAAGTCGCGAAGGCAAAGAAGCGTAGGGCGGATTAGCGAGGCGTAATCCGCCGGCCGACATCGTGTGGCGAGGAATGGCGGATTACGGCTTCGCCTCATCCGCCCTACGGCAGCGCGCTATTACGCCACCTGGAACGTGATCTCCGACTGATACTCCGGATCGACCTCGCAGATCACGCGATTGCGGCCGTTGCGTTTCGCGGCATAGAGACAGGCATCGGCGCGGCCGATCAGCGTGTCCATGTCATCGCCATTCTGCAGCATCGAGACGCCGACCGAGATGGTCACGCGACCCAGGATCTCGCCGGTCGATTTCTTCTTCAACTCTTTCGACATCACGGCGCGACGGATGTGATCCGCCACCGTCAGCGCCTGGCGCAGTGGCGTGTTCGGCAGCACAACGGCGAATTCCTCGCCGCCATAGCGCGCCGTGATGTCCTGGCCCTTGATCGTCTGCTTCAATGACATGCCGACGAGACGCAGCACCTGGTCGCCGGTGAGATGGCCGTAATTGTCGTTGAACGACTTGAAGTGATCGATGTCGAGCATCAGGAGCGACAGCGGCTCGCCACGCTTCTGGGCGGTCTCGATGGCCGTCATCAGCGCGCGGTCGAAATATTTGCGGTTGCCGAGCGCGGTGAGGGGATCGGTCAGGCTCTCGGCGCGGATGGCTTCGAGGCTCTGCTGCAACACGCTGACTTCGCTGCGCGAAAACAGCAGGCGCTCTTCCAGTGCCTTGTTGGTGTCGTGTGCCTCGCGCGTGGATTTCACCAGCGTCTCGATCACGGCCTTGATCGCCGCGGGATCGCGGGCGGCGTCGAGGCTCTTGCTGGCCCCGGAAAGACTGGCATTGAAAGTGACGGCCATGTTGAGGGCGTCGTTGATCAGCGTCATCACGTCGTCGATCTCGCCGATGACGCGCGAACCGACCTGATCAATGCGATCGGTGACACGGGCCTGGGACAGATAGGTGTCGTGGATCTGGTCGAGATCGGCATCGGTAAGACGGCCGGTGCGGGCCAGCGTCTCGTTGATCACCTTGTTGAGCGCCGGATTGTAGCCGGTCGCATAAACGTACCAGATCTCGTAATTGCGCGGGATGGCTGGCTGGCGCAGGGAGCGGATTTGTCCGAGCGCGATGTCGGCGAACGCCAATGTGCGTTCAAGGTCGTCGAGATGAGCGGTCACGTCCTGTGTCCCCAAGCGACGCTACATCGCGCCGCCCTCATTGCGAAATCTCAAAAATATCGCAGCGAAGCTAAGGGAACTTTGTGAATCGTCGGTAAATGGCCGCTGAAAATGCTACCTATGCGCGTGCCCTGATCGGGCGCAGGAGAAATGCGGGCAGATGCGAGTGATCGCCTGGCTCGAAGTCCTCCTCGCGACGCGGGCGCGGAGCCTGCGGGCGGCCGATGGACGGCGGCAGGGCGGCATTTGCCGCTGCAGCCGGTTGCTGGCCATTGCGGTCCTCGCTGGGGCGACGATCGCGGTCGCGGCGCGGCTTGCGCTCAGGCGGGGCATCGTTCTCGGGGGGGCGGGTCTCGCTGGCGGGCGCACGTGCCTCGCGTTCCGGACGCGCGGCACGTTCGGGGCGGGCTTCCCGCTCCGGACGGCCTGAACGCTCGCGACGGCCATCACGGCGGCCGCGCGGGGCGTCTTCGTTGGCTTCGCGATTGCCGCTGCGGCGGCGGCCCGAACGCGGGGCCTCGCTGCCCTCAGCAGATTCCTCTGCGGCCGGCATGGCGTCGAGGGCGGCGCTTTCATGCTTGGCGATGCTGGTGCCGATCAGCTTCTCGACAGCAGCCATGGACTTCTGGTCCGACGGCGACACCAGCGAGATGGCGAAACCGGTGCGGCCGGCGCGGCCGGTACGGCCGATGCGGTGCACATAGTCGTCGGAATGATGCGGGATGTCGAAATTGAAGACGTGGCTCACCGCGGGAATGTCGAGGCCGCGGGCGGCGACGTCGGAAGCAACCAAGAGCGGCAGTTCGCCCTTGCGGAACTGGTCCAGCGCGGCGAGGCGGGCGGACTGCTCCATGTCGCCATGCAGGGCGCCGACGGCGAAACCGTGCTTCTGCAGCGATTTTGCGAGCGTCGCCACTTCGCGCTTGCGGTTACAGAAGATGATCGCGTTCTTGAGGTCTTCGGCTTCGCGCAGCAGCGTGCGGAGCACGTCGCGCTTCTGCCAGTCGTCGCGGGACACGGCGACCTGCGACTGGGTGATGGTGGAGGCTGCGGTTGCCGGCTTGGCAACTTCGATCTTCACCGGATTGTGCAGGAAGGTCTCGGTGATGCGGCGGATTTCCGGCGGCATGGTCGCCGTGAAGAACAGCGTCTGGCGGGTGAACGGCACCAGCTTGCAGATGCGTTCGATGTCCGGGATGAAGCCCATATCGAGCATGCGGTCGGCTTCGTCGATCACCAGCAATTCGACACCGGTGAGGAGGAGACCGCCGCGTTCGGTGTGGTCAAGCAGGCGGCCCGGGGTGGCGATGAGGACGTCGACGCCGCGGGTCAGCTTCATGTCCTGGTCGCCGAACGAGACGCCGCCGATCAGCAGCGCGACGTTGAGTTTCTGGCCAGCGCCGTATTTATCGAACTGCTCCTTCACCTGGGCCGCGAGTTCGCGGGTCGGCTCGAGGATCAGCGTGCGCGGCATGCGGGCGCGGGCGCGGCCCTTTTCGAGCATGGTCAGCATCGGCAGCACGAAGGCTGCGGTCTTGCCGGTACCGGTCTGGGCGATGCCGAGCACGTCCTTGCGGGCGAGGGCGTGGGGGATCGCCTGTTCCTGAATGGGGGTGGGGGTGGTGTAGCCAGCGGCCGTGACGGCGGCGAGAACCTTGTCGGACAGGCCGAGATTGGAAAAGGACATTGAGCCTCTGTTATGGGGCCATGATGCTATCGACTAACGGGGTATCGCTCATTCGATGCCGTATCGAGATCATGCCTCTGGTCGAAACCGCCGCTTGGATTCTCGGAAAAACCATCACGCCTACCCCCCGGAGCGGCACGCAAACATGCACGGGGATCGCTGGGCGCTGACAGGCGGCTTACTCGAGATATCGCGTTTCGATACCGGGCCGCTTCGAGCCGGAACATAGGCCGGAATCGCCCAAAGTCAATGCACCGCAGCATTGGAACCGGCCAAAAAGCTTAATGTTTTCGGGAAAATGGCCAGAAAATGGGGCTTCGAGACAGTCTCGACGCTTTGCGGCCGTAGGATGCGTTGAGCGGAGCGATACCTATCACCGCCGGGGTGCAGTGATGATGAGTATCGCTCCGGCGCTGCGGCGCCGGCTCGCTTTGCAACTCCCCAGCGGCGCTTGCCGCGTCCGCAGTTCCGTCCTCGGGCAGACCCTCCGGCGAATCCCATCGATTGCTGGTGAGTTCGACCAGAGCGCCAATCGTGCCGATGGCCGCTGCGGCCATCACGATCTCGCCGGGCGCGCCGAAGACGAGGGCCATGAGGCCCACGACCCACAGCGCAGCGACGAATGCGATGGCGATGCGCAGGGAGGTGGGGATTCCGCTCATGCGGCTAGCAGGCATAACGCACCACGCCCTTGCCGGCAGAGCTGCGGGTGGTCTCCGAGAATTCGCCCTCGAAAATTGCAGCGAGGGAGAGGCCGCCGATCCATGCCAGTTCGGGCGAAGCCGAGGTGAGGGCGGCGTTGCGCGCGTGCGTGGCACCGTGCCCGACGAAGCCGACGCCGCATAGCGTTGCCGTGGCCGGCAGCGCCTTCAATCGCGCACGATTGCGCGGGGTGCATGTGATAGTTGCCGTCATTCCAGTCCCCGTCAGTCTCGGACGATGGTGTTTTTCACGCGTGCGCGGGAAAGTCCTGAAGGCCGCCCGAATTCACCCAGAAATGGCAGTGGCAAGTTCTGAAGCTTTTCTGATATTTGCGGTACCCGAAGGCTCTGTGACCTTGTGGCTAAGGTTTCCCAGAGCTTCTGGACGCCTCGGGGGAGTGACGTGCTGCGTTTTGCCGACTTTCAGATCGATCCGTCGCGGGCCGAATTGCGTCGGATCGATGGGAGAGTCATCAAGCTGCGCCCCAAGCCGTTCGACATGCTGACATTCTTCGCGACCGAAGCAGGTCGGGTGATCAGCAAACGCGAGTTGATGGAGCGATTCTGGCCGGGCGTGCATGTCGGCGAGGACAGCCTCTTCCAATGCATCCGCGAGATCCGCGCCGCGCTCGGCGACAACCAGCGCCAGATCCTGCGCAACATTTCCGGGCGCGGCTATCTGTTCGAAGCCGACGTGACCGGCGATCCATCGCTCGATGCCGAGCAGCCCGCGCTGGACGCCATCGACGCCGAAGCGGCGGCACCGGATGCAGCCGGCCACAACATCAGTATGCCGGTGATTGTCGAGAACATGCCGGCCATGGCGCCGGCAGATCCTATCGTGTTGCTGCCCCAACGACAGGAGAACTCGGCGGTTGCCGCCGGGGGGCTGGTCGATCCCGCAATCGATGCCGGCCGTCAGCCCGAGCGCGAGGTCGCGCTGCATGCGCCGCCGGCCACGTGTCCGCTGTCGCGCCGAGCCTTCGCGGCTGCCATCGTTGCGGTGTTGCTGGTGGCCGCCGGGGTCGCCATGGCGCCGATGCTCAATTCGCAGACCATGATGCGGCAGGATCGCCCGACCATTTCCGTGACCGCCATCGTCACCGCCGATGGCGATCCGCAAGTGCGTGCTCTGGCGGCCGGTGCCAGCGAGCGTCTCAGTTCCGGCCTTGCGCGGATCGAGAATATCCGCGTGGTCGCGCCGGGGCAGGTGACGGCAAGGGCGTCGCTGCAGCGGCCGTCGGTGCGCGACGGGTGCGCCGATTATGTGGTGAATACCGAGCTGCAGAAGGACGAGCAGAACTGGCTGCTGCGCTCGCGCATGGAGCGGACGGCGAATGGCGAGATCGTCTGGAGCGCGGAAGTCACGGTTGCGCATGGCGATGCTGATCGCGACACGCTGCAATCAAGGCTTGCCGCCGCGGTTGGCCATCCGCTGGCACTGCGCGTCAATGCGATCCTGAATGACGCCGTCGCTGGAGCCGAGGGGGCGCCCGGCAGCGCCAAGGTGGCCGTGGAGCAGGCCACGGCTTCCATCGTGCAGACCTCGCCGGAGCGGTTTCGCGTCGCCGAGACCATGCTGCGCAAGGCGCTGACGGACACTCCCGACAATGTGGATGTGCAGGCGGCGCTGGCGGCGCTGCAGCTGCGCGGCATCCAGATGGTCTGGTACAAGCCGGAGGAGCGCGAGGCGGTCAAGCAAAGCGCGCACGACCTGATGGAGCGCGTGCTGCGCGCCAAGCCGACCTACGTGCCGGTGCTGGAAAGCTATTGCCGCCTGCTCAGCGCCACCAATCGCTTCGTCGACAGTCTCGTGGCTTGCGCGCGCGTGCTGTCCTTCGATCCATGGAACGGGCTGGCCATCTATCATATGGGTTTGAACCAGATCTTCCTCGGCCGCTTCGAGGAGGCGGTGACCAATTTCAAGCTCGCCGATCAGTATGACACGCCGCCGGTGTCACGCTGGACGTGGTCGCTGGGGGCGGGACTCGCGCTGGTCTATCTCGAACGTTTCGATGAGGCGGCCACCTGGCTCGAGCGCTCGCTCGCGGTGACCCAGGGCACGGGGCGAACGCATTTCATGCTGATGACGGCCTATCATCGCCTCGGGCGCCACGACGAGGCGCGGGCGATGCTGGCCAGGGGGATGGAGCTGCGCCCTGGCGCGACGGCGGACAATGTGGGTCCGCCCACGGCGAACACCAGTCCCGTCTATCTCGAAGCTGCGGCAAAGGTCCGCGAGATCTTCGTCGAGGCGGGGATGCCGCGGCGCTGACGGTCAGGCGCCGCGCCGGCCTTACCTGGCCTGGCCGTAGGTGCCGAGCAACTGCCCGAGGCTCTGCAGCACGAAAGCATTGGCGCGCAGATGCACCTCTTTGCCGTTCTGCAGGCGAATGCCGATCTCGTATGTGGCGGGATCGATCTGGCGCAGGCCGAGCACCTGCGAAACCTCCAGCATCTCGATGCCGGCTTGCGCCTGCGCTGCGTGTGCCGCCTTTTTCGGTGCCGCGGGCTGCTTGGCGGGGCGTGGCGCGGGCGCTGCGGCAGGGGCCTGGGCTTGAGCCGGGGCGGGCGTCGGGGCAGCGCCTTGCGCGAATGCGAGTGTCGGGGCGAGCAAAGCGGTTGCAAGGACGATGAATTTCACGCCGGTCTCCTGAAACGTCATACGGAATCGGCCCCCGCTATAGCAGATTGCGGAGGATTTTGTGGCAACTGCGCCATGCCGGGGAGGCGGTTGATCTACCTGACGGTGCAAGACAAATTGCCCCGGGGCGGCTACATCTTCGATTGAACCGGCCGCACATTGGCCCCGACCAAGGCAGACAATCGCGCGGCGGGCACCGTCGCAAACTGGGAATGCAGGCATGGATGCGACGATGAAACGGCTCGTACTCACCATTGGTGTGCTGATGAGCGCGGCCTTCGTGGCGATGCCGGCATGGGCCGAGAAGCGCGTCGCCCTCGTGGTCGGCAACGACAACTATCGCAACGTCTCCAAACTGCAGAAGGCCGTCAACGACGCCCGCGCGATGGGCGAGGTGCTGAAGAAGCTCGGCTTCGAGGTGATGGTTGCCGAGAACCAGACCCGGCAGGCTTTCAGCCAGGCGCTGCTGGCCTTCGAGAGCGCGCTCGGCAAGGGCGACACCGCGTTCTTCTTCTTTGCCGGCCATGGTTTCGAGATCACCGGCCAGAACTATCTGCTGCCGACCGACGTGCCGGCGGCGACCGCCGGGCAGGAGGAGCTGGTGCGCGACAGTTCGGTGCTCGCCGACCGCATCGTCGACCGCCTGCAGAACAAGGGCGTGCGCAGCGCCATCCTGGTCTTCGATGCCTGCCGCAACAATCCGTTCGAGCGCTCGGGGACCCGCTCGCTCGCGGGCGGTGCGGGCCTCGCGCCCATGGTGCAATTGCCGGAAGGCGTGTTCTCGATCTTCTCGGCGGGGCCGCGCCAGACCGCGCTCGATCGCCTGTCCAACAATGACACCGACCCGAATTCGGTGTTCACCCGTACCTTCATCAAGGAGATCCAGGAGCCGGCGCTCAATCTGGTGCAGATCGCCCAGCGAACGCGCCGTACGGTGAGCGAACTTGCCGAGACAGTGAAGCACCGCCAAGTGCCGGTCTATTTCGACCAGATGCTGGACGACGTCTTCCTCAACGGCCAGGCCAAGCCCAACGAGCCCGTGCAGGCCACCACGCTGCCGACCGCGCAACTGCCGAAGGTCGCCGCCTTGCCGCCGGCCCAGACGTCGCCACTGCCCACACCGGACAATCCGAACGCACCGATCGCCAGCTTCTCCCGCCACAATGGCGGCTGGACCGTGGTGTTCTCTATCGTCGATCCCGCACTCGGCATTTCCTGGCGTAAGGGCGACAGCGGCGATTTTCGCGAAACCGGCTTCATGGACACGCTCGACCCGCGGACGCGAAAACGGCTGCCCAATCCGTCGATCCAATTGAATGCGGACGAGCCGGCGACCACGTTGCAGGTGCGTTACATCGATATCACCGGCGAAATGCAGGGACCGTTTCCGATCCGCTTTGATCCGGAAGCTGCACTGGTGCGCGACCAGCGCAAGATCCTCGACATGACCGCCTCGAACTGGCTGGAATTCGGCGGCTCCAATGGCCTGCTCTATTACACGCATCTGATCTCGTATCGCTGTGCGATCCGCGAGGTGAAGCTTGGTTTTGATACATCGGTGCCGGATCAGGTGTTGAAGCTGCCGCCCTGTAATCAGCGTGATCCGATCGCGGTGCCGCGCGATGCGCCGATCTACATGAAGGTGCCCGGCGGCGCGCGCTCGGTGTCGGTGGAGTTGCAATTTCGCGACGGCAGCGTGTCGGAGATCAGGACGTTCCGGAAATAACGCGCCACGTCATGTCGCTTCGCAATGACGTGACGCATTGACGTCTGCAAAATGCTTCCTCAAGTTGAGCCGTACGACTTGAGGGCATCCAGATGAGCGCGGTCGCGAACTCGCACCAACTCTCCACGCGTTGCTGCATCGTCGGCGGCGGGCCGGCAGGCATGATGCTCGGCTATCTGCTCGGCCGCGCCGGCGTGGATACGATCGTGCTGGAGAAACATGCCGACTTCTTCCGCGACTTCCGCGGCGACACGGTGCATCCATCCACGCTGCAGGTGATGGACGAACTCGGCCTGATCGACGACTTCCTCAAGATTAAGCACGATCGCATCGCGAAGATGGATGGCTATTTCGGCGCGCACAAACTGCGCATCGTCGACATCACCCGCACCTCGGCAAAATACCCCTTCATCGCTTTCATGCCGCAATGGGATTTCCTCAACTTCCTGCGCGACAAGGGGCAAGGCTTCCCGCATCTCAAGGTGATGATGCAGACCGAGGCCACGGACCTCATCTGGTCGGGCGCGCAGGTCGCCGGCGTGAAAGCAGAGACGGAGCAGGGACCGATCGAGATCCGCGCCGATCTCGTCGTCGCCTGCGATGGCCGGCATTCGGTCGTGCGTCCGGCCGCGAAGCTGGAGGTGACGGACATCGCGGCGCCGATGGACATTCTCTGGTTTCGGATCGCCAAGGGTCCTGAGACCGAAAGCGTGTTCGCGCGGCTCGAGCCCGGCAAGATGATGGTCACCATCGATCGCAGCGACTACTGGCAATGCGCCTATGTGATCGCCAAGAACCATTTTGAGGAGGTGAAGGGCAGGGGTATCGAGTCGTTCCGCGCCGAGGTGACGCGGCTGGCGCCGATCCTGTCGGCGCATATCGATGACCTGAAGAGTTGGGACGACGTCAAGCTGCTGACCGTCGCCATCAACCGCCTGACGCGCTGGCATCTGCCGGGCCTTCTCTGCATTGGCGACGCCGCGCATGCGATGTCGCCGGTGGGCGGCGTCGGCGTGAACATCGCGGTGCAGGATGCCGTGGCGACAGCCAACCTGCTGGCCGCGAAACTGCAGAAGGGACCGGTCAGCGAGAATGATCTCGACACCGTGCGTCAGCGCCGCGAATTCCCGATGCGCGCAACCCAGGGCATGCAGGTTGTGATGCAGAAGAACATCATCAGCCGCGCGCTCGCGCCAGGCGATCAGTCGCTGACGCCGCCGCTCATCATGCGCATCGTGAGTGCGGTGCCATGGCTGCAGGGGCTGACGGCGCGGTTTCTGGCGATCGGCGTACGGCCGGAGCATGTACGGTCGCCCGAGGCGAAATCGTAGAGGGCGTAGGGCGGATTAGGCGAAGCCGTAATCCGCCGGCCGAGTTCATGGGACGAAGAAAGGCGGATTACGCTGCGCTCATCCGCCCTACGGCAGTGCTTCAGATCGAGAAGCTCGTCCCGCAACCACAGGACGCCGTGGCGTTCGGATTGACCACGCGGAACGACGCGCCGATCAGGTCGTCGACGAAATCCAGTTCGGAGCCGGCCAGGAATGGCGCCGAGGCGGGATCGACCAGCACGACGGCGGCGTCGCGCTCGATCACCACGTCGTCCTCGGCCTTGGCGCGCTCGACGTCGAATTTGTACTGGAAGCCAGAACAGCCGCCGCCCTCCACGGAGACGCGCAGCATCGCGCCGTCACCTTCGGCCTTTAGGATCTCGCTGATGCGGCGCGCCGCGCTCGCGCTGACGGTGAGGGGGGCTTCGATTGTGGCAGTGTCGGTCATGTCTGGCTCCGCCGGAGGGATTCGAACCATTTGAATCTCCCGCGCCCCATAGTTAAGTGCGGCAGTCCCCGGAATCAATTGGATCAAGGATAAACAGCTTTGTCGGTCGGAATGGCAGCTCCCCTGGCCCCCTATGCCTGCGATCCCACGCAGAGCCGCGGCCGGCTGTTCCCGGAGGCGCCGAGCCGGACCCGTAGCGCGTTCCGGCGGGATTGCGACCGGGTGATCCATTCCACCGCGTTCCGGCGGCTGAAGCACAAGACCCAGGTGTTCGTGTTCCACGAGGGCGATCATTACCGTACCCGCCTGACACACACGCTGGAAGTGGCCCAGATCGCCCGTGCGGTGGCGCGCCAGCTCGGCCTCGACGAGGATCTCACCGAGACGATGGCGTTGGCCCATGACCTCGGCCACCCGCCGTTCGGCCATGCGGGCGAACGCGCGCTCGACGCCTGTCTGGAAGCCCATGGGGGCTTCGACCACAATGCGCAGGCGCTGCATGTGGTGACCGCACTGGAGCACCGCTATCCCGAATTCGACGGCCTCAACCTGACCTGGGAATCCCTCGAAGGCATCGTGAAGCATAACGGCCCGCTGACCGCCCCGGACGGCACGCCGCTGGCGCGCTATGCGCAGCATGGCCTGCCGTTGGGCATCACGGCGTTCAACCAGAGCCTCGATCTCGAGCTTGGCAGCTACGCCTCGCTGGAAGCGCAGGCGGCGGCGATTGCCGACGACATCGCCTATGACGCGCACGACATCGACGATGGCCTGCGAGCCGGCCTGTTCAGCATCGACGATCTCAAGGCGATCCCGCTGGTTGCAGGCATCATCGCCGAGATCGATCGCCGCTATCCCGGTCTGGATCAGGATCGCCGCGGCGCCGAGCTGGTGCGCGAGCTGATCTCCTATCTGATCGGTGCAGTTGCCGGTGAAACGCAGCGCCGGCTGGCGCAGGTGAAGCCGGCATCTGCCGAAGCTGTCAGGTATTGTGGCCAGCAGCTGATCGCATTCTCCGCCGAGGCTGCGGCGGCGGAGCGCGCCATCAAGGCGTTTCTCTGGACCGGCATGTATCGCCATCCGCGGGTGATGCGCGTGATGGTCGACGCCGAAGGCCTGGTCGCCGATCTGTTCTCGCGCTACCAGCGTCATCCCGGCGACCTGCCGCCGGAATGGCAGCCTGCAGAAGGCGGGGCGGCGGAATCAGACGCCGAGCAGGCGCGCCGGATCGGTAATTTCATCGCCGGGATGACCGACCGTTTCGCCATCACCGAACATATCCGGCTCTTTGACTCGACCCCGGAATTGCGCTAGGCGGTTCGGCGTTAAGTGCCTAGCGGGATTGATAAATATCCCGATGCGAGGCGCCGGCCAGCTCCGCGAATGCTTTGTTAAAGACATTGGCGCTACGCCCGCGAAACCGCTATCCACACCCGATCCCGTTCCTGCCGGCTGAGTCCCGGCGCAAGCTGGTTCCGTACCGTAATGACCACTTCTGCTCCGACGCCGCATCTGTTCGCCAATGTGCTCGCCCGCGTGCATGCGATCTGCAACGACCTGATCACCGAAGGCGTGCTGCCTGCGGGCATCGATCTGTCGCGTATCGTCGTCGAGCCCACCAAGGATGCGTCACACGGTGACATGGCGAGCAATGCCGCCATGGTTCTGGCGAAGGAAGCGAAAGCCAAGCCGCGCGATCTGGCCGATGCGATCGCTGCGAAGCTGCGCAGCGACGATCTGATCACGTCGGTCGATATCGCGGGTCCGGGCTTCATCAATCTGACGCTCAAGACCGCAGTCTGGGCGGATGCGCTCCGCGCCGTGCTGCGCGATGGCGACACCTATGGACGCAGCGCCATCGGCGGCGGCGAGAAGATCAATGTCGAATATGTCTCGGCCAATCCGACCGGTCCGATGCATGTGGGCCATTGCCGTGGCGCCGTGTTCGGCGATGCGCTGGCGAGCCTGCTCGATGTCGCCGGCTACGACGTCACCCGCGAATACTACATCAACGATGCCGGCGCGCAGGTCGATGTGCTCGGTCGCTCGGCGCATCTGCGCTATCGCGAGGCGCTCGGCGAGGACATCGGCGAGATTCCGGAGGGCCTGTATCCCGGCGACTATCTGAAGCCAGTCGGGCAGGCGCTGGCTGCCGAGCATGGCGCTGCGTTGAACCAGATGCCCGAGGACCAGTGGCTGCCGATCACCCGCGCCAAGGCTATCGAGATGATGATGGAGATGATCAAGGGCGATCTCGCCGCCCTGAACATCAGCCACGAAGTGTTTTTCTCGGAGCGTTCGCTGATCACCGGCGCGACCGATCAGGTCGGCGCGACCATCGATTTCCTGCGGAGCAAGGGCGACGTCTATGAAGGCCGTCTGCCGCCGCCCAAGGGCAAGCCGATCGACGATTACGAGGATCGCGAGCAGACGCTGTTCCGCGCCACGGCCTATGGCGACGACGTCGATCGCCCGCTGCTGAAGTCGAACGGCGGCTACACCTACTTTGCGTCCGACATCGCCTATCACAAGACCAAGGTCGACCGCGGCTTCCACAACATGGTGGACGTCTGGGGCGCCGACCATGGCGGCTACATCAAGCGCGTGCAGGCGGCCATCAAGGCGGTCACCGATGGCAAGGGCGAACTGGACGTCAAGATCGTCCAGCTGGTGAAGCTGCTGCGCAATGGCGAGCCGGTCAAGATGTCGAAGCGTTCCGGCGACTTCGTCACGCTGCGCGAGGTGGTGGACGAGGTCGGCTCCGACGCCGTCCGCTTCATGATGCTGTTCCGGAAGAACGACGCGGTGCTCGATTTCGACCTCGCCAAGGTCATCGAGCAGTCCAAGGACAATGCCGTCTTCTACGTCCAATACGGTCACGCCCGCGGCCATTCGATCTTCCGCAACGCCCGCGAGCAGATGCCGGAGATGGCCGGGCTTCCTCTGGAAGAAGGCGCCCGGATTGCCTATCTCAAGGATGCGGCGATGGAGCGGCTGGATGACCCCATCGAGCTGGGCCTGCTCAGGCAGCTGGCGCTGTATCCGCGGATGATCGAGGCGGCAGCGCTCGCCCATGAACCGCACCGGATCGCATTCTACCTTTACGACCTGGCCAGCGCCTTCCATGCGCACTGGACCCAGGGGCGCGATGCGCCTCATTTACGCTTCATTATCACTAATGATGCAGTACTTACTAAAGCACGGCTGGCACTCGTGCAGAGCATCGTGACGGTTCTTAAGTCAGGACTCGCCGTCCTTGGCGTCTCCGCTCCGGAAGAGATGCGTTAGTAGTTGAGTAACAATTTGGGAATGGTCGCGGCATGGGGGTATGTCGCGGTCAATGACAGGCGGCAGTTTCGTCCGGTCGACGCAGTTGCGGCTTTCCCGCAGGGGATGTGACATCACCATGGCCAATCAGTACCAGAACAGATCCTACCCCGCAGGCGCCGGTCATAACGACCAGCGTGCGCAAGGCGAGGGCGATCCATTGGCCGAACTGGCCCGCCTGATCGGCCAGACGGATCCGTTTGCCGCCCAGCCCGGGCGTCCGTCGGCGGCCCAGCCGCCGCGCCGTGCCGAGCCGGCGGTGACTGATCACGCCGAGCCCGAAGAACAGTTCGACACCGCGCCGACGCCGCCTCCCTGGATGCAGCGCGTCGCCGCGCAGCGCGCAGCGCAGCCGGTCGAGCCGGAGCCGCAACATTACAGCCAGCCGCAGCCCGATCCGGAATTCGATTTCCAGCAGCCGTATCAGCAGGCCCAGCACCCCGATGCGCAGGCCTATGCTGCCACGGGATACGCTTCTCAGGATTACGCCACTCACGAGCCGCAGGCTCACGTCGGCTACGATGCCTATGGTCATCCGCAGCAGGCGCAGGCCTACGAGGAGGCGAGCCATCATCAGGTTGACCCGAACCGCTATGACGAGGCGCTCTACGGCCAGCCGGATCACGGGCAGCAGACCTATCAGCAGGATCAGTATCAGGATGATCCCTATGCCTATCCGCAGGGGGATTACGCGGACGAGGAGCCGGCACCGAAGCGTCGCAGCGGCATGAAGACCGTTGCAGCCGTGCTCGCGCTGGCCGTGATCGGCACCGGTGGTGCCTTCGCCTATCGCACCTTCGTCGGATCGACCCGCAGCGGTGAGCCGCCGGTGATCAAGGCCGATCCCGGCCCGAACAAGATCGTGCCGGCGGCGACCTCCACGGCGTCGAATGACAGCGGCAAGCAGATGGACCGTCTCGCGGCCGGGCAGGAGCGCCTGGTTCCGCGCGAGGAGCAGCCGGTGAATGTGCAGGACGCCAGCAAGGCCGGTGGCCCGCGCGTCGTGTTCCCGCCGCTGAACCAGAACAACAATCCGCCGACCACCGCGAGCGTTTCGCCGGCTAACAAGCCGATGGTCGCCGCGAACAATGCCGTGAATGGCGACGAACCGCGCCGGGTCCGCACGCTCGCGGTCCGTGGCGATCAGATGGATGCCGCCGCGACCCCGGCCGCTCGTCCGGCTCCGGCACGTCCGACTGCGCCGACTCCGGCGCCGGCCGTCAATTCCAATGCTCCGATGTCGCTGTCGCCGCAGCAGGCTCCGTCAGCCCCCACGACGCGTTCGGCCGCCCTGAACATTGCGCCGCAGGATGTCGCGCCGCCGCCTTCGGCAGCGACCGGTGGTTACGTGGTCCAGATCTCGTCGCAGCGTAGCGACGCAGACGCCCGGGCCTCCTTCAAGGCGCTCCAGGGCAAATACCCGTCCGTCCTCGGTTCCCGTTCGCCAGTGATCAAGAAGGCCGACCTTGGAGACAAGGGAACCTATTACCGCGCCATGGTTGGCCCGTTCGGTTCGGCGGACGAAGCGCTCCAGTTCCGCAAGAGTCTGGAGGCCGCCGGTGGGCCGCAGGGAATAGTCCAAAGGAATTAACGGCGGTTTCCTTGACCCTGCGTGGTGATGGGGCCTAATCGGCCCCATGAGCACCCGCGCTTTCATCACCGGAGTTTCCGGCCTCGAATTGAACGCTGACGAGCGCGCCTTTTTGCGCGCCGAGCGGCCCTGGGGTTTTATCCTTTTCAAGCGCAATATCGACAATCCGGTGCAAGTCTCTGCGTTGGTTGAAGAATTGCGTGGAACGACGGGTGATCTCGGCGCGCCGGTCCTGATCGACCAGGAAGGTGGTCGCGTCCAGCGTCTGGGGCCGCCGCATTGGCCCGTTTATCCGCCCGGGGCGATCTTCAGCGCGCTCTATGATATCCAGCCGGATCTGGGTTTCCGTGCCGCTTGGCTGAGTTCACGCCTCATTGCTGCCGATCTGATCGACCTTGGGATCACCGTGGATTGCCTGCCGCTGGCCGACGTGCCCGTCGAGGGCGCTGATGCGGTGATCGGCAATCGGGCCTACGGGACGACGCCGGCCAAGGTTGCGGCCATTGCGAGGGCGGTCACCGATGGTCTGGGCGATGGCGGCGTGCTCCCGGTGCTCAAGCATATTCCGGGTCACGGTCGCGCCAATGCCGACAGTCATCATGCGTTGCCGATCGTAAATAACTCGAAGAATGAACTGGAAGCTTCTGACTTTGAAGCGTTTCGTCCGCTTGCTGACCTGCCGATGGCGATGACTGCACATGTTGTGTTTAACGCCTTGGACGCCACTCAGCCGGCCACGACTTCTGCGACAATCATCGAACAGGTGATTCGCGGCAGTATCGGTTTCCAGGGTTTGTTGATGAGTGATGACGTTTCCATGAATGCTCTGGCGGGATCGATCGCCGAGCGCACCCGTGCCATCGTGGATGCGGGCTGTGATGTCGTCCTGCACTGCAACGGCAAGCTGGACGAGATGCGGGCGGTCGCAGCCCATACGCCGCTGCTCAAGGGTTCTGCCGACGAGCGCGCCCGCGCGGCCATCGCCGCACGCCGGCAGCCGCAGGACTTCGACCGCGCCGCCGGCCGGGCGGAACTCGACCAATTGATTGCACGGACGGGAGCCAGCGCATGAGCGCCGAAATTCTGTCGTTTGAGACCGGACGCCCGGCCGAGGTCGCCACCAATGACGAGCCGGCGCTGGTCATCGATGTCGAGGGCTACGAAGGCCCGCTCGACCTGCTGCTCACGCTCGCGCGCCAGCAGAAGGTCGATCTGCACAAGATCTCGATCCTGGCGCTGGCCGACCAGTATCTGCTGTTCATCGAAGAAGCGCGAAAAATCCGGCTGGAGCTCGCCGCCGACTATCTGGTCATGGCGGCCTGGCTGGCCTTCCTGAAGTCGCGCCTGCTGCTGCCGGAGCAGACGACCCAGGAAGAGGGCCCGAGCGCCGAGGACATGGCGACCGCGCTGGCCAACCGGTTGCGCCGTCTCGAAGCCATCCGCAGCGCTGCCGACCAGCTGATGGCCCGGCCGCAGCTTGGCCGCGACACCTTCCCGCGCGGCGCGCCGGAACAGATTGCCGAGATCAAGCAACAGAAGTTCACCGCGACGCTGTATGACCTGCTCTCGGCCTATGCGACCCAGCGTCAGGCCCGGGTGCTGACCCGCGTCCATCTCGCCAAGCGCACCGTATGGTCGCTGAGCGAGGCCCGCGCCTCTTTGGAACGGCTCATCGGCATGGCCGAGGACTGGAGCCGGCTCGACGAATATCTGCTGGCCTATGTGCCCGATCCG
>Ga0209564_1001019_pt1 | contig 34584 bp, 32 predicted proteins | sample AraplaCol_mMF_r2_FD_184272 | JGI IMG/M metagenome (GOLD analysis project Ga0209564, IMG submission 184272) | Arabidopsis root microbial communities from North Carolina, USA - plate scrape MF_Col_mMF_r2 (SPAdes) (version 3) | ecosystem: Host-associated > Plants > Roots > Endosphere | place: USA...
CTGCGGTAGGCGCCTGTCCCAAGTCGTGAGAAGGGACGTGGATGACGCAATATGTGTACCGCTTCGGCGGGAATGTGTCGGACGGGGGCAAGGGTGACAAGAACCTGCTCGGTGGCAAGGGCGCCAATCTCGATGGCATGGCCTCGATCGGCCTGCCGGTGCCTCCCGGTTTCACGATCAGCACGCCGATGTGCGCGGTCTATTACGACCAGGGCGGCATCTTCCCCGACAGCGTGAAGGCCGAAGTCGCCAACGGCATCGCCCATATCGAGGGTATCACCGGCAAGACCTTCGGCGACGCCAGTGATCCGCTGCTCGTCTCGGTCCGCTCCGGTGCGCGTGCGTCGATGCCCGGCATGATGGACACGGTGCTCAACCTCGGCCTCAACGACACCACCGTCGTCGGCCTCGCCACGATCAGCGGCGACGAGCGCTTCGCCTGGGACAGCTATCGCCGCTTCATCCAGATGTATTCGGACGTGGTGCTCGAGCTCGATCATGGCCGCTTCGAGGAAGCGCTGGAGATCGCCAAGGAGGATCGCGGCTACAATCTCGATACCGAACTGACCGCCAGGGACTGGCAGGCGCTGGTCGCCGAATACAAGGCGATTGTCGAGGAGCTGTGGGGCAAGCCGTTCCCGCAGGACGTGCACGACCAGCTCTGGGGCGCGATCGGCGCGGTGTTCGGCTCGTGGCAGTCCGAGCGCGCCAAGGTCTATCGCCGCCTCAACGATATTCCCGGCGACTGGGGCACCGCGGTCAACGTCCAGGCGATGGTGTTCGGCAATATGGGCGACACCTCGGCCACCGGCGTGGCGTTCACCCGCGATCCCTCGACCGGCGAGAACGCCTATTATGGCGAGTTCCTGATCAACGCGCAGGGCGAGGACGTCGTTGCCGGCATCCGCACGCCGCAATACCTGACCCGCGCTGCCCGGGAGAAGGCCGGCGCCAAGCCCGCCTCGATGGAAGAGGCGATGCCCGAAGTGTACGCGCAGCTCGCAGCGGTCTTCGAGACGCTCGAGAAGCATTACCGCGACATGCAGGACATCGAGTTCACCGTCGAGCGCGGCAAGCTCTGGATGTTGCAGACCCGCTCGGGCAAGCGCACCGCCAAGGCCGCGCTCAAGATCGCGGTCGACATGGCGAGCGAAGGGCTGATCACGCAGGAGGAAGCGATCCTGCGCGTCGATCCTTCGGCGCTCGACCAGCTGCTCCACCCGACGCTCGATCCCAACGCCCCGCGCGATGTGCTGACCAAGGGCCTGCCCGCCAGCCCGGGCGCCGCATCGGGCATCGCGGTGTTCGACAGCGACACCGCCGAGAAGCGCGCGGGCAATGGCGAGGCGGTCATCCTGATCCGCGTCGAGACCTCGCCTGAGGACATCCACGGCATGCACGCCGCCAAGGGCATCCTGACCGCGCGCGGCGGCATGACCAGCCACGCCGCGGTGGTCGCGCGCGGCATGGGCCGGCCCTGCGTCTCGGGTGCGGGCACGCTGGCGATCAACGCCCGCGAGAAGCTGTTCCGCGTCGGCCAGCGCGAGGTGCGTGAAGGCGATCTCGTCACGATCGACGGCGCGACCGGCGAAGTGATGCTCGGCGCCGTGCCGACGGTGCAGCCCGAGCTGGCCGGCGATTTCGGCACGCTGATGGTCTGGGCCGATGCCAAGCGCCGGCTCAAGGTGCGTACCAATGCCGAGACGCCGCTCGATTGCCGCACCGCGCGCGATTTCGGCGCCGAGGGCATTGGTCTCTGCCGCACCGAGCACATGTTCTTCGAGCCCTCTCGCGTCACTGCGGTGCGCGAGATGATCCTCGCCGCCGACGAGGCCGGGCGCCGCGTCGCGCTCGAGAAGCTGCTCCCCGAGCAGCGCAGCGACTTCGTCGAGATCTTCGAGGTGATGGCCGGTCTGCCCTGCACGATCCGCCTGCTCGATCCGCCGCTCCACGAATTCCTGCCGCACGAGGAGAGCGAGTTCGCCGAAGTCGCCGCTGCGGCCGGCCTCGACGTCGAGACGCTCAAGCGTCGCGCGGCCGAGCTGCACGAGTTCAACCCGATGCTCGGACACCGCGGGTGTCGCCTGGGCGTGACCTATCCCGAGATCTACGAGATGCAGGCGCGCGCGATCTTCGAGGCGGCGTGCATCGTCGCGGAGAATAGCGGCGAGGCGCCGATCCCCGAGATCATGATCCCGCTGGTCGCGACGAAGCGCGAACTCGAGCTGATGAAGGCGGTGGTCGATCGTGCCGCCCGCGACGTGTTCGACGAGCAGGACCGCACGATCGAGTATCTGGTCGGCACGATGATCGAGCTGCCCCGCGCGGCGCTGCGCGCGGGCGAGATCGCCGAGGCGGGCGCCTTCTTCTCGTTCGGCACCAACGACCTGACCCAGACCACGCTCGGCGTCTCGCGCGACGATGCCGGCCGTTTCCTCACCACCTATGTGGAGAAGGGCATCTACGCCAAGGATCCGTTCGTCAGCCTCGATGTCGAGGGTGTGGGCGAGCTGATCGCGATCGCCGCGGAGCGCGGCCGGGCGACGCGGCCCGACATCAAGCTCGGCATCTGCGGCGAGCATGGCGGCGATCCGGCCAGCATCGATTTCTGCGAAGAGACCCGGCTCGATTACGTCTCGGCCTCGCCCTATCGCGTGCCGATCGCGCGGCTGGCGGCGGCACAGGCGGCGCTGCGCCGGGCGTGATCCCGCTCGCGCTGCTGCTGGTCCAGGCAGATCCGGCGGAGACCCTCCGCCAGGAGCTGGTGGCGGCACGCAGCGCGACCGCGGTGCTCCAGCGCCGCTGCACCACGCCGATCCGTGCGGAAGTGAACCGGGCGCAGAAGCCGGCCACGCCCGAGCAGCGCGCGCATCTGGCGGTCGGCCCGGCGGAGCCGCTGGTCTATCGCAGCGTAGTGCTGAAATGCGGCCCGGTGTCGCTGTCGGTCGCCGAGAACTGGTATGTCCCCGCGCGGCTCACGCCCGAGATTAACGCGGCGCTGGCCGGAGACACGCCCTTCGGCGCGGCGATTCGCCCGCTCGCCCCCAGCCGCCGCACCCTCGGCATCGCCATGCAGCGCGATGATGCCACAGTCGCCCCCTATGTCGTGCGCCAGCGCGCGGTGGTGCTCGACGGGCAGGGCCGTCCGCTCTCCGAGGTGGTCGAGAACTACACGCCCGTGATGCTCTGCCTGCCGGTGCATCAGCCCTAGCGTTCACCCCAATCGTCATCCCGACGAAAGCCGGGATCTCAGGCGAAGGCGCGGGACAAGAGCCGCACGAGATCCCGACTTTCGTCGGGATGACGGTGATTTGTGGGGATGATGGTTCGGGGCGACCTCAGCCTTGGCCGAACTTCTCCGCATGCTCACGCTCGTTGCCGGCGGCGAGCAGCGCGGCCTGCTCCCGCCAGCCCTGTTCGGCGATCGTGCCGGCGGGCAGTTCGAGCCGTTGCTCCAGCGCCGCCTCGTCGGCCGGCGCCATCTTCTCGATCTCGCGATAGGTCTTGATGCCCAGCTCGTTGAGCCGCTTGGCGCGCGCTTCGTCGATGCCCCTGATCCGCACCAGATTGTCGCGCCCCCAGCCGAACCAGCCGCGCCAGGCGGCACCCGGCTTGTCGTCGGCCACCGGCGCGGCGACAGGCACCTGGCTGCGCAGCGTCTTCACTTCGGCCTGGAGCGCGCGGATGCGCTCTTCGGCCTCGTCGCGATAGCGCGCGTGCTCCAGCTCCTCGTCCTGATAGCGCTCGCGCCACTTCGCCCCGCCCGAGCGGCTGGCCAGCCCGAGGAACCAGCCGGCGACGAGAGTCAGCCCCAGTGCCGCGAACTGCGTCGCGGTTTCGAACGGAAGCGCCATGACCTGCGGACCTTAGTGGGCGTGCTCAGGATGCGACGGCTCGGCCTGAGCGGGTTCCCCGGCCGGCTCGGCATGCACCGGCTCCGCTGCGACCGCCTCGACCGGAGCGGGTTCGGCATGCACCGGTTCCGGCTCGGCATGTGCCACCGGCTCGACGGGAACAGGCTCCGCCACCGCGACGGGCTCGGGCGCCGGTTCTGCGACCGCGACCGGCTCGGCCTCGGCATGGCTTTCCACCGCATGGGTGACCGCGGCACCGGCAACCGCGCCGGCCACGGCAGCCGCCGCGACGGTCGCGGTCGAATGGCCCTCGGGCTCGGGAGCGGGCGCAGGCGCAGCAACCGGTGCGGTCGCAACCGGGGCAGGGGCCTCGGCCGCCACCTTCAGCTTCGCATTCTCGGCTTCGAGGTCGCGGATGCGGCGGGCGGCGTCGCGCAGGTCGTTCTCGGCGCGGTCGCGATAGCCGGCATTGTCGATCTCTTCTTCCTGCAGGCGCTCGCGCCATTTGCGGCCGCCGCTATGGCTGGCGAGCCCCAGGAACCAGCCGGCGATCAGCGTCAGGCCCAGCCCGGCGAGCTGGGTGATCGTCTGGAACGGCAAATCATGCATCGAGTCGACCCTCCCCTTAGTCGCGCGGGAAGCTATCCCGCCCGGGCAGGTCGCGCCACCGAAATTGGTTAAGGGCCCTTGGAGATCAGCGCGTCGTTGATCGAGCAGGCGGCCGGGCCGAGGATGACGATGAACAGCACCGGCAGGATGAACAGGATCAGCGGCACGGTCATGATCGCCGGCAGGCGGGCGGCCTTCTCCTCGGCGCGCATCATGCGCTCGTTGCGGAACTCGGCCGAAAGCACGCGCAGCGCCGATGCGAGCGGCGTGCCGTATTTCTCGGTCTGAATCATCGTGGTGACCACGCCGCGGATCGAATCCAGGTCGATGCGCTCAGCCAGGTTCTCGAAGGCCTGGCGGCGGTCGGTCAGGAAGCCGAGCTCGATCGCGGTCAGCTGGAACTCCTCGCCCAGCTCGGGATAGGCCTTGCCCAGTTCCTTGGAGACGCGGTGGAAGGCGGCGTCGACGGTGAGTCCCGCTTCGGCACAGATCACCAGCAGGTCGAGCGCGTCGGGCAGGCCCTTGCGGATCGCCGCGCTGCGCTTCTGGATCTTGTTCTTCAGGTACAGGTCCGGGAACTTGTAGGCGAGGATGAAGGTGCCGGCGACCAGGCCGTACGCCTTCATCGGGCTCCAGTCCGCGAACATCTCGGTGCCGTAGACGAAGTAGAGCATCGGCCCGCCGAACACGATCGGCAGGACCAGGCGGCCGAAGATCACCGCGACCGCGAATTCCTTGCGGCGGATGCCGGCCTGGAGCAGCTTGGTCTGCGCCTGCTTGACCTGGCTGTCCTGCAGCACCTTCATCGAAGAGAGCAGCGAGCGGATCCGGTCGGTGGTCTCGCTCTTCTGGACCAGCTTGGCGCGGCGCTTCGAGGTGGAGGCGGTGATGCCCGCCTTGAGCTGCTCGCGGCGCTCGTTGAGCGACTTGACCCGCTTGGCCATCGGATCGCGCACCGTGGTGGCGGCATAGATCGCCAGCATCACCGCGAAGGCGGCGACGGCCGAGAGGATCGTCGCCACCCAGATGACGTCGACGCCGAGCAGCGTGGGACCGGAAGCGGGAGGGGTCATCGCATCAGATCTCGAAATTGACCATCTTGGCCATGATGAAGGCGCCCAGGCCCATCCAGATCAGGCCGCCGCCGCCGATCATGATCAGCCGCTCGTCCTTGAAGAAATTGGCCATGTAGTTGTTGTTGATGAACCATACGAGCGTGAACACGATGAAGGGCAGGGCGCCGACGATCAGCGCCGATGCCTTGGATTCCGACGACATCGCCTTGATCTTCAGCTTCATCTGGGCGCGCTTGCGCAGCACGTCGGCCAGGTTGGCGAGCGTCTCGGCCAGGTTGCCGCCGGTCTCGCGCTGGATCTGGATGGTGATGGTGAAGAACTGGAATTCGGGCGTGCCAAGCCGGTCCGCAGTCTCCTGCAGCGCGGTGTCGAGCGACTTGCCGATCTTCATCTTGTCGCTGACCGCGCGGAATTCCTCGCCGACCGGTCCGTCGACTTCCTGGCCGACCACGCCCATCGTCTCGGTGATCGGCAGGCCCGAGCGCAGGCCGCGGACGAGCAATTCGATCGCGTCAGGGAACTTGGACGTGAACTTCGCGACGCGGCGCTTGATGAAGAAGCCGACGACGAAATGCGGCAGGCCGACGCCGAGGAACAGGCCCACGCCCAGCGCCAGCAGCGGGGGCAGGCCCTGCAGCAGGATCAGGATCGCGGGCACCAGCGTAAGCCCGGCGCTGACCATCATGTACTGGCCGAGCGTCCAGGGCTTGCCCGTCATGTTGAGCCGCTTCTGGAGCAGCGCCGGGTTGGGCAGGAAGCGCGCGGCGGTCACGTCCATCCGCGTGGCGCGGGCAGCGGCGACGCGGCGCATCTGCGCTTCCATCGCGTTGCTGCCGGTGACGCTCACCAGATGGCGCTCGCGGACCGACTTTACGCGACGCGCGCCCGCGCGCTCGGCCGAGGGGCCCGAAAAGGCGAACACCATCAGCGCGAGCACCAGGAAGGTGCCTCCAGCGAGCATCAATACCGGCAGCATGTCCACGCCGCACCGTCTCCGATTAGCTGAGCATCGCGCAGCCTAGCCGCGCAATGGTTACTTCTTTGCCTTTACGGGCATCTTCACCTTGAACTTGTCGAGCAGCGAGCCGCCGCCCTTGGGCTTGTCGCCCTTGCCCTTGGCCTTGCCCGCGCTCTCGTCGGCGCCCGAATCGGCGATGCCGGCGATGCGCTGGGCGAGGTCGCCCAGCCCGGCAATGGCCTTGTTGCCCTTGCCCACCTCGGCGATCGGCTTGCCCAGCTTGGCCGATTGCGCGGCCAGCTTGGCATCGAAGCCGAGCAGGAAGTCGATCTTGCGCTCGATCGAGCCCTCGAAGTCCTTGCGGCTGATCTCGAGCACCGCCGCCTGCTGGATCTTGTTGGCGACGACGATCACCTGGGTCTGCGGCGCGTTCGACTTGAACCAGGACAATATCCGGATCGCATCGCGGGCCGCGGCCAGAGTGAGCTCCGTCACCAGCACGGCGACCTGAACGTCGGTGATCAGGTGCGGATGGTTGACCAGCATCGAGCGCGGCAGATCGACCACGGTGCACTCGAAGGCGGTGCGGATCTCTTCCTGCAGCTGATAGAAGGCCGCGCCATCCGTCATGATCGGCGAGTTGATCGGCGCTTCGGCGCTCAGCACGGCGAGCCGGTCCGAGGCGCGCACCATCGCGCGCTCGATGAACAGTCCGTCGATGCGGCTCGGATTCTCGATTGCGTCGGTCAGGCCGCGGCCCGGCTCGAGGTCGAGCGCCAGCGCGCCGGTGCCGAAATGCACGTCGAGGTCGAGCAGCGCCGTGGTGCGGTTCTGGCGCTCACCCATCAGCCAGGCGAGCGAGGTCGCCACGGTCGAGGCGCCCGAGCCGCCGCGGGTGCCGATCACCGCCACCGCGCAATGCGGGCGGTCGGCCGAGGCCTCGGCCAGTTTCGGCGCATTGAGCGCGGTCTGCGCCTGGGCGAAGGCATCGCGCAGCGCATCCGGGTTCAGCGGCTTGAGCAGATAATCATGGATGCCGCTCGCGACGAGGTCGCGGTACAGGCGCACGTCATTGACCTGGCCCGACGCGATCACGACGGTGCCCGGCTCGCAGACTTCGGCGAGCGCGTTGATGTCGTTGAGCGGATCGCCGCTCTCGGACAGGTCGACGAACAGGATGTTCGGGCTTGCCGAGACCGACAGGGTCTGGACCGCGTTGCGCAGCCCGCCCTTGTTGACCTTTTCCGGCGACCAGCCGAGCTCGACGGCGATCGGGCGCAGCACTTCCGCCGTCGTCTCGTCGCAGACGAACGCAACGAACGGATCGCGATGCCCGGCGCGGGCGGGATTGAAAGGAGCGTTCACTTCGGCGACCCTCCACCCGAGTTCAACGTGGCTCCGCCGGCGCCCGAGGGCGCGGCCGAACGGAAGGCGCCGACGGCCTTGGCGCTCGTCGCCGGATCGGCGGTGGGCGAGCCCGGCGCGCCGCGGACCAGATCGGCCGGATCGGCGATCATCGCGGCGAGGTTGGCGTTGCTTGCGCAGCCATAGTTGGAGCTGGTGCTCGCCTCGAACGTATATTCGGCCTGGCGCGAGTGATCGGGGCAGCCCGGCACGTTGGCGGTCATCCGGGTGATCACCACGCGGACCGTGCCCGGGGCGATCTGGCCGGCGGTGACCGGCGCGCGGTCGGCGAGCATCAGGCCGTAGCGGCCGGCCTCGGCGGCGACTTCGTCGCGGCCGGTGGCGCCATTGGCACCGTCGTCGATCGCGACGCGGTCGCCGTAGCGCAGGCTCATCGCCGACATCCAGCCGGCCAGGCGCTGGCTCTCGCCCGCGGCCAGGCCATAGCCGGTGGTCTGCAGGTCGAGCACATAGTCGTTACGCTGGACAACCGGCTGATGAACCGATTCTACGCCGCCATTATAGGTGCCGCAGCCTGCGAGCAGCAGCGCCGGGACGAGCAGGGGAGTGAAGCGCGGAAGCACGGGCGATCTCCTCGTCGATCGGGTCAGAAGCCGAAGCCGGGGGCCGCCGAGGCGCCACCCTTCTTCTGCTTGCGGTTGGGTTGCGGGGCCGGAGCCAGCTGGACCGGCGCGGCCGGCTGGCTGGTCGGGGCGGGCGAGAAGGCGCCCACCGAAGGCTGGCCGTCCGCCGGCGCCATGCTCGGCTTGGGGCGGTCGGTGCCGCTCCTCGAGCCGCCGAGCGAGCCCAGGAAGACACGCTCGAAGTCGTTCGGCGCCTTGTAGCCGTCGGTCGGCAGGACGATCTGGTTCGCGTTGACCGGCTTCACCAGATACGGGGTGATCACGATCACCAGCTCGGTCTCGCTGCGCTGGAAGCCGTTCGAGCGGAACAGCGCGCCCAGGATCGGCACGTCGCCCAGCCCCGGGGTCTTCGAGATCGAGTTGTTGTGGTTGTTCGACAGCAGCCCGCCGATCACCATGCTCTCGCCCGAGCCGAGCTCGACCGTGGTCTCGCTGCGGCGCGTGGTGAGCGCGGGGATGGTGACGCCGTTGAGCTGCACCGCGCCGGCCGAGGACAGCTGCGACACTTCGGGGCGCACGCGCAGCGAGATGCGGCCGTCCGACAGCACCGTCGGGGTGAAGGCCAGGCTCACGCCGTACTGCTTGTACTCCACCGTGGTGGTGCCCAGGCCCTGCGCGACGGGGATCGGGATCTCGCCGCCGGCGAGGAAGTTGGCGGTCTCGCCCGAGCGTGCGGTCAGGTTCGGATTGGCCAGCGTGGTCACCTGGCCGATCGTCTCGCCCAGGTCGATCGCCGAGAGCACGTCGAGGCCGAACAGCTTGCCCGCCAGGCCCATGGTGGCGTTGTCCGCGCCGCGGGTGATGTCGGCAAGGCCGCTGGCGCGCGGGTTGAGGAACTGGCCGGTCGACGGATCATAGGCGCCGGTGATCGTCACGCCGTTCTGCGTCATCGTCGCGGTCGGGTATTTGGCGAGGTCGGCGGCAGTGAACGAGCCCGGGCTGCGGCCCTGGGCCAGGCCGAACTGGAAGCCGCCGGTCGAATCCTTGGTCGAGAAGTTCACGCCGACATTCTTGACGAAGCTGCGGCTCACCTCGGCGAACTTCACCTGGAGCTGCACCTGCAGCGGCGTGGCCATCTTCAGCCGGTTGATCACGGCGATCTTGAGCTGGGCGGCGGCATCGTTGACGTTGACGCCCGGGTTGAGCAGGCCGGTGACCAGGCGCTGGGCCTGCTCGCTGTCCTGCGGCGAGCGCACCGTGCCGTTGAGCACCGCGATCTGGCCGACCGTGGTCACCTGGATGTCGGTATCGGGCATGGCCAGCCGGATCATCCGGTCGATCGAAGTGATGTTCTGCGCGACGCGGACATTGGTGGAGAACACCACCGCGCCCGAAGCGCTGGTGGCGAACACCGTCGCCTCGCCGAACTCCTTGCCGAACAGGTGGATCTGGCGCGGATTGTTGACATAGACGTCCGCCACGCCGGGGTTCGACGTCCAGACGTTCGCGACATTGGCCGGAAGCGTGATCAGCTGGCCCTCGCCGATCGAGAGCAGGATCTCGCTGCTCGGCCGCTGGGTGCCAGAGGGCAGGTTGGCGACGCCGACATTGGCGCGCGCCTGGCTCGGGCGCTTGGCCTTGGCGGTCTGGGCGAAGCCGGTCGCCGGCATGCCGACCAGGGCGGTCGACACGATCGCGGCGAGCGAGCGCTTCAGAAGCAGCTTGCCAGTCATGTTAATTCTTGCCCCCCAGAGCAACGGCGGTCTCGGCATTGCCGCGGACGATGGTCACGACCGGGCCGCGCGGAGTCGCGGCACCGGGATAGCTTTGCCCGGGCGTCGGGCTGCCGGCGGCGGGCGCCGGGCCCATGTCGCGCGGCTTGGCCGGCACGGTGCTGCGCTGGAAGCGCGACACGTCGGCGCCGGTGGCGAAGGTGGTCGCGCCCTCCTGGGGACGCGCCGCGACCTTGGCGATCATCGCCTTTTCCTTCTTCGGATCGCCATCGGCCGGAACGTCGACATCGCCGTTCGCGATGGCATCCTCGAGCTCGCCCTGGTTGTCGGCGATCGAGCGCAGCGACAGCGACAGCGTGCCGATGGTCTGCGCTACCGCGATCTTCTCGGCGATCTTGGGCGTCGCCTCGACCGTGACGGTCGAATAGGTGTTGACGATCGTGTTGCCCTTGTCGTCGGTCTGCTTGTCGGTCTTCTGGTCGGTGGCGAGCACGCGCAGGTTGCGCAGCACCGTCTCCGACGCCTTGAGCGCGGGGCCGTCGCCGCCGCCGCTCACCGACTGGGTGAGGATCAGGTCGATCCGGTCGCCCGGGAAGACGAAGCCCGCGACCGCGCTCTGGGTCGAGACGGGCACGGTCACCGCGCGCATGCCGGCGCCGAGCGCAGCGGCGAGGAAGCCACGGTCGCCGGGCTTGACCAGCGCGCCCTGGGTCACCGGCTGGCCGGCGGGGATCGGGAAGCGGACGACGGTGCCGACCAGCTTGGCCGGATCCGATTCGCTCTTCACATAATAGGCGCCCTCGACCAGCTCCTTGGGCCAGGGGCGGAATTCGAGCGACTGGGCGTCGAGGATGGTGCCCACGGGCAGCTCGCGCTTGGCGACGAGCACCTCGGTGGTGTTCTGCGGCTGGACGGCCGCCGGAATTGCTCCGGCCTGGGGCGCGGGTGCGCCGGTCATCAGGCTGCGCGCCATGAACGCGGTAATTGCCGCCACGACGAGCGCACCGACGAGCAGGATCAGCTTGCGTGCATCCATTTCGCTATTCCCAAGCCTTCTCAAAAACGCAGGCGTTTGTGGTTGCGCCAGCGTTAATTATTCACCCGAACTGGTTAAAAATCGGTTCGCGAAGCACGAGAAGCGCGGCGATTGCGATCGCCACCCCATAAGGGATTTCCACAGGATCCCCCGTTTTCGCCCGCCATTTGCGCTCGATCACCATGATGAGCGTCAGCACGCCGCCGATCAGCGACATCAGCACCAGCATCCAGACCAGCGGCTGCACCGGCAGCCACAGGGCGAGCGCGCCGATCATCTTCACGTCGCCGCCGCCCATCTGCCCCAGCGCGAAGGCGCCGACGAAGAAGGCGAAGACGAGCGCGGCCACGCCGGCCTGCAGCGCGACATCCGGCCACAGCGCCAGCCCGTGCGCCCACCACCAGAGCGGCGCCATCAGGGCGATGGCGGCATTCTTCCAGTTGGCGATCTCACGGGTGCGCGCGTCCTGGATGCCCGCCGAAACGAGCAGCAGCGCGAGCGCGACGAGCAGCAAAGTGACGAACAACTCCCCCATGGAGCCAAAGTCCTAGACGGGACGGCTTATCAAAACGTAACCAAGGGACATGCGTGAAAACCCGGATATCCGCCGTTCCATCCCCGCCGGGGCCAAGGTCCACTATTGGGGAACCCCGGACGGCTGGCATTTGCGCGCCATCGCCTGGCCGGCCGAGACCGCGACTCCGCGCGGCTCGATCCTGTTCCAGGGCGGGCGCGGCGACATTTTCGAGAAGTATCTCGAGGCGTTCCACCACTGGCACGCGCAGGGCTGGACGATCACCTCGTTCGACTGGCGCGGCCAGGGCGGCTCCGGCCGGCTGACCTCGCGGGCGCATTGTGGCGACATCGACAGCTTCGATACCTTCATCGCCGATCTGCGCGCCTTCTATGCCGAATGGGAGGCCGCGACTCCGGGGCCGCACGTGGTGATGGGCCATTCGATGGGCGGCCACCTGATCCTGCGCGGGCTGGTCGAAGGCGCCATCCGCCCCGATGCCGCGGTGATCGTCGCCCCGATGCTCGGCGTGAAGAGCGCGCTCGGCCCCTTTGCCGAGCGGGCCGCGCGCATCCTGGGCGGGGTGGGGGACAGCACCCGCCCGGCCTGGAAGAGCAACGAGAAGCCCTACACCACCGAGACCCGCGCCAATCTGCTGACCCATGACCCGGATCGCTATTCGGACGAGATCTGGTGGCAGCAGCACAATCCGGACATCGTCACCGGCCCGCCCAGCTGGCGCTGGCTGATCCAGGCGTTCAAGTCGATGCGCGAGCTGGCCGGCAATCCGAAGCTCCGCAAGATGCCGGTGCCGCTGCTCGCCGTGGTCGCCAAGGCGGACGGGCTGGTCGATGCGAAGGCCGCGCTGAAGATCGTGCCCAGGCTCCCCGACGCCCGCATCGTCAGCTTCGGCAAGGAAAGCGCGCACGAGATCCTGCGCGAGGGCGACAAGGTGCGCAATCGCGCGATCGGCGAGATCGACCTGTTCCTCGCCGCGCGCGCCCAGCGCCGCTGATGCGCTACGACGTCGCGATTATCGGTGCCGGCATCGCCGGCGCCAGCCTCGCGGCCGAGATCGCGCCGCACGCCCGGGTGCTGCTGCTCGAGGGCGAGGACCGGCCCGGCTACCACGCCACCGGGCGCTCCGCCGCCTTCTGGTCCGAAAGCTATGGCGGCCCGGCGATCCAGCCGCTCACCACCGCCTCGGGGCCGATGCTGCGGCCCTATCTGGAGCCGATGGGCTCGGTCCATATCGGCCGCGCCGACGAGGCCAGGGCGATCGACGCGTTCCTCGCCGAGTTCGAAGGGACGGGCGTCGAACTGCGCCCGGTCGATCCCCAGGCGATGATCCCGGGCCTGCGCCCCGAATGGACGCTCGGCGTGCTCGAGCCGAGCTGCGAATATATCGATGTCGGCGGGCTGCACGGCGACCAGCTCGCCGCCGCCAAGCGGACCGGGGCGGAACTGGTCACCCGCGCCGGTGTCCTCGCCGCGCGGCGCGAGAGTGGCACCTGGAAGATCGAGACGCGGGCGGGGTCGTTCGAGGCCGACATCCTGGTCGATGCCGCTGGCGCCTGGGCCGATCCGGTGGCGGAGATGGCCGGCGTGCGGCCGCTCGGCATCCGGCCCTATCGCCGCACGATCATGCAGCTCAAGACCGATCCCGCGCCGGCGCCGGGCAGCCCGATGGTCGCGCATATCGGCGGCGGCTTCTACTGGAAGCCCGAGGCCGGCGGCCGGGTGTGGCTCTCCCCGCATGACGAGATCGAGACCCCGCCCTGCGACGCCCAGCCCGAGGACATCGACGTCGCCACTGCGATCGACCGGTTCGAGCATGTCGTCGACTGGCGGGTCGAGAAGCTCGAGCACAAATGGGCGGGCCTGCGCACCTTCGCCCCCGATCGCCTGCCGGTCTATGGCTTCGACCGGCACGCGCCCGGCTTCTTCTGGTGCGCCGGCCAGGGCGGCTTCGGCATCCAGACCGCCCCGGCGGCGGCGAAGCTCGCGGCGGCGCTGCTGCTGGGCACCGCGCCCGATCCGGTGGTGGCGGGAATCGATGCGGCGCGATATGCTCCGGAGCGCTTCAACCGGGGGTGATGCCGATGCGTGGGCTGGGGTTCGCTATTCTCGCAATGCTCCTGCCGGCAGCGGCGCAGGCCCAGCGCCCTGACGATTATCAAACGCTCAAGCAGCGCGTCACCGATATCGCCTTCGATCCCGACAGCTTTTTCGGCGCGCAGGGCCAGTATTTCCGGATCGCGACGATCCGCTATCGCGGCGACGACTGGGCCTTTCCCGTCTACGCCATCGCTATTTCCAATGGCTGTGTCCTCGGTCGCGCGCCCGGATGCGAGGCGCGCCGCATTGCGCGGATGGTGCGCGGGACCGAGGCCAAGCCGCCCGAGCGGCCGCGCTGGCGCGGTTCGGCGCTGATCGGCCGACTGGGCAAGCTCGGCCCGCTCGACGGCCCCGCGCTCGCCAGCGCGCTCGATGCCAATGTCGATTGGCTGGAGGCCGATCTCGATGGCTGCCCCGGCGCGCGGGCTGCGCTGTCCAGGGCAGGCGAGGCGAGCTGGATCGCGCCCGAGCTGCTGGTGTCCAAGCCAAGTGACGACATCGCGATCGTGCTGCACGCCGATACGATCCGGGTGGAGTTCGCCGGTTTCCTGCGCAGCGCGGTCTATGACAGCTACATCGCCAAGGGCACGCCGACGGCCTGGGCCGATGGCTTCGCCAAGGCGATCGAGCCCTGCTGGAAGCCCTCTACCGCGCCGCGCCCCTGGCATGCCGTGCCGGACGCCAGGCCCGCTTCTTCGGGCGGCTGAAAACGGGCGGGGCGCCCGGCTGGCTCGGCCCGGATCGGATCGCGGGGGGAGACAACCTTCCGCAGAATCGGCTCGCCGCTGATCGTTGAAGCCGAAGCGATTGCCGCGCGCGACGAACGCCTTGCCCCAGGTTAAGCGAGTGCTTCAATCCGCGCCGGAATCGGCCTAACCTTTCGGCTCCGGAACGGAAGAGGAGCTGGGTTCATGGCACACAAGTTCGTGATCGAGCAGAACAAGGCCGGCGAGTATGTCGCCAAGTTCAAGTACAATGCCGAAGTGATCTTCTGGACCGAGGGCTATTCGAGCAAGGCGAGCGCCAGGAACGCGATCGAATCGATCCTCAAGAACGGCCCAGGCGCGCCGGTCGAAGAGGGCTGAGGGCTCCGGGCGCCGCTATTTGGCGCCTTTGCACCCTTCGACGAACTGCGTGGCGCGCGCCCGGTCTTGGTCGCTCATCGCAACGGCGGCCGTGTAGCCGGTGGTGAACAGCGAAACGAGCTGGGCGCGGCCCAGGCGTTTCAGCTGTTTGTCGTTCTTCGCGATGTGGATCGTCATGTCCCAGCCCTTGGCGGGGTTGGCCACCGCCGTGGCGGGGCGCAGGTCCGGTGTGCCGTCGCCGCCATAGAGCGCCATGAGCGCGGCGCCCTGCGTCATCTTCGCGCCGGGGCCGTCGCCGACCTTCGTCCCTGTCTGCAGGTCCAGCAACTGGGTCACGCCGAACTGCGTGATCTTCACATCCTCCGCGCCGCATTCGAAGAGATATTGCGCGCCGTACGCCAGCTGCAGCCCGTGCTCAGGCGTTGCCGCGATCAGACGCCATCCCTCCTCCTGGGCCGCCGCCGGCTGGGCGAGCGACAGGTAGAACCCCAGCATCGCGACGATCGGCTTCTTCATGGCAAATCCCCCGGCTTGTTCTTTCGCGCAACTCTCGGGCGCCAGCGATGGCAGATCAAGGGGCGCCCGGTCCGAATTGGCTCCGCATCCGACGCAGATCGGCTCCCCTGGCTTGCAATGTAGGATTTCGCCTGCTTGGCTTTCGCGGCCGGCATCGCAACCGGCCGCTCTTTGACCCGGTAGGAACAATAGGATCACGTCCGCGCAAGCATGTTGCGAGATGCGTCGCGCTTGCGGGAACCGTGTCAATTTTGGGACCGCGAAAAACGGCTCTTGGCATGAACTTAGTGAACTTTGGCGAGTCGCCTGGGCGCGGGGCGTAGGAAACCCCGCGCGGCGCCTCACCAGTTGAACATCGTCCCGTCCTCGAGCCGGTTCACCGGCAGATAGGCGCGCTTGTACTCGTATTTCGCCGCCAGCACCTCGTCGATGTCGACGCCCAGTCCCGGCTTGTCGCCCGGGTGCATCAGCCCCTGGTTGAAGCTGTAGGCGTGGGGGAACACCGCGTCGGTCTCTTCCGAGTGCCGCATATATTCCTGGATGCCGAAATTGGGCACCGACAGGCCGAAATGCAGCGCCGCGGCCATGCATACCGGCGACAGGTCGGTCGCGCCGTGGCAGCCTGTGCGCACCTGATAGAGATCGGCCAGAGCCGCGATCCGGCGCAGATGGGTGATACCGCCGGCATGCACCACGGTCGCGCGGATATAGTCGATCAGCTGCTCCTCGATCAGCTGCTTGGCGTCCCAGATCGAATTGAAGATCTCGCCCACCGCCAGCGGGGTGGTAGTGTGCTGGCGGATCAGCCGGAAGCCGGCCTGGTTCTCGGCCGGGGTGGTGTCCTCCAGCCAGAACAGGCGGTACGGCTCCAGGTCCCTGCCCAGCCGCCCGGCCTCGATCGGGGTGAGGCGGTGGTGGACGTCGTGGAGCAGGTGGATGTCCCAGCCCAGCGAGTCGCGCGCCTTCTGGAACAGCTCGGGCACGAAGCGCATGTACTTGGACGTGCTCCACTGCGATTCCTCGGGCAGCGATCCCTTGGCCGGCTCGTAATAGAAGCGCTCGCCGGACACGCCATAGGTCGTCTCCATGCCCGGCACGCCCGATTGCAGGCGCACCGCCTTGTAGCCCTGCTCCAGATATTCGTGCGCGCGCTCGATCGTTTCGGCGGTATCGCTACCATTGGCATGGCCATAAACCATGCAGCCTTCGCGCGCCGCGCCCCCCAGCAGCTGGTAGACCGGCATGTTGGCCAGCTTGCCCTTGATGTCCCACAGCGCCATGTCGACCGCCGCGATCGCCGTCATCGTCACCGGGCCGCGGCGCCAGTACGCGCCCTTGTAGAGATACTGCCAGATATCCTCGATGCTGTGCGCATCGCGGCCGATAAGGCAGGGAATCACATGGTCCGTGAGATAGCTCGCCACCGCCAGCTCGCGCCCGTTGAGCGTCGCGTCGCCAAGGCCATATACGCCCTCGTCGGTCTCGATCTTCAGCGTTACGAAGTTGCGGCCGGGGCGCGTCACGATGACGCGGGCGGCAGTGATACGTGGCAAAACAACATCCCCTGGAAGTGGTCAGGCCAATATCGACTTGTATGACCTATCGTGTCAACCTACGACACTGTGTATGACGAGGATGCAATGAAGATTACCGGCAACAAGCTTTACCAGCGCGTAGCCGCCTCGATCACCGAGGCGATCGAGGCCGGGCGCTGGTCGCCGGGCTCCCGCCTTCCCGGTGAGCGCGACCTCGCCGAGGAGTATAAGGTCAGCCGCCCGACGATCCGCGAGGCGATGATCGCGCTCGAGATGAAGGGCTGGATCGAGGCGCGCCACGGCTCGGGCCTCTATGTCACCAAGCGCGACCATGGCAGCGGCGAGCGCGCCGATGCGCTCAATTTCGACGTCGGCGCCTTCGACCTGACCGAGGCGCGTATCCTGTTTGAGGGCGAGGCGGTTGCCCTAGCCGCGGTCTCGATCACCGACGAGCAGCTCGCCGAGCTGGATGCGCTGCTGGAGGAGATGGCCGCCGACGACTCGAACGAGCCGTCGGTGATGGATGCCGATCACCGCTTCCACCTCGCCATCGCCAATGCCACCGGCAATGCGGCGATCCGCAGCGTGGTCGATTATCTCTGGGATCTGCGGGTCAACTCGCCGCTCGCCGCCAACATGTTCGCCCGCGCCAAGCGTGGCGGCATCACCCCGCGGGTCGAGGAGCATCGCCCGATCCTCGACGCGCTCAAGGCGCATGACCCGCATGCGGCGCGCAACGCGATGCGCCGCCACCTGCGCGGCGTGGTCGACGATCTGCTCGAGGCCACCGAGCTCGAGGCGATGCAGCGCGCGCGCAACGAGATCGAGACGCGCCGCGACAGCGTTGCCCGGCGTCTCAAGATCGGGTCGGCCTGATCGCGCATTCGGGTGGCTTGACACCGATTACCTTAATGTTGAGATTGGCCTGACCAAAAGGAGAGGCCAATTGAACATGCTGTCGCGTGCGCCGTTCGGCGCCGCCTGTCTCGCGTTGCTCGCTGCCCCGGCGGCGATGGCCCAGTCCGCGGCGCCGGCACCCCATGGCCCGGTCTACGAGACCGCTCCGCCAATGGACGCGACGATCGAGAACCGGCTGATGCCCCAGCTCGCCGGGCTGCTCCACCAGCTGCTCCGCGAGAAAAGAGGCATGCGGCTGGACGGCGTGCCGGTGTTCGACAGCGGCGACAAGTTCCTCCCCGGCAAGATCGCCTCGGGCCTCAGCTATCTCCTGCTCGACACCCCGAAGGGCGATCCGAAGCTTGCCGAATATCTCGCCGGCTACCGTGAGATCGCCGAGCTGACGATCGACGATCCCAACGACACCTGGGGCATCTATTACTACATCTCCGCCCTTCACGACCTGAAGCAGGCCGGCCTGCTGGACGAGGCGGTGCGTCCCAGGACGCTCGCGAAGCTGCGGCAGAAGCTCGACTGGCGCCGCTTCGTCGATGCGAAATCGCTCAAGCTGCTCCACGACCTGCCGAACAATTACTACGGCGTCGCCTTCAGTGTCGCCCGGCTGCGCTACCTGCTCGGCTGGGAGGACGAGGCGGCGTCGAAGGCGCTGCTCCAGCGGATGATCGAGCATTATCGCAGCTATTCGGGGCAGTACGGCTTTGCCGACGAGACCGATGGTCATGGCCGGTTCGATCGCTATTCGGTGCTGCTGATCGGCGAGATCGCCCAGCGCTTCATCGAGACCGGCATGACGCCGACGCCGCAGGTCAAGGCCTGGCTGCGCAAGTCGGCCGACCTGATGCTCCACCGCGCCACGCTCACCGGCGAGGGCTGGGAATATGGCCGTAGCATCGGCACTTATGGCGAGACCGCGTTCCTCGAGGTGCTCACCGCCGCGGCGAAGCTGGGCGTGCTCGACAGGCGCGAGCGTGACATGGCCTATGCGCTCTCCAGCCGCATCGCCGCACGCTATGCCGATTTCTGGCTGAACCCGGTGACGGGTTCGGTGAGCCTGTGGGACGAGGGTCGCCGGACCGATGGCTATCGCGGCAAGCACCGGATCCTGGGCGAGAATCTCAGCCTAGCCCGCCAGTATATCTACACCAACGCACTGTGGAACGGCCTCGGCTACAAGGGCGCCGCGCCATCGCCCGGTTATGCGGCCTGGCTCCGGACCCTGCCTGCTGCCCGCTTCACCTGGTTCGCCCGCGGCGAGCATGACCGCGCGCTGCTGACGCTCAGGGACGGCAATCACGTCATCGGCCTGCCGATCATCAACGGCGCCGAAGACCAGCACATGCACAATCCCTATTTCCCGATCCCGTTCGCGGGCGGGATGCTGCAGGGATCGGCCGACGCCAGCTTCCCGCAACTCACCCCGCGCCTCGCGCTGGCGGACGGCAGCGTGCTGATGCCGCTGGCCTGGTTCCGCGGCGTTACCTGGAAGCGAACGGGCAATCGCACTGTCGTCGGCTGGCGGCAGGATGCGTTGGACCGGATGGGCGGGAACGCGCCGGTCGCCGACAAGCGCCTCAGCGTCACGACGCGCTACGCATTCGCGCCGGGCCGAATCACCCGCACCGACGTCTATCGCGCGGCCGCGCCGCTCGATCTGTCCGAGGTAACGATGGAGTTCGCCAGCTTCTCCGGCGATCCGCGCAGAACGGGGCCGGCGGCGGTGGCGTTCGGGGCGGGCGAAGTCACCGGATTCTCGGCGACAGGATATGAAGGCTGCACGGTCGGCCCCGCGGTGGGCAAGGAATATCGCGCGCCCACCGGCGCCTTCGCCTCGCTGGTCCGCTGCCGGCTCGGCGCGCGGCGACTGGCTGCGCCGCTCACCTTGACCTGGACGCTTCGCTACAAGTGACGAACGTTACGATCATCGTGCACTGCGCCTAGTCAATTGGGTTGACACCGGTGCCAAATTGGCCTTACCACGCCGCCTGACCCGAAGACGGGCGCAAGAGATACTGACGGGGAGAGTGCATGCCTGGGACCGTTTTTTCCGCTTTCGGACGTAATTCGCTGCGCCTCGCGCTGCTGGCATCCGCCTGTGCGGTGATGCCCGCCTATGCGCAGACGGCCGGCGCCGCGTCCGATGCCGCTCCGGCGGACGGCGCGGCCCCGCAGGAGGAAAGCCAGGCGATCGTCGTCACCGGCGCCCGTGCCGAGCAGCGCAGCTCGATCGACGTGAAGCGCAACGCCGATGTGGTGCTCGACGGCATCGTCAACGACGAGATCGGCGCGCTGCCCGACAACAGCGTGGGCGACACGCTGGAGCGCATCACCGGCGTCTCAGCCGACCGCTTCAAGGGCAATGCCAACGAGCTGTCGGTGCGCGGCCTCGGCCCGACGCTAAGCTTCTCCACCTTCAACGGCCGCGAAGTCTCCACCGCCGGCGCCGACCGCTCGGTCGCCTTCCAGCAATTCCCCTCGGAGCTGGTCAACGGCGTCATCGTCTACAAGACGCAGCGTGCCGACTTCCTCGAGGGCGGCATCGGCGGCGTGATCGAGCTCAAGTCGATGCGCCCGCTCGACTATGGCAAGTCGCGCTTCCAGGCCGAGTTCCGCGGCTCGTACCTGCCCAAGGACGACGACATCATCGGCCGCGACGGCCTGGGCTACCGCGCCAATGCCAGCCTGGTGAAGCAGTTCAACACGGGCATCGGCGAGTTTGGCATCGCGATCGGCTATCAGCGCCAGGACGTCGCCGCGCCGGAGGATTATTACAACGGCAACGCGGCCTTCGTGCCGTGCAACACCTCGGCCAGCAACGGCACGCTGATCTCGACCAACACCCCGGCGAACAACGCCGCCGGCGCCGCGGTCAACTGCCAGTTCGCCACCGCGCCGCGCGCCGGGATCGGCGAGACGGTCGGCACCACCTACTACGCCACCCAGTCGCGCAACTTCCGCCAGCAGAACACCCGCGAGCTGCGCAATGCCGTGATCGGCGCGCTCCAGTGGCGCCCGGCGCCCAATCTCGACATCGCGATCGACGGTCAATGGTCGAAGCGTGAATCGACCGAGGATCGCAACATCCTGTCGATCGCCGAGGCGCTGCGCGGCATCAAGCCGATCCTGATCGGCAACGGCAGCAATGGCTACTCCGAAGGCGCGCTGATCAAGTACAGCGGCAATTCGAACATCGAGAACCAGCTCGAGCTGCGCGAGCGCGACGAGGAGTACAAGGGCGGCGGCGCGACCATCACCTGGAAGCCGGGCAACTTCACCCTGGTCGCCGATGGCAGCTTCTCGGACTCGCATCGCACCGAGACGCAGAAGGCCACCCGCATGCGCTCGACCACGCGCGTCGGCTATGAGCTCGACTATACGGAGAGCCCCGACGTCCCGCGCGTCACCTTCCTCAACTTCGACGTCAACGATCCGGCGGCCTTCGGTGCCAATGCCGCGACCGCGGTCTATGCCCGCAACCGCTTCGTCACCAACCGCAAGGACAATATCTGGGCGGGCCGCTTCGACGGCGAGTACAAGTTCGCCGACGGCAGCTTCATCACTGCGATCAAGGCGGGCGGGCGCTATTCCGAGCATCACCGCACGCTCGACAACAACCGCAACACCGATGTCGGGACGATCGTGCCCTATGGCAGCTTCACGACTCCGGCGCAGGTGATCAACGCGGCCAATGCCAATTGCCGCAAGGCCTTCCCGACCAAGGACTATTTCCCCAGCACCAACAGCAACCTGACCAGCTGGGCGACCTTCGACAACCAGTGCCTCTACCGCACCTTCACCGGATCGGACGCGCTGCCGCTGCCGGCCGAGAGCCGCGACCCGAGCGACCTCGACATCCGCGAGCGGATCAAGGCCGCCTATGTCATGGCCAATTTCGCCGGCGGCGACGGGTTCGTCAGCGGCAATGTCGGCCTGCGCTATGTGAAGACCAACATCACCTCGATCGGCTACCGCCTGCCCTTCAAGGTGACGATCGACACCGCTGCCGACAATTTCACCGTCGGCCCCGATCCCACCGGCGCGATCCAGACCGACACGCTGAAGGGCGATTATTCCTACTGGCTGCCCAGCCTGAACCTCAGCTTCAACCTGTCGGACAAGATCAAGCTGCGCACCGCCGGCTATCGCGCCCTGTCGCGCTCGCCGATCGAGAGCTTCGGCGCCGGCATCGCGCTCAACCCGCAGACCGCGGGCACCGGCGGCCCGGCCAATGTGATTTTCAACCCGACCAGCGGCAATCCGAACCTGAAGCCGATGCGCGCCTGGAACGCGGACGTCAGCCTGGAATTCTATCCGAGCCGTGACACGCTCTTCTCGGTGGCGGGCTATTACAAATGGCTGCGCGGCTCGGTGATCTCGCGCTCGGCTGGCATCCCGACGACGATCAACGTCACCACCATCGTCGATGGCGGCGCGCCGACCCAGGCGAGCTACAACGTCAACGTCATCGCGCCGTCCAACGATCCCGACATGCGCCGCCTCTACGGCGTGGAGTTCACCGGCAGCCACAATTTCTCCTGGCTGCCCGGCATCCTCAGCGGCTTCGGCGTCAACGGCTCGCTCAACATCGCCTGGGCGAACTTCGAATATCCCGACACCTCGACGCTGGCCACGTACCTTGATCCGGCGAACCTGATCGGCCTGTCCAAGTACGTCGCCAACGGCACGGTCTATTGGGAGCGCAAGGGCTTCTCGCTGCGCGCGATGTATCGCTACCGCTCGCATTACTACAAGCCGAACGGCGGCACGAACCGCAGCGTGCAGGATGCCGGCTATCTGAACCTCTCGGCCCAGTATGATGTGACCAAGAACATCCAGCTCAAGCTGCAGGCGCTCAACGTCACCAACACCAAGGACGTCTTCTACAAGGGCGGATACGACTCGATCGCCGAGGTGAGCGAGAGCGGGCCGCAATATTATTTCGGCTTCCGGCTCCGCTACTGATTTCGGAAAGGACATCCGATGCGCCGCAGCCCCATTTTCCTCCTAGTCCTGGCTGCGGCGCTTGCGCCGCAGGCTGCCTCCCATGCCGGGAACGCCTCCCCTGGCCAAAACACGCAGCAGCCGGTCTGCGACGGCGCGGAAGGATATTCCGCGGCGTTCGGCGGACGCAGGACCTTTTTCTTGGCGCCGGGCACGATGCTCCGGCTCAAGGCGGCGATCGCCTCCGATCCCGCGGCGAAAGCGGCCTATGACGCGCTGATCGCCCGCGCGGAGAAGGCGATGGCGCGGCCGCTCTACACAGTGGTCGACAAGAAGGCCTCGCCGCCGTCGCGCGATCCGCACGACTATCTCAGTCTAGCGCCCTATTGGTGGCCGGACCCGAGCAAGCCAGGCGGCCTGCCCTATGTGCGCAAGGACGGCGAGATCAATCCGGACCGCAACACCGACAAGTTCGACGTGAGCGACCTGGAGGGGATGAGCTCGGACGTCGAGACGCTGAGCCTGGCCTATTATTTCTCCGACAATCCCCGTTATGCCGGCCGCGCGGCGAGCCTGGTGCGCACCTGGTTCCTCGATCCGAAGAGCCGGATGAACCCCAATATGAACTATGCCCAGGCCGTGCCGGGGCGCGAGGAGGGGCGGGCCGAAGGCGTGCTCGACACTTCGCGGCTCGAGCGGGTGGTCGAGGGCATCGGGCTGATCGGCCCGTCGGCCAAGCTGACCGAGGCGGAGCGCAAGGGGCTGGAGAAGTGGTTCTCCGACTATCTCGACTGGATGCAGACCAGCCGCAACGGCAAGGCCGAGAATGCCGCGAAGAACAATCACGGCATGTGGTTCGACGCGCAGACCGCGCAGTTCGCGCTGTTCGCCCGGCGGCCCGAGATGACGAAGGCGGTGACCGAGGCATTCGCGAAGAAGCGCATGGCGCCGCAGATCACGGCCGAGGGCAGGATGCCGCTCGAGCTCGCCCGCACCCGCAGCCTGCATTATTCGATCTACGCGCTGCTCGCCGCCTATGACGTGGCGGACATGGGCAAGTGCGTCGGCGTCGACGTGTGGAACCGGCAGGAGGACGGCAAGAGCCTCAGGCTCGCGACCGATTTCCTCAAGCCCTATTACCGCAAGGTCGCAAGCTGGCCGATGCCCGAGCTGCGCCCCGATGCCGGCGAGCTCGACGAGCTGTTGCGCCGCGCGCGCGGGGCCTGGGGCGCGGGCTATCCGCTGGCACAGGAGACCGAGCTGAAGCGATATTTCGGCGCCGCGCCGCCGGTGGGCGAGGGGAAGAATCCGGGGTGATCTCCCAATTCCTCCCCCCAGCGAGTTGGGGGGGACCGCCGCCGAAGGCGGTGGTGGAGGGGCGCGGCGCTTGCCACCGCTCCCTCGCCGGCCCCTCCACCATTCGCTTTGCGAATGGTCCCCCTCCCCGAGACAAGCTCGGGGAGGAATTTTAGGACCTCACTTCGCCGCGCAGGTCTTCTGCGCCGCACCCACCACATAGGGCTGCTTCGCCAGGTCCGCCGCCGTGTCGTCCAGCCATTTGCGGAACTCGCGCTCGGTCTTCGGCGCGCCGGGCTCCTGCACCCAGACCGCGCCGAAGGCGTAGCGGAGGTTCCGCGGATCGCAGAACTGGACATAGAGCGACTTGCCGTCGGTCCCGGTCGAGGCCGCCTCGTCGGCCGGATAGAACAGGGCGATGCCGAGATCGTCCTTGGCCAGGCTCTGCTGGCCCCAGGTGGCGAAATAGCGCCACTTGCCGCGCTTCGGGCTCTCGATCTTGGTCACCCCGTCGTGCAGCGTCAGCCCGGCGATCATCGCCGGTACCTTGCCGCTGACCCGCGCCTCGACATTGGTCAGCCGCGATCCGGCGAAGATCCGGTAGGTGGTCGAGAGGTCGGCGCCGCCGCCCTCGCCGGGGAAGCCGGTGTTTGTCACCAGCACCGTCGCCGCGCGATCAGTGTTGAATATGCGGGCGCTGATCTTCGCCTTGCCGAGCTGGGTCGCCGTGCCGTTGCGCAGCACGCCGATTCCACCCATGCCGAGCGACTGGTCGACCTGGAAGATGTCCTGCCCCCAGGGCGCCATCGAGTGATAGTCGTCCTTGCCCATGCCGATCGTCGGCAGCACGTTGCCGGGCAGCTTCTTGCCGTAGATGTCGGGCACGTTGCGCTCGTCGAGGTACAGGCGATAGGCGACCTTGTCGCTCTCCCAGCCCGGGCCCTCCATCGCGATCAGCCCGTCATGGATCTTGTGATCCGCCGGCACGTCGAGCCGCTCGACCAGCTTGTAGCTGCCATCGGCCTGGCGGACGTTGAGCGTCGCCAGCGGGGCGGGCGGCGCGGCGTCCTGCCCGGCCGCGACCAGCAGGGGGGCGGCGAGGAGCCAGAGGGCGTGCTTCATATGTCTTCCTTACCTCGTCAGATCATAGACCGCGGCGCCGGCGAGCAGATACGCGCCCGTGCCATAGAATTGCGCATCCTCGGCCTTCACCACATCGGGCCGGTCGCTCACCTGCTGTACCCAGCCGAGCATGCCATTTGGCTGAACGGCGCGTTCGAGTGCTGCCCAACCCTTTGTAACCGCAGGAAGATAGGTCTTGCGGTCGAGAAGGCCAGCCTTGATTCCCCAGGCCAGGCCATGGACATAGAAGCCGGTGCCGCTCGATTCATCCTGCGAGCGGTTGGGATCGGCGAGCAGCGAGGGCGGCCAATAGCCATTGCTGCGCTGGAGCTTGACCAGCTTTGCCGCCATCTCCCGGAACAGCTTCACGTAATAAGGCCGGCGCGGATCCTTGGCGGACATTTCGGGGATCATCCGGGCGAGGCCGGAGAATACCCAGCCGTTTCCGCGGCTCCAGAACAGCTTCTCGTCATGCGCGCCGCGCTGGTCGAAGAAGCGGCTGTCGCGGAAATACAGGGCCTCGGACTTGTCGAACAGATAGTCGGTGGTCGCGCGATATTCCCGGTCGGCAAAGGCGGCGTAACGCTTGTCCTTGGTGTCCTTGCTGAGCGCCCAGAGCGTTGGCGGGGCCATGAACAGCGCGTCGCACCAGCACCAGCGGGTGGTGCATTCGGGGTCGCCGCCGGTCGGGGCGATGAACTTGAGGTCGTTGGTCTTGGGCGCGGCGAGGATCTGGTCGAAGCTCGCGCGCATCGGGGCGAGCGCCTGCGCGCCGGCGCCGTGGCGCGCCGCCCAGATCCAGGCGGCGCCGATGATATGGTCGTCGGCATGGTAGAGCCGGTCGCCCAGCCGCCAGCCTTCCTCGCGGCCCTTGGACAGGATCGCATCCTTGTAGCGCACGCTCTTCGAGCGGTCGGCCACGCTGGTCAGCGCCACCCAGAAGGTCGCCTGCTGCCAGTCGCGGGCGCGCTTGGTGCTGGGCCGGGCGGCGGGCATGTAGCTGAGGTCGTCGAGATGGGTGAGCTGCCAGTCGGCGACGCGCTCGAGCGATGCCATCACCTGGGCGCGGCTGGGCAGGGCAGGCGCGGCCGTGGCGGCGGGGGCCACGGGGGCGGCGATGCCGCCCGTGCTGGTGGCGAGGGCGGCGCCGGCCAGTGCGGCGGCGAGCTTCAGTGTCATCCGATATCCCCATCTTGCTACCGCTGTCATCGCGATATGCCCGGACGATGTTGGTCCGACGTGTTCGAGTCAAGTGGTAAGGCCAATTTCATGGCGATCGGCTTGCCAAGGGTGACGCTACGGCAAGCTTGGATTCCGCGAAAAGCACGGTTTTCCGGGGATTTGAGTCGCTTCGGAACGGGGTTTGCACTATGATGCAGAGCATGTCCGGCACCGCGCTTCCCTATGAATTCCCGATCGACGTCGCTCAGGACGATATCGACTTCATGGGGCATGTGAACAACGCGTCCTATCTGAAGTGGGTGCAGGAAGCGGTGATCGCCCATTGGCAGGCGCTGGCGCCGGTCGAGGCGGTGGCCGAGCATCTCTGGGTCGCGCTCAAGCACGAGATCACCTATCGCAAGCCGGCGTTCCTCGATGACGACGTGGTCGCCACGGTGCTGCTCGAGAAGGTCCAGGGTGCCCGCGCCTTCTACGAGACGGTGATCCGCCGCGGCGGCGAGGTGCTGGCCGAGGTCAAGTCGAGCTGGTGCTGCCTCGATGCCGAGACGCTGCGCCCGGCGCGGCTGGCGCGTGACGTGATCGACAAGTTCTTCGTCAAATCCGACGACTGAACGGTCCAGAATCCCTTAACTTTTCCCTGCGAGAGCGGCGCCATGTACCGGGTTGCGTTCCGTAAAGAGCTGAATCTGCTCGATATCGAGTGGCTCGCCATGTTCGAGCCCGATGCCGTGGGCGATTATGCCCGCCGCCTGCGCGACCAGTTCGACGCCGAGGGCTTCGCGCCTGGCTATCTGCTGCGCATGGACATGCGGCGCAGCGGCGTGCAGGCGCAGGAGGCCGTCGCGGCCTTTCGCCGCCACTTTGCCGGCTTCCCGGTGGCGAGCCGCATCGCTGTGGTCACCGAAAGCGCGATCGCGCAGATGCAGATCCGGCGCGAGATGACCCAGCCCTATCTGCGCATCTTCGGCCGGGCCGAGAGCGCGCTCACCTGGCTGCTCCGCCGCGGCTGAAGCGCACGATGAACGGGCGCGCCGTTGCGGCGGGCCGCACTCGTTCCGCCGTGTGACTGGCTTCCCCTCCGGCTATGCTCGCGCGAGCAGGAGGACGATCATGGTGCGAGTGGGTATGGCCATCCTCATCGGCGCGGGGCTGCTGGCCGCCGCGCCTGCCCGGGCGCAGGACATGGTCAACGTCTATCTGATGGACGGCGGCGCCTTCAACAATGCGCTGAACGCCAGCACCATCGTCTCGCGGACAAAGGCGCTGCTCGGCAACAAGGCTGAGCCCGCACCCAGGCAACCGACCCGGCCCGTGCCGGCCCCCGCCAAGGCGTTGCAGTTCACCTCGACGCCCGCGGCGACCGCGATCCCCGCGATGGTAGCGGCCTATCCGGCGGCCAGGCGCGGCGAGGTGAGCGCCGTCTTCCGCCAGCTGCTCGGCAAGTTCGGCGCGATCGAGAAGATGTTCGGCCAGCCGCGCAACGACCTGCCGACCGCGCTCGCGCTCTATGTAGCGACCAGCTATGAGGCGGTCACCGGCGTGGAAGTGAAGCCGGACCAGGCCCGCCCGCTCATCGCGCAGATGCGCACCCTGCTGCAGAGCGGAACCGGGATCGCCGGCGCCTCAGATGCCGAGAAGCAGAAGCTCTACGAGATGTTCGCGGTCACCGGCATGTTCACCGCGACCGCGGCGCTCGAGCTCAGGCAGAAGCCCGATCCCGCCGCCAGCGCCCGGCTCAGGGCTTCGGGCCGGGCCAATCTCGCGCGGCTCGGGCTCGATCCCGACCGCATGCGCTTCGGCGCCGAGGGCCTGTCGAGCCGCTGATCGGCCAGTCTATTCGGTGAGCGGTAACAGGATCAGCGTGATCCGGTCGTGACCGACCGCGATGTCGAGCGTCTGCCCCGCCACCACGTCGATCGGCTCGGGAAAGCTGTGCAGCACCTGGAGCCAGCCGCCATCGGTGTAGCGATCGGGATGATTGTCGAACGACACGCCTTCCCACAGGTCGATGTGCATCCACTGGACGATGCCGATCGCGCGCCCGCTCGCGGTGACCGGAACGGACAGCCGCGCGAGCGTGGCGTCGTGCTTCTTATGGGTGAGGTCGAGGCGGACGAGTTCCAGGTCGTCCGACAGCCGCTCCCATCCGGTCATCGTGCCGTGGATCGGCAGGCGCTGCGGCGCGAAGGCCGTGAAGGCGGAAAGATCGAACCCGGAGACCGCGCCGACAAAGGCGTATTCGGCCAGGTTCTCGCTCGCCACCAGACAGCCCATCGCGCTCGCCGCGCGCGGGATCACGATCGCGTCGGGCGCGAGCAGCCGGCGATGCGCGTCCTCGAACGTGTCGAGCACCTTCTCGGTCAGCAGGTCGCTCGACAGGATCTCCGAGACCAGGATGTCGGCCGGCGCGTCGAGTTCCGCGCCCACGGCAAGCTCGGTCGAGGGCTTGGCATGGACGGTGACGCGGTCGGCATAGCCATTCTGCGCGACGATGTGCTGCGCCATCTCGGCGATCATCGGCTCCATCTCGCAGGCGACTACCTTCCGGGCCCCGGCCCGCGCCGCCATCAGCGATAGCAGGCCGCTGCCCGCGCCGATGTCGAGCACCCGGGCATCGGGGCCGGTGAGGCCGATCGCGGCCTTGATGGCGTCCTCGAACGCATCGTTGCGCGGCGTGTCGTTCATCATCGGGATGTGCCAGAAGGGCACCGATCCCGAGCCGAGCCGCCGGACCTGGTGGCGCAGGTGGAGATTGTCGGGCTGCAGCGCGAGCGCGCGGCGGAAATGCTGGAGCGCTTCCAGATTGCGTCCGGCATCGGCCTGCACCACGGCCAGGTTGCCGATTGCGATCGGATTGTCGGGATCGAGAGTGCAGGCGCGCTCGAGCGTGGCGATCGCTTCGGCGGTGCGGCCGAGCCAGTGGAGCGTCAGCCCCTTCTCGTGCAGCGCCACCGCATGGTCGGGCTCGATCGCGAGAAGCTGGTCCCAGGCGGTGAGGGCATCCTCGGGGCGGGTGAGGCGCCCTAGCAGGCCGGCGAGCAAGGGCAGCACGTCCGCCGGGCGATAGCCCTGGGCCAGCACCCTGCGATAGCCGGCCTCTGCGCCTTCGAGCTGTCCCTGTTCGTGCAGGGACATCGCTTCGGCGAGCGCTGCCCGTGCCTCGGTCAGGGGATCAGGGGAAACCGGGTCGGTCACGTCGTTCTTCCTGGGATATCAATGTCGAGGCGCGGCCCGTTCGATAGGACAATCGCCGCCGCCGGTCACATGCCGATTGCGGCGTCGCTGGCCAGCTTGTCGGCGCGCTCATTGTCCGGATGGCCGGCATGACCCTTCACCCAGACCCATTTGACCTGGTGCGGCTTGGCGGCGGCGAGCAGTTCCTGCCACAGATCGGCATTCTTCACCGGCTTCCTGTCGGCGGTCTTCCAGCCGTTCTTCATCCAGCCGTGAATCCACTTGGTGAGGCCGTCCATGACGTAGCGGCTGTCGGTGGAGAGGGTGACGCGGCAGGGGCGGGTGAGTGCCTTCAGGCCCTGGATCGCCGCCATCATCTCCATGCGGTTGTTGGTGGTATGCGCTTCGCCGCCGGAGAGTTCCTTCTCGGTCGTCCCCATGCGCAGCACCACGCCCCAACCACCCTTGCCAGGGTTGCCCTTGCATGCGCCGTCGGTGGCAATTTCGACATGTTGCAGTTCGCTCATGCGAGGGTCTTTAGCAGGCTCGCGAGGTTCGGATCATAAATCTTCACCCGCCGCCAGAAGGCGAGGGGATCCTTGCGGGTTACAAGCGCGTCGGCGGGGGTGTTGAGCCAATCCCAGGCACGGGACAGCGTAAAGCGGATGCAGGCGCCAACCGCCAAATCGTTGAAGGCCGCTTGCTCGTCGTCGCTGAATGGAAAGTGCTGCGAATAGCCTTCGATCAAGGCACCACCGACCTCTGCATCATGATTGCGGCCCGAGGCGTCGAAGGACCATGCCGTGTGCATTACCGCCAGATCGTAGAGACGGATGTCCGTGCAGGCGAAATAGAAGTCGATCAGGCCGGTAACCCGCTGGCCGAGCATGAGCATATTGTCTGGGAACAGGTCCGCATGGATCGCGCAACGGTCAAGATGGTCATAGTGCCAGGTCGCCGCGAGATCGGCGAGCGCCCAACCCAAATCATGGTGGAGGCCCGGGGCTATGCTGTCGAGGCTTTCGCCGCAGCGTTCGTAGAGCGGACGCCAAGTCTCGAACCCCATCGTATTGGGCCGGTCAAACGGAAAGTCCGCTGCCGCCTTGTGCAGCTTGCCCAATACCTCGCCGGCCGCGCGGGCCTGGGCGGGGGTGGGGTGCGACACGGATACGCCCGACAGGAACTGGATCAGGCAGGCCGGGCGGCCCTCCAATTCATGGATCAGCGTGCCCTCGCGGTCCGGCACCGCCGGCGGCACGGGCAGGCCCTTGTCGGCGAGATGCTCGAGCAGCGCCATGAAATAGGGCAGGTCCCCGCTCGCCACGCGCTTCTCGTACAGGGTCAGGATGAAGCGGCTCTTCGTCGTGTCGACGAGATAGTTGGAATTCTCCACGCCCTCGGCGATGCCCTTGGCCGAGGCGAGCTCGCCCACGTCGAACTTGTCGAGAAAGTCCGACAGTGCTTCCGCCGAAACCTGTGTGTAGACCGCCACGCTGCCCCCTAATCCTTCGAACGCGGCGACCCATCGCCCGCCGCGCGCTCGCGCACAACCGCAGTTGTGCTTGGGGCGTGTATCAGGCCGCTTCCAGCCCGCGCGGCAGCTTGAAGACGACGTTTTCGGGCACCGTCTCGACTTCGCGCTCGCTCACTTCGAAGCGCTCGGAGAGCTTGTCGACCAGCTCGCGGACCAGCAGCTCGGGGGCCGAGGCGCCTGCGCTCACGCCCACCGTGCCGACGCAGTCGAACCACGCCCAGTCGATATCCTCGGCGCGCGGGATCAGATAGGCGGTGGTGCCCTGCCGCTCGGCGACCTCGACCAGCCGGAGCGAGTTGGACGAGTTCTTGCCGCCGATCACCAGCATCAGGTCCACCGACGAGGCGATCGCCTTCACCGCGCCCTGGCGGTTGGTGGTGGCATAGCAGATGTCGTTGGGCCCGGGCGCCAGGATCGTGGGGAAGCGGCGCTTGAGCACCGCCAGGGTCGCCGCCGTGTCGTCCACCGAGAGCGTGGTCTGGGTGAGGAAGGCGAGGTTGGCGGGATCGGCGACGGCGACTCGTTCGGCATCCTCGGGCGTCTCGACCAAGGTCATCGCGCCTTCGGGCACCTGGCCGAAGGTGCCGATCACCTCGGGGTGGCCGGCATGGCCGATGAACAGGATATGGCGCCCGGCGCTGACCAGCCGCTCGGCCTGGCGATGCACCTTGGAGACGAGCGGGCAGGTGGCGTCGAGATAGTCGAGCCCGCGCTCCTCCGCCTTGGCCGGCACTGCCTTGGGCACGCCGTGCGCGGAGAACACCACCGGCACGCCGTCCGGCACCTGGTCGAGATCCTCGACGAAGATCGCGCCCTGCGCCTTCAGGCTGTCGACGACATATTTGTTGTGGACGATCTCGTGCCGCACATAGACGGGCGCGCCATATTTCTCGATCGCCAGCTCGACGATCCGGATGGCGCGGTCCACGCCGGCGCAGAAGCCGCGGGGCGCTGCGATGAGCAGCTCGAGAAAGGGTTTCGGATTGTCGGCCATAGTTCTGCCGCGGCTCTACGCGATTGCTTGCGCGGGCTCAACGCGGTTCCTATGGTGCGCGCCGCTTTGGACCCCTTCTGGTCCCGTGTGTTTGAAAGGGTTTCCGTCTTGGTCCGCAAGCTTGCCGTTGTCGCCCTGATCCCGCTCGCGCTCGGCGCCTGCGCAAAAACCGGCGAGATCGACGCCTCCGGCGGCGGCGCCGGCATCACGGCGGTACGTTCGGCCTGCCCGCATGTGGCGATCCCCGCCGGCACCGGCGACATGACCATCTTCAACCCGGGCAACAGCCGCGAGGCGAGCGCGATCGACGTCAATGCGGTGATGACCAACGTCACCTCGACCTGCGACGATGCCGGCCAGCAAGTGGTCACCACCGTCAAGTTCGACGTGCTGGCCCGCCGCCAGAGCGCCGACGGCGCGCGCGACGTGAGCTTCCCCTATTTCATCACCGTCGTCCGCGGCGGCAGCTCGGTGGTCGCCAAGCGGATCAACCGCGTCACCGTGCATTTCGAGCCCGGCCAGCTGCGAGCGCAGACCAGCGGCACCGCGACCACCTATGTCGAGCGCAGCGCCGCGACGCTGCCCGACGACGTTCGCAAGCGCCTGACTCAGAAGCGCAAGGCCGGCGACGAGGCCGCGGCGATGGACCCGCTGGCCGATCCCTCGGTCCGCGGCGCGGTGCTCTCCGCCACCTTCGAGGCGCTGGTCGGCTTCCAGCTGACCGAGGACCAGCTGAAGTACAACGTCACGCGGTAGGAAAGCTGTTCCCCCTTCTAATCCCCCTTCCGCTTGCGGGAGGGGCTAGGGGAGGGGATGGTATTCCACAGCTTTTGTCGTCTCAGCCCCTCCCCCGACCCCTCCCGCAAGCGGAAGGGGAGATTGGGCGATTGACTCGAATCACCCTCACGGCCAAGGCTGCTCTCCGTCGACAGGCACGCGCGGGAGAGTGTGGGGCAACCCACCGCCGAAGGAGCAACCGCCCCGGAATCTCTCAGGCACCAGGGACCGCGCGTACACGACACTCTGGAAAGCGGACGCGGCCCGGCCACGTCCCACCGAAGGGGTAAGCCAGTCCGCTGGTGAAAGCTCTCAGGTTCCGTGACAGAGGGGGCGATGGAGCAAGGCGCCACAAATGCGCCCTGTCCGTCGATTTCCTACTCGAATCCGGAGCGTGCCCGATGAGCCAGCAAGTCCAGGACCAGACCGTGAGCGGCGATCCCGAAGGCGGGGAGGGCGAGATCGCGCTGCGCCAGCTCCCGCTCGACCAGTGGCACCGCAACAAGGGCGGCCGCATGGTCCCCTTTGCCGGCTATGAGATGCCGGTCCAGTATGAAGGCATCATGGCCGAGCATGTCTGGACCCGCGAGCATGCCGGCCTGTTCGACGTGTCGCACATGGGCCAGTTGACCTTCACCGGCGAGGGCGTCGAAGCCGCGCTCGAGGCGCTGATGCCCGCCGACATCCAGGCCGCGAAGCTCTCCCACCCGGTCTATTCGCTGCTGATGGCGGAGAATGGCGGCATCCTCGACGACCTGATGCTGACCCGCCTTCAGGAGGGCGAGGTCTACATGGTCGTCAACGGCGCCTGCAAATGGGACGACATCGCCCATTTCCGCGAGTTCCTGCCCGACGAGATCGGCATGAACCACATGGAGGACCATGCACTGCTCGCGCTGCAGGGCCCTGAGGCTGCCGCGGCATTGGAGCGGGTGATCCCCGGCGTCTCGGCTTTGGTCTTCATGCAGGGCGCTGCCTTCGTGTGGCAGGGCCATGACCTGTGGATCAGCCGCTCGGGCTATACCGGCGAGGATGGCTTCGAGATCTCGGTGCCGGCCGAGGGTGCCGAGGCGCTGGCCGACGCGCTCACCGCCCAGCCCGAGGTCAAGCCGATCGGCCTGGGCGCGCGCGATTCGCTGCGCCTTGAAGCCGATCTGCCGCTCTACGGCCATGACCTTGATACCGAGACCACGCCGGTTGCCGCCGCGCTCGGCTTCGCGCTCAAGAAGCGCCGCCGCGAGGAAGGCGGCTTCCCCGGCCATGCGCGCATCATGCTGGAGCGCGAGAACGGCCCGATCCTCAAGCGCGTCGGGCTGATCGTCGAGGGCCGCCAGCCGGTCCGCGAGGGCGGGCTGGTCGTCGATGCCGATGGCAACGAAGTCGGCAAGGTGACCTCGGGCGGTTTCGCGCCGACGCTGCAGAAGCCGATCGCCATGGCCTATGTGCCCGCCGCCCAGGCCGAGCCGGGTACCAGGATCACCCTTGCCCAGCGCGGCAAGATCCATTCGGCGGAGGTCGTGAAGATGCCCTTCGTCCCCCACCGTTACGTCAGAAAGGGAGCCTGATGAGCCGCTATTTCACCGAAGATCATGAGTGGATCGACGTCGACGGCGACACCGCCACCGTC
>Ga0209564_1001029_pt1 | contig 34324 bp, 29 predicted proteins | sample AraplaCol_mMF_r2_FD_184272 | JGI IMG/M metagenome (GOLD analysis project Ga0209564, IMG submission 184272) | Arabidopsis root microbial communities from North Carolina, USA - plate scrape MF_Col_mMF_r2 (SPAdes) (version 3) | ecosystem: Host-associated > Plants > Roots > Endosphere | place: USA...
CTCGGGCGACCATGTCTCGGGCCAGACCTTCGACATGTTCAACTGGCGCGCGAAGATGCTGTGGATCACCCAGGTCTTCCGCGACCGCTGGCAGCTGTTCGACCTCGCCTCGGTCGGCGTGCTGTTCTTGCTGCTGTTCAAGGCGGTGCGCGATCCGAACATCCAGTATTCGCGCAACCTGGCGCTGTCGGCGATCTTCCTGACCCTGGTCTACGCGCTGCTGCCGCGCGTCGTGTTCGGCTCGGCCTATGCGGACATGCGCCTGGTGCCGTTCCTGCTCGCGGTCGGCATCCTGGCGATCCGGCCCAAGCCGGGCCTGTCGATCCGCGGTGCCGCCACCGTCGCGGTGTTGGGCATGACCTTCTTCTGCGTGCGCATCGCCGCGACCACCTGGAGCTTCGCGCTCTACAGCGGCACCTATGATCGCGAACTGAAGGCGCTCGAGCATTTGCCCCAGGGCGCACGCCTGATCACCTTTGTCGGCGAGACCTGCCGCTACGAATGGAAGCAGACCCGGCTCCAGCACGTCCCCGCGCTCGCGCTGGAGCGCAAGCTCGCCTACACCAACGACCAATGGTCGATGGCCGGCGGCCAGCTGCTCACGGTGCGCTATGCCGCCGCCAAGCGCTTCGCGCACGATCCCTCGCAGATCGTAACCGACGTGCAGTGCCCGCGCGAATATTGGCGCCCGGTCGCCTGGGCGCTGGCGCGCTTCCCGCGCGACGCGTTCGACTATGTCTGGATGATCGAGACGCCGGCCTATAATCCGCGCTTCGAGCAGGGCCTGATCCCGCTATGGCGCGACGGATCGAGCGCACTGTTCAAGATCGACCACTCGGTGCCCGCGCCGGTGATCGAGCCCGGCGAGCTGCCGGTGCCGCGCTGGGAGCGCGACATCATCCTGCGCGAAGGCCATGGCGGCGAAAGCCGCCTGCCCGATCCCGAAGCCAGCCCGGTGCCGGAACCCGAGGAATCGCCGGTGCCGATCGCCTCGCCCAGCCCGACGCCGTCACCGAGCCCGACGCACAAGGCGAAGCACAAGGGCAAGCGGCACTAAGCTGGATCGGCGTTCGATCTTTCAGTTCCCCGGCGAAGGCCGGGGCCCAGTTTCGGCGCAATTGGTTGGGGTAGGCCAATCTCTCGAACGACATCGCAACTGGACCCCGGCCTTCGCCGGGGATCAGCTAGTGCCGCGTCGAACTGCGACAGGCTTTACCCGCCCCGCCGAAACGGCGTCAGCTCGCCGAGATATTCCTGCTCCTGGGCCACCGATTCGCGCTCGCGCTCCAGATAGTCGGCAACGGCGCGGCGGAAGCCCGGATCGGGGAGGTAGTGCGCCGACCAGGTGGTGACCGGCGCATAGCCGCGCGCCAGCTTGTGCTCGCCCTGGGCGCCGGCCTCGACCCGCTGCAGCCCGCGTGCGATCGCCGCGTCTATCGCCTGGTAATAGCAGAGCTCGAAATGGAGGAAGGGCACTTCCTCGATGCAGCCCCAATAGCGGCCATAGAGCGTGTCGGCGCCGATCAGGTTGAGCGCGCCGGCGATCGGCCGGCCGTCGCGATAGGCGAGGATCAGCAGCACCTTGTCGGCCATCTCGCGGCCGAGCAGCGTGAAGAACTCGCGGGTGAGATAGGGGCGGCCCCATTTGCGGCTGCCGGTGTCCTGGTAGAAGGCCCAGAACACGTCCCAATGCGCCTCGTCGATCTCGCCGCCGGTCAGGTGGCGGATGTCCAGCCCTTCCACCGCGGCGGCGCGCTCCTTGCGGATCGCCTTGCGCTTGCGGCTGGCGAGCACGCCCAGGAACTCGTCGAAATCGCCATAGCCTTCGTTCGCCCAGTGGAACTGGGTGCCGGCGCGGATCAGCCAGCCGGCCTCCTCGAACAGCGGAAGCTGGGCGTCGTCGAGGAAGGTGACATGCGCCGAGGATAGCCGGTTCTGGTCGGTCACCGCCTCGATCCCGGCGATCAGCCCGGGGGCCAGCGCCCCATCACGCAGCAGCAGGCGTGGGCCAGGAACCGGGGTGAAGGGCACCGCGATCTGCAGCTTGGGATAATATTGGCCGCCCGCCTGCTCCCAGGCGTCGGCCCAGCCATGGTCGAAGACATATTCGCCCTGGCTATGGCTCTTGGCATAGGCCGGGGCGATGGCGGCGGGCACGCCCTGGCCGTCCTCGATCACGATCGGCAGCGATTGCCAGCCGGCGCGCGGGCTCACCGATCCCGAGCGTTCGAGGATCGAGAGGAAGGCGTGGCTGACGAACGGGTTGCGGGTCCCCGCGCACGCGTCCCAGTCGCCCGGCAGGATCGAGCTGACTCCATCGGCGATGCGGGCGGTCACGGAAGCGGCGGGCACGGCACCGAGATAGTTGTCCGCGCGCGGTTATGCCACCGGTTCAGGCGGTATATCCGTCACGGGCCATCGCATCGGCCACCACGGGGATGGCGGGCGCGAGTTCGGCGGCATAGTTGCGCCAGCGCTCGACCGACTTGGTGTGCACCGCTTCGCGCACCTGCGCATAGCTGGGCGTCGCGGCGAAGCGGCGGCTCTCGTGGAACTTCAGCTGGGCCGGTTCCACTTCCATGCCGAGAAAGGCCATCAGCGCTTCGGTCTCGTTCGCCTGGTCGGTGAGGAACTTCTCATAGACCAGCCGGTGGAAGGGGATGCCGATCGATTCCCAGTGCTCGGTCAGCTCGGAAATGGCGGCGAGATGGTGCGCGGCATCCTCCAGCCGGAAGCCGCAGTTGAAGCCGTGGGTCAATGCATGGCTCATCGCCGAGACCAGCACGTCGAGCGGGTGGCGGCGCACCGAGATGATCTTCGATTCGGGGAAGGCGAGACGGACCAGCGGCATGTAGATGTCGTTGAGCGGCATCTTGTCGGTGAACCAGTCGGCACCCGGCTCGAGCAGGCCATATTGCTCGGCGCGCGCGAGATAGAAGTCGCGGAACAAGGTGACGACATGGTGCCGATCTGCCGCGAGCAGGCTGGACAATCCCTCGGGAAAGCGGCCGATCTGGGTGACCGCGAACTCGATCAGCTCGCCGGTGAAGGGCAGCTCGCCGCCGGGCCGGATGCGCGAATGGCTGGCGAGGATCTGCTCGGCCATGGTAGTGCCGGAACGCGGGAAGCCGAGGATGAACAGCGGCTGGGGCACGTCGGAGCGCCGGCGCGCACGCGGGAAGGCGGCGAAGCGCTGTGGGCTGAACACGGCGCGCAGTTGGGCGATATGCGCCTCGACGCCCTCGCGGGCATAGTCCTGGCTACCCTCGCGCAGCAGTTGCGCCTTGCCCTCGACGAAGTCGCGCCACGCCTCGGCATGGCGGCCCGCTTTGTCGCGCATCCGGCCGCGCAGCAGCGTGCCGGTGCCTGGCAGCACGGCCACGGCGTCGAGCATCGCCAATCCCTCGCGCCATTCCGGCGTGCGATCGAGCAGCATCGCCTCCTGGATCGTCACGTCCTGACCGGTAGCCGCGCCGAGCGCGGCAGTCTCGGCCAGCATCGCGCGCGCTTCCTCGAACCGGTCCTGCCGTTCGAGCGCGAGCGCCAGATGAGCGCGCGGCAATATGCCGTTCGGCATGTTCTCTACCGCCTCGCGCAGCGCCTGCTCGGCTTCCTCCAGATCGCCTTCGCGCACCAGATCATGGCCAAGCGCGGCGAGCAGCTCGGGGTGACGCTCGCCCAGCGCGATCGCACGGCGCAAATGCCAGATGCCGGGCGCGAGCATGGTGCGCTCGGAGAGCTTGATGCCGAGCATGGCGTGGGCGAAGCCGTTCTCCGGGTCCGCCGCGATCGCATCGCGGGCCACCGCTTCGGTCTCCGCGGCGCGGCCCTGCGATGCGAACAACCTGGCAAGCGCGTTGTATCCGCCGCGCCGGCCCGGCGCCGCCGCGATCGCCTGGGCCCAGATCTGCTCGGCGCTGCGCAGGTCGCCGCGCGCCTGGACGATGGTCGCGAACAGTTCGAGGCCGTCCGGATCGGCCGGATCGGCGCGAACTGCTGCCTGTACAAGATCGAGCGCCCGGTCGAGTTGGCGCGCCTTCAATGCCGTGCGCGCCTGGGCGAGGATATCCTGGGTCATTGCCGCCCTTATCGGCGGGGGCGGGGCGGTGAGGCAAGGGTCAGTGGCGAATCCGCACCTCGCGCTGCGGCAGCGCCAGCGTGATGCCATGTTCCTTGAACATCACCCAGAGCCGGTTGAGCACGTCGCTCTTCACATTGCCGACGCCGCTCTCGGGATCGCTGATCCAGGTGAGTATCTCATGCTCCACCCCGTTCTCGCCGAAGGCCGAGAGGCGGACATTGGTCGGTGGGTCGTTGAGCGCGCGGGGGCTCTCCTTGGCGGCGCGCAGCATCAGCTCCTGGGCGAGCTTGAGGTCGCAGTCATAGGCGACGGTGACGGGAATGCGGACGCGGACGTTGCGGTCGGTGTACGACCAGTTCTCCACTTCCTGGGTCATCAGGATCTCGTTCGGGATCAGATGCTCCTTGCCGTCGCGGGTGACGACGCTGACCGCGCGGACGCCGATCTTGTTCACCCAGCCGAAGCTGTCGCCGACCACGATCACGTCGCCCGGCTTGATCGAGCGGTCCATCAGCAGGATGATCCCGGCGATCAGGTTGCCGATCGTCTTCTGCAGGCCGAAGCCGATCGCCAGGCCGAACGCGCCGGAGAAGACCGCGAAGGCGGTGAGGTCGATGCCCAGCAGGTCGATGCCGACGAAGAAGGCGACCACCACCGCGGCGATCGCCGCGAGCTTCTGGAACAGCAGCTTCTGGGTGGGATCGAACCCGCGCGCCGTCGCGATCCACTGCGTCAATATCCGGTTGAACAGGCGGACGCCGGCGAAGAGCAGCAATATCGTGATGCTGATGCTGATCAGCGAGAGCAGGGTGAGCCGGCGCGCGCCAATGTCGATGCCGACGCGCTCCAGCGTCTCGCGGGTCGCGGCGAACCCGCCGATCGCATGGCTGAAGATCGCGGCAAAGGCGACCGCCGCCGCCGTCCAGGCGATCGAGCGCGGCAGGTTGAGCCCGCGCAATACCGCGATCGAGAACATCGCCGCGGCCGCGCCGGTGGCGAAGCCCAGGCCGAGCGCCGACAGCGGGTGCCAGTTCCAGCCGGCGAGGATGATGCCGAGCAGCACCGTCGCGACGCCGTGGCGGATCACTTCGCACACGCGCCCGCTGAACAACGGCCCATGATCGGCGTCGCGCGACCAATATTCGGCGATCCGCGGCCCGATCCGGCGCCCGGCCAGCCAGCCCAGCGCCAGCGCGGCGACGGCTAGCCCCACGGCGATGCCTGCTTCGCTCAGCTCCGGAGGAGAGGGGAGATTGTGCCCCGCCAGCCAGTCGCCGAACCGCTGCATCATCCCCGGGCATCCCTGAAAGCAGCCAGCCCGCGCTCGAGATCGGCGATCAGGTCGACCGGATCCTCGAGCCCGATCTGCAGGCGGACGACCGGCCCCTCGGCCTTCCATTCGGTCGCGGTGCGGAAGCGCTGCGGATCGACCGGCAGCGCGAGGCTCTCATAGCCGCCCCAGCTATAGCCGATGCCGAAATGCTCCAGCGTATCGATGAGCGCCGCGCGCTCCTTCTCGCCGCCGCCGTTCAGCACGAAGGAGAACAGGCCGGCCGCGCCCTTGAAGTCGCGGTGGAAGAGTTCGTGCCCCGGGCAATCGGGCAGTGCCGGGTGCAGCACCCGCGCCACTTCCGGCCGGGTCTTGAGCCATTCGGCGATCTGCAGCGCGGCGCGGCCATGCTGCTCGAGCCGGATCGCCATGGTCCTGAGCCCGCGCGCGCCGAGCCAAGCGTCGTCCGGGCTCGCGGTCTGGCCGAGCTGGTAGCTGGTGTCGCGCAGCTTCTGATAGCGGCCCTCGGCCGCGGTGACCGAGCCGAGCATCACGTCCGAATGGCCGACGACGTACTTGGTCGCGGCAAGGATGGTATAGTCGATCCCCAGCTGGATCGCCGGGAAGAGCAGGGGCGTCGCCCAGGTATTGTCGAGCACCGTGGCGATGTCGCGATCCTTGGCCACCGCGATGATCGCCGGCACGTCCTGCACCTCGAAGGTCAGGCTGCCGGGGCTTTCGAGGAAGATCACCCTGGTGTTCTCGCGGCACAGCGCCGCGATGCCCTCGCCGATCAGCGGGTCGTAATAGGTCGTCTCGATCCCCATCCGCTTGAGCAGGCCATTGGCGAAGTTGCGGGTGGGATCATAGGCGCTGTCGGGCACCAGCAGGTGGTCGCCCGGCGAAAGCAGCGCGAGCAGGGTCGAGACGATCGCGGCGACGCCCGAGGGGTAGAGCAGGGTGGCTTCCGCCCCCGGCTCCAGCTCGGTCAGCGCCTCGGCCAGCGACCACTGCGTCGGCGTGCCGCGCCGGCCGTAGAACAGGCGATGATGCGTGTCCTTGGCGCCGCTGGCGCGCAGGTCCGCGACATTGTCGTAGAGGATCGTCGAGGCGCGCCACACCGGCGGGTTGACGATGCCCTGGGTCCATTCCTTGCGCCGGCCGGCGGAAACAACCTTGGTCTTGTCCTGCTTGTCGCTGCTCATGCCGGGCCCAATGCCTTGGCAGTCTCGGGACGGCTACCCCATTCGGTCCAGCTGCCGTCATATAGCGCGGCCTCGTTGTCGAGCAGATGCGCGCCGAACGCCAGGATCGCTGCGGTGATGCCCGATCCGCAGGTGGTGACCAGCGGCTGGGCAAGGTCGATGCCGTGCTCCTCGAATACCGCACGGATATGCTCGGGCGCCTTCCAGGTGCCGTCGGCATTGAAGAATTTTGGATAGGGGATGTTCTTCGAGCCCGGGATATGGCCGGCGGCGACCTCGGCGCGCGGATCGGCTTCGTCGCCGGTGAAGCGCGCGGCGGAGCGGGCGTCGGCGATCTGGCCGGTCTCGGCCTTCATCTCCGCGAGCGTGCGGGCCCGGGCCTTGGGCGCGCGGGCTTCGAAATCGCCCGGCTCGGCTTCGTGCGGACCGGCGGTGCAGAGGCGACCTTCCGCCTTCCACTTGGTCATGCCGCCATCGAGCAGCGCGACATCGACGCCGGCGAGCCGCAGCACCCACCAGGCGCGGCACGAAGTGTGGTGCGGACCATTGTCGTACAGGACGATCGGCGTCTCGGTGTTCGCCCCCAGCGCGCGCAGCCGCTCGGCGATCTTGGCGACGGTCGGCATGGTCGAGGGAAGCGGGCTGTCCTCGTCGACCAGTGTGTCGAGATCGAGGAAGCGGGCGCCGGCGATATGCTCGGTCTCGAACTCCACCCGCGGGTCGCGCGGCGGCGACCCTGGGATCGTCGAGCTATAGGTTGCATCGAGCACTAGCACATGATCTGCGCCGGCCAGCCATTCGGTCGTTACGAGCCCGTCCATGGCTTCGTCTCCTAGAAGGATGCAAAGCGCATCGCAAACGCCTACATGCTCCGGATGGACGCCAAGCATCTCGGAAAAACCTCGACCCTTCCCGCCACCCCGGAAGAGGCCGAGCTCGACTATGTGCCCAATCCGCGCAAGGGCACCCGCTATCTCATCCGCTTCGCGGCACCCGAGTTCACCTCGCTCTGCCCGATCACCGGCCAGCCCGATTTCGCCCATCTGGTGATCGACTATGTGCCGAAGGACACGATCGTCGAATCCAAGTCGCTCAAGCTGTTCCTGGGCAGCTTCCGCAACCACGGCGCCTTCCACGAGGATTGCACCGTCGGCATCGGCCAGCGGCTGTTCGACGAGATGCAGCCGGAATGGCTCAGGATCGGCGGGTACTGGTACCCCCGCGGTGGTATACCGATCGATGTTTTCTGGCAGTCCGGTGCGGCGCCGGAAGGTGTCTGGGTACCCGATCAGGGGGTGCCGGGCTATCGCGGCCGCGGCTGAACGAGCGATTTACAAGCTGCAGTGCGAGTCGTATCATGCCGCACTGCAGCATGATGAAACCTTATTGAAAACAGTGAGTTTGGAAGGGTGAGCGTGGGGGCAACACGCAATTGAGTTTGCGATAGCGAAAGGAAAGATCGGCGCATGAAAGCCCCGAAAATCCAGCACATCGCGCTGATCGGCAACTTCCTGCCGCGCAAATGCGGCATCGCCACCTATACCACCGATACCTATGCCGCGCTCAAGGCGCGCTTCCCCGAGCTTCGAGTCGACGTCTATGCGATGGACGACCATCCGGGGCGCTACGATTATCCCGATGCGGTCACCGGTTCGATCCCGCAGCAGGAGCGCCCGGCCTATATCGAGACCGCCCGGCGGATCGAGGCCTCGGGCGCGCAGGCGCTGTGGGTCCAGCATGAATATGGCATCTATGGCGGTCCGGCCGGCGAGCATCTGGTCGCGCTGCTCGATCGCCTTTCGATTCCGGTGATCGCGACTCTGCACACGGTGCTGGAGAAGCCCAATCCCGACGAGCGCCGCGTGATGGAGGCGCTGCTGCGTCGGGCCTCGCGGGTGATCGTGATGGCCGAGAAGGGCCGCGAGATTCTCAAGCGCGTCCACGGCGCCGACGACAAGAAGATCGCGATGATCCCGCATGGCGTGCCGGATCGTCCCTTTGCCGATCCCGAGGATTTCAAGCCGCGCTTCGGCTGGCAGGGACGCGAGGTGATCCTCACCTTCGGCCTGCTCGCGCCGAGCAAGGGCATCGAGACGATGATCGAGGCGATGCCGGCGATCGCCGAGGCCCGGCCCGATTCGCTCTATGTGATCCTGGGCGCCACCCATCCCAATCTCGTCGCCCATGAGGGCGAGGCCTATCGAGAGCGGTTGAAGGCGCTCGCCGACGAGCTGGGCGTGGCCGATCATGTCGCGTTCGTCGACGGTTTCGTCGAGCAGGATGAGCTGCTCGACTATCTCCAGGCGGCGGACATCTATGCGACGCCCTATCCCAATCCCGCGCAGATCACCTCGGGCACGCTGTCCTACGCGGTGGCGGTGGGCAAGCCGGTGGTCTCGACCCCCTATATCCATGCGACCGAGATCCTCGGCCAGGAGCACGGCGTGCTGGTGCCGTTCAACGACAGCGCAGCCTTCGCCCGCGAGATCGGCCGACTGCTCGCCTACAAGGATGCCCGGCTGGCGCTGGCGCATCGCGCCTATGCCCGGGGCAGGACCATGTTGTGGCCGCGCCTTGCCGAGACCGCGATGGACACGCTGGTGAGCATCATCGCCGCCAGGCCGCGGCGATTCGCCCGCGCCAGCCAGGAGCTCGCGCCGCTCAAGCCGGACCTCGCCGCCGTGGAGCGGATGAGCGACGCCACCGGCATGCTCCAGCACTCGATCTTCTCGGTGCCCGATCGCCGCCACGGCTATTGCATCGACGACAATGCCCGCGCGCTGATCCTGATGTCGAAGATCGAAGGGATCGACGAGGCGCTGCGCGACAAATGGACGAGCGTCTATGCAGCCTTCGTCCAATATGCCTGGAACCCGGACCTGCGCCGCTTCCGCAACTTCATGAACTTCGACCGGACCTGGTGCGAGGATGTCGGATCGGAAGATTCGAACGGCCGGGCGCTCTGGGCGCTGGGCGTCACGGCGCGCGACGCCAAGGCGCTCAAGCATCGCGACTGGGCGTCGGCATTGTTCGACGCCACCGCCTCGATCGCGCTGGAGCTGGGCAGCCCCCGGGCCCGCGCCTTCGCGATGCTCGGCGCCGCGGCGATGCTCGATGCGCATCCCGGTCACCCGCTCAGCCGCGAGATCCTTACGCGTTTCGGCGAGGAACTGATCGAGCTGCTCGACGGCAATCGCCGGCCCGAATGGAGCTGGTTCGAGATCGTGCTGGCATATGACAATGCCCGCCTGCCCGAGGCGTTGCTGCGTGCCGGCATGGCGCTGGGCCGCAGCGAGCTCACCAGCGTCGGGCTCGAGACGCTCGAATGGATCGTCGGCCAGCAGACTTCGCCCGAGGGGCGCTTCCGCGCCGTCGGTACCGAGAGCTTCGGCCGCGAATATGCCGCGCCGCTCCAGTTCGACCAGCAGCCGCTGGAGGCGCAGGCGACGGTGGAGGCCTGTGTCGCTGCGCATGAAGCGACGGGCGAGCGGCGCTGGGTGGAGGAGGCGATGCGTGCCTATCGCTGGTATCTCGGTGCCAACGACCTCGAGCTGCCGCTGGCCAGCGCGCAGGACGGCGGCTGCTTCGACGGGCTGATGCCGCACGGGCTGAACCGCAATCAGGGCGCCGAGTCGATTTTGGCGCTCCAGTTGGCGAATTGTGCGATTTCCGCCCTTTCAAATGCAACCGGAACCGTGGCAACACCGTTACGAGCTGCCGTCGCCTAGGGCTTCAGGCCTGGGCGCCGGTGCGGGAAATGGCTGGGAGCCGGATGCTCGAACTATTCAATCATGCGTTGCGCCTGCGGGCAGACCCCTCCCGCGTGGTGGTACGCCCGTTCCACATTGCCTGGGCTTCCAACGGGTCGGCGCCGAGCCGGACCGAGCGGCTGGTGAGCGAAGTGCTCGCCATGTCGCCCGGTGCCGCGCGGGCCCAGCTGGAGATTGTGCTCAAGGACTTCGAGGCACGCCACTGGCAGACGCGTCGCGTGTTCATGACGCGCTATGACGAGATCGAGGGCATGCTCGGGCTCGACGGCAGCCAGATCGGGGACGAGAAGCGCCAGCTGATCGGCGCCTATTTCTGCCACGAGTACAGCTATGCCGCCGCCGCGCTGATGAACCCCAGCGCGGTGCCGCACTACGACCAGACCGGCATGCCGGAAGGCAGCCTGCGCATCCTGATGAGCCTGCGGGCGGTGGGCGAGGGGCACATCTCCTCGGTCGCCTTCCGCGAGGGGATCATCACCGAGAGCAACGAGCTGACCCTGGCGCCCGAGCCGCCCTTCGCCACCGCGGCGGATGCCCGGGAAGAGGACGAGGAGCATGTTCCCGAGGGGCCGGTGACGGTCTATCGCCACCGAGACTCGACGCTCTCCGGCACGGTGATCTTCCCGATCACCAAGGCCCAGTCGAACGGGCTCGAGGACCTGCGCATCACCCATTTCCGCCACGAGGACGGCGAAGAGGAATGGATCGGCACCTACACCGCCTATAACGGCTCGGTGATCCAGTCCGAGCTGCTGCGGACCCGGGACTGGCGCAGCTTCGACCTGGTGCCGATGTCGGGCAGTGCCAGCCGCAACAAGGGCATGGCGCTGTTCCCGCGCACCGTGAACGGCAAGTACATGATGCTCGGCCGGCAGGACGGCGAGAACATCTTCCTCCACGCCTCCGACGACATCACCCGCTGGGAAGGCGGCGAGCTGCTGATCAAGCCGAAATTCCCCTGGGAGCTGGTCCAGATGGGCAATTGCGGCCCGCCGATCGAGCTCGACGAGGGCTGGCTGATCCTCACCCACGGCGTCGGCGCGATGCGCAAATATTCGATCGGCGCGGCCTTGCTCGACAAGAACGACCCGTCCAAGGTGCTCGCCCGCTCGCCCGAGCCACTGCTCGCCGCTGCGGACCAGGACCGCGAGGGCTATGTGCCCAACGTCGTCTACACCTGCGGCGCCATCAAGCATGGCGACAAGCTGTTCATCCCGTACGGCGTGGCGGACAGCTCGGTGGCGTTCGGCTTCGTGCCGATCAGCTCGCTGCTCGCCCAGATGGCTTGAGGCGGGGTCTCCCCCGCCTCAGCTCCTCACCGATAGTTGGCGACGTCGTCGGCCGGGGTTTCCGGACCGGCGCCCGTCGGCGTGCCGCGGACCAGCTTGCGGGTCATCGCGTAGGAGACCGCGATCAGCCCGAAGAACAGCAGCGGCGCGATCCACATCGCCACGCTCTCGAAGCCCTCGCCCATCACCGCCAGCGGGGCGTCGTTGGGCGGGATCGGCGAGTTGCGATTGGCCCAGGCGAGGATGCCGGCGAAGGCGACGCCGAACAGCGATTCACCCACGATCAGGCCGGTCGCCGCCAGCACGCCCATCCGCTCGGCGAACTCGGGGTTGGCCTGGCGCTTCGCCCAGCGATCGTAGAAATGGCCGATCAGCGCGCCGACCGGGATCAGCAGGGTCAGGCCCATCGGCAGGTAGATGCCCATGCCGACGGCGAGCGGCGGCAGGCGCATCTTGCCGGTCTTGCCCAGCACTTCGTCGACGATGATCACGCCGACGCCGATCAGTGCGCCGAGCCCGATCAGGTTCCAGTCGATATCGCCGCCGAGCACGCCCTTGGCGATCGACGAGATCAAAGCGGCCTGGGGTGCGGAGAGCGCGTTGGGGCCGGCGCCGGGCATGCCGACGAAGCCCAGCGTGTTCTTGAGCAGGTCGAGCACCAGCGGGATTGCGAGGCTGCCGAACACCACGCCGAGGATCAGCGCGAACTGCTGCTTCCACGGCGTCGCGCCGACCAGCTGGCCGGTCTTGAGGTCCTGGAGATTGTCGTTCGAAATGGTCGCGATCGAGAAGATGATCGCGGTGGTGAACAGCGCATAGGCGATCAGCGCGTTGGTCCGCGACGGATCGCCCTCATGGCCGAACACCGCGACCAGCAGCAGCGAGGCGCCGAGCACCGCGAGGATGCCGACGCCCGAGACCGGCGAGTTGGACGCGCCGATCAGGCCGGCCATGTAACCGCAGATCGCCGCGATCATCACGCCGACGATCAGCACATAGGCGAGCGAGCCGCCGATGACGGCGATCGGATGGTCGTGGACCGGGCCGCCTGCCGAGAAATTCCACAGCAGCCAGGCGATCGGGATGAGCGTGGCAACGGTGATGAGCCCGACCAGGCCGATCGGCATGTCGCGCTCGGTGATGTCGAGCGCCTGGCCGCCCTGGCGGGCACGCGAGGCGGCGAGCGCCGAGCGCAGGCCGGCGATGATCGGGCCGATGATCTTGAGCAGCGACCAGATCGCCGCGACGCCGATCGTGCCCGCGCCGATGAAGCGCACCTGGCCGCGGAAGGTGGAGCCGACCAGCGCGTCGATCGCGCTCATGTCCCCGCCCGAGGCGAAATAGGGCACCAGCACGGTCCAGGAGATCAGCATGCCGAAGAACATGGCCGCGCCGACCGAGATGCCGACGAGATGGCCGACGCCGATCAGCAGCATAGACCAGCTGGTCGACCAGCCGGTGGCGGTGCCGCCGACAGCGAAATTCTTGCCGGCCTCTTCCGCCACGAACTTCATCTTGGCGAGCAGCGCGAACAGGCCGGAGAAGAGCGTGCCGATCACCAGCGTGCGCAGGCCCTTGGCATTCTCCGCATCGCCGGCGCCCGAACCCGAGCCGACCTTGAGCACTTCGGCGGCGGCGACGCCCTCGGGATAGGGCAGGTCGGTGCCGGTGACGAGCGCACGGCGCAGCGGCACCGAGAACATCACGCCGAGCACGCCGCCGGTGATGCACACCGCGACGGTGGTCCAGTAGGGGAAGCCCGACCACCAGCCGACCATGATCAGGCCGGGCAGCACGAACACGATGGCTGCCAGCGTGCCCGCGGCGGACGCGATCGTCTGGACGATGTTGTTCTCGAGGATCGTGCCGCTCTTGAACGCCTTGAGGATCGCCATCGAGACGACCGCGGCGGGGATCGAGGTGGCGAAGGTGAGGCCGACCTTGAGGCCGGCATAGACATTGGCGGCAGTGAACAGGATGGTGATCAGCGCGCCGAGGAGGATTCCCCGGAGGGTGAGCTCGGCCATCGGGCGGGGTGATTCGCCGGTCTTTTCGAGGGTCATCGGCTCAGATCTCCGCGCGGAAGTTCACTAAGTTCACGACATACACGCGCGATCGCGTGCCCGCGCGCGAGGCGCCGGCAGCGGCGGCGAGCTTGGTAAGGAATGCGTTGGTCATCGGTGGAGCGTGGCATTTGCGCGCCGTGTAGGACAGCGTTTTTTGCGGGCTGGTTGATTATGATAACCAATTGGCTATGAGTCCACACATGGAGCCGACGCCCCTCTCCGCCGCCGATGCGCTGTTCCGCGCGCTGGGCGATCCCACCCGACGCGGGCTGTTCGAGCGGCTGGCGCAATCCGAGTTGACCGTGCGGGCGCTGACCGACGGGGCGGGAATCTCGCAGCCGGCGGTCTCCAAGCATCTGGCGGTGCTCAAGGGCGCGGGGCTGGTGCTCGACCGGCCGCAGGGCCGCGAGACGCATTACCGCGCCAATCCGCGGGGGCTGGCGCCGTTGCTCGACTGGATGCGGCTGCACGAGACGCTGTGGGCCGACAGCTTCGACCGGCTCGAGGATTTGCTCAAGAGGATGGACCAATGACCGAAGCGCGCACGTTGGTGATGGAGCGCGAATTCCCCCATCCGCCCGAGCGGCTGTGGCGGGCGATCACCCAGCCGCACCTGATCGCCGAATGGCTGCTGCCCAACGACTTCGCGGCGGAGCAGGGCCACCGCTTCACCCTGCAGAGCCCGGGCGCGCCGGGCTGGAGCGGGCGGATCGATTGCGCGGTGCGCGAGATCGAGCCGGGGCGGCAGCTCTCCTATAGCTGGGACACGGGCGGCGGCGAGGAAGCGATGCCGCGCTTCGAATCGGTGGTGACGCTGACGTTGGAGCCGGTCGCCGGCGGGACACGACTGCGGATGGAGCAGACGGGCTTCACCAATGCGAACAACTATGGCGGCGCGCGCTTTGGCTGGGGGAAGTTCCTCGAGCGGCTGGAAGGGGTCGTGGCGGGGTTGGAGTAATCGCTTCCCCTCCCTGGAAGGGAGGGGATCGAGGGGTGGGTTGCGTCCGGGCGATACGGCTAGGCTCGGTTTGGCGGTGTCGTATCGCCAGGCATCCACCCACCCCCAGCCCCTCCCTTCCAGGGAGGGGAGCGAGAGGGGAGTTGAGGCGCTCGTGCGTCCTGCTACGCTTCCGCAATGAACACGGGAAACGAGACGGCGCAGCGCGCCGCGCGACTGGCACTGGTGGGAGCGCTGCTTCTGGTCGGTCTTTGGGTGGCGCACGGCTTCGTGCCGGCCCTGCTCTGGGCGGTGGTGCTGACCATCGCGGTCGATCCGCTCCATTTGAGGTTGCGTGCATGGATGAAGGGCACGCACCGGATCGTCATTCCGCTCATCATCACGCTGATCGCGGCGCTGGTGGTGCTGGTGCCGCTCGGCTTCGGCATCACCCAGGCGCTGCGCGAGGCGCATGATATCTCCAGCTGGATCGGCCAGGCCCAGGCGCAGGGCGTGCCGGTGCCCGACTGGGTCGCGCGCCTGCCCTTCGGCGCCGAAGCGGTACGGGACTGGTGGCAGACCCATCTCGCCCGGCCCGAGGATGCCGCCGAGCAGCTCCGCATGCTGAGCGGCAGCGAGTGGCTGGCGCATTCCCGCGCGATCGGCGCCAATCTCGCGCATCGCGGCGTGGTGTTCGGCTTTACCTTGCTGACTCTGTTCTTCGTGCTGCGTGACCGCGATGCGTTGCTCGAACAGGGGCGGCGCGCGGTGCTCAAGCTGTTCGGCCCGGCGGGCGAGCGCGTGGGGACGCAGGCGATCCGATCGGTGCGCGGGACGATCGACGGGCTGGTGCTGGTCGGCCTTGGCGTCGGTGCGCTGATGGCGGTGGTCTATCTGGTCGCCGGGGTGCCGCATCCGCTGCTGCTCGGCGCGGCGACGGCGATCGCGGCGATGATCCCGTTCGGCGCGCCCCTGATCTTCGCGCTCGCCGCGGTGCTGCTCCTCCTTCAGGGATCGGTGGTCGGCGCCGTGGTGGTGGTGGCGATCGGCGCGGCGATCATCTTCGTCGCCGACCATTTCATCCGCCCGGCGATGATCGGCGGTGCGACCCAGCTGCCGTTCCTCTGGGTGCTGATCGGGATCCTGGGCGGAGTCGAGACGCTCGGCCTGCTCGGGCTGTTCATCGGGCCAGCGGTGATGGCGGTGCTGGTGATGCTGTGGCGGGAGTTTCTGGCGAGCGGGGCGGCTGCGGAACCGCAGGCAGCGGCAAACTAAAAGCCCTCCCCCTTGATGGGGGAGGGTTGGGTGGGGGTGATCTCTCCACCAGCGATGAAGCTTGAGGCGCGCTCACCCTCATCCCTCCCACCCGCTTCGCGGGCGGGCCCCTCCCTTCTCCCATCAAGGGAGAAGGGGTGGAGGATTGCGTTATCTTCCCTTGAACAGCCCGCCGAGCACGCCGCGGACCAGTCCGCCGACCATCGAACCCACTATGCCTCTCGACTTGCCATAAATGGCGTCGTTAACGGTCCTGGTGATTTCACGTCCAGCTGCCGAAGCTCCGGCTCGGGTGGCCGAGGTGATTGCGCGGTTCCATGGATTGTTCGCCGCCTCGCGTTCGGCGGCCTTCTGGGCCTGGGCGTCTAGCCGGGCCTGGCGATCGGCGTCGCGCTGGGCGGCGAGGCGCTGGCGCTCGGCTTCCTTGGCGAGGCGGGCGTCTTCCTTGGCCTGGGCAGCGGCGGCCTTCTCGGCCTCGTCCTGCGCCTTGGCCTCGGCGGCGGCGGCGGATGCCTCGGCCGACTTGGCGGCAAGCAGCTCCTCGGCCGATTCGCGATCGATCAGCGTGTCGTATTTCGCGCCGATCGCATCGGTCTGGATCAGGATCTTGCGCTCGTCGGGCGTGACCGGGCCGACGCGCGACGCCGGCGGGCGGATCAGCGTGCGCTGCACCGGGCTCGGCGCGCCATCGTCCTGCAGCACCGAGACGAGCGCCTCGCCGACCTTGAGCTCGGTGATCACCGTCTCGACATCGACATCGGGATTGGCGCGGAAGGTGGTCGCCGCCGCCTTCACCGCCTGCTGGTCGCGCGGGGTGAAGGCGCGCAGGGCATGCTGCACCCGGTTGCCGAGCTGGCCGGCGATCGTGTCGGGCACGTCGATCGGGTTCTGGGTGATGAAATAGACGCCGACGCCCTTGGAGCGGATCAGGCGCACGACCTGCTCGATCTTGTCGAGCAGCGCCTTGGGCGCATCGTCGAACAACAGGTGCGCCTCGTCGAAGAAGAAGGCGAGCTTGGGCTTGTCGGGATCGCCGACTTCCGGGAGCGATTCGAACAGGGCGGAGAGCAGCCAGAGCAGGAAGGTGGCGTAGAGCTTGGGGCTCGCCATCAGCTTGTCGGCGGCGAGGATGTTGACGACGCCGCGGCCCTTATCGTCGAGCCCGAGGAAGTCCTCCATCGACAGCGCCGGCTCGCCGAAGAAATTGGCGCCGCCCTGCGAGCGGAGCTGGAGCAGCGCACGCTGGATCGCGCCGACCGACTGCTTGGAGACATTGCCATAGCTGGCGGTCAGCTCGTCGGCGCGCTCGGCGCAGTGGGCGAGCATCGACTGGAGGTCGTCGAGGTCGAGGAGGAGCAGCCCGTCCTTGTCGGCGACGGTGAAGGCGATGGTCAGCACCCCTTCCTGCACTTCGTTGAGGTCCATCAGCCGCGAAAGTAGCAGCGGGCCCATCTCCGAGATGGTGGTGCGGATCGGGTGGCCCTGCTCGCCGTACAGGTCCCAGAATTGCACCGGGGTATCGGCATAGGCCCAGTCGGCCAGGCCGATCTCGGCAGCGCGCGCCTTGAAGATCTCGTGCGTCTTGGCGGTGGGGGAGCCGGCCATGGCGAGGCCGCTCAGGTCGCCCTTCACATCGGCGACGAAACAGGGGACGCCGGCGTTGGACAGGCCCTCGATGATCCCCTGGATCGTCACCGTCTTGCCGGTGCCGGTGGCGCCGGCGATCAGCCCGTGGCGGTTGGCGCGTCGGAGGACGAGGGATTGCGGGTTGGCGCCGCCGGTGCCCGCGCCAATGAAGATGCCCGTTTCTCCCGCCATGTCCGATCTCCTGATTTGGGAGACCGGAATAGAGGAGAAACGGGCATTCGTCAGCCCGATGAAGGGCGTTGTTTAGTTGATGCCGACCGAGACGAAGCGGCCGAGCGCGCGGCGCTGGACCCAGAGCAGGACGTTGGTCTTGCCCGAGGCCTTGGCGGCGCTCACCTGCTTGGCGACGTCCGCCGCGCTGGTGACCGGCTGACGGTTCACCGTGGTGATCACGTCGCCGCGCGTCAGGCCCTTGCCCGCCGCGTCGCTGGCCGGGCTGACCTGGAGCACGACCACGCCGGTGGTGCTCGGGTTGACGCCGACGCTCTGGGCGATCTGCGGGGTGAGCGGGGTGACCTGCACGCCGAGCGAGGCCGCGGCCATCGTCTCGCTGTCGCCGCCCGGAGCCGGCGAATTCTCGTCGTTCGGATCGAACTGGGCGAGCTGCTCCTCCGGCGGGCGGGTGCCGACGACGAGGTTCAGCGACATGCGCTTGCCGTCGCGGTAGAGCTCGAGCGGAATGCGGGTGCCCGGCTTCACGTTGGCGACGAGGTAGGACAGCGTCTGGTCCGGCGTGACGTCGCGGCCGTCGACCTTGACGATCACGTCGCCCTGCTTGAGCCCGGCCTTCTCCGCCGGCTGGCCCGGCTCGATGCGGGCGACGACGGTGCCCTGGCCCTTGGGCACGCCCAGGCCGTCGGCGATGTCGTCGGTCAGGTCCTGCATGCCGATGCCGAGATAGCCGCGGGCGATCTTCTGGCCCTTCATCAGCGTGTCGATCACCGGCTTGGCCTCTTCCGCGGGGATCGCGAAGCCGATGCCGACATTGCCGCCGGTCGGTGAGAGGATCTGCGAGTTGATGCCGATGACGTTGCCGTTCAGGTCGAACATCGGGCCGCCCGAATTGCCGCGGTTGATCGAGGCGTCGGTCTGGATGAAGCGGTCATAGGCGCCACCCGAGCCGGTGACGCGGTGCACGGCCGAGACGATGCCGGCGGTGACCGAGCCGCCCAGGCCGAACGGATTGCCAATCGCGACGACCCAGTCGCCGACGCGCGCCGCGGTCGAATCGCCGAACTTCACGAAGGGCAGGTTGGCGCCTTCGATCTTGAGCACGGCGAGGTCCGACTGGGCGTCGTTGCCGATCAGCTTGGCCTTGAACTCGCGCTTGTCGGGCAGGGTGACGGTGATCGATTCGACCGTGGCGCCGCGCGCGCCGGCCGAGATGACGTGGTTGTTGGTCACGACATAGCCGTCGGCCGAGATGATGAAGCCCGAGCCGAGCGATTCGGCCTGGCGGGTCACCGGCTGGTTGCCGCCGCCGAACGCCTCGAACGGCGTGCCCGCGAACGGATTGGCGTTCATCGTCACGCGCTGGGTGGTCGAGATGTTGACGACCGCCGGCTGCAGCCGGGCGACCATGTCGGCGAAGCTCATCGGCGCGCCGGCCTTGGGCGCAGCCGCCTGGATCGCGCCGGGCTCGTTCTGCGCGGTCTGCGCGCCGGCCGGCTGGTTGAGCGTCATCGTCGCGGCGGCGCCGCTCAGCAGGATGGCGGTAGTTAGAGCGTAGGCATAACGCACGTGAGTCGGTCCTCTCAGACGAAGGAAAAGCGTTCGAAACGGATTTTTGCGCCGAAATGCTGAACGGCGATTGAATATGAACGGATCGACAGCGTCATCGTTGCCCCATGAACTCCTTCAGATAGCTATTCTGCGGGGACAGGATGACCGAAGTCTCGCCCTTTGCGGGGTCGTTGTTGAGGAACGTCGTCCGGTACGAACGCATCGCGCGCCAGAAATTGTAGAAGTCGGCATCCTTGTTGAACGCCTGGGCATAGATCTGGGCGGCCTGGGCATCGGCATTGGCGCGGATGATCTGCGCGTCCTTCATGCCCTGGGCCTCGATCGTCTTGGCTTCCTGGTTGCGCGCGGTGCGCATCCGCTCGAGCGCACTTTCGAGCGGCGTGCCCGAGGGGAGCTCGGTCTGCTTGATCCGCACATCGACGATCGACACGCCATATTGCGCGGCGAGCTGCTGGAGCGAGTTCTGGATATTGTCCATCACCTGGCCGCGCTCCGGGCTGAGCAGGATCGCCGAGGGACGCTTGCCGAGCTCGTTGCGCAGCGCCGAACGGAACAGCGGCTGGAGCTGGTCGCGTGCCCGGTCCTCGGTGCCAATGGTGACGACCATCTTGAGCGGATCGGTGACGCGGAAGCGCGCATAGGCGTCGATCTGCAGGCGGAGCTGGTCGGTCGACAGCACCGGCTCGTTGGGCAGGTCGACCGAGAGCACGCGCTTGTCGACCCAGACGATGCGATCGAAGAACGGAATCCGCACGATCGGGCCGGCATTGGTGCGGCCGAACTGCTCGCCCTCGTGCCACTGATTGATGGTGCGATAGGGCTTTTCGAGCCGCAGGATCACCGCCTGCTTGGTCTCGGGCACGATCGCCACGGTGCTCATCACCACGATGAGCAGGATGATCACCGATACGGCGATGCCGATGGGGCTGCGCAGCCAGGTCATTTCTGGTCTCCCTGCTGGGCCTTGCCCGTGTCGGGACGAAGCCCCGGCAGCGGCAGATAGGGGGTGACGCCGGGCGCCTCGACGATCGTCTTGTTGGTACGCGCGAGCACCTGCTCCATCGTCTCGTAATAGAGACGGCGGCGGGTGACTTCGGGCGCAGTCTTGTACTGTTCGTAGATCTTGTCGAACTCCGCGGCCTCGCCCTGCGCGACGGCGATCACCTGCTGGGCATAGCCATTGGCGTTGTTGCGGGCGCCCTGCGCGCCCTGCTGCGCGGCCTGGACCGCCTTGAAGGCGTCATCGACCTGCTCCGGCGCCGCGGCCTTGGTCAGCGCGACGCTCTGGATGCGGATGCCCGAATGATATTCGTCGAGGATCTTCTGCATTCCCGCCTGCACATCGGCCGAGATGCGGCCCTGGCCTTCGCCGATCGCCTCGTTGAGCGTGGTCGTCGCGATCACCGCGCGCATCGCGCTCTCGGCAGTGTCCTTCACCGTCTCGGTCGGATCCTTGATCTGGAAGGAATAGTCGGCGGCGTCGGCGATGTACCAGTTCACCGAATAGGCAAGATCGACGATGTTCTGGTCGCCGGTGAGCATCAGATTGGCGCCGCTCTCGGGGAATTTCAGCGTCCGCACGCTGCCGACATCGACGACATCGACGAGCTGGAACGGCGCCGGCAGCGTCGGCTGGATGCCCGAACCGAGCGTGCCGGTGTAGCGGCCGAGCGTGGTCACCACGCCGCGCTCTCGCGGGCCGATCACGTGGAAGCTGGTGAAGATCACCCAGATGGCGAGCAGGCCGGCGATGACCAGCATCCACAGCCTGGCGCCGCCGGGGAAGGGCAGACCGCCACCGCCGCCCACGCGCCGCAGCAGATCGTCGAACGGACCATTGCCGCCGCCGTTACCACCGCCGCCTCCGCCACCGCCGGGCCGGGGGCGCCGCCCCTCGGGCGGGAAGGACCAGGGGTTGCGGGGACCGGAGCCGCCGCCGGAGCCGCCCTTGCCATCGCCCGAGCCGCCGCCGTTTCCGCCGCCGCTGCCCGAGCCCCAGGGGCTCTTGGGAGCCTCGTTATGCAAGTTACCGGCGTTGTTCAGCCAGCCAAAGAGGTTTGCCATTCAGCCTTTATAAGGGCGCCTACGCGGATTTACAGTGGCGCGCGGCGATTGTGCGCCTATCTGGCACGCGATGACCGATACCGAAGCCCTGAGCGCCGCGCTCGCCCCCATCGCCGCCGGCCGCGCCACTGCCCGCCTGGAGGGATCGCGCGCCAGCATCGTGCTCGACGTGACCGGCCTTGCCGAGGCGACGCGCGAGGAGCTGGAAGCCGATATCCGCCGTGTCGCCGGGGCGCTTCCGGGGATCGAGGAAGTCCGCGTGCTGATGACCAGCGAGCGTCGCACCCGCCGGCTGATCGCGGTGGCGAGCGGCAAGGGCGGGGTGGGCAAGTCGACCGTCGCCGCCAATCTTGCGATCGCGCTCCAGCGCCGCGGGCGCAAGGTCGGGCTGGTCGATGCCGATATCTATGGCCCGTCCCAGCCGCGGCTGCTCGGCGTCGAGGGGGTGAAGCCCCAGGCGCGTGACAAGGTGTTGCTGCCGGTCAAGACCCGGTTCGGCGTGCCGATGCTGTCGATGGGCGGGCTGGTCGCCGAGGGCCAGGCGATCGCCTGGCGCGGGCCGATGGCGGGCGGTGCGCTCGGCCAGCTGGTCGATGCCGATTGGGGCGAGACCGATCTGCTCGTGCTGGACCTGCCGCCCGGCACGGGCGACGTGCAGCTCACCATGATCCAGAAGCACAAGCCGGCAGGCGCGGTGATCGTCTCCACGCCGCAGGACCTGGCGCTGATCGACGCGACCCGCGCGATCGACCTGTTCAACAAGGCGGGCATTCCGGTGATCGGCCTGGTCGAGAACATGTCGGGCTATGCCTGCCCGCATTGCGGGGAGGTCTCCGATCCGTTCGGCGCGGGCGGCGCCGAGGCGGCGGCGGCGAAGCTCGGCATTCCGTTCCTTGGCCGGGTGCCGCTCGAGATGGCGATCCGCGTCGCTTCCGATGCGGGCGAGCCGCCCGCGGCTGGGAACGGGCCGGAAGGCGAAGTGTTTGCCGGACTGGCAGGACAGGTGGACGACTGGCTGAGGAGATAACCCATGCCGCTGACGCGTGACGAGGACATCAAGGCGCTGCTCGAAAGCGTGCGCACCATTGCGCTGGTCGGCGCGTCCGACCGGCCGGACCGGCCGAGCTACGGCGTAATGGCCTTCCTCCAGCGGCACGGATACCGGGTGATCCCGGTCAATCCGCAGATCACCGGGGAGCATGTACACGGCGAGTTCGTGTTCCGCGAGCTTTCGCAGATCGGCGAGCCGATCGACCTGGTCGATATCTTCCGCCGCCCGATGGCGGCCGGGGAAGCGGTGGACGAGGCGATTGCCGCGGGCGCCAAGGCGGTGTGGATGCAACTCGGCGTGATCAACGAGGAAGCCGCCGCGCGCGCCGAGGCGGCGGGGCTCCAGGTAGTGATGGACCGCTGCCCGGCGATCGAGATCCCGCGGCTGGGCGTGGCGACGGTCGCCTGACTTAAACCCTCTCCCCTCCGGGGAGAGGGTTGGGAGAGGGGCAGGACGCCAGCGTCCCACTCTTCGCTCTCGGTTCAGGGCACATTGCCCCTCTCCCCCGAGGGGAGAGGGAGAAGGGTCAAGCCCGCCGATAGTCCGGCACCGTCCCGCTCTCGCGCCAATAGCGTTCGAGCCCGATCTCCGCGACCAGCTTTCCGAAGCGCGGATCGCCGCGCATCGACGCGGTGGAGGGCATGAACAGCAGCCGCGTGCGGCGGTTGCGCTGGCGGGTCCAGACGCGCTGCTCGGGCTGGAAGCGCAATTCGCCGACTTCGAAGCCCCGGCCGAAATAATAGCCCTCGGCCACTTCGAACGCCGTATCGACCCGGCCGAGCGCCGCAGCAAACTGGATCGTGTTCTCGGCAAAGCCGGCACCCTTGTGGGCGGCGGCCAGGTTGCTCGCCATCGCACGCTCGATATCCGCCGGTGCGCGCGTGATCATCGCCTGGGCGACTTCCTCGATCATCGCGAAATTATCCTGCGGGATGCCGGTCGGCCGCTGATCGGCCTTGCGCGACATCGCCAGCGCATCGGCGGCGCGGCCGGTATAGAGCAGCAGGTAGAAGCGCGTGAACCAGACGGCAAAATGGGTGGGGAAGAGCGAGATCGCCTCCTCGCTCGCCTTGTCCGCCTCGTCGAGCCGGTTGGCGGCCCAGAGCGCCACCGCACGGGTATAAGCGCGCGAGGGATCGGGCACGCCCCTCGCCCAATATTGGGCGAAGGTGTCGGCGGCCTCGGCGCAGCGCCCGACCGACAGCAGCAGGCCGCCGAGCATGCCCCAGGCAAATTCGATGTCGGGATGGCTGGCCAGGATCGAGCGGCACAGCGCCTCGTCCGCGCGCCAGCTGTCGGTTGCCGCATTGAGCATTGCCCGGGCGAGCCGGCCATAGGGATTGGCGGCATCGAGCCGCAGCGCCCTGTCGGCAGCCTGCTCGGTGCGCAGCCGGAACGCCGCTTCGTTCTGCGGACTGCCGCCGCCGGCCGCGATCGCATAGGCGATGGCGAGCGCCCCCCAGGCATCGGGCTGCTCGGGATGGAGTTCGGTCAACCGGCGGAACAGGCCGGTCGCCTGACTGAGCCCTTCGGGCGTGCCCTGTCGCATCGAGGCCATGGCCTGGTCGAGCAGCGCCTTCACATCGTCGGGTATCGCTGCGGCCGGCTTCGACCAGTGGCGCCAGGCAAGCAGCCCGCCGCCGACGCTCACCGCCGCCAGCCCCGATCCGGCGAGCATCGCCCGGCGATCGAGGCGCAGGCGATGCACCTCGGCGCGGGCCAGGGCCAGCGGGCTGTCCGGCGCGGGTGCGGGCGTGCCGGCCTGGCCTTCGCGCAGCAGCCGGTAGCCGACCTTGGTGATCGTCTCGATCCGGAAAGCGCCCTGGCCGATCCCCTCGGCAGCGCGGCGCAGGCGCGAGACGACGCGATTGATCGCATCCTCGCCAACCACCCGGCCTTCCCAGCAGCTGCGGGTCAAGTCATCGCGGCCGACGATCGCGCCATCTGCCCGGGCGAGCGCGACGAGCACCTGCATCACCCGCGGCTCGAGCACTTCCTCGCTGCCGTCGTCGCGGGCGAGCTGGCGCAGCGCCGGACGCACTTCGAGCGCGCCCAGCCGGAACGGCGCCTGATGCGCAAGATCGATGCGGCCCTCCACGCTTCTCCCATCCCCGGAAATCGCGCCTCGCGCCACCCTATCGGCGAATCATCGGCATTTCATCAGCTCTTCATCGGCTCCTCATCCTCCCGATCACGCGGCGCCCTGGCGATGCTTCGGGAGTCACAGGAAAGGAGTGTCCCCATGTACAAGTGCCTCATCGCCCTCGCCGCCGCCGGCCTGATCGCCACCCCGGTGCTGGCAGCACCCGAGTTCGAACACAGCGTCGTCGTCCGCCATGGCGATCTCGATCTGAAGAGCGCGGCCGGGCGCGCCGTGTTCGACCGCCGGATCGCCGCTGCGACCGAGCGGGTGTGCGGCTCCTATGCCGGTTCCGACGTGACCGAGGACCAGGAGATCAAGCGCTGCCGCGCGGTGGTGGCCCGCGATGTCGCGCGGCAGCTACGCGTGCAGCTCGCTCGCCGCTGAGCTCCCTTACGGCCGGGCGCGACGCGCATTGCGTGCCCGGCCGCTTTTTCTAGCGCAGCCAGGAAAGCGCCTCGATCAGCCGGGTCACGTCGCGGCTGTCCTGGTAGAGACCGAAGCCGATGCGCAGCACGTCGCCGCGGACATCGGTGATCACGTCCTCTGCCTCCAGCTCGGCCTTCCAGCGCTGGGCGTTGGGGGTGCGCAGGGCGAGGAAGCGGGCGGGGCTGCCCGGGTTTAGCAGCTCGGCCTCGATCGGCAGGCCGGCCAGCAGCTGGGCGCGCAGGCCGTCGACATGCGCCGCGATCGCCGCGGTGGTCAGGCCTTCCTGGCGCAGCATGTCGCGCACCGCGACGAAGCGGTAGATACCCGAGGGGTCGAAGGTCGCGCCGAGGAAGCGGCGCGCATCGGGGGCATAGCCGATGCTGCCCGGCGGCAGTGCGAGGTCCTCGAACTCGGCATACCAGCCGGTGATCTCCGGACGCGCGCCGAAGCCGGGCGGGGCGTGAAGGAACGCGCAGCCTTCGCCGGCCATGGCGTATTTGTAGCCGCCGGCGAGGTAGAAGACGCGGTCCGCCACTGCGGAGAGATCGACTTCCATCGCCATGAAGGCGTGATAGCCGTCGATCACCACCCAGGGGCCGTCGGGCCGGGCGAGCGCGGCGAGCTGCTCGATCTGTTCGAATACATGGCCGGTGCCGAACTGGACCTGGCTGACGAAGATCAGGTCGTGCTCGCCCGCCCTGGCGCGCGCGACGATCTGCTCCAGCGGCACGCGCTCCACCGTGGCGCTGCCCGCCTCTTCCCAGCGCATCGACTGGCGGCGGAAGCTGTGGAACTCGCCGTCGCTGGCGAGAATGCGCAAGGGGCCGGGTCGGGCCGAGGCTATGCGCAGCAGCAACTCGTGCGTGTTGGGTGCGAAGACGATCGTGTCGGGATCGGGCAGCTTGAGTTCGGCGGCGACATGGGCCTGGGCGGCGGGCCAGATCTCGCCCATCACCCGCTCCCACTTCCGGTCGGCGAGGCGCACCCCGTCCTCCCAGGCGGCGATCTGGCCGACATAGGAGGCGTCGGGCCAGAGATGGTGCGAATGCGCCGCGAAGTGCAGCCGGTCGGGCGCCGCCGCCAGCGCGCGCTGGAACAGGTGCTTGTAGCTCACAGCTGCGTCCTGAGCGTCCACAGCTCGGGGAAGGCACGCTTCGACAGGGTCGAGGAGAGATAGGGCACGCCCGGCGTGCCGCCGGTGCCGGGCTTCATCCCGATCACCCGGCTGACGGTGAGGACATGCTTGTGCCGCCAGGTCGCCAGCGCATCGTCGATGTCGACCAGCTTCTCGGCGAGCTGATACAGCTCCCAATAGCGATCGGTGTCGCGATAGACCTGTGCCCAGGCATCCTCGACCGCCTGGCTCGGCGCATAGGGCTGCGCCCAGTCGCGGTTCAGCACCTCGGAGGGCAGGTCGAAGCCGGCGCGGGCGAGCGCGGCATTGGCTTCGTCCCACAGGCTGGGGATCGCCGAGAATTCGGTGGTGAGCGGCCCCGGCACGCCGCCGCCGCGCACGCCGAGCAGCGTCTCCACCGCGCGGAACTGGTCCGACTGGAAGCCCGAGCTGGAACCGAGCACGTCGCGGAAGCGGGTATAGTCGCTCGGCGTCATCGTGGTCAGCACTTCCCAGCTCAGCGTCATCACCGCCTGGATGCGGCTGACCCGGGCGAGCGATTTATACGCCTCCACCGGCTTGTCGGCACGGACCAGCTCGAGCGCGAGGCGGATCTCGGCGATCGCCTGCTTGAGCCACAGCTCCTTGGTCTGGTGGATGATGATGAACAGCAGCTCGTCATGCCGGTCCGACAGCGGATGCTGGGCGGCGAGAAGTTCATCGAGCGCGAGATAGCGCCCATAGGTCATGGCATCGGTCATGCCCCGTCCCTACGCCATCTCACCGCCCGGATGAAAGCGGTAACGGTTGAGACTAAATCAGTCGCGCAGCAGCTCGTTGATCCCGGTCTTCGAGCGAGTCTGCGCGTCCACCGTCTTGACGATCACGGCGCAGTAGAGGCCCGGCTTGCCGGCCTCGCCCGGGATCGTGCCCGGCACGACCACCGAATAGGGCGGAACATGGCCGCGATGCACTTCGCCGGTCGCGCGGTCGATGATCTTGGTCGAGGCGCCGAGATAGACACCCATCGACAGCACCGCGCCCTCGCCGACGCGCACGCCCTCGGCTACTTCGGCGCGCGCGCCGATGAACGCGCCGTCGCCGATGATCACCGGATCGGCCTGAAGCGGCTCGAGCACGCCGCCGATGCCGACGCCGCCCGAGAGGTGGACGTTCCTGCCGATCTGCGCGCAGCTGCCGACCGTCGCCCAGGTGTCGACCATCGTGCCTTCGCCGACATAGGCGCCGATATTGACGAAGCTCGGCATCAGCACCGCGCCCTTGGCGACATGCGCGCCGTGGCGGACGACCGAACCGGGGACCGCGCGGAAGCCGGCCTGGCGGAAGGCGTCCTCACCCCAGTTGGCGAACTTCGACGGCACCTTGTCGAACCAGTTGGCGCCGCCCGGGCCCTGGACCACGACATTGTCGTTGAGGCGGAAGCTGAGCAGCACTGCCTTCTTGAGCCACTGGTTGACCTGCCAGCCGCCCTCCACGGGCTCGGCGACGCGCGCTTCGCCGCGGTCGAGCAGGTTCAGCGCCTCGGCCACGGCCTCGCGCACGGCGCCCTCGGTGCCGAAGCCAAGATTGGCGCGGTCTTCCCAGGCGGCGTCGATGGTCGTCTGCAGGTCGGTCATTCGGAAGTCTCCAGGATGCTGTGGAGCCAGGCTCCGAGGTCGGTGACGGTATAGTCGATGAAGCTGCGGTCGGCGTCGCCCGGCACCTGCTCGGAGCCGTTGTCGATCCATACCGTGGTCATGCCGATCGCCTTGGCCGGCGCAAGGTTGCGCGCCATGTCCTCGACGAACAGCGATGCATGGGGATCGAGGTCATAAGCGTCGCACAGGCCCTGATAGGCCTGGGGATCGGGCTTGGGGCGATACTGGGTCGCGTGGACGTCGTGGATCGCTTCGAAGGTGGCGCCCAGGCCGAGCTTGTCGAGCACCTTGCTGGCGTAAGGCGCATCGCCATTGGTGAAGACCAGCTTGCGGCCGGGCAGCTTCGCCAGCGCCTCGACCAGCGCTTCGTTTACTTCGAGCACGCTCATGTCGACGTCATGGACATCGGCCAGATAATGGTGCGGATCGGTGCCGTGCTCGGCCATCAGCCCGGCGAGCGTGGTGCCATGCGCGTGGAAATAGCCCTTCTGCACCTTGTGCGCCGCGACGGGATCGAGGCCGAGCAAATTCTGGACATATTGGCCGATCCGCGCGTCGATCAGCGCAAACAGGTTCGCGCTCACCGGGTAGAGCGTGTTGTCCAGATCGAAGATCCAGTTGCGGACGTGCGACAGGGCAGGGTTCATGGCGGCGCGGTTAGGCCGGGGCGGCGCGGCTATCAAGCAACTGTTTCTTGTCCAACGCCGCCGATCACCGTGCCCCCAACCGTCATCCCGACGAAAGTCGGGATCTCGTGCGGCTCCTTCCCCGCGCCTCCGCCTGAGATCCCGGCTTTCGCCGGGATGACGGTTGTGGGGCGGGATGACGATTAGGGGGAGGCGTGACGGATATGGCCCGGCGCGACCGATGATTGCTTCGCCATCCAAGACGAAAACTTTATGGCAGCCGGCGAACCGGCTCCCCATCTGCCGGTTCATGACAGCCTATTCCCTGCTCGACCTCGTCCCCATCATCCAGGGCGGGACCGCTTCCCAGGCTCTAGCCAACGCCGCCGATCTGGCGAAGCATGTCGAGGGGCTCGGCTATACCCGCTACTGGGTCGCCGAGCATCACGGCATGGACGGCATTGCCAGCGCGGCCACCGCAGTGGTGATCGCGCATGTCGGCCAGGCGACCTCGACGATCCGGATCGGTTCGGGCGGGATCATGCTGCCCAATCATTCGCCGCTCCAGGTCGCCGAGCAGTTCGGCACGCTCGATGCGCTGTTCCCCGGCCGCATCGATCTGGGCCTTGGCCGTGCGCCCGGATCGGACCAGCGCGTCTCCGCCGCGATCCGCCGCGGGCTCGACAGCGACGGCAACGAGTTCCCCCGCGACGTGCAGGAGCTGCAGAGCTATTTCGCCGATGACGGTCGCACCGGCATCCGCGCGACCCCGGGCGCCGGCGCCAAGGTCGATATCTGGATCCTCGGCTCCAGCCTGTTCGGCGCGCAGCTCGCGGCGATGCTGGGGCTCCCCTATGCCTTCGCCTCGCATTTCGCGCCTGGGCTGCTCGACGAGGCGATCGACATGTATCGCCGCAACTTCCGTCCCTCGGGCGTGCTTGAGAAGCCGCATCTGATGCTCGGCTTCAACGTGTTCGCCGCCGATACCGATGAAGAGGCCGAGCTGCTCGCCAGCTCGCAGCAACAGGCGTTCGTCGCGATCCGCACCACCGGCAAGGGCATCCAGCTGCCGCCGCCGGTGCCCGGCTATCGCGCCAGCCTGGGCGGGCACGGCAATGCGATGCTCGACCAGGTGCTGTCGGCCAGCGCGATCGGCGGGCCGGAGAATATCCGCGAGCAGCTCGCCGCCTTCATCGCCCGTACCGGCGCCGATGAGCTGATGCTGACCAGCGCGATGTTCGATCACGATGCACGCAGGAAGAGCCTCACGCTGGCGGCGGAGGCGATGCGGGGGCTCTGATTCGGTCCGCTTCGCGTAGTCGGATGCTCAGGCCCTGGTGTCGATCACCCAGCCGGTCGCCGAACTGCCATTGCTGCTGGTACCCGAATTGCTGCCATAAGTGATGGCGCCCGATGCCGCGGCGTTGCGCAGCTTGTCGAGAAACGCCGCCATCGCGTCGAGCTGGCGCGTTGCCGCTTCGCTGATCGGCCTGATCGGCGAAGAGCTGGTCTGTGCCTCGCCTTTGCTCGGGGTTTCGCCGCCGATGCGCTGCGCAAAGAAGCTCCGCAGCTCGTTCGCCTGTTCGTCGCTCAGGGCGCCGCTTTCGGCCTGATTGTCGATCAGCCTGTCGAGCTTGGCCTGCATGTCCTCGGGTTCGCCGGGGTCGGCCGACAGTGCAATGTCGTCTGCATCCGGCTGGGTCTGCTGCGTAGCTGCAGTGCGCGCTTCAAATTCCACTGGCACGAGCCCAGCATCGACCGGCAGGCGCTCGGGATGCTGCGGGATCGCGGAAATGGAAGTCATGTCGATGCCTTTTGTCGCTGCAATCCCAAGCGGCATTTTAGCATGACTCTGCTAAAATATTGTAAAGGATGGGCAATCATTCGGCTATGCTATTTGGGCGGCGCTGGCCCCAGAACCAGCGCCGCCACGCGACCCGACGGATAAAAGAGGGCAATCCGCGAGCTCGCCGACGCTGGTGCGTCCGGCACGTCACCGCTGAATTTCAATTTGTTGCAGCTGTGTCAGTTCGCGGCGGGCAGGCGCAGGCGGACGAGCAGCCCGCCCAGATCCTCGCTTTCCTCGAGGCTGACCGTGCCGTCATAAATCTCCGCCACGTCGCGCACGATGGCGAGGCCCAGGCCGGTGCCGGGCTTGCCGCTGTCGAGGCGGACGCCTCGGTCGAAGATGCGGATACGGTCCGCCTCGGGGATTCCGCGGCCATCGTCCTCCACGAGGATCTCGACGAAGCCCGAATCGACCCGGGCGGTGACGAACACGCTGCCCCCGCCATATTTGGCAGCGTTCTCGACCAGGTTGCCGAGCAAATCGTCCAGATCCTGTCGCTCGATATGCGCGACCAGGTCCTTCTGCCCGTCGATGTCGATGCGGACATTGGGGTAGAGCCGGGCGACCGCGCGCTCGACCGCCTCGATCGACGGCCAGACCTGGGCGCGGCTGTGCGCCGATCCGCGCCGGCCGACCGCGCGGGCGCGGGCGAGGTGATGGTCGATCTGCCGGCGCATCGTCCGCGCCTCGCGGATCACCGCCTGGGCAAGGTCGGGCTGGCCCGCCGCGGCGGCGTTCATGATCACGCTCAGCGGCGTCTTCAGCGCATGGGCGAGGTTGCCGGCGTGGCGCCGCGCCTCCTCGGCCTGGCGGTCGTTATGCTCGACCAGCGCGTTGAGCTCCTCGACCATCGGCGCCACTTCGGCCGGCATCGCGCCTTCCACCCGGGTCGACTGGCCGGCGCGCAGCCGCGCGATCTCCTGGCGCACCCGGCGCAGCGGCAGCAGCCCGTACCAGGTCTGCAGCGCGACCATGATGATCAGCCCCAGCCCAAGCAGCACGAAGCTGCGCACCAGCGTGCGGCGCAGCGTCGCGATCTGGCTGTCGAGCGTCGCGCGGCTCTGCGCCACCTGGAAGCGCCAGCGCACCGTCGATCCGGGCAGCGTCGCGTCGCGCTCGGCGATGCGCAGCAGCTGGCCGGGCAGCTGGCGGCTGTCATAGACATGGACGTTGGTGTCGTTGTGCTGCTGGTCGTCCTTCAGCCTTTGGTCCCAGAGCGAGCGCGACGGAAACGCCTCGTGCCCCTTGCCGCTGATCTGCCAATAGGCGCCCGAATTATATTCGAGGAAGCGCTGGTCGGCGAGCTCGCGGTTGAGCATCACCTCGCCATTCTGGTCGAGCTCGGCGGAGAAGATCATCGCCTTGAGCAGATAGTCGAGCTGCTCGTCGAAATTCTTGGTGACGGTGCTGACCAGCACCCGGTCGAGCGCCACGCCACCGCCGACCAGCAGGATCATGATCCAGGCGGTGGCGACGAGCAGCATGCGCCGGCTCACCGATCCGGTCGAGCGGGTATAGTGGCGCGGCTGCGGCTCGCCGGGCGCCACCGGCTCCGGCTCGCTCAGCGAACGGCCGAACAGGCGATGGCGCAGCTCGCCTAGTTTCCGGGCGAGCTTCGACATGGGCTCAGGCGTCGGCCGGCTCTTCCAGGCTGTAGCCCAGGCCGCGGATGGTGGTGATCACGTCTGCGCCCAGCTTCTTGCGGATGCGCGTGACGAAGACTTCGATCGTGTTCGAATCGCGATCGAAATCCTGGTCGTAGATATGCTCGATCAGCTCGGTGCGGCTGACCACCTTGCCCTTGTGGTGGAGCAGGTAGGAGAGGAGCTTGTACTCCTGCGCGGTCAGCTTCACCGGCTCGCCGGCCTTGGTGACCTTGCCCGAGCGGGTGTCGAGGCGGATGTCGCCGGCGATCAGCTCGGCGGAGGCATTGCCCGAGGCGCGGCGGATCAGCGCGCGGAGGCGGGCGATCAGCTCCTCGGTCTGGAACGGCTTGGCGACATAGTCGTCGGCGCCGGCATCGAGGCCCGCCACCTTGTCCGACCAGCTGTCGCGCGCGGTGAGCACCAGCACCGGGGTGGTCTTGCCTTCCTTGCGCCAGCGGTCGAGCACGGTCAGCCCGTCGATCTCGGGCAGGCCGAGGTCGAGGATGATCGCGTCATATTGCTCGTTGGAGCCGAGATAGAGGCCTTCCTCGCCATCGGTGGCGAGATCCACCGCATAGCCAGCGCCTTCGAGCGCGTTGCGGAGCTGCTGCCCCAGAGTCGGCTCATCCTCGACGATCAGAAGTCGCATGTGTTTCCCTTCGCCAGGCCCTAGCTGCCCGATTTGCGGACGATGTTGCCGCTGCGGGCATCCACGTCCACCCAGATCACCGATCCATTGCGCAGGAACTTCAGCGTGTAAACTTCCGACGCGGGATCATAGTCGAAACCGAGATATTGGGCGCCGGGCAGGCGCGGCACGACGCGGCGCTCGATCTCGCGGACCGAGAGCGGCGGCGCGGCCTGGCGCCGGGGCGCACGGGCGTCCGAATCCTGCTGCTGCGCGGGCTGCGCAGCCGCGGTCCCGGCAGGCGCGAACGCCGCCAGACAGGCGCAAAGGATGGGCGTCACCAACATCTTCATGCGAGATGGCATAGGGTCCGGGCATTGAATAGCCCCTGAACGCGCTCTTCAGCCGGCTGTAACTTGCCGGACACCTTCGCGGTCCTTAGGTGGCCCGCATGGCTGCACCCGTTCTTGCTTTCGAAAATCTCGGTCTCGTCCAGGGCCATGGCTGGCTGTTCCGCGGGCTCAACCTCTATATCGGCGAGCGCGACCGGCTGGCGCTGATCGGCCGCAACGGCGCGGGCAAGACCACCTTGCTCAAGCTGATCGCCGGCACGATCGAGGGGGACGAGGGCCGCCGCACCATCGTGCCGGGCACCCATGTCGTGCTGCTCGAGCAGGAGCCGCGGATGGAAGGCTGCGCGACCCTGCTCGACTATGTCCTGTCGGGCAGCGACGCACCGCCGCAGCACGAGGCCGAGGCGATCGCCGACCAGCTCGGCATCGACCTGAGCCGCGAGGCGAAGACCGCGTCGGGCGGCGAGCGCCGCCGCGCCGCGATCGCCCGCGCGCTCGCCCAGAACCCCGATGTGCTGCTGCTCGACGAGCCGACCAACCATCTCGATCTCGCCGCGATCGAATGGCTCGAGGACTGGCTCAGCCGCTTCGCCGGCGCGTTCATCGTGATCAGCCACGACCGTACCTTCCTGACCCGGCTGACCCGCTCGACCCTGTGGCTCGACCGCGGGGCGATCCGCCGCGCCGAAGTGGGCTTTGGCGGCTTCGAGGCCTGGACCGACCAGGTCTATGCGGAGGAGGAGCGCAACGCCCAGCGGCTCGACGCCAAGCTCAAGATCGAGGAGCATTGGCTCCAGCGCGGCGTCACCGGCCGGCGCCGGCGCAACCAGGGACGGCTCGAGAAGCTCAAGGAAATGCGCGCCACCCGCGCCGCGATGATGGGGCCGCAGGGCGCCGCCAAGCTGGTCACCGCCGCCGACGACAGCAACACCAAGGTGGTGATCGACGTGAAGCACGTCACCAAGCGCTTCGGTGACCGTACGATCATCAAGGACCTCACCTTCCGCGTCACCAAGGGCGACCGGATCGGCATCGTCGGCGCGAACGGTGCGGGCAAGTCGACCCTGCTCAAGCTGCTCACCGGCGAGATCCAGCCCGACGAAGGCACGGTCAAGCTGTCCAACACGCTGAACGGCGTGATCATCGACCAGCAGCGCAGCCTGATGGATCCCGCCAAGACGGTGCGCGACGTGCTGGCCGATGGCGGCGACTGGATCGACGTGCTCGGCGTGCGCAAGCACGTCCATGGCTATCTCAAGGAGTTCCTGTTCGATCCGTCGATCGCCGAGGCCAAGATCGGCACGCTCTCGGGCGGCGAGCGCTCGCGGCTGTTGCTGGCGCGCGAGTTCGCCCGACATTCGAACCTGCTGGTGCTCGACGAGCCGACCAACGATCTCGACCTCGAGACGCTCGACCTGCTCCAGGAAGTGATCGCGGACTATGAAGGCACGGTGCTGATCGTCAGCCACGACCGCGACTTCCT
>Ga0209564_1001031_pt1 | contig 34240 bp, 25 predicted proteins | sample AraplaCol_mMF_r2_FD_184272 | JGI IMG/M metagenome (GOLD analysis project Ga0209564, IMG submission 184272) | Arabidopsis root microbial communities from North Carolina, USA - plate scrape MF_Col_mMF_r2 (SPAdes) (version 3) | ecosystem: Host-associated > Plants > Roots > Endosphere | place: USA...
AGACATGCAGATCACAGATGAAAATGGAAAAAAGACCGGCAACTTCAATAATAAGATCTATAGTGAGACAGACGGTGCACATCCCGTTTATCTGGGTCCCGGGGCATACCTGCTGCCTGAAGGGAAAACCTTTACACGCAAGATCGTTGGCAATGGGAACGGCCAATACACCTTCAACAGCATTATGCCTGACGGCACTGCGGTAGTACTCGAAAACGTGAAGACTAAGCCCGGTCACACAGATACGCTGATCATGAACGCAGATGCATCGCAGGTGCGCTTCGTACCGCAAGAGGAGAAGAGCTTCACGCTTATTTTCTCAAGATGGGTAGGCGATCAGGCACGCTCATTGTCCGTCAGCGGTATCAGCAGCGGCCCCGGTAAGGAATGCGACATTACCGTTAGCCCCGACCTCAGCCTGTTCAGACTGGGTAACAAAGGAACATTGAAGAACGTAGAAGTGAAAGCTTTTTCGATCAACCCAAAGGTTAACAAACCAGTTAACAAACAAACGACGCTGAAACTACCCACTAACCACGACCTTGTTGTGTCTGTGGCCGACTGGGAGCAACTGGATCTGCAGGCAGAAGCGCTTGAATTTTGATCAGATAACAGGCAGGAAATTAGCCAGGCATTCCACCCACTAAGGGAAATGCCTGGCTCTTCCTTTTACGGCTTATCCCACCACAACCTCGTGCTCAGTTTGTCCGCGCCTTGCCTTTCAATGGCCGCATTTACATGCTCCGTATTCACACTTAACTCAGACGTAGGATAAGTGAGTCTCCTGATAAACGTGCCATTAGGCACATCCGGGTTATTCGGCTGCCCGTAAGGATTAGGAGTAAGCGCAGGAAAACCGCTTCTTCTGAAATTAGCAAAAGCTTCAGGACCATTCAAAAAAGAAGCGATCCAATACTGTGTATTGATCTGTTCCAGCTCTTTACCAGCAACGAGCGGATTAGCAGTTACATAACTATCACGTGCTGCTGCAGGAACAGCTGAATTAGGATCATAAACCGCCATTTGGTCCATGTGTGCACGAATGCCATCCGCAAAATACTGTGCCGCTGAACCAGTGGCAATCCATCCCTTGAAACGGGCTTCAGCTAACAACAGGTTAGTCTGTGCAGCGCTTACCAGGAACACCGGCGAATTTATTTTCACTATCCTGCGGCGATCTACCTGGCTGTAGTCATAGAAGCTCGCCAGGCCATCTGCTGTAGCCGCCGCTCCAATGGTGCCATTATCTTTCCCGATAGGCATTCCTATTTGTTTGGAGGGATCGGTACTACCAACGGCAACGGTTTGTCCCGCGCCGCTGGCAGCGCCTACGTAGCGTATGGCAATAGACTGAAGACGTGGATCATTCGTATTTTTCAACTGGTCTACAAAAGGCTTGGCGAGATAGAAATTGGCGCCCTCACTGCCGTTCAGCGTACTGCCTATTGGCTGCGTGAAATTGGCATCATGACGGATATAAGCATTATCTGCATTGAGCGTAATAACGCCACCGTTAACAGCCGCCTGCACCGTGCTTTGCGCTTTGGCGGCATCTACTTTGCTCAATCGCATGCCAGCGCGCAGCAACAGAGAATATGCAAACTTTTTCCATTTCGCTATATCTCCCGCATACAATACATCACCGTTTTCAATCGTGCCCGCTGGGTTCAGCGCCGCTGCCGCATCCGTCAGCTCCTGGATGATCTTCGGGTAAATATCCTGCTGCCGGTCATACTGCGGAAGCATGATCCGGTCTGAAAAGCCCGCACCACCTTCGGTATACGGAATGTCGCCATATTCATCCGTCAGGATCATGAACACATACGACTGATAAATGCGCACCATATTGTACATATTGCTCCTGGCCGGGTTGTCTTTTGAACGTACCAGCGCATCATGCGTATTCTTGATCACGCTTTGATAGTAAGCCGTCCACAAAGGTTGCGTGGTTACGTCGCGGCTGTCCTGGTTGTAATTGGCCCCGGCCAGTACGCCGCCGTTCGGGGTCACCATCTGCTGCACAATACCCACATCAAATACCAGTGATTTTACAGGAAAGGAAGTATTGATCACCGCCTGGTTCAACAGGAGCGCAGGGTCCAATCCGGTGGGATTTGTTTTGTTGACGTTCAGATCCGACAATCCATTTTCACAGGCAACAGCCGACAACAACAAAACACATAAACTATAGCTGAATATTTTTTTCATGATGCAGGTTGTTAGAATTTAACGTTCAGGTTCAATCCAAGGCTGCGGGTGGAAGGCAAACCGGGTGATTCAAGCCCTACCTGGTTATCCGAGCCAAAGCCAAATGTTTCAGGATCGATATTGTCTACCCATTTTTTGAGGATCAGCACATTGTTGGATACAAAGTCAAGCTTCAGTCCCTTGATAGGCCAGGTGGCCGGAATATGCTTGGTAAAATCATAACCCAGCGATATCTGCCGCAGCTTCCAGTAACCACCATTATAGATCACCGGTTCCACGATCTGCTGCGTGCGAAGATGCTCCCAGTAAGTTTGTACGGCTGCCACCGCATTATTTGGATTGCCGCTGGCATCCACGCCCTCGCCTTTTACACCGCCTTCCCGGCCTTGCAGCGTCATCTTGTGCAGGCCATGCCGCACCGCGTTGAAATTGGTGCCCGACAGCATTTTATTGCCCAGTTTATAGTCAATGAAAATGCTCAGGTTAATGCCCTTGTAGTTGAAGGTGTTCAGGAAGCCGCCTACCCATTTGGGCAAGGCGCTGCCAAACAACACGAAGTCGGGCGTACGCTGGGGCAAACCATTGGATTGGAAGATCCGTTGTCCCTTGTCGTTACGCGCATATCCGTAGCCTGCTATCTGCCCGATCTCCTGACCCACCACCTGCCTGGTCTCTCCGTTGAAAACATGCGTGCCCGTTGTAATACGCTCACCCGGTTTATCGGTGGTGATGCTTAGCACTTTGGTGATATTGTAAGAAGTATTGGCGGTGAACTCCCATCTGAAATCACGGTTCTTTACAGGCACGAGATTTAACATGGCTTCAAAGCCTTTATTGCGGCTTTTTCCGCTATTGATGGGCGTATTGAGATAGCCGGATGCATCAGAGATCTGCACCAGCACAATTTGATCGCTCGTGATCTTCCGGTAAGCGGCCAGGTCCAGGTTGACGCGGCTGTCAAACATTTTCAGTTCCAGGCCTACTTCTGTTTCTGCCACCCGGCTGGGTTTCAGGTTGGGATTGGGCAGGGTAGTGCCTGTTACGTTGTTGCTGATATTACTGGTGCCCACAGGCACGGGTGTGCCATTGGGATTCGTGATGAAATTAGCGTTCACTGTATAGAACAGTTGATCAGAATAAGGCGCCACATCGCCATCGCTGCCTACCTCCGCATATCCCGCCCGCACTTTGCCGAAGTTCAGCCAGCTGAGCTGAGGCAGATGCTCTGAAAATACATAGCTGCCGGAAACGGATGGATATACAATGCTTCTGTTGGACGGCGATAGGGTAGAGAAGCGGTCATTGCGCACGGTACCGCTCAGGTAGAAGGTTTGCTTCCAGTTCAGTTCCGCCGCACCGTACACAGAGTTTACCCCTTGCTCGTTCAAGGTGTACACAGGATCTTTGGCACGCCCGTTTTGAACCGTGTACAAGCCCTTGATGATAAAATCCGTCACTACCACATTGTTAATGTCGGAACGTTTACGCATGCGGTTCGCACCTGCGTTGATATTTACACCCAGGTTACCAAATGTTTTGTTAGCATTCACCAGCACATCAAGGTTCGTTTCCCGGAAGCGGCGTGACTCCTGCGTGTATAAGCCGTTCACAAAACCGAAAGGCGCCGCGGCCCTGGAAGCCTGTCCGGTGGGGAAGTTATTGACATCTTCATCGCGCGACCAGTAATCCTGGCCAACGCGGCCCTGGACGCTCAGCCAGGATAAGAGGTTATATTTCAATGTCACATTGCCAAAGAGACGGTCGCGCTTGATGTTGTGGAACTGTTCTGCCAGCACCCAGTACGGGTTGGTCCGGTTGGTGAACCTGGACCAGGGATATTCATTTCCCGCCGCATTGTATTTATTTGCATCCAGTACACTGAGTGGCATAGACGTTGACAAAGCCATCAATGTAGTAGGAATGGAATTGTCCTGGTTAGCAATATTGGGTGGGTTCTTGTTGTTCTCCCGGGAATAGTTGATGTTACCCGACACCTGGAATTGCTCCGTAAGATTATAGCTAAAACCGAGGTTCATGGTCTTACGGTTAAACGAATTGTTGGGCATAATGCCCTTATTATCTGTATTGTTGAGTGACAATCTCAGGCCCCCTTTCTCATTGTTGACATCAAATGCGACCGTATTAGACACGTTCTGGCCATGCCTGTAAAATTCCTTGATACGGCTTCCCTGTGGCTGGTAAGGAACCGAAAGATTATCAAAGAGGATCTGTGTCATGCCCGGTGCAAACTTTTCACCAAAAGACCATTCTCCCGAAGTAGGATTGGGCGTGGTAGGACGAACACCATTTTCACCCTGGCCGTATTCGTTCTGGTAATCCGTAAAATCCAGCGGAGTGTCGTTGGTGTAGTTGACGTTATAAGTAACGCCGATGCCTTTGGTCGTTCCTTTTGTTTTGGTAGTGATCATGATCACGCCGTCTTTGGCACGCGAGCCATAGAGCGCGGATGCAGGCGCTCCCTTTAATACGGTCATGCTCTCAATGTCATCAGGATTGATGCTCGATAAGCCGTCTCCACCGTCGGCAAATACACCACCTCCCTTTGTAGTAATAATGTTGTCATTGAAGTTGGTATTATCCACCGGTACGCCGTTAATAACGATCAGCGGGTTGTTCTGGCCCGAGAGGGAAGATTGTCCGCGGATACGGATCTTGGAAGTGCCACCGGGCCCTGTGCCCAGGGAGGAAATATTCAAACCGGCTACCTTGCCCTGCAACGCATTCATGACATTGCTGGTACGATTCACGCTTAGTTCTTCCGGCTTAACAGCGGTAACGGAGTAGCCCAGGCCACGGGCCTGTTTCTTAATACCCAGCGCCGTCACCACCACTTCTCCCAGCTCCTGTTTCCCGGCTGTAAGCGTTACGTTTACAACAGAGCGGCCTGCAACGGCCACCTCCTGGGTCGTAAATCCAATTGAGCTGAAGACCAGCGTAGCAGTGCCTGCGGCTGTAATGCGGAATTGGCCTTCTTCGCCAGTGGTCGTCCCCTGGGAACTGCCCTTTACCACCACAGAAATTCCAGGAAGCTTTGTACCTTGTTGATCGGATACAGTACCTGTAATTATTTGTGCATGAGCGGCAGATATAAATAGAAGGAGCATGCAAAGCATGCCGGGATACTTTTTCATACCGTGGAATGATTGTTATTTCGACAAATTATCCGGTATTCCACTGAAAAACTTCCAAAATAGCACGGCGTAGGATTTTGTACACGCCGGATTAATAAATTTCCTTTCTTTATATGCGCTCCTGGAAAGGAGCCGGTTGTTCAAAGCATAGATAAAACTATATGAACCAATTTGTGCTTCAACATGGTAAATCGTCAGAATTACGCTTATTTCCTCACATGCTCGAATTGGGCATGAAGAAGAATGGCGCTATGCTGCTTAATACATTTCCCACAACCGTTACACCCTGTATCAGGATCTATTACATCATAGAAGGAAAATTTGAATGGCGCATCAATCATCAACCCTATTTCTTTTATCCGGGTGATGTAGCCCTCATACTCCCCGGCGTCCCCTTCGGAAGCGATAACGGTACCCTGGAGATCGGTTCCTTTACCTGGATCCATCTCGACATGCAAAAGCTGGACAACGGCTATATCATTCCCGGCAAATGGAGTGGCTTATCAGACAGCGAAGCTGCCACCATCGGCAAGATGTTATCAATGACCGGCTCACCGGTGCTATCCAGGTTCAGTGAAGCGGGTAAGATCCTGAAATGCATACACACCGAATTGACCGGCCATGAGATAGGTTACCAGACACGCGTCAACCACCAGGTAGATGAGCTGCTGATCAAGATGATCCGGCATATGACACAGCAAGTGCATCCTGGCCGCGACTTCCCCCAGACCTTTATGCGCCTGGAAGCGCTGTTGCGCGAAGATCTCTCACACCAGTGGACCGTGGAAGAAATGGCCGCCCTGGTAGGCCTGGGCACCACGCTGTTCACAGAGAAAGTAAAAAGCTATTCAGGTTTTTCGCCCATCAACTACCTGATCAATATCCGTATATCAGAGGCAATTAAATTATTAAAGCGGCCAGACATCAGTGTGACTGACATCGCACTGGATACCGGATTCTATTCATCACAGCATTTTGCTACCACGTTCAAAAAGCTAACCGGTTACCGGCCGAGTGAATTCAGAAAAAATCATTTGAGTAATGAATAATGACTATAAATATGAAATGCATCGTCACCATTGAGCTGGGAACAAACGGGGTAAGGATCTTTGCCTTCGATCTCGATGGCCGTGTTATCGCTTCGATGAAAGGCTATTATCCCTCCTTTCACACGGAACCGGACCGCACCGAGCAAGACCCCGAGCAGATATTCATTACCACCCTGTATGTAATGAAGAACCTGCTCAACGAACATATACATCCTAAAAAATACAAAGTAGCCTGTGTTTGTTTCAGCGCCGCCATGCACAGTGTGCTGGCTGTCGATAAGAATGGTAATCCGCTGGGCAATGCCATTACCTGGTCAGACAACCGGGCCAAAAAAGAAGCGCAGGAACTCCGAAGCGCTGCCCTCGGCAGAAGCCTCTATGCCGCCACCGGTACGCCTATTCACCCCATGTCGCCCATGCTGAAGATAGCCTGGATGCGGAACTATGATAAAGAGCGCTTCCGCCAAACCAGTAAATTCCTGTCTATTAAAAGTTATATCATTCAGCAGCTGACGGGAGAGTACCTGATGGATTACAGCATCGCCTCTGCTACCGGTCTGCTGAATATTCATTCTTTTAACTGGGAAGCCGATGCCTTACAGTATGCAGGCATTACCGCTGCTCAGTTGCCCGAGCTCGCACCAATATTCGGCAGCGCAGGTAAACTGAAAAAAGCTTATCAGCAATCCTTAGGACTACCCGCTGACACCAAAATACTCATTGGCTCAAGCGATGGCTGCCTGGCTACTTTAGGCGACGGTGTGAAAGGCGAAGGCAAAGCCACCATTACCATTGAAGACAGCGGCGCCGTGCGCGTAATGGGCCCTGCTGTGTTGAAAGATGAACAAATGCGCTTCTTCAATTACGTGCTTACGGAAGAATGCTATGTATCCGGTGGTCCTACCAATAACGGCGGCAATATCTTTGAATGGTTCACCCGGCAGTTCGGCGATTTCACCAACCCGTTTGATGTAGAGCAGAGCATGCAGCAGCTGATAGAAGAAGCCTCCCAGGTGCCAGTAGGCTCTGATGGACTGCTCTTCCTGCCTTACTTGCTGGGCGAACGCGCGCCGCTCTGGAATGCCAATGCCCGGGGCGCTTATTTCGGACTGAACATCAAACATGAACGCAAACATTTTGTGCGGGCCGCTATCGAAGGCATCCTGTACGAAATATACAGTATCGGCAAAACGCTCAGCGAGCAGCGCAACATCAAAAGCCTTTCCGTGAATGGCAGCTTTGGCACCATTCCTTTCTGTACCCAATTGATCGCCGATATGTTCAACAAGCCGGTACACCTGCGCCGAAAATTCCACAGCGTAAGCTTTGGCGCCTGGCTGTTAAGCGCCACTGAAATGGGGATCTATAAAACCCTTGACCAGGCCGCCAGAACCGTTGAACTGCCCGACGTATATAAACCCAATAAACAGCACCACGCAGTATATGCAGATTACTTCAGCGTATTTGAAAAACTGAGCACCAAACTGTCCGATGAATTTGAAGCGATCAGCAATCTGCAGCATAAGCACACGGTAACGAAAGCATTTTCTTAACCCTTTCAATATATGCTGATGCAAAGAGTAAAATATTGGCTGCTGACGGTATTGTTGTTCTTAACGTACCGTTCAGTACAAAGCCAGCAGATCACCCGCGAACAGCTCATTGCTCTCACGCCCGAATGGAAAGGTGAGCGTTTTGCCGATGGCCGTCCCAAGGTGCCCGACAGCATTCTGAACCGCATGAAAGATGTCACACTGGAAGAGGCATGGGCCGTACTACGCAATGAGCACTACAAACACCAGTTTGACGGCGATTGGAAAACCATTAATCCTGACAGTGTGCTGGTGGGCCGCGCCGTCACCGCCATCTTCATGCCTGGCCGCCCGGATATTCACCGTGTGATCGACCAGTTCGGCGTGCGAGACAAAAGAGTAAAATCGCAGAACTCATGGCCCATTGACCTCCTGGTGAAACGAGATGTGTATGTGGTAGATCAATTCGATGCCTATGAAGATGGTCCTACTATCGGCGACAATCTCGGTAATTCCATTTATGCCAAAACAGGCAACGGCATCGTGTACGATGGCGCTATCCGCGACATTAAAGGATTAAAAGAGATCGGCTCATTTACTTCTTTCTTCCGCAGCTATCATCCTTCTCATCACCTCAACAATCCCGAAGGTGAATTGAACACCACCCTGGTCGGTATCAATCAACCCACACGCATTGGCAAGGCAACCGTCCTGCCAGGAGATGTGGTACTGGGCCGTGATGGCGGCGTGATCTTCATCCCTCCGCAACTGGCGGAAAAAGTGGTCAGGACCTCCGAGATCGTACGGCTGCGCGATATGTTCGGTCATCAGCGCCTGCGGGAAGGAAAATATACGCCTGGTCAGATCGACTCCCGCTGGAGCGATGAGATAGAAAGGGATTTTTCCAAATGGCTCAATGATCATATCAACGAATTGCCCGTATCCAAAAGCCAGATACAGGAACTATTGAAAGAAAGAACATGGTAAACCCAAAATAACCAATACAATGACAAACCTTAGCTCACGCAGATCATTTATATCCAAGGCTGCTATCATGGCGGCAATGACGCCAATGGCCGCTTTATCAGGCTTCGGACAGGAATACAAACAGGCAATTGACCGTACGCCCAAATCATCTGCTCCTTCAGACCTGAAGATCACCGATGTGAAATGTGGTTATATCCGGGGCAGTCTCTTCGTGAAAATATATACCAATCAGAATATTCACGGATGCGGCGAAGGCGTAGACGCCATTCCCGGCACCTATCACCTGGTAAAGAATTTTGGGGAACGTATCAAAGGGAAAAGTCCGCTGAATGTACATCGCCTGTTTGAAGATATCCGGAAATCAGGCTTCTTTCAGGGCGCGCAGTCGGGTATGTACGTAGCTGTGTTATCTGCCATAGAAGCGGCCCTCTGGGACCTGGCAGGCAAGGCCCTCGGATTGCCTGTATACCAACTGCTGGGCGGCAAGTTCCGTGATAAGGTGCGGGTGTATTGCGATACTGCTTTGTATCAGCGTAATCTGCCTACACCGGCCGATTTTGCCGAAGCGGCTAAAAAGGCAAAGGGAATGGGCTTTAACGCCATCAAGTTCGATCTGGACCAGGCCAATGATCCCAATAAATACGACCGCTATAACTGGACCGCCAGCCCCGCCGAGCTGCAACGCATGTACGACCAGCTGGCCGCCGCACGCGAAGCAGTAGGGCCTACTATAGACATCTGTGCAGATATGCATGGCCGTTATGATGCAGTAACTGCACAAGCCATCGCTAAAAGAGTGGAACCCTTGAACCTGATGTGGCTGGAGGAACCCATACCCGCCGAGAATGCAGAAGCCTATAAACTGATCACGGAATCAACGAGCACGCCCATCTGCGCAGGCGAGAACCATTACCTGGCTTACGGTTTCCGCAGATTGCTGGAAATAGGAGCAGTAGACATCATTATGCCCGACCTGCAAAAATGTGGTGGGCTGGGAGAGGGGCAACGCATCGCCAACCTGGCCAATCTGTATTATGTACCCTTTGCGCCGCACATGGTGGCTTCCTTCCTGGGCGCCATGGCTTGTGCGCACGTATGTGCATCCGTGCCCAATTTCATGATCATGGAATGGCAATCCTATTTTCACACAGAACCCATGTTCAAAGAAATTGTTACCTACGATGGCGATTGGGTGAAAGACAGTTTTATCACCGTATCAGACAAGCCAGGCATAGGCGTGGAGATCAATGAAGCCGCTATGAAAAAATATGCTATACCGGGTATGCCTTTCTTTGAGTAGAAAGGCATGCCCACTATAATTTCAGGTATTGTCTAAGCTTTTCGCTGTACATCAACCGCATTGTATCCCCGTGGCCCTCTTTCAAGTGAAAAGGTGACCTTATCACCTTCTTTTACGGGTTGCGATAGTTGATTAATGTGAAAGAATACTCTTTCTTTGGATTTGTCATCTGTTATAAACCCAAAACCCTTCGAAGTATTAAAGTAAGAGATGGATCCGCTGTTGGGGGTTGGTTCGGATACATCTCCGGGCCTCGGTTTTGCATCAATTCTGATGTCTTCTAAAGCGATGTCCTGTCTGTTTTCCGCTTTGGGAGGCACAGAGCTGAGGTTTCCATTTTCATCTACGTAAGCGAGCATTTCATCCAGGCCCTTGCCTTTGTTATTATTGTTTTTCCGCTCTTGCTTCCGCTCTGCTTTTTCTTGCTTTGCTTTTGCTTTTTTGTTTTTCTGTTCTTTCTTTGAAAAAGAATCACCCATAATTTCGTATTTCAGTTTATACGGCAATATTGCCACCCGCAACCTTGCGGGAATTTAATCAGTTTCAAATATCGGGCCCACCGGTATGGCTCTCTGGCATATCAGTTCCTTTACTCCCTGAATCCAGCCTCATTGACCACCAGGTACTGGGAGTCGAGTCTGATCCTGTTAAGGATTTTTATAGCATGCTCAGCATGGCTTTCTTCAGGCATTTCCACAAACGCAAAACCTTTGGAACGTCCTGTAAAGGCGTCAAACATTATTTTAATAGAACGTACCCTGCCGAAAGGCGAAAAAAGACCAGATAACTGTTGTCCGGTTGTCTGGCTGCTTAGATTGCCAACAAAGATGTTCATGAGTTAAAATTTTAGGATGAGAGAAATATGGCAGCTGGAAAGCGAAGACTGAGATCAGAAGAAGCTGTGGCAGGAGCCCTATATTCATTAAAGATAAGCCTTTAAAACGAATAACGGGCCAACTATCTTTGTTTTCTTTGCAAAACAGCGGTGAACATATGAAACATATTTAAGATTCAACATGGGCAGGACATGTCGAAGAGGCGTATACAGGAACATAATGCGTTTTATTAATTTAAGGTCACATTAGGGCGTTCCTGTTAATGAAACCTCAGATGGTATTGTAGAATACTACAATCCCGATATTGTAAATTCAGGCGATTATTATCCTTTCGGAGCATTAATGCCTGGAAGGACGTTTAGTGCAGCAGATAAATACAGATATGGTTATAATGGAAAGGAGAATGACAATGATGTAAAAGGAGAGGGAAATCAGCAGGACTATGGAATGAGGATCTATGATCCCAGAATAGGAAAATTCCTGAGCGTGGACGTGATCGCAGCGGTGACCGGCAAGCGGTGAATGTGTATGAGATCCACGGCGCCCGTGATGGCAGCGATTATTTTTCCGTATCCGATTTTAACCCGGCCAAAGCAACAGGCGGGAAATGGTATTATTGGTGGGTAGAAAATGGAAGCTTGAAAGAAAGAACGAAATGATCAACTGATATTTTCAAGGCTATTGCTGCGCGTGTTGAATATTTCCATGCCACGTAATGCTTTTATTCTTTCCTCGCCGGAGAGGTATGTCAGATTTCCTTTATCATCACGGCTCTCACGAAATTTGGATAACACGTATCCCTCTTGCGCCGACAGCGTTTTTAAGCCGCCCACCTGATCATTCCTTACAAAATAAGCGTTATTGCCGTTGCTGTTACAGCCAATGAACTGATATCCCTTTTCTGCTGCCAGGTCTGTTAGCGACGTGATGGATGCGCCAAAATACAGGTTACTGTGATGCGCTACGGTGCGATTAAATGATGCATTATAAGGTGTTGTCCAGGGCATTTCTTTGCCAAAAACACTGTTATACTCCATGATCACGATCACCGGGTTCACACAGTTGATCGCTTTCCAGGTCCAGTAATCATTCCCATCGATGTCTATGTGAAGCAGCCCGATCTCTCCGGAAAATCCATTGGACTTGATCGTATCATTGATATTCTCTGCGGTTACAAATGAATGCACAGCAGTCAGGTCGTATTTCCAGTAAATATCCTGTTCCTTGATAGATGCGATGTTAGTTACAGAACCATCTAAGATCAGTCCTTTCCAGTTATCATTCATTAAAAGGAACCGGGTGTTGGACTCATTGTAATTTTCAACCCCAAATTCAACAAAGACTTTATTGGGGATGTTTAAATAGTTTACCAGGAATTGAATAATGCCATCATCTTTCCATTGGGAAAAAACTTTGTATTCGGCCAATTGGATATCCTTCAGTATCTGGTCTTTATTAGCGAGATTGATCTGGTTTAAGGCTTTGGCTTGCAGAAAAAGCTGAACGATAGCAGGACTATCGGAAGGTTTAACGCTTTGATTAATAGCAGCCAGTTCCTGGCTAAGCGCATCTAGTTTTTGGTTGATATTAGCTACAGCTGATTTGAATCTTCTCTTTGTAATGAACATGTATCAGTAGTTTAACAAATACCAAATATAGGTATAAAAAAGGCCACATGTGATCCCATGCGGCCTTTTTGAATGCTGTTGTTATCGTATGATGAATGATGATCAGGAAACTACCGGCTTTGTGGCTGCGGCTTTTATTCTTTTCATTTCTTCCTTGTACGGCTTATGGTAGTCTTCCATAAACTGCTTCTTGGCATCGCGACAGGCGCTGATACCGCCAATGAACTTCAACGTCCGGATGTAATACCAGGCAAAGTCCACCTGGCCGGCTAAAAAGCCTGAGCGTGCGCTGGCGGGATAAAGGTGATGGTTATTATGCCATTCACCGGCTACGATGCCGGGCCACCACTGGTTGATGGACTTGTCTTTTGTATTAAAATCCATTCCGGCCACCTGCTTGTCCTCTCCTTTAGCATGCCCTTCATAATTGAAGGTTCTTACGCCAAGTCCCCAGATAAAAGCGCCGGTCAGCAAGGCTGCGGTCAGGTAAAGGCCTCCGATGGCATAAAATACTGCCACCCAGAATATCCAGTTGGCAAAAGTGGCCACCATTGTTCTTAAAGGATGTGCAATAGAGCCCCATTTAAGATATTGCTGATAGCTGTTGGCTTTTACACCGGTATGGCTCAGCATAGCTGCGGCTTTGGCATAATCCTTTTCTGTCAGGCCCTCAGCGATAGGTTGATGGTTCGCATCCGCCAGGAAGCAGTACAGGAAACCTGCTTCGGCATTATACGGATCGCCGGGTTGGTCAGACAGAGAATGGTGCACATGGTGTGATACAATGTACAATTCCTCCGGCACCAGCTTTATTACCAGGTTAGCGGTAAAGAAGCGCCAGAACTTATTCTTAAAGCGGTAAGCCTGGTGGGTGCCATAGCGATGGTACCAGATAGTGCCATGCGTGCCCATAAAGATCATTCCGTACACAAAGCCCATGAGTAGGTACCACACATTAAAATCCTGCACTTCCATCACAATAAACAGGATGGCAAAGGGCGCAAGGCTTAAGGTGCAAGCCCACGAGAAAAAAGGCAGCCAGTTTTTACGGGAAGCGAAAATGTTGATCCTGCGGAGAAACTCTGAAAATAATTGTGTCGCTGTAGGTTTGCTCAGTTCACCTTCCTGGTTTTTCCAACCGTAGGAGGGAACTTTAAGCACATGCTCAATAAATGCCATGTTTTTAGTCCAATAAAGTTTAATCTGTAAAACAGATGTAGGTGTAAAAAAATTGCATTCCTCAAATGGCGATAAAGAAATACCTGATAAAATGATTTAAGAGAAAGCTAAAAGATAAGAAAAATAGTCTACTCTAAAGTAAAAAATAATTATTCTGATACAAGATGCTCAATCAAAGAATCCTGTCCAAGATAAGCATTGTAACCCCATTATGTATGTTAAAATTTTCCTAATAAGGTCAAAATGACAATCAAGTGGGGAGAAAATGACACAAAACGGGGAGGCCGCATAAAATACGTATATGCGGCCTCCGGTAGTGGTGTAGGTTATTGTATGATGATTTTCTTCTGTGATTGCTTGCTGCCATTGCTGATCAGCAGTATATACACTCCCGGAGTGAGCCCGGCAGTAGGCAAGGTCGCTACTGCTCCGCCTGCACGCTGGTTGAGCACTACCCGCTTATTGATATCCACTAATGAGATCCAAAACGGTTCATTGGCCTTGTAACCATCTATCTTTACCGTCATGGTGCTGCCTGCGATCACGGGGTTCGGATAAGCCAGTAGTCCACCTGCCTGACCTTTAACCGTAGCAGCAGCTGCAGGGGCCAGGGCGCTGATCACTACAGAAGATACTTTGTCATTCCAGGATGCATCCAAGAGCGGATTATCCGCCGTGAGCGTAATGCTGCTACCTGAAAAATTATCATCCTGGTACAGCGTCACTGTAAAGCCGGGCGTTACTTTAATCGCGGTAATATCATCATTACGGGCGCCATAAGCTTTTAATTTCGTCAGGGTATAACTGCCTGCTGGTAACGTTACCCCATACCCGCCGTAGTTAATATCCTGGAAAAGGCTGGCTGCTGTTACACCCGGTGTGGTATACGTAAACGGAAAATCCTGCTGCGCCTTTACAAACTGGGCTTCATAATCACTGGTCCAGCCGAAAGCAGTCGTAGCCAGGGATTTAAGATTCACACCTGCCGCACCGCTCCAGAAATGCACAAATTCTCCCATGTTCATACCGGGATAATCGGTGCCGTTTTTCCTGAAATACAGCGCCAGCTGTACGAAATACCGGTTTAACACCGCTGATCCGCCATACTGGCTGTATATCGGGTAAAACCAGTTCTTAAACCAGGCTGTATTGGCCCGCGGAAAACCATCCGTCTTACTCATAAACTCATTGTAGGCGTTAGTAGCACGGCTTTCCAGTCCCAGGCCCTTATACACATCGTAAATGTAGATCTCGCACCATTTACTATCTCCCCAGATCCCGAAAGCAGGAGATCCATGCATATTCTTACTGGCGAGCTCCACAAGATGGCCTACTTCATGTGTGAGGAGGTTGTAATCGCCTTGTGTAGCACCGGTCCAGCCGCCGGGGCCAGCGTCAATTACGTTGCGCAGATCATGACTGGCGTCAAAATAAGTAGAAGGGTGTCCGCCACTGTACTTGTTAGTGTGTAAGATGGCATACATGTGCGGATCCGTGCCAAAACTGCCATACACTTTCTTGGTATAGCGCCAAACCGATGATAAGTACTGCCGTGGCCAGGTAACGGTGGTACTTACATCATTGTCAAAATAAAGCGCCAGGTCATTGTCTTCATAGACTTTGGTCAGTAACTGGTTATGCTCAAACCAATGTTCCTGCCAGGTGGCCGGCGGTGTTTGTGATTTTGCAGCTAGTGGACATAGCGCGAGGAATAACAGGGCTTTTAGTAACTGTTTTTTCATATATAGGATTGATGGTGAGGGAATACATAGCGTGATACGATATGGTTTTTAATAGCAGGTACGGGAGTACCGGGTTATGTTGCTGATCAGGTGATCACATAGAAGTCGTATATATGCCTGTCAGGTACTACTGCGCTACCGGATTTATTTTGTCGTTATCGTAAGGCCTTCTGAATCACCGGCATCAGCGTATTGGCGATACGATCAAATCCCGGGATTTATTTCACTAATAATATTTTCAATACCACTTTTGACCAATCCGGCCGCTCCTTCGCCCGCTTCGCTGTTTAACACTTGGCTTCCCCTTTCGCCCCGGAGTATTTTTGCATCACCAAAACAAAATAGTTTACCTCAACAAGAACATTTGAACAATGAAAACAGTAAAAAACTTTCTCGCCAGTATCGTATTAAACGGCATACTATCTTTGCTTGGGCCGCTTGCCCTGGCGCAAAGCAACTCATCCACAGACACATCGGCGCAGGCCATCCGCCCTTTCCGCGTGCATGTTGCCAACAGCGAACTGAAAGATCTCCGCAAGCGCATTAAGGCCACCCGCTGGCCCGGTAAGGAAACAGTAGCAGATCATTCCCAGGGCGCACAGCTCGCCAATCTGCAGGAGCTCGTTCATTACTGGGGAACTGAATACGACTGGCGTAAAGCCGAAAAGAAGCTGAACAGCTATCCGCAATTCAAAACAAGGATCGATGGTATCGACATTCACTTCATCCATGTAAAATCGCCCCACCCGAATGCCTTACCTTTGATCATCACGCATGGCTGGCCTGGCTCTGTTTTTGAACAGATCAAGCTCATTGAGCCGCTCACAGATCCCACTAAATATGGTGGCCGTGCAGAAGACGCCTTCGATGTGGTAATACCTTCTTTACCTGGTTTCGGATTTTCAGGACAACCTACAGAAGCTGGTTGGGGACTGGAACGCATCGGCCTGGCATGGGATACGTTGATGAAGCGCCTGGGTTATGAAAAATATGTTGCGCAGGGTGGCGACTGGGGCGCCGGTGTTGTAGAAGCCATGGGCAGACAGGCTCCCAGCGGATTGTTAGGAATCCATACAAACTTACCGGCAGCGGTAACGAACGAAGTGGGCGCCGCCCTGGGTGGTGCACCCATACCTGCCGGATTCTCTGAGAAAGAGCGCGCCTCCGTTAATGACCTGCAAACCTATCTCAGGAACGGCGGATTGGCCTACCTGACCCTGATGGGCGCACGGCCACAGGCGGTGAGCTATGGTCTGACAGATTCTCCCACCGGCCTCGCCGGCTGGATGCTTGTACATGGCGGCTTTGAGAAATGGTCATATGGTAAAGATCCGCAGCAGTCGCCCACCAAAGACGATGTGTTGGACAACTTCACCCTGTACTGGCTGACGAACACTTCCGCTTCATCCTCCAGGATCTATTGGGAGAACCGCGGAACAAGCCTGATCAGTGCGGCTGCACAGAAGACCAGTGAGATCAGGGTCCCTGTGGCGATCACCGTTTTTCCTGATGAGGTTTTTCGTGCACAGGAAAGCTGGGCACGGCAGGCTTTCCCGAAGCTCAGCTATTTCCATGAAGCGGATCGTGGCGGGCACTTCGCCATGTGGGAACATCCCGGGCTCTTCGCCAGTGAGTTGCGGGCAGCGTTTAGGTCCCTTCGTTAATAAGGTCCGCCGGGGCTTGGAATTGGCGGCTTCAACCCCCATTTTGACCGCCTCACCGGTTTGTGATTGTCACCGATAGTCGATAAATTTAATTTTAATATAAAATGAAGACTATGAATTGGAATGACGTGTTGCAATTAGCACAACATAATCTAACTCCCCCCAAACGTGTTGAAAAAACCGACGAAGAATGGAAACACTTACTTACACCAGAGCAATACCGGGTTACCCGGCAACATGGTACTGAGAAGCCTTTTAGCGGAGAGTACTGCGAAATTTATTCTCCCGGCATCTACAACTGCGTTTGTTGTGGAACGGAGCTGTTTGACTCCACCCAAAAATTCAACTCGCTCAGCGGCTGGCCCTCTTTTACCGAGCCGGTGCAGCAGAATGTAATGAAATACCGGTCCGACAGGAGCTTCGGCATGCAGCGGATAGAAGTACTGTGCAGTGTTTGTGATGCTCACCTGGGGCACGTTTTCCCCGACGGGCCGCCACCTTCCGGCTTGCGTTTTTGCATCAATTCTGTTTCGCTGAAAAAACAGGAAGCGGATGCTTTGGAAACAGCCACTTTAGGCAGCGGTTGCTTCTGGTGCTCAGAAGCCGTTTTCAATGAACTGGACGGGGTGGCTGAAGTGGTATCCGGTTATGCCGGTGGTAAAACAGAAAACCCTACCTATAAGCAGGTCACCACTGGTGATACCGGGCATGCGGAGGTAGTGCAAGTGCGCTTTGATCCGAAAAAGATCTCTTACGCCGACTTGCTGCGGATCTTTTTTGTTACACATAACCCCACAACGCTCAACCGCCAGGGAGCCGATGTAGGCACACAATACCGCTCTATTATTTTGTTTCATAATGAAGCGCAACAGCTAACGGCCAGAGAGGTGATTAACGAAATGCAGGAGTATTACGACAAGCCTATTGTAACGGAAGTAGCGCCCTATATTGCCTTCTACAAGGCAGAAGCAGCGCATCAGAATTTCTACCGGGATAACCCGGACCAGGCTTATTGCCAGGTGGTAATTACACCCAAGCTGCAAAAGCTACGGGCGAATTTTACGCAGGCTTTGAAGAAGAAAGTTGAACAACACTAATAAATTTAAGAGCGCTGAAACAGTCTCTTGCCGAGAACGTATAATTGCTCATCATAGGATCCGGTGCAGCCGCGTACTCGGCTGCACCGGATGTCTGGCCACCCTGGGTGCCGAGCGGTACCTTCGTGCATTGGAGCACCAGCAGCTTAGCAATATGCCCCGGATTGATAATATGACGCCTATCATGGCATCTTGAATAAATAAGCATAACACACTGATGTTAATGGTCCCTACAATGGCCCGGTTCGTTTATGTATATTTTAATATTTATATATATAAATAGAGATTATGCAAGCGAGCGCTTTGTACAATCAATAAAAATGTATTTTTTTGCGCCCGAAACTATAACCTGAAAGTAGCGTCGTTACCCACAAGTGTAAAACCTATACTTTCTCAGTTTTTTTGGAGTATGTACGTTTGTTCGAGTATGTGATAACCACCGGCTCCAGCTGAAGGTGAAATGTAAATGAATTTTAGTATATGAAGTGTCTCTGTACCTGTGTAATCCTATCTATATTGGTTCTTTATGGATTAAAGTCCAACGGACAACAAGACAAAAGCAGTAAATATTTTGCGCCTGTGATTTCACCTTCTCCCGCACTAGGAAGTTTGGGTAAATATGGAAATCTTCCCGTTGAGCTGTCAACAGGCGCTGCAACAGCTAGTATACCCTTGTATGATCTTAAATTAAAGGATAACTATTCTGTCAGTCTAGGGTTGAATTATTCTTCAAACGGAGTGAAACTTGATGATATTGCAGGTAATGTCGGTACAGACTGGTCTTTCATCGGGGCATTTGCTATTAAAAGAACAGTATTTGATGATCCTGATGAGCTATCCAGCGACTACTCAAGATTACTAGACAACGGGTTTAACCTGGATTCACTGAGCAAAATGGTTTACTATGGAGCTGGTACTTATATCGACGTACAACCTGATCTCTTTACGCTGATTGCTCCCGGCTTTGCAGGAAAATTTTACCTGTCCGGTGATACGGCTGTTTTCTTAAACAGAGCAAGCTCTTATAAAATAACGATGCTCAAAGGTTATGGTTTCAAGGTTACTGATGGTAAGGGAAATGTATTACTGTATGGAGGCGACGCCATAGAAAAGACCCGGATGCAGCCCGCCTGCCCGACTGAAGCTCATTTTCCTGGCAGCTACAGTCCGACCGCATGGTTCCTGAAAAGTATAGTTACCCCAGCAAAGGATACGGTCAATTTTGCCTACAGCAATCTTAATTACGTTTATACAACGAATGTAAATACAACAGATGTAGAGGAACAGAAAGCAATTCAGCGTACCCCAACCTGTCCTTGTTTCACAGAAGCTAAGTATACCTGTACTACAGAAATGATCGTCGAGTCAAAAAAGCTCGATTATATCACATCATCCAACAACGCGAAGATCTTGTTTGACTATGATAGCAGGAAGGATAATATCTCCGATAAACTTATTAAGGTTATAGGTGTATACAGCACCTTCGGTGGGAAGGACGTTTTATTGAGGAACATCCGGCTGGACTATGTATATGGATTGAATAAGAAACGGCCTTTTCTCTCAAAGGCGGTAACCATTGCGGCGGACGGAAAGGATAGTATCACCTATTCATTGTTATATAACAAGATAGATGCACTGCCTGACCGGCTTGATCCGCAGGTGGATTTCTGGGGATATTATAATGCTAATGCAAATGCTCCCGGGATAAATACAAATGTGTCTTATTACGGTACACTCGCAAAGATCGTTTATCCAACTGGCGGTACTGATACCCTTTTTTATGACGGCAATAAGGTAAATACATGGGTAACCAGCAGGAACTGGGGAAACGAAGTGACGATGAATGGCTATGGTATTGACGATCACCAATGTAAAACTTATACCCAGGTACTTACAGTTCGTAAGGGAGAAGGCGATTTTACTTTTCGCGTCAGCGCAGAGGCTGTATGGGAATTCCCCCAGTCGCCGGATCCCATGATGCATCAGCTGAATATCAGCATAAAAGATATGGCGACGGGTCGCATTTATTATAGTAAGCGTGTAAGTGCAGGTACCTTGCTGCCTTATGAAGAGTTTTCATTAGGTGGTGATACAGTTAATCTTGAGATAACGATGACTCCCTGCGGCCAATACGTGCATGGGTACCTTTGGGTTAGCAGATCTCATACAACGGGTTCTTTTGTTGATCAGCCTTTCGGCGGAGTAAGAACAGAGAAAGTAATAAGCGCCGATAATTTCGGCAAGAAGCAGGTAAAACGGTATTACTACCACTTTCCCGGCAGACCCGATGCGTCTTCCGGACTGGCGCTTTCCAATCCAAAGTTTGTTGAAGAGTATAATACAATAACGTATTGCTCGGCAGGCGATTGGTCAAACTGCTATTACAGACTAAGACATAATAAATCACTTATCGATCTCTTCGCTTATGGCAATAGCCCGATATATTATTCTTATGTAACGGAGGGCTTCGGAGAAAACTATGAAAATGGAGGAGTAAGGCATACGTTTGATGTCCGTTTACCTTCAGAAGCAAGTACCATCTGGACGGCAAACACAGGAAATCAGTATAATAACACCTTTTATGAAGCTCCCTATAATATACTGAGAGAACAGGTGGCCGTTGAGAAGGTAATTGAAGTATTTAAAATGGTGAATGGTAGCGAAAAGATCGTAAAGAAAGAAGAGAACGAGTTTTACTGGCCTGCTGAGTTGAGCAGATCGCGTAAGGGTTACACTTTTCGCCAGCGGATCTTTAATGGTACCTGGAATGCACTAGCCAACTATTATACACAATTTGATGTTAACAGCTATTCTTACTTGTCCAGCTGGTTCGGCAGAAGTAAAGTCACCGAAACAATTTATTCAGATGATGACAAGACACTTGTGACAGAAACCAGTTTTTACTATGATAATATACCCGCTAACAATAACCTGACGCGTACTGAAGAGTTAAGCAGCGAGAAAGACACCATCAGGATCTCCTATAAGTATTCCAATAGTTTTAAAGGCCAGCTGGTGTATGATTCAATGGTTGCCCGTAATGTTCTGGATACGGTAGTGGAGAGGACGGAGCTGCTGAACAGAGAGGCAGTGCAGACTGATAAGGTGACTTTCGGTTTTATAAACGGTAGCAGTACGGCAGCAGTTCCGGTAAAAGTAAGCATTCAGAAATCGGATTATCTGCTGGAGAACTGGTATACTTTCCATCAGTATGATAGTTTCGGTAATCTCCTGGAACGTTCGAAAGAGAATGATGCCCGCGAGGTATACATATGGGGATATGATCACGAATACCCAGTCGCTAAAGTGGTGGGAAGCACATATGAAACAGTGAAATCCTTTATTAATCAGAATGTGATTAATGCCCCGGCCGATGATCAGCAACTGCGGGATGAGCTTAAGAACATAAAGATCAGGCTTGCAGGAACAAAAGCCCTTGTAACTATATATACCTATCTTCCTATGGTGGGGATGACAAGCGAAACAGATCCCGCAGGTAAAGTGACCTTTTACGAATATGATAGTCTGCAGCGTTTAAAGCTGATCCGGGATCAGAATGGGAAGATCCTGAAACAATATGATTATCAGTACCAAAAGCCAGTTACGCAGTGATTTATTAACCCGTTTGAAATGGTTTTTATGTTCAAGAAGTATTTTCTGATATGTTTATTGTTCGGGTATATGGGGGGATTGTCTGCACAGAATATTCCCGGAGGGCCGGCCAGACCCTTGGCCATGCCTGTGTTAACGCCCCGGGCCTATGATTATAACACTGTAAATTATATACGTACCTGGGAACCGTCAATGCCGGTGTCAGATCCTGCTGCAGTGATCAGCGCTTCCAATATAAGAGATGTTAAGCAGACAACTCAATACATGGATGGATTGGGGCGTTTGATCCAAACAGTTAAAAAGAACCTTTCCCCATCAGGAAAGGACATTGTCGAACCACTTGTATATGACGAATTCGACAGGGAACAGTACCGGTATCTGCCTTTTACATCCACTACCAGCGATGGAAAATTTAAAATGAACCCATTCCAGCAGGATTCTGCTTTTAGTCTTACACAATATCCTGGTGAGACCGTTAACTACAGTGAAACGGAATTCGATCCCTCTCCCTTGGAAAAAGTAGTAAAAACATTCTTGCCTGGAAACAGCTGGGCGAAAGGAGGAGGGAACAAACCATCGGGACAACAATACCTGGTGAATACTGCTGTTGATGGTGTCCGTATCTGGGATGTTGCAGTGAGAGGCGTACTACCGGTAAGCATCCGGGGTACTTATGCTGAAGGAGAACTGTATAAAAACGTTTATAAAGACGAAAACAGCATAAGAACAGTTGAATTTAAAGATAAAGAAGGGCGTCTCGTACTCAAAAAGACAGAACTTAGCACTGGTGCTGCTGACGGACATATTGGATGGCTTTGTACTTATTATGTGTACGACAACATAGGAAATCTTCGCTGTGTGATCCCTCCTAAAGCAGTAGAGGCGATCAGAAGTAACTGGAGTCTTTCTGCGGCAGTAGCTGGCGAACTGTGTTATCTTTACCGCTATGATGGCCGGGACCGAATGATAGTAAAGAAAATGCCCGGAGCAGATTCTACTGAATTTGTATACGATGTAAGAGATCGCGTGGTTTTCAAAAGGGATGGTAATCTTAAGAAAAACAGTCAATGGCTGGTTTCTTTTTATGATGGATTGAACCGGGTAATATTCGCTGCGCTCTATAATTCCGCTTCCTCTAAAGAGACCTTACAAGCCAGTATGAACACCGCGCTTACAACTAGCCAGACGATCACTCATTTTCTTCCTGCGGAAGCTAACCTTACTTTTTCAATTCATGACGGAAGAGCAAAATATATTGCCCGTAACAGTATTACCTTTGAAGCTGGCTTTGATTCGGGAACTGGGGCAACGGATGCAGAGATCAATAACACCGCTAATCAGGACACACTGAGTATCGTGGCTACTAACCCGTTGCCTAATATTCCGGCCAGTGCCCTTACGCCACTTATCTATTCCTTTTATGATGATTATAGTTTCAGCGGCGCAAGCCCGGCAGAGACGGCAGACTTCAGTAAACCAAAACCGGGAAGTAATTTTTATGCTGAATCTGTTGCTGTTGGTAACATGACAAGTGGGCGACCTACCGGCACAAAAGTGAGAGTATTGGGGACGGAGCAATGGCTCACCTCGACCATATATTACAACGATAAAGGCAGGACGACACAAATTATTGCGGATAATATAAGCGGCGGAACAGACATCACTACTAACCAGTATAATTTTAGCGGGCAGCTGCTCAGCAGCTATCTGAAACAAACAAATTTACTGAGCAACATCACGCCGCAAACTACGGTACTTACTATGTTTCATTATGATGCCGCCGGCCGCCTGGACTCCTTGAAAAAACAATTGAACGATAACACCTCATTGCTAAGAACTATCTCTTTTAATGACTATAACGAGCTCGGACAGCTGGAGGGTAAACGTCTGAACGTTACCGGGGCCTCCACTCAATTGGAAACAATTGGTTATGAGTATCATATCCGTAACTGGCTTAAAAGCATCAACAAAGGCTTTGTAAATACACCTGGCAGTCAGGCAAGCTGGTTTGGTGAAGACATTAGCTATGATAACGGTTTTGTGAACAATCAGCTGAATGGTAACATTGCAGGTGTGAAATGGAAAAGCGGCGGCGACAAGCAGGGCAGAGCTTATGGTTATATTTATGATAATGCCAGTCGTTTGTTAGGGGCTGATTTCAGACAAAATAATACATCTACCGGTACAGTGTGGGAAATGAATCAGAAGGACTTCTCTGTGAGTGGCATAGCCTATGACCCTAATGGAAATATCAGTTCAATGACCCAAAAGGGAATGATAGGGACATCCATTGCAACAATAGACCAGTTGTCCTACACCTATCGCCAGAACAGCAACAAACTGACGACTGTCGGAGATCCGTCCGTAACTACTGGCGCAGGCCTTGGCGATTTTATCAATGGTCCCAATACTGGTGCTGATTATGACTATGATACCTCTGGAAACCTTATAAAAGACCTGAACAAAAGTATCACGGCTATTACCTATAATCATCTTAACCTGCCAGAAAAGATTACTATTCAAGGTAAAGGAACGATCGCTTACTGGTATGATGCAAATGGTAATAAGCTCAGGAAGATAGTAACGGATAACAGCACCTCTTCCGCGCGGACCACCACAACCGGTTATCTGGGGGGAAGCATCGTTTACCGGAATGATTCTCTCGAGTTGGTAAGCCATGAAGAAGGCCGTATACGGCCCATTTATCAGACCGGGCAGCCTGTTAAGTACTACTACGATTTCTTCCTGAAAGACCATCTTGATAATGTGCGTGTTGTGCTGACAGAACAAACCGATCTTAGCGTATATACCGCCACCATGGAAGCCTCCAATGCCGTCACAGAAAATACTTTGTTCAGCAATGTGGAGGAAACCCGTGCTATTAAACCTGCCGGATATCCGCAGGACCAGTCAGTTTCGGACAATAACTATGTAGCCAAACTGAATGCCAGGGACAGCGGAAGGAAGATCGGCCCTTCTCTGGTACTGAGGGTAATGGCAGGAGATACTGTACAGATCGGAGTAAGAGCGTTTTACAAATCCACTGGTCCAAAGGATAATAGCTCGGTCTCCGCGGAGGATATGATTGCAAACTTGTTACAGGCATTTGGAGGAGAAGCTGCTTCAGCCGCCTCGCACGCCGGACGACAGGCCGGGTATAGATCACCGCTTGGGAATTTCAATGGAAATGATTACAGACGTCTCAAAGAAAAAGACCCTGAACAAAATCAGCAGGATAAACCCAAAGCGTACCTGAATTTTGTTTTCTTCGATGACCAGTTTAATTTAGTGGACGATAACAGCGGAGTAAGGCAGGTGAAAGGTGAGCCTGATCAGCTACAAACGCTTGCCGTAGACAAGATGCCGGTAAAAAAGAGTGGTTTCTTATATGTATATACGAGCAACGAAACCACACAGGATGTGCTTTTTGATAACCTTACTATAGCGGCAAATAACGGCCCATTGTTGGAGGAAACTCATTATTATCCGTTTGGTCTTGTTATGGGAGGAATCAGTTACAATGCTTTAAAGGGGGCCGCCTATCAGGAGAACCGCTACAAATATAACGGGGTTGAATTGACTAGGGAGCTCGATCTCAATGCCTACGAAGCATTCTATCGCAATCTTGACCCGCAGCTGGGCAGATGGTGGCAGATTGACCCGAAAGCAGAAGAATATTATGAGGTTACACCCTATAATTCAAATCTAAATAATCCTGTTAGGTATAAAGATCCCAAAGGAGATTGTCCGAGCTGTCTTATAGGCGGTATCATTGGTTTTGCGGTGGATGCTGCAATACAGGTTTCATCTTCTGTTATTAAAAGCAAACTGGAGGGTAAGCCAGTAACGCTTCAATCTGTATGGGACGACTTTGATGGTAAACAGTCGCTCGCTGCGACGGCAGCAGGCGCTGTAACAGGAGGTATATCGTCTCTGGAGCAGGCTACCGTTTCAACCGCTGTTAAAGTTGCCGGTGTAAACGCAAGCTTAAGCGTATGGAGGCAAGTAGCTAAGGACGGCAAAGTAGATCCCATGGAAACTATGGTGGATGCATTATCAGTGCCGGAGGGCAAAGCAAAAGCATTGGTGAACACGAGTACAGCGGAGAAGGTGGCAAAAAGAGCAGAAAATGCCTTGAACGCTACAACCGGTAAGATACCTGCCAGGAAAGTGAATGAGGCCAGGAAAGCTGCTGCCAAACTGACCTTTAAAACAGAAGTTAATAAAACTTATAACCAGGCCGTTGAAGAGCTCAAGACAGGAGCTGTCACTACGGTTATAGGTGAAGCACAGAAATCGGCTGGAAATAGAGGGGCCAAGCCGCCTAACGTTAAACCAAGGAACAACAACCAATTACCTTCTGATAATACAAAGGTTGTAATAATTAATAAACTCAACTAGAATGGCTATTAAAAGACTGTGGATTTATCAACTACTTTGGGTGCTGATATCGGTATTCCTGTTTACTATGGGATTTTCAAAATACCAGGAAAAGAAGGACGCGAAGGAGAATGGGGAGGTGGTAGAGGTCTCTATAGATAGAGCCAATTGTTATGGAGTAGGTAAACCTTATATTGTCTTTAGAAGGAATGGGCAAAAAGAGCTTTTGAATGTGAGGCCTGGTTTCTGTGAATCATTGCAAGCCGGTCAGACAGTTCAATTGGTTTACAGTTCAAAGGCAGGCCGTTATTTTCTTCCTGAGATAACTTATGATGACGAGCGCTTTACCATGATAGGCGCTGTCGGCATGATCATTTTCCTGATCGGCTCTATAGTCTGGGAAAAAAGAAAAAAGAGATTAGCCGGAAAAAATTAGTATAGCAAAAAAGCCGTGGACGATCCATCCACGGCTTTTTTGCTATACCATCCTACTGCTTTACCAGCGTAAACGTCATTCTGTCCCCCTTCTCCATCGTATTCTCCGCATAATAGGTCAGGGTCTTACAATCATAAGAAGCGATCGTTCCGTTCAGTGTACCATCGCTTCGCAGGGTATTGCCGTGCACTTCCCAGGTTCCCTGCTCTGTTCCTTTAGGCGAGCACTCCGTACCTGCATCATCATATCTATAGGTCCCGTCGCCTTTCAGCACCAGGATGTTGTCTTTCTCACAATCTTCCATAGTTGAAAGATAATCCACCGGAGCTGCCGAGGCGCTCTCCTTATATTCCAATGCCACCAGTTTGTAATTTCCGGCTATCCCGGCTAAGCTGATCTCGCAGGCCGCCGGTTTAGTTTCTTCTTTTTTACAGGATAAAAGGATGCTGCCGCTAACCATTACCATTAAGGCCCATTTCATAGTACTTGTTTTCATATTTTTCAATTAAGTGTTTATAGCAATACCCCGCTGCCGGACCGAAAGGTTGGGGAAAGAAGAAAAAATATTTTTTTTGCCCTTTACCCAACCTTTGGCCAAAAATGGAGGTATTGATGGAGACCAGCCTGGTTAAAAGCTGGCGGATTTCATATATTGGCAAATATTAAATGGATGAGAAACAGGCTATTATTAATGACCGGAGCCATCTGGCTGACGGGTTGCGGCACTTCTATAAAGCTGGCCGTACCGGAGAAATTTAAGGAACAGGCCACCATGCAACATGTGGACGGGGCCAGGGGCAACCGGATGTCCTTTGCAGGCTATACCACCTCTAAAATAAAAAGAGGTATACATATGAAGTACCCGGGCTGGGGTGGCAGGGGCTATTTCCTGGAAAACCTCCTATGGAGCCAGGTAGGCATCTCCAAGACCGGGGTGGTGGAGAAGGAAAAGGCAGGCTTCCGCTATGCCCTGACCGACGGGAGGAACGTCGCGGAGATCTTCGCTACCGAAAAGCAGGTGACCGAAACGGATGATTATGAGCGCACGAAGGGCGGAGGTATCTTTAACGGTTTCGAGGTGCTGCAGCATTATGAATATATTTTCTCTGCCCTCATCAGCATGGATACCACGCAGGAAAGCAAAACCTGGGAGCTGATGATGACCAACCTGTACGACCGTAAAGCCCTGCACGACAAGAACCCTTTTGCTTACGTTAAACCGGAGGATAAGGGCTTAGCCACTAACGGTACCGATACGATCCACATAAAGCCGCTCAGTCTGCAGAAAACAGAATTGTCCAATGGCAAAACCGGACAGCTGCCGTTTAAATTGATGTCAGGCTACGAGCTAAGCATAGACGGTGGCGTAGTCGCCATCATCGACATGATCGACCGGAACATCTGGTTCTATAATGAGCTGTCAGCCGGAGATAAATTAAGCATCAGCGCTATTGCAACCGCCCTCTTTGCACGGCGGGTGCATGACGTAAAATGGTAAATGGCGTAAAGACAACTGGAACAGGATCTAAGTAATATTATCACTGATTGTCGCAACGGCGACAGGAAAGCACAGGAGCAACTATATCGGCAGCTGTATAGCTTTGCAATGGCTATCGCTATGCGTTATGCTATTGACGAGCATGAAGCCGCCGATATCCTGGGGCATTCCTTCGTGAAAATGTTTCGCAGCATCCATTCCTTTGATGTCAGTAAAGGAAATTTCCTCGGCTGGCTGAAGAAGATCATCATCAATGAATCCCTGGACCATATCAAACAGCGCAGCCGCTTCAGCAGCCTGGAATTGGGAGCAGCCGAGGAACCCTTCGTGGATAACAGCATTATTGAAAAAACAGATGCTGCCGCCATACTACGGCTGATAAAGCAGCTACCACCGGCAACACACGCGGTGTTCGTGCTATATGCCATTGACGGCTATACCCACAAGGAGATCGCAGCACAATTAAGCATCAGTGAGGGTACCAGTAAATGGCATTTAAGTGAGGCAAGGAAAATTCTACAACAAAAATTAACAGCGATAAAAAATTAGTGAATAAAACCACACCATACGAGCAATTAATAACAGCAAAGCTGGACGAGATCCCTGTGCCGGATATGGCAGACAGCATCTGGGCCAGTATTGAAATGCAGTTGGATGCGGTTCCCTCTTCACCGGATAATATTCAGCAACCTAAGAAAACAATCAAGTTTAATGGTAAAGGCTGGTACGGTATCGCCGGTGTAGCGGCCCTTAGTGCTACGCTATGGTGGTATACCAGTCATAAAGAACAGCCTACAGAAAAAACAACACCCGTAATAACGGTACCAGCACCCCAGGCGCCGATAATGGATAGCAGCACCTCGGTCCCGCCGCCTGAAAAGCACCCGCTGCCACTTGTCAAGCCGAAAAAGGATACGGTACAATTCATCGAAGTAGCGCCCAAAATTGATTCTGCTACTCATGAGATAGTACCAGCGCCTAAGGCAGATTCGCCGCTGTTAAAATATCAAAGCATCTTTATTCCCCCCAGGGATTCCGTAAGCATGCCTCCACCCAAAAAGAGCAGAGGCGTAAAAGGCATCTCTGACGATGATTATAAGATCTCCGCCGGTAATAAGGATTCTACGGGACAAAAGCCCCATTCCCCCTCATGACAACTTTATGGAAATTTCACCGATCCCCACTTGCCTTTCACAGGAATAATCAGGACCTTTCACCGATCAGTCATTGTAGCAGACCGTCGCCACAACTTACTTTGTCTTACATTCGTTAACTATTAATTCCATTTCCATGAAGACGTCAAGACGCACCGCCCTGGCCCTTATTTTCGTCACTTTATTGATCGACTCCATGGGATTTGGTCTCATCATTCCCGTGATGGCAGACCTTGTTGCCCAACTGAAAGGCATTCCGGTAAACGTGGCCAGCACCTACGGCGCCTTCTTGCTCTCGGCCTTTGCCATTATGCAATTTGTATTTTCGCCGGTAGTCGGCAACCTGAGCGATAGATATGGCCGCCGTCCTATTCTGTTGATCTCTCTGTTAGGCTTCGGTATCGACTATTTTATACTCGCATGGGCGCCTTCTTATGAATGGTTATTTGTAGGCAGGATCATCGCAGGTATCACCGGCGCCAGCTTTACCACCGCTTCCTCTTACATTGCAGACGTCAGCCCGGATGAAACTGCCAAAGCAAAGAATTTCGGCCTGATAGGCGCCGCCTTTGGTATGGGCTTCGTACTGGGCCCCGCCCTGGGTGGACTGCTGGCACGTTTTGGGATAAGAGCACCTTTCTATGCAGCCGCAGGACTTTGTCTGCTCAACTGCCTGATCGGATACTTCCTCTTACCGGAATCTTTACCTAAAGACAACCGCCGGGCTTTTGACTGGAAACGCGCCAATCCTTTCGGCTCACTGAAATTCTTATTAAAACACCCGGAGATCGGCGCACTGGCGCTCTGTTTCTTTCTCTTATACCTCGGCGCACAATCGGTGCAGAGTAACTGGAATTTCTTCACCATTTACCGCTTTAATTGGAGCGAAGGTATGATCGGTATCTCCCTGACCGTTGCAGGGGTGTTAATGGCATTGGTGCAGGCCGGGTTAACCAGAGTGGTCAATCCTAAACTGGGGAATGAAAAAAGTACTTACCTGGGACTTTCACTATACATCATAGGACTCCTGTTATTTGCTTTTGCCACCCAGGGATGGATGATGTTTGCCATCCTCATAGTGTACTGTCTGGGCGGTATCTGCGGTCCTTCCTTACAATCTGTTATATCCGGGTATGTGCCCTCCAATCAGCAGGGAGAATTACAAGGTGCACTCACCAGCCTGATGAGCCTTACCACTATTTTCGGTCCGGTAGTGATGAACAGCGCCTTTGCATATTTCACTAACGATAAAGCGCCCTTCCATTTTCCGGGCATACACTTTTTCATCGGCGCCATTTGCATGTTGTTCGGTTTAATACTTGCCAACAAAGCAATGTCCAGGGGAAAGAAGGAACATCCCGTAGCACCGGCAGTGGAAGCGCATGCAGATAACCCGGCTAACCTTATGCATTAAGGCCAGCCGGGTTATACCACATTTTATCTGAACTGTTTGAAAGCTGCCCGCATTTCCTTCGTGAATTGTTCCGGTTGTTCCCATGCAGCAAAGTGTCCGCCTTTATTCAGTTTGTTAAAGTAGACGAGCTTGGGATAGGCCTTCCTGGTCCAGCTTTCCGGCGCTGCGTAGATCTCATCCGGGAAAACGCTCACTGCCACCGGTATCATCACTTTCCGCGGATCGAAGAAGCCGCCTTTAGCATGCTGAAAAGCTTCCCAATACAAACGGGCAGAAGAAACAGCCGTATTGGTGAGCCAATATAAGGTGATATTGTCAAGAATATCATCGCGTGTCAAGCCCTCCTGTTGTCCATCGAAAACCCGCGTGATCAGTTCATAGCTGCGGGCGTCATGATCCAGCATCCAGGCTGCCAGTCCAACAGGGGAGTCTTCTATCCCATAAAGCGTCTGCGGACGCAGGCCCATTTCATTCGCATAGCCCAGGCCTTTTTTGTAGAAGAAATCCAGCTGCTGATAGGCGTTCTTTTCATCAGCTGAAAGGCCGTCCGGTACACCACCACCTGCCGATAATACCTTAGAGATATCCGCAGGAACAGTAGCAGGCATGTTGGTATGAATGCCCAGCAATTCCGGTGGCGCTATCAGGGCCATCGATTCTGATACGGCATTGCCCCAGTCGCCACCCTGCGCTACATATTTTTTATAACCCAGGCGTCTCATTAACTCAATCCATGTATTGGCTACCTTTACAGGATCCCAGCCGGTAACCTGCGGTTGCCCGGAGAAGCCGTGACCAGGAAGCGAAGGGATCACTACATCAAAAGCATCTTCCCCTGTTCCGCCGTACGCAGTAGGGTCGGTGAGGGGACCGATGATCTTCATCTGTTCTATAATGGAGCCCGGCCAGCCATGCGTGATGATCATCGGCAAAGCATTCTTATGTTTTGAACGGACATGGATAAAATGAATATCCACGCCATCTATATTGGTAGTGAATTGTGGCAGCGCATTTAACTTTGCTTCCATCTTTCGCCAGTCGTAATCAGTTGCCCAGTATTGCGCCAGCTTTTTCATGGTGCCAAGTTGTACGCCCTGTGTCTCGTCATTGACGGTTTCCTTTTGCGGCCATTTAGTCGCCTGGATACGGCGTTTAAGATCTGTCAGTTTTTCTTCCGGTATTTCGATGTGAAACGGCCGGATGCTTTCATCGGTTCCCGGCTTTAATGAGGCGGCCGTTTGTGCGTCGGCGGGAAAACCTTGTAAAACAAAAGCTACTGCCACCATTGCAGCTGCAAGAATATTTGTATGCTTTTTCATAGTGCGTTTTTTTATTTGGTAATGATTGCGGGTGTAAGGTAGATGCAATGCTGCCGTGAGGCAATCTGGAAAGACGTGATACGGGCAAATCAGGGGCTGAAGCGGGCAGTTGGCTCCTCTGGTTTTTGTGATGCCCGTTTATTGAGAGAGAACTTCTAAAGTTATAGCCAATAGGTTTAAAAAACCCGTATACCCATTCCTGAGGTTTGTTAACTATCACTTCTTAATAGGTTGTTAACCAATTATTTATTAGCGTTTTCCTGTTTGAGTGCTGTTACTGAAACGGCTGCTTCTATGCAATGATTCGGCTGGAACTCTTATCAGATCTGGCTTTGACATAGGATATATGCCCCATATAAGCAGGTTACCTGCGGGTTATAACCAGGATAAAAGCACTCTTTATAGATCGCTAATATCCTGGTTAAATATTGCATAATACCTGGAAAAAAACTTATGAGTTTGCTGAACCTTTATAAGGTTTAGCTTGTTTATTCACTAAATTTTATCTTATGGCAACCCTGGAAGAAGGTTTTGAGTTTACCGGGAGACTCGGAAAATTTTCGGCTTACAGAATGAAAGGCTCCGACAAGATTATTATCCGTAAAAAAGGAGGGCCGAGCAAGAAGCAAGTGCTGAAGTCTAAAAGCTTCGAGCGTCTGCGGGAGAATATGAGTGAATTCGCAGGTGTAGGAAAGGCAGTTAGTGCTGTCAGGTTTCCGCTGAAGCATGTCAGGCACCTGGCTGAACACAATTTTAGTGCGGATCTGACCACCGTCTTCAAAAGTATCCAGCTACTGGACCCTGTTAGTGACAGGGGAGAGCGTCATATTTTTCTGTCGCAGCACCGTTACATGCTGGCCGGTTTCAGGCTGAATAAAAAGCAGCCTTTCCTGGGTACAGTGACAGGTCCGGTGGGCTGTACCTTTAGCCGGGAAACTAAAAGCGCCCTGATACAGCTTCCTGGCCTTGTAAAAGGCATCAACCTGCACCTTCCCTGGAAGCAGCCCTTATACCGCTTTTCTATGGCCTTGGGCCTTGTGCCCGATATTACCTATGAGAAATGGGGGTATAACGTTCATGATGATGAGTGGGCGGACACCGGCCTGGATACAGAATGGCATGTGGCAGATGAGCCTTTTCAATCCCGGACCCTTGAGTTGAAGCTGGATATTCCGGGGCCCCTTAAAGATACACAAACCCTGATATTTGCCATTGGCATAGAAATGGGCAATCCCACCCCTTACGGGAACATAGAACCAGTGAAATATGCAGGCTCCGCATGTATTTTGACGGCAGGATAAGAAGAAATAAAAAATATTTTTACGTTTACCCAACCTTTTGCGGCCGGAACTGCATCTGTTATATTTATTGCGAATCGAATCATTGCACATACCCGGGCATGCTGATGATCCCAGTCATGAAAGCGACCTTCCTGTCCTGCTGGAAGGTTGCCGGAGGAATGACCGTGCTTCCCAGGAAAAGCTGTACCGGCGCTATGCAGGCACCATGATGGATACTGTCAGGCGTTATACCAGCGATCGGGATACGGCCTTCCATATCCTGAACAATGGGTTCCTGAAAGCTTTTCAGCATATAGCGCAATACGCATTCCAGGGCAGTTTTGAGGGCTGGCTGCGCAAAATTATGACGAACGCTGTAGCCGAGCATTTCCGGAGCAAGCGGCCTGACCCGAATGTCACCATCACATCGGAGCTGCCGGAGCATATTGCCAAATACGAGGGGCACCAGCCGCTGGAGTATAAAGATTTGCTGGCGCTGCTGCAACGCCTGCCGCCGGCTACCCGGATAGTTATCAATCTTTTCCTGATAGAAGGATATACGCATAAAGAGATCGCTGCCATGACAGGCATCAGTGTGGGCACATCCAAATGGCATGTGGCCGAAGGTAAAAAGCTGTTGCAGCAGATGCTGCCCAACGGAACTTTTTAAACAAGCAATCATAAGCAGATGAATGAAAAGCGCGGAAATATCGACAACTGGCTGAAAACAGCCGCTCAGCAGCCCGGCCCCGGCTTAGATCGGAAGGACGAGG
>Ga0209564_1001032_pt1 | contig 34205 bp, 22 predicted proteins | sample AraplaCol_mMF_r2_FD_184272 | JGI IMG/M metagenome (GOLD analysis project Ga0209564, IMG submission 184272) | Arabidopsis root microbial communities from North Carolina, USA - plate scrape MF_Col_mMF_r2 (SPAdes) (version 3) | ecosystem: Host-associated > Plants > Roots > Endosphere | place: USA...
CAACCATCAGGATGGTGCCACGGGAAGCGGAGATTTGACGGATGGTTTTCATCGCGTCCTGGTACATGGCCAGGGTCTTTTCCAGGTTGATGATGTGAATCTTGTTGCGGTGGCCGAAGATGAACGGAGCCATCTTTGGGTTCCAGAAACGGGTTTGGTGACCGAAGTGGACGCCGGCTTCCAGCATTTCACGCATCGTTACAGACATTATTTACTCCAGGGTTTGGTCTGGAATCCTCCCAGTGACCCTTGCGGGCACCCTTGTTGGGGGGATTCGGGTTTATAAAATAAGAAAATTTACTACTATTGCAAGACGCTAGGTCAGGCAACCATAGATTATACGACATCCACCTCTACGTAGCAATACAGGGTGTCGAACTGTGCCCTTCCAACTGAACGCTATCACCACCTATCATTTGCCACTTTTGCATTTCCTATGCTACAACTACACTTACCTCCTCATCAACAACCACCGTGTTAGCAATGAACGCTCCTGATAAAAAGACACGCCTAGCTAAGCCGAAATCAATATGGGCGAAAAATGTCTCAATTGACCTGAAAGCACTTTTTGTTGCGCTTGGGAAGGGGGCGGCGCATGTCGCGAGCTTGAAGGCAGATGAGCTCGGAACCGATGCGGTAGATCTCGCGGCAAGTATTGGACTGTCGGATAGTTTGGAAGAACTTAGCTATGCATTGATTCATCGCTCGTTAGTTCAGGCACTGTTTGCATTGACCAAAGAAAGCATGACGCACTTGTCTGCTGATACAGAGACGATTGCTAGCCTAAGTGAAACTTTGGCCTCCAATCTCACCAACGTCGAGATCAAACTTGATAAGGATTTCTTTAGTAAACCCGGGACCCAGCCATTTCTAGGCCCCATCGTCGGCGCCTTCTCGCAATGGCTTTGTGATGCTGGGGTGGGCCCAAATCCGGCGCAAGCCATCGCCTCGAGGGTGCCAGCATATTTTGTCTTCGCTCTTTCTAACGAATGGAAGTCCAACCCCAATCAGTATAAGCCTCTCTTCGATCAACCCCAAACCCCATTTGCAACAGCCGAATCCACCGAGCGCGGATGGCAGCATTACTTCGCCCATCTCAAACAAAAGATTTCACAGAGTATCTTTGATGAGCCGTTCAGCTTAGAGCAGATATATGTTCCGCTAAATGCTTACTACACAATTTGCCAGAGTCAGCCCAATGAAGCAGACCTCACCTTTCGGGGGGAGATGGAGCGGGTTTGCATTAAGCTTGACCAAGAGTTGAAATCTTGGCTACGGAACTCTGATCGCGGTGACGCGGTTCGGGTGCTAAGTGGTGGCCCTGGAAGTGGAAAATCGTCGTTCACAAAAATATTCTGCTGCCAACTTGCGACAGAAGGACGCTTCCGGCCTCTCTACATCCCTTTACATCTAATTGATCCAACCCGAGACGTATCACAAGAAGTTGAACGATTTGTCCGTGACGAGGGATTGTTAGGTTTCAATCCCCTGGATCCGGAACGCGCTGCGCCAGGATTGGTCCTTGTTTTCGACGGACTCGATGAGCTGGCGAGTATGGGCAAAGCAGCAACGCAGGTCGCCAGGGATTTCGTACAAGCTGTGGAGCGCATGGTTGAACGCCGTAATCTTGGCCCCAATCCCATAAATGTGTTGCTAAGCGGGCGGGAATTAATCGTTCAAGTAAACGAAACTGAGTTTAGGAAACCAAGGCAGATATTGACGATCCTACCTTATTGGATTGCAGAGGACGAACAGCGAAAAGAGTATTCAGACCCATCGGGGCTACTTAATCAAGACCTTCGAGATGTTTGGTGGAAAAAGTACGGGGAACTGATCGGAACCCAGTTCGATGGCGTGCCAAAAACACTGCGTCTGCCTGAAATTGATGAGATTACCGCCCAACCACTACTCAACTATTTGGTTGCTCTCAGCTTCCGTCGCGGGCGACTTGATTTCTCCAAAGGAATCAATCTGAATAGCGTGTATGCTGACTTGGTTGCCGCGGTCCATGAGAGGGCTTACGAGAAATCACGTACATACCGACCAATCAGCCATCTTTCCCTGACAGAGTTTATCAGGGTGCTCGAGGAGATAGGACTTGCCGCTTGGCATGGCAGCGATGGTCGATCGACTTCTGTTCGCGATATCATGACTCATTGTGAACAAAGTGGCCTTCAGAATCTTCTTAAGTCATTCACCGAGGGAGCTGAAGCCGGCGTAACGAAGCTGTTGGCTGCGTTCTTCTTCCGTCGAAACGGAGAGAACGTTGGTGGTGATGCGGCTTTCGTATTCACTCATAAGAGCTTTGGTGAATACCTTACTGCAGCCCGACTCACACGTGGCCTAGACAAACTGATCACCCAACGTCAACGTCGGATACAAGATCCTGACGACGGCTTGGATATTAATGAGGCGCTTAGTTCATGGCTGAAACTTGCCGGTCCTGCACCAATGACCGAATATTTGAAGATATTCTTACAACGCGAGATTGCTCAAAAATCAAACGAGACGGTACTAGTTTGGCGCGAAATTCTTGCAGAGCTTATGAGCGCAGCCATAGAAAAACATATGCCTGTCGAACGAGTCGGAACATTGCCGTTTGGAATCGCGGTTCAATATGACATTAACGCTTCTTGCGCGTTAATGATCGCGCTGAACGCGTGCGCGGTGAAACTCAAAGAGACTACAAAACTCAAGTTTTGCAACGACATTGCGTTTGGAAGCTTCCTACGGCGTGTTTGCCCACAACGGTCAGGCCCAGAATCCCCGTTGCTATACTCAGCGCTTTCATATCTCGATTTCTCTGAGCAATGCCTCGATCTCGCCGACCTTTATAGTGCCAATTTACAATGCACGATTTGGAATGATTGCCAAATACATCTCGCCCACTTCGGAAGAACAAATCTTGAAGGAGCGCGATTCAAAGATACTAGACTTGATTGGACGAGATTCGACACCGCAAGACTTGTAAATGTCGAGTTTAGCCAATGTCATGCTCAGTATGTATCGTTTGATTCGGCGAGACTCCTCGACGCTACGTTTACTGAAACCGTACTGAGGAGCGCCGACTTTGGAGGATGTACAATACAAAACTCCAAATTCGAACAGTGTGACATTTCGCGAACTAACATTCACGAAGTTGGCGTTGTTGAATCAGTGACAATGAGGGGCGTGAAACTCGATGAGCGCGATACGGAACTAGCAAATTGGTTAGACGGCCACATTGCAGCCGATAGAATTGACGGCAATTATAAAATTTCTTCGCGACTCCAGAAACGACGAGACAAGGCTCCGGCAAGAGCAAAGACTAAATAAGATTTAGTGCCCTTAGCAGCCCCTCCTCGCCTCTCGCGGTGTTGAACATCGTTACCTGCTTCGGGATAAGGTTGGTTTGGGAAGAATTTACCTCAGCCAGTGACAGCTGTCCCAGTGGCTTCCGGTGTTCCCATTGGCGATGCACATTGTTCATTTAACTTAGCGATGCAATGGTGACGCAAACAGAAGGACTTGGTTGCTGAGCAAAACGCACGGGATGCTACCTGATTTGCTGGGAATCTCGGGTGCTCCCTCCAAAGGACTTTGCAAACTCGGGGCTCAAGTTACTTGATCGCCATGTCGCGTCGATGTTCGATTTCGATCGCGATTTATCGGCACCGAAATTCATTAACAAGAAGCAGGCAAAGCCACTCCTAGCAAGTCAGGAGCAACCATTCAACGTTATCGATTTCTTATGTGGGCTGGCAGCAATCGCTGACCTCGCTTACTTAGAAATTCAGGCGCAACTGGATGAACTTCGGAGGGAGTCGAGATCAACGCTGAAGGCTATTACCGCCGGTCGCTGTCCGCGCTCGCGATCTCCTTCGGCACTGCCAGCATAAATGTCGCCGTTATTCATCCCTTGCGGAGAAAAAGCGCCGACCGGTTGCTCTGCAAAGAAGAAAAAACAGAAAGATTTCGTAGCTTTGTCGATTTCTCCGATTCCAGTTCGTCGTAGGATTACAAACCCCTCTTACGAAAGGATTCGAAATGGCCACCAACACCATCAAACTGCACCGCCGTCCTGCGTGCCTCCCCGGACCGTATTTACAAGGCATGGACGACCGCCGCGGCCTTCAACAAATGGCTGCCGCCAAATGGCTACCTGGGTGAAGTGCATGAAATGGATGCCCGCGTGGGGGGCAAGTACCGCATGTCTTTCGTCGACCTGGGCACCGGCTTCACCCACTCGTTCGGCGGCGAATACCTTGAGCTGCATCCGGGCGAGAAGATCCGCTACACCGCGGTTTTCGATGATCCGAACCTGCCGGGCCAGATGCAGACCACGATCCACCTGCGCGCCGTCTCCTGCGGCACCGAAGTCGACATCACGCAGGAAGGCGTGCCGGCCGTGATTCCTGCCGAGCAGTGCTACCTCGGCTGGCAGCAGTCGCTGGCCTTGCTGGCTTTGCTGGTTGAACAGTAAGGAGGCAGCCATGGGATCGCCCTCCTCCTACTTCCCTTCGATCGAAGCGAAATACGGCAAGCCGGTTGAGCATTGGCTCAAGCTGCTCAAAGGAATGAAAGGAATGAAGCACATGGACATGGTGGCGGCACTGAAGGCCGATCATGGCTTGGGCCATGGCCACGCCAATGCCCTCGTGGCGCATCACATGGCGGAGAGCAAGCAAGGCAAAGCTTGATCCTGATCTAATCGCGCGGCGGGGAGCGTCGCCAAAATGGGGGAACACCACGAGGTGACCTCATGAGCTTGGTTGACATCACTCCCCCACCCGACGAAGATGAAATCATGGATCCCGCTACCAAACAGTATGTCGACTCCAGCGTGGCAGTTATTGAAGCCCGTTCGGATTCGAAACTCGCCGAATTCCGCGCCACTATTGAGGCATATACAGCTCGGGCGGAAGAGCGCGAGAAGGCGCGTCAAAGGGATTTTGAGCGGATTGAGGCGGCGATCGGAAGCCTCAAGCGCACCGTCGTCACTACAGCGATTGCCGCAACCCTGAGCACCGTCTTCGGCGTCGCGGCCTTCAATGCCGCACTCATGCAAAATGTATTCGCTGCGCTGGAACTAGGGCAAAAGGCATCACCAGCGCAGGTCAAAATGCAGGCGGACATCGATGAAATAAAGCGGCAGCTCGCCGAACAGCGAGCTGCCGTTACCCGCTAGAGGCGGCTTACTTCGTGACGGTCAGTGTGTAGTTGCCGGAGCCGCTGTAGGAGTACACAGTGATCCGGTAGTAGGCTACAGCGGCGGCATAGGTAATCGCTTCGGTCGACGTCGGGCTGGTCGACGAAGCCACTTGCACCCACGCGCTGCCATTCCACTTCTCCAGCTTCAGCTCAAAGTCGGCATTCGAAGGACCGGTCAGGTTAGCCTTGATCGTGCCGCCGTTGTAGTAGAAGTATGGCGATGGGTGGATCGCGGAAGCGTTGGCGCCGGACAGGTAACCGGTGTACGTCTCGCCGGCAGCAGTGCCGTCGCCCTTCACCACATCGAAGGAAATCGTCTGCGCGGCGGCGCTGATGTTGGCCAGGCCGAAGTTCGAGCCTGCGCCGCTCCACCAGCGCGAGTTAGTGCCGCGGCTGGCGTAGTTGTTCGGCACCGTATCGTAGAAGGCCTTGTAGATTGCGCCGTCATACAGGTCGGTGGCGTCGCCTCGATTCACGTTGTACTCCGGGTCGCGGCGGCCGTCGGCGTGCTCCATCTGGACGTATGGGTGCCACTCGTCGGAATTGTTGCCGGCTGGGTCGACGTGCCACACAGCCAGGCCGGAACCCAGCTGGTACAGGTTCTGGTCGGCCTTGTAGATCGCTTCCACATAGAAGGCTTCGTCTGTCTTGGCCGGGTTGGTCCAACGGTACAGGTTATGCGAACCGGAGGTGTGGCTCAGGCGTCCCTTCGGGGCATTTGCGTTCAGCGCCGGATTCAGTTCGGTAACCGTATCCCAACCCACCTGGTAGCGGAAGAAGCCATTTGGCGGCACTGGTCGGTACTGGCTTTGCGCGCCAATGCTGCCGAAGCCCATGATGCAATAGCTGGCCGCCGAACCTTCGGAACTGCCGTCGTAGTCATACAGGTCCGGCCAGCCCATCACCAAGTGCCCCGTCTCGTGCGAGAAGGTGCCGATGGCCAGGCTATTGCCCATGTTCGTGATCTGGTAGTAGCCGGTGCAGACGCCGTCCGCGCAGAACTGTTTGTTCAGCCAGCCCATGTGCGGCCACAAACCCTTCGACCAGGCGCTGTCCGAGCCGCCGGCATAGAAGAAGTTCAGGCCACGGATACGCTTATTGGCGTCGACGCTCAGCGAGGCGAAGTTGAAGCCCTGCTTGTATTCCAGCCAGTTCAGCGCTTCGGTGATCAGCTCTTGCGAACGCACGCCGGAATCCAGGCTGCTATCGGCGTAATAAGCCTTGTTGTTCTTGGCGCGGTAATAGACCGTCGTGGTGTTGGTGTAATCCAGTTTCCCACCAGAGACGGATTGCCAGTAGCCTCGCACCGACTGCGCATTGCCAAAGCCGGTGTAAGGCATGTCGTTCAGGAAGGAATTGACCTGCGCCTGCGTGATCGTGCCCGGTACATCCGGGAAGTCAATCATCACCGTCAGGCCCTTCACCTGCCCTGTCACAGGAGCAGCGGCCAGGGACTGCGGCGCGCTGGCCGCGATGCTGGCGGACTTGCGCGCACTCTCCAGCGAGCGGTTATTCATCTTCTCGAACTTTTCCTTGGCCTTGCGGGCACGCGCGTCCTGGCTCAGGCCTTCCTGCTTCTTGGCCGCGCCGCCGCCAAGGCTGCGCACCTTAGCATTGGTCGCCAGCACGCCGGTCGACACCAGCTCATCGCCTGCGGCGTTCACCGTGGCGTAGCAGAAGCCTTTTTTGGCTGCGTCATAGACGACGAGCGAGCCATCGTCGGTACGCTGTTCGGCGTAGTAATCGTTACCGTCCAGGTGCACGCGCAGCTTTTCGCCACCCGGCTGCTTGAACTCATACACGCTGTCTTTGTAAGGAATACCAGCCTGCGCGAACAGGCTGGCCATCAACATCGCTGCTGCAGTTGCTACTTTCAATCGCATTTCGGTCTCTCCGTTTCTTGTTGTAAAGAAAGGAAAGTAAATCACGCACGATTGTGCAAGTCTTGATGAATTTATAAGTGCGAAGTGCAGAAATCGGCACAATCGCACACAAGCATCAAGTCACCGAGAATGCCACGGGGCCGGCAAGGGACGTGTACCCATCGTTATAGAGCAGCCAGGCGGCATAGCTGCCTGCCGCCAGCCCGGAGGTCGCAAACGCCGCCGTACCGCCGCCCGTGGTGACGTATTGCCAGGCCAGTGAGGCCGTGGAGCCAGGAGTTACACCACTGCGGTAAATCCCGATCCAGTTCTTGCTGTTCACCTGGGCCGCAGGCACCGAATAAGTGAAGCTGATTGGCGTGCCGCGCGCCACCGAGCCCGCACTGGCAGACAGTGTCGCTTGCGGACCGGCTGCCGTACGGCCCAGCACCGGGTCAGTGCGGCTCGCCTGGCCATTTTCTACGCGGCCAGCCATGCGGCGCAGGTATTGCGCATCAAAATCACAAGTGACTGTCAGGTCATACCAGCCATAGTTGGCGCCAACCGGCACGCTGATGGTCGCCTGCTGGCCGGCAGCCACCGTATGAGTGCTGGCGGCCCGGCCATAAGCGTTGTCGGTGACGCGGAAGGTGGCGGCGCGGCCGCCGTCCAGGTTGGAGAGCACAACGTCGACCGACATCGCCGCCGGATTGGTGTTCAGCCACGCCTCCGGGCGTGCTCCGCCGGTGGCGGTGGCCAAGGCCAGCACGCCGCCGAATTCCCTCTGGAAGCCATTCGGGCCAACCACGTTCAGGTGGTAATTCGGTGTGCTCCAGTTCCAGACTTCGCGTTCGATCTTCTTCCCAGCCTCCACCGTGTAGTACCACGGACCGTCGCTGCGGGCCTGGGAATAGACGATGAATGCGCCGCCCGCCGCGCCCTGGTTAAAGATCGAGAGCTCCACCTGCTTCGACGAGGCGACGCGCGCACTAGCGGCGAAGGCGTAAGGCAACGCGCAGGAGTAGCGCGGGCTGCCGCCTTCTTGCGCCGGCAGGCTTTGCACTGCTGGTGGCTGCGGATAAGGCTTGCCCGACACCAGTTGATAGGTCGTCGACTTCGGCACAGTCGACGGCCAGGTTGCATTCGGCGTCTTGAAGTCGAAGGCGGAGGTCAGGTCGCCGCACACTGCGCGGCGCCATGGCGAAATGTTCTGGCAAGCGATGCTGCCACGCTGCTTGCCAAGACCTGCTACCAGCCACTCCTCCAGGAAGCGCAGCTTCGAAGTATGGTCGAACAGCTGCGAGCAGACGCGCCCGCCCTTGCTCCATGGCGAGATCACCAGCATAGGCACGCGCGGGCCAAGGCCGACCGGCACGCCGTTGTAGTTCTCGTACTGGCCGTTGTCGGCCAGGGTGCTGCGCCCCATGCCGGTATTCAGCGGCGCCAGGTGCGAAGGAATGTGGTCGAAGAAGCCGTCGTTTTCGTCGTAGGTGAGCAGGAAAACCGTCTTCGACCAGACATCCGGGTTGGCCACCAGCGCCGCCAGCAGGCGCGCGGTCAGGTTTTCGCCGGCATTCGGCGAGTTTGGCGAGTGCTCGGTGTAGTCGTTCGGGGCAACGATCCACGACACTTGCGGCAAGCGGTTATTGCGCACGTCGTCGGCGAAGGAATTCACCAGCCAGTCGCCTTTCGTGCCGCGCGCATTGGTTTCGGTGGAGCCAGGCGCGATGACGCGGCCTTTCTGGTACAGCGGGCTGCTTTCGGACAGCCGCGTGCCATCAGCGTTGACACGGAAATTGCGGAAATAGGCCAGGTAGTTGTCGCCGTAATTGTCCCATTCCTGGTAGACCTTCCAGCTCACGCTGTTCGCTTCCAGTACTTCGGCATAAGTGCGCCAGTTCGGCGCACTGGCCGTCACGGAAGCGCTCACGTTGTCGTACTTCGGATCATTGTTGTAGTAACCGGCCGAGTCGATGTTGTACAGGCTGCCCATCGCGCCCAGCCAGTTCTGGTTGGTGCCGGTCAGCGAATACATGCGATTCGGGTCGGTGGCGCCGAAGATCGAGCAATGGTAGTCGTCGCATATCGTAAAGGCATCGGCCAGCGCATAGTAGAACGGCAGGTCACCGCGATCGAAATAGCCCATGCTCTGTGCGGTTTTCTGCTTGACCCAGGCGTCCCAGCCCTGCCAGGTAGTCTGCGAGCCCTTCCAGCTATGGTTGGTGCCCAGCGACAGCGCGCTGGTGTTCTTGGCGTCGAAGTGGAATGGCAGCACGTAGCCGCCGGTGCCGTTGGGCTGGTACCAGACCGGCTTGCCGCCCGGTAGCGTGATGGCGCGCGGGTCGTTGAAGCCGCGCACGCCGGCCAGCGTGCCGAAATAATGGTCGAAGGAGCGGTTTTCCTGCATGAAGATGACCACGTGCTGCACGTCGGCCAGCGTACCGGTGGCGCTGTAGGCTGGGACGGCAAGCGCCTGCCTGATCAGGTCGGGGAAGAATGTGCTGGCGGCGCCGGCGGAAGCCATGCCAAGGAATTTGCGGCGGCTGGTGGACATCGAATCTCCTCATTGCTCTGGTTTAAGGTCTGGCGATGCTACGGTGCAATTGTGACAATTGCGTGTCAGCTGTGACCCGTGCGCCACGGCTTCGACCGATTCCCGCCTCCGCCGGGTGCAAATCGGCATAGAGCATCCACCGGGCGTTCGCTGAGGCTGTCGTTTATAATCTTGCTGATAACGCCCCAGAGTGGCGTACCCTGTACAGAACAGCAAGATCACATGACTATCAATATCAAAACTCCCGAGGACATCGCAGGCATGCGCGAGGCGGGCCGCCTCGGCTCCGAAGTGCTCGACTACATCACCCCCTTCGTCAAGGCTGGCGTCACCACCGGTGAGCTGGACCGCCTGTGCCACGAATATATGACCAATGTGCAGGGCACCGTTCCGGCGCCGCTGAATTACTGCCCGCCAGGCTACACGCCCTACCCCAAGGCGATCTGCACTTCGGTCAACGATGTGATCTGCCACGGCATCCCCGGCGACAAGGTGCTGAAGGATGGCGACGTAGTCAACCTCGACATCACCGTCATCACCAAGGATGGCTATCACGGCGACAACAGCCGCATGTTCTTCATCGGCAAACCGTCGATCCTGGCCAAGCGCCTGTCGGACGTGACCTACGAATGCATGTGGCTCGGCATTGAGCAGGTAAAGCCTGGCGCGACCCTCGGCGATATCGGCCACGCGATCCAGGTGCACGCCGAGAAGAACGGCTACAGCGTGGTGCGCGAGTTCTGCGGCCATGGCATCGGCAAAGTCTTCCACGAAGAACCGCAGATCCTCCACTACGGCAAGCCGGGCACCGGCCCTGTGCTGGAAGCGGGCATGATCTTCACCATCGAGCCGATGATCAACGCCGGCCGCCGCGAGATCAAGGAAATGCCTGACGGCTGGACCATCAAAACCAAGGACCGCAGCCTGTCCGCCCAGTGGGAACACACCCTGCTCGTGACGGAAACCGGTTACGAAGTCCTGACCCTGTCCGCCGGCAGCCCACCGCCGCCTGCATTCATCACCGAAAAAGCAGCAGCATAAGACACGCATGCCCCACGCCGCGATGAAGAAGGACCTCCGGGAACAGCTCAAGGCCCGGCTTAAATCGGACCGCCAGCGCATCATTGCCAACTTCCACGAAGATGGGATGCCGGAAAAGCTGTTGCGCAACCTGCGCAGCAGTGTCGATGACATCCTGACGCAGGCGTGGGCCGCCAACCGCCTGCCGCCGCAAGCCGCACTGGTGGCGGTTGGCGGCTACGGCCGCGGCGAGCTTTTCCCCTATTCGGACGTCGACGTCCTGATCCTGCTGCACGATACGCCGGACGACGCCACGCGCGGAAAGCTGGAAGAATTCGTCCAGCTGCTGTGGGACCTGGGCCTGGACGTAGGCCACAGCATCCGCACCATCGACGAATGCCTGGCCGAATCGAAGGCCGACATCACCGTGCAAACCAGCCTGCTGGAAGCGCGCATCATCACCGGCAACATGGTGCTGTTCGCGCAGCTGCAGGAGGCCTACAACAAGGCGATGGACCCGCGCGCCTTCTTCGAGGCCAAGACCATCGAGATGCGCCAGCGCCACGCCAAGTACGAGGACACGCCGTTCAGCCTGGAGCCGAACGTCAAGGAAAGCCCGGGCGGCCTGCGCGACCTGCACGTGATCCTGTGGATGGCCAAGGCCGCCGGCCTGGCCAACTCCTGGCGCACCCTGGCCGTGCGCGGCCTGATTACCCAGACCGAAGCGCGCCAGCTGATGGAGAAGGAACGCGCCTTCAAGGATATCCGCGTGCGCCTGCACCTGGTGGCCGGCCGCCGCGAAGACCGCCTGGTGTTCGACGTGCAGACAGCCGTCGCCGAGACGCTGGGCTTGAAGGCCACCGGCACCGGCGTCCACATGCGCCGCGCCAGCGAATACCTGATGCAGCGCTACTACTGGGCTGCCAAAACCGTGGTGCAGCTCAATACCATCCTGCTGCAGAACATCGAGTCGTACCTGTTCCCGCATGCCGGGGAAACGGTACGCATCAACGAGCGCTTCAGCGAAGTGAACGGGATGATCGACATGAACGACGACGATACGTTTGAAAAGACGCCGTCGGCCATCATGGAAATCTTCGTACTGCTGTGCGAACGCCCTGCCCTGAAAGGCATGACGGCACGCACCATGCGCGCGCTGTGGCACGAACGCTTCAAGATCGACGCCGCCTTCCGCGCCGATCCGGTCAACAAGGCTTACTTCCTGCGCATCCTGCAGGCGCCGCAAGGCATCATCCACAATATGCGCCGGATGAACGAGCTGTCCATCCTGGGCCGCTACCTGCCAAGCTTCCGCAAGATCACGGGCCAGATGCAGCACGACCTGTTCCACGTCTATACGGTGGACCAGCACATCATGATGGTGCTGCGGAACATGCGCCGCTTCACGATGACCGAACACGCGCACGAATACCCGTTCTGCTCGCAGCTGATGGCAAACTTCCCGCAGCCATGGCTGCTGTACGTGGCTGCGCTGTTCCATGACATCGCCAAGGGACGCGGCGGCGACCACTCCAAGCTGGGCGTGGCCGATGTCGTGCAGTTCTGCCAGGACCATGGCATCAGCGAGGAAGATACCGAACTAGTGGCCTTCCTGGTCGAACAGCACCTGACCATGTCGCACGTGGCGCAAAAGCAGGACATGTCCGACCCGGACGTGATTCAGGCGTTTGCGAAAACGGTGGGCGACGAACGCCACCTGACCGCGCTCTACCTGCTGACAGTGGCCGACATCCGCGGCACCAGCCCGAAGGTCTGGAACGCCTGGAAAGGCAAGCTGTTGGAAGACCTGTACAAGATGACGCTGCGCGTGCTGGGCGGCGAGCCGCATTCCGCCGACCGCGAACTGAAGAACCGCCAGCAGGAAGCCCTGGCTACCCTGCGCCTGTACGGCCTGCCGCCCGATGCGCACGAAGCGCTGTGGCAGCAGCTGGACCTGGCCTACTTCCTGCGCCACGATGCCAGCGACATCGCCTGGCAGACGCGCGCGCTGTGGGACCGCCTGGACAGCGAACAGCCGGTGGTGAAGGCGCGCCTGGCGCCGATCGGCGAAGGCTTGCAGGTCGCCGTCTACATCAAGGACCAGCCCGACCTGTTCGCGCGCATCTGCTCCTACTTCGACCGCAAGAATTTCAGCATCCTCGATGCGAAGATCCATACGACGAAGCATGGCTATGCGCTCGACACCTTCCTGGTCACCGAACAGAGTTTTGCCAAGAGCTACCGCGACATCATCAACCTGATCGAGCATGAGCTGTGCGAACTGCTGGTGACGCAAGGCCCGTTGACGGCGCCAAGCAAAGGCCGCCTGTCGCGCCTGTCGCGCACCTTCCCGATCCAGCCGACAGTGGACCTGCGGCCGGACGAACGCGGCCAGTACTACCTGCTGTCGGTGGCGGCTAATGACCGCACCGGCCTGCTGTACTCGATCGCCAACGTCCTGACCAAATACAAGATCAACCTGCATACGGCAAAGATCATGACCCTCGGCGAACGCGTGGAAGACGTGTTCATCGTCGACGGCCCGGCCCTGGCCAACGCCCGTACCCAGCTCCAGCTGGAAACCGACTTACTCGAAGCACTGAAAATCTGATGTCCGAAGAATTGTTACGCCTTTCCAAGCGCATGTCCGAACTGGGCCTGTGCTCCCGCCGTGAAGCCGATGAATGGATCGCCAAGGGCTGGGTGCGCGTGGATGGCAAAGTCGTGTCCGAACTGGGCACCAAAGTCTACCCAAGCCAGAAAGTCACCGTGGAACGCCAGGCCGCTGCCGAACAGGCGCGCCGCGTCACGATCCTGATCAACAAGCCGGTCGGTTATGTATCCGGCCAGGCCGAAGACGGCTACCAGCCGGCCGTGGTCCTCATCAAGCCGGAAAACCGCTGGGCCGAAGACCGCTCGCCGGAACGCTTCGACCGCAACCAGCTGCGCAGCCTGGTGCCTGCCGGCCGCCTCGACATCGACTCGGTCGGCCTGCTGGTGCTGACCCAGGATGGCCGCGTGGCCAAGCAACTGATTGGCGAAAACACCAACGTTGACAAGGAATACCTGGTCCGCGTTGAGTACACCAAACCGGGCCGCCTGCCCGACAGCGATTTGCAGCGCCTGAACCACGGCCTGTGGATGGACGGCAAACCGCTGCTGCCGGCGAAAGTGCGCTGGCAGAACGACGACCAGCTCAGCTTCACCCTGCGCGAAGGAAAGAAGCGCCAGATACGCCGCATGTGCGAAATGGTTGGCCTGCGCGTGGTAGGCTTGAAGCGTGTGCGGATTGGTCGTGTCAAACTTGGAAACTTGCCAGAAGGGCAATGGCGCTACCTGAGCCCGGACGAGCGATTCTGAGTCGGCATCGACGCAACAGAAATGCAGCATTCATTGCCGTTTAGCAAGCGCTGGGCGGCAGAACGCGGTAAAGTATCGGCGTCTTCTCCTAAAAAACGAGAACCTGAGCTGTGAACGATCCAATGCCAAACGACTTCCGCAAGGGGCCGCCCCGTCCACAAGACGCGGTGGAACCGATTGCCGCGGGGTCACATCCGCACGATATCGTGGACCCCGATGAAATTGGCGACGCACTGACGGCGCTGGCCGATGCGGGTGACGCGATTTCCATCTACCACCGGGACAACGCCGAAGCTGTGATGGCCCGCCTGCTGTCAGTCGATCCCGAACTGCCGCACTTCATCATTCAACTGAACGAGGGTTCGACCCTGCCGCCGGGAGAATGCACTTTCGTCGCCTGGCTGCGCGGCGCCAAGTTCCAGTTCAAGCTGGACGATCCGCACTGGAATGCCTTGCCCGAGCAGCCTACGCTGATCCCGGCGCAATTCCCCGAACGCTGCCAGGTGCTCAACCGCCGCGCTGCGCCCCGCCTCGAAACCCCGCTTGGCACTTACCACACCGCTTCCTTCGTCCTGAACGGCAAGCCGTACGAAATGCAGCTCTACGACTTCGCCGTCGGCGGCGTTGGCATGCGCTGCTCGCCGCGCGATGCGGTCGGCCTGCACGTCGGCCGCCGCTTGCAGCGCGTGCGCCTGGACATGGGGCCTGGTTCGGTGCTGATCTGCGATCTGGAAATCCGCCTGTCGCGCCACTTCCGCTCATTCCTGCTCGGCGAGCAGGTGCAGATCGGCTGCCAGTTCCAGAACCTGTCGCCCATGATGCAGGACGAACTGCACCGCATTCTCGAACGGCTCAGCACCGGCCGCGGCCAGCGCTAATCGTTCGCCGGCAGGCACACCGTCACGCACAAACCCATGCTGCCGGCAGCATCCAGCGCGATGCTGCCGCCGTGCTGGCGGGCCACCGCCAACGCAATTGCCAGCCCCAACCCGCTGCCCGAATGCGACTGCGCCTGGCGCGGATCGCGGAAGAATCGATCGAAGACACGTTCGCGCAGCTCGGGCGCGATTCCCGGCCCTTGGTCCGAGATGCGCAGCACGACGCCGCCATCGGCGCGCCGCACATCGGCCAGCACCTTGCCGCGCTCCGGGCTGTACTTGATGGCATTGTCGAGCAAATTATCGACCAGCGACACCAGCCCTTCCCTGCGCCCCGCCAGGTAGAGTCCATCGTCGCCACTCATTTCCAGTTCCACGCCCTTGGCGTCCGCAATGCCGGCCAGCGCGGCCATGCGCTCCTGTACCAGCCCATCAAAGCAGATCCGCTCAAGCTCGTCGCCGCTCGTCGCATCGCTGCGCATCAGACGCAGGAGCTGGCTGACCAGCCGCGTGGCACGCGCGTTACCGCTCACGATGCCATCCAGCAGTTGCTGCTGGCGCGGATCGCTTGCCTGCTGCTGCAAAGCCTCCACATTCACGCGCATGGCTGCAAGCGGCGTTCGCAGTTCGTGGGCAGCATCGGCAATGAACGCACGCTCCCGCTCCGCGCTGTCCCTGACGCGCTCAAGCAAGGCATTGATCCGGTTGAACATGGCGACCAGTTCACGCGGGCGGCCCTCAACCGGCAATGGGCGCAGATCCTGGGGGCCGCGCGTGGCCAGGTCGGCCATGGCCTTGGTCCACGGCCCCTGGGCCAGCCGGATCGACAGCCAGGCCGGCAGGATCAGGAAAGGAAAGCTGATCAACAGCGGCAGCAAAAGCGTGCCGCGGGACGCCAGTCTCAAGAAGATGTTGACGCCATCGGCAGGCATGATGCCGGTGATGCGCACCTCCGAATGCGGAGACTGCACCGTGCGAGCGCGCCACATGCTGCCGCCACTTTCGAACAAAGGGAGCTCACCGGGCGCACCAGCTCTTGCCCCGGCTGGCACTTCAACGGAGCGATACAGGATCCCCTGGCTGTTCTCGACGATGAAGCTGGGCCCCGGAAAGGCCGTCATGTCGACGCCCGCCATGTCGCGCAGCGCCAGTTCCACTTTACGTATCGACTCGCGCATCTTTGCCGGCTCGGCCAGCTCGTTCTCTGCCACTGCGATGATCGCCTGATAGGTCGGCTCGAGTTCCAGCGTGACCTTATCCCGTGTCGAGTCATGCACCACGTACGCCAATGCCAGGAGCCACAGCAGGCACAGGACGAACATTTGTGCCATCAGCAGGCGCGCCACCACGCTCTGCGCGACCAGCCGTTGCCAATACTTGCGCATCACCGGCCCACCTCGCGCTGGTCGATCACATAGCCCACGCCGCGCACGGTACGAATCAGTCCTTCACCAACCTTGCGGCGCAGGTTGGCCATGTGAACGTCCAGTGAATTGCTGGCATTGGCCTGCGCGCCCGGCAAGGCCTGCTCCTCCAGGCTGCGCCGCGTCACGACGCGATCGGCTCGCATCATCAGGATGCGCAGCAGTTCGTATTCGCTGCCGGTCAGATCGGCCAGGCGGCCATTGATCGTTACGCGCCGCGTCGGGGCATGCAGCACGATGCCGCGCAGTTCGAGCGTTTCGCCGTCAAAGCCATAGCTGCGGCGAGCGAGCGCACGTACCCGCGAGAGCAGTTCCGCCAATTCGAATGGCTTGACCAGGTAATCGTCCGCGCCAGTATCCAGGCCAAGCAGGCGCTCGGACAGCGCATCGCGGGCGCTCAGGATCAGGACCGGCACGCCCTCCCGCTTACGACGCAAACCGGCCAGCAGACCCATGCCGTCTCCATCCGGCAGTCCTAGGTCCAGCAACAGCAAGTCGAAGCCGCGCTGCTCCAGCTGGCTTTGCGCGTCGGCCAGCTGGCGCACCCACGTTACATCCATGCCCTTGTCGGTCAACGCAATGCGGATGCCGTTGCCAAGGTCCATATCGTCTTCAATCAGAAGGATCTTCATGCCCGCCATTTTAAGCATGACTACCTGAAGGAAGCATGAAGATGCGCTTTATCCAATCTTCATGCTGCACGGGGAAACTGCGGCCTCCATCACTTTTTTGAAAACAAGTCATGAAACTACCCGTCTCAATCCTCATCCTGGCATGCTGCAACGGCGTACAAGCGCAGGAAAACACGCTTACCCTGGGCGGCGGCCTGGGCGCCGTGCCGCGCTACGCTGGCTCGAAGGAAATGCAGCTCGCTCCCGTCATTATCATCGACTACCAGATGGCCAACGGCCTGTATGCCAGCAGCATGCGCGGCCTGGGCTACGGCACTTCGCTGGGAGGCCTGTCTCTGGATGCAGCGCTGGGAGTGCGCGGGGAACGCCTGGAAAAGAATGAGTCCAGCGTAATCGGCAGCCGCGGCAGCACCGAGTTGCGCGGCATGGGCGATGTCAAGGCCAGTGCCACGGCCAACCTGCGCGCCGGCTACGGCATCTTGCCGGGCCTGGTCCTGGGCGCCAGCGCATCGCTGCCGCTGTCGCACAAGGAGAACGGCAAGACAGCTGGCGTGGGAATCACCGGTGTACTGCACGAAGACAAGAGCGACAAGGTAGCCTTGTCATTGAACGCGAATTTCGCGGATGCCAGATATATGCAGACGTACCATGGCGTGACCGCATCCCAAGCCTTGCGCACGGGCCTCAAACAGTTCACGCCTAAGGCAGGCATGTACGAGGCTGCCTTCAACTTCGCCTGGGAACATCGAGTAGACCCGCGTTGGACACTCACCGGCATGCTTGGATCGAGCACGCTGGTGCGCGAAGCGGCGCGCAGCCCGATCACGCGACGTAATACCGCGCCTACGGCCGCCTTTTACGCCAGCTATCGCTATTGAGGCTAGCTCAGAGCACGTCCAGCGGAGTGGCGCGCCGCGGCGGCGCAAAGGACTTGTCCAATTGGTCCAGGTCTTCCTGGTCCAGGCGCAACGTCATTGCTGCAGCATTGGCGCGCACATGCGCCTCGCTGGCCGCTTTCGGAATCGGCATCACGCCATCCTTGTGCAACAGCCAGGCCAGCGCAATCTGGGCAGGCGTGGCCTGGTGGCGCGCTGCGACAGCCTGCAGCGCAGGCTCGGCCAGCAGCCGCTCCTGCTCCTTGCGGCTGGATTCCAGCGGCGAGTACGCCATCACGAGGATGCCGCGTTCCTGGCACCAGGGCAGCAAGTCCCATTCGATGCCGCGCCTGCGCAGGTTGTACAGCACCTGGTTGGCTTCAATGGCATCCCCGCCGGCCAGCGCAGTGGCAGACTTCATTTGCGCGAGGTCGAAGTTGCTGACCCCGAATTCATGGATCTTGCCGGCCTGCTTGAGGGCAATCAGGCCTTCCAGCGTTTCGGCAAACGGCACGCTGCCTTGCCAGTGCAGCAGGTACAGGTCGATGTGCTCGACCTTCATGCGTTTCAGGCTTTTTTCGCAGGCCGCCACAACGCCCTTGCGTGAGGCATTCTGGGGCAGCACCTTGCTGACCAGGTAAGCTTCGCTGCGGCGGCCGGCGATCGCTTCGCCAACCACCTTTTCGGAGCCGCCATCGGCATACATTTCCGCCGTGTCGATCACCGTCATGCCGAGGTCCAGCCCCAGTTGCAGGGCGCGCACTTCGGCCGCCTTGTCGGCGGCGCGCTCGCCCATATTCCATGTACCCTGCCCGATCCTGGATAGCGTCATGGCCACACTCCCGAAGTGTTGCGTCAAGCCTCAATGGCGCTGGCCGACTTGGCGGACCAGCGGTACAGACCTACCACCACAGCAGCAGCTACAGCCAGCGCGATCAGCATTGTGGTCGCCTCGCTCATGCTGTTGGCAATCGCCAGCGGTTCGCCCTTGTTGGTCAGCACGATCAGGCCGGCCAGGGCAACGTTGAACAGGCTCTCTCCGACAATGAAGCCGGACATCACCAGCACGCCAAGGCGCGAGGCAGCTTCGCCATGCTTCTTGCCGCGTACCGCTTTCTCGAAGAAGTAGCCGGCAATCGCGCCCACCACCACCGGCGAGGTCACCGCGGACGGCAGGTAGATCGCCAGGCCGACGCCCAACGGCGCGCAGCTGTACTTGCGGTTGCTGGATTTCTTCAGGATGTAGTCGAGTGCAACCAGCGCCAGGCCGATCAGGGCGCCATAGCCAATCAGGTCCCATTTCAGGTCGCCGCCGATCACGCCTTTGGCCAGCGTGGAAATCAGTGTCGCTTGCGGTGCAGCCAGCGGCTGGTCGGAAATCGCGTTCGCATTCGGCGCACCGGCAAAGCCGTTCGCATGGTTCAGCAGTTCCAGCACTGGCGGCACCACACAGGAGCCAGCGAACACGCCAATAATCAAGCCGACCTGCTGCTTCCATGGGGTTGCACCAACCAGCTGGCCGGTTTTAAGGTCTTGCAGGTTGTCGTTACCGATCACCGCGACGGCCAGCACGACGGTGGTAACGAAGAGCGCGAAGGCGATCAGCGCCTGTGCGGTGTCCGGGCCCATGATCTCGCGCCCCACCCAGCCCACCGAAGTCGCGGCGCCAAGGATGGACAGGATGGCCAGGCCGGAAACCGGCGAATTGGAAGAGCCGATCAGGCCAGCCATGTAGCCGCACACCGCCGCAGCCAGCATGCCGGCAATCAGGATGTAGCCGATGCCGACCACGATAAGCGGGGTGGAGATCGAGGACAGCGGGCCGCCCGACAGGAAGGACGACAGCAGCCAGCCGGCAGGCACCATGGATAGCAGGGTCACCAGGCCGACGATGAAAATTGGCAGGTCTTTGTCTTCGCGCGGCACGTCGCCGCCGCCAGCCTTGGCACGGCGTGCAGACTCCATTGCAGATTTCAGGCCGCCGACCACCGGCTTGGCCAGGGTCGCCAGGGTGACGATTGCGGCGGCGCCAATGGTGCCGGCGCCCATCATGCGCACCTGGCTGCTCCAGATGCCCAGCGCATGGTCAGCCAGCGAAACGCCGGGAGCGGCTGGATTGGCCATGGTCAGCAGCGGCACCAGAATGCCCCACGCGATCACCAGGCCGACCAGCATGGCCATGCCGACCGCAATACCCATCAGGTGGCCGGCGCCAACCAGGGCCAGCGAGCTCGATGCGCCGAGGCCGGTGGCACCGTTGCCGAATTTGACGAAGTGCGCCACTTCAGCGGCAACCAGCTTGGCGGCGCCGAGGAAGGCGAAGATGGCCGAAGCAACGGAGCCCCAGATCACGGCCCACAGGCCCGCCTTGCCTTCTTGCGCGCCGGCGCGCGACTGGGTACCGACTTTCAGTACCTCTGCCGCAGCTACGCCTTCCGGGTACGGCAGGTCCGACTGCGACACCAGTGCACGGCGCAGCGGCATGGTGTACATCACGCCCAGCACGCCGCCAATGGCGCAGGCGCCAAAGGTTGGCCAGAACGGGATCTTGGACCACCAGCCGATCATGAGCAGGCCAGGCAGCACGAAAATCACCGATGCCAGCGTGCCCGCCGCAGAAGCGATGGTCTGCACGATATTGTTTTCCTGGATCGTCGCATCCTTGAATGCGCTGAGCAGGGCCATGGAAATCACGGCGGCAGGGATCGAGGTGGCGAAGGTCAGGCCAACTTTCAGGCCGAGATAGACCTGCGCTGCGGTGAAGACCAGTGTAATGAGAATGCCGAGGGCGATGCCGCGGACACTGAATTCGAGCGGGTTGTTCTGCGACTGGTTGCTCATCTGGGTAATCCGTTGTGTTGATAAGGATGCAAAGTGGCCGGGATATTACGCCAGATTCGCGGCGCCGCCAAATAAAATTCAGTCGTCGTCGCCGGGATCGAGGTCGGGGAACAACACTGAGGTAAACCCGAACTTGGAGAAGTCGCGAATCCGTGCTGGATACAGGATTCCCAGCAAATGATCCACCTCATGCTGCACCACCCGTGCGTGGAAGCCATCGGCATCGCGCACGATGCGCTCGCCGAACTGGTCGTAGCCCTCGTAATGCAGGCGGGTATGGCGCGGCACGCTGCCGCGCAGGCCCGGCACCGAGAGGCAGCCCTCGAAGGCCTCTTCCATTTCGTCGCCGATCGGCGTCAGGACTGGGTTGATCAGCACCGTTTCCGGCACTTGCGGCGCGTCGGGATAACGCGTATTGGATTTGAAGCCGTAGATCACCAGCTGCAGGTTCACACCGATCTGCGGCGCCGCCAGGCCGGCGCCATTGGCAGCGTGCATGGTATCGAACATGTCGACGATCAGGGCATGCAGTTCCTTGGTATTGAACTCGCGCACCGGCTCGGCCACACGCAGCAGCCGGGGGTCGCCCATTTTCAGGATTTCACGCACGGCCATGCTTAGCCTCCCAGCAGTGCGAGCAAGCCCGCTTCGTCAAGAATGGTGACGCCCAGCTCTTCGGCCTTGGCCAGCTTGCTGCCCGCCTCCGCGCCAGCCACCACATACGATGTTTTCTTCGACACCGAACCGGAAACCTTACCGCCGGCCGCTTCGATCAGGGCTTGCGCCTGGTCGCGGCTCATGGTCGGCAGCGTCCCGGTCAGGACGAAGGTCTTGCCGGTCATGGCGCCTTCGGCTTCTGCCACTTCAGGCAATTGCGCCAGCAAGTCTTCGCGCAGCTCGTGCAGTGCCACCAGCGCATCGCGGTTGGCCTGTTCGCCCATCCACGCCTCAAGCGCTTCAGCCACGTTGGCTGGCAGGCCAAAGACGTTAAAGACCGGCAGGTGCGCCAGTGCCAGCAGCGTGGCGCCCGGCTTGACCTGTTCGACCTGCTCGGCGAGCTGACGGGCGCGCGGCTCGGTCAGTTTCGGGATGCCGATGGCAGCCAGCAGTGCCACTGGATCCAGTTTTTCGCGCAGTGCGGCTTTCGGCGCGTGCTCGCCTTTCGGCGCGACGCCCGCTGCCAGCAAAGCGTCCAGCGCTTCCTGGTTGCGTTCTTCGGCAAAGAAGTCGGCAATCGATTCGGCCACCGTGCTGCCGATATCGGGCAGCACGCGCAGCACGGCCATTGGGGCCTTGCGGATCAATTCCAGTTTGCCCAGCCAATCGGCCAGGGTTTTCGCGGTCGATTCGCCAACGTGGCGAATGCCCAGCGCGAAGAGCAGGCGTTCCAGCGGCGGGTTCTTGCTGGCCGTGATCGCGTCCAGCAGGTTTTCAGCCCACTTGGTCGGAACTTTGCCCTGCACCACGGTTTCCGGCGTCGTGCCATCGCGCTCGTCGGCCAGGCGCTTCATTTTCAGCAGGTCGTCCAGCGTCAGGCGGTAAAGGTCCGCCACGCCGTGCACCAAGTTGCACTCGACCAGGTTGTCGATGTAGCGGTCGCCCAAGCCTTCGATATCCATCATGCGGCGGCCGCAGAAGTGGCGGATCGCCTCTTTGCGCTGGGCGGAGCAGAACAAGCCGCCGGAGCAGCGTGCCACGGCTTCATCCGCCTCGCGCACCACATGCGAGCCGCAGACCGGGCATTCGGCAGGCAGCGCCCACATCAGCGGTTCCGGCGTCGGCCGCTTTTCCAGTACCACGGACAGCACTTCCGGGATCACGTCGCCTGCGCGGCGCACGATGACGGTGTCGCCGACGCGTACGTCCTTGCGGCGCACTTCGTCCTCGTTATGCAGCGTGGCATTGGTGACGGTTACGCCACCGACAAAGACCGGCGCCAGGCGCGCAACCGGCGTAATCGCACCGGTACGGCCAACCTGCACCTCGATCGCCTGCACCGTGGTCAGCGCTTCCTCGGCCGGGAATTTGTGCGCCAGCGCGAAGCGCGGGGCACGCGACACGAAGCCCAGCGCCCGCTGGTCCTCGAAGCGGTTGGTCTTGTACACAACGCCGTCGATCTCGTACGGCAGCGATGGCCGGGCCTTGCCGATGCGCTCATAGTAGCCCAGCAGGCCTTCCTTGCCGCGTACCACATCGCGTTCGGCGCATACCGGCAGGCCAAGTTCGGCATACCAGTCCAGCAGCGCGCTATGCGTCGCCGGCAGTTCGGCGCCGGTCAGTTCGCCGATGCCGTAAGCGTAGAAACTCAGCTTGCGCTGTGCGGTGATGCGCGAATCGAGCTGGCGCAGCGCGCCGGCAGCGGCATTGCGCGGGTTGACGAATTCCTTCTGGCCCAGTTCACGCTGGCGGGCGTTCAGCGCAGCGAAATCGGCTTTGAACATCAACACTTCACCGCGCACTTCCAGCACTGGAGGGGGTGCATCCGTCTTCAGGCGCAGCGGGATGCCCTTGATGGTACGGATATTGGCAGTAACGTCTTCCCCGGTATAGCCATCGCCGCGCGTGGCCGCCTGCACGAAGACGCCGTCTTCGTAGCGCAGGTTGATGGCCAGCCCGTCAAATTTGACTTCGGTGGCGTATTCCACCAACTGCACCGAATCCAGTCCTTCGCGCACGCGGCGGTCGAAGTTCTCGATATCCTCTTCGTTGAAACCATTATTCAGCGACAGCATCGGCACCGCGTGCGTCACGGCGGCGAATTCCGCCAGCGGCGGCGCACCGACGCGCAGGGTTGGCGAATCGGGCGCCTGCAGTTCAGGATGTGCCGCTTCGATGGACTGGAGCTCGACGAACAGCTTGTCGTATTCGGCATCCGGAATGGTCGGTGCGTCCAGCACGTGGTAGGCGTGCAGGTGGCGGTTCAGCTCCGCGGTCAGCCAGGCTGCGCGTTCGGCGGGTGTTGCGTGTTGGGTGTTGCTCATGTTTCCTGGATTAGCTGAACAGGCGCAGTGCGCGGGTGGAACCGGCCGGAATATCCGATGCTGCCATATCGTCGTAGAATTCCCTCACCTGGCCGGCGATGCTGGCCAGGGTTTCGTCGGCCAGCGGCTGGTTGGCGTCGTCGACGATGGTCGCGTCCAGCCGCGCCATCAGGTTCTTGGCGCAGCCGATCATCGAGCCAAAGCCGTCGCGAGCCGGGGCGACGCAAGGCACATCCAGCAGCAGCGTCAGGCGCGAGGTGGTTTCTTCGGCCAGCGTGACATTGGTCGACAGCGAGAACAGGTAACCGCCCTCGCCGTCCGGCATCGCATAGCGGCCGTCAGGACGCACGTCGAAGCCCAGTTTTTCCAGTGCGCCCAGCAGGGTCGCGATATTCCATGGGGCGCCGTTGGATGCCAGGTTCACGCCCAGCTGCGCATCGTGGTTGGCCACGAAGCGGTGCAGGTTTTTAGCATCCTGCATCACCTCGATCATGTCCGGGATCTGCGGCTCGGCGCCGATTTCGTCGGACACGCTGCGCAGGCGGGTCACCAGTTCGGAGTATTCCAGCTCGTTCAACGCGGTACTGCGGCTGGCCAGTTGCACGCCGCCTTGCAGCTTGGTGTACACCACGCCATGGCGCACCGGCTCCCAGTCGCCACTCACGGCCAGGCCAATGAAGTGGATAGGCTTATTGCCGACAAAGCGCAGCTTCTGCAGCGCCGGCAGCAGCTTTTCGCCGCGCGCCGGGGCTTCCAGCTCCAGCGGCAGCAGGCAATCGATCAGCGGGTCGACCAGGCAGGTGGCCAGTTCTTCCGCCGGCACGTCTGCATCAGCGCTGCGCACCGGCAGTGCCGGCTCGTCGCTGTCCGGCGCGATATTCGGCGCCGCGACGTTGCCGACATGGCCGCCGACGTGTTCCGGAACGCCGTAGGCGCCCGAGCCGGCGTCCGGCATCGGCACATCATCAAGGTGGAAGCGCGGTTCGGCGCGCACACCGTCATCGCTACGCATCAGGACATCGTCGTGCTGGCCGTCGAAGGCACGCTCGACGCGTTTTTTCAGCTTGTACTCCTGCCACTTGTTGTAACTAATGACGCCAACGACGAACACACCGCCGGCGGCAATCAAACTCATTTGGAAATCTGTCATCATGCGGCTTGAGCCTCTGTAGCAAATGTTGCGGCGGATTCCATGTCCACCGCCACGATGCGCGATACACCTTGTTCCTGCATCGTCACACCGATCAGTTGATTGGCCATCTCCATCGCAATCTTGTTGTGCGAAATGAAGAGGAATTGGGTCTGGTCGGACATGCGCTTGACCATGCGGCAGAAGCGCTCGGTATTGGCATCGTCCAACGGCGCGTCCACCTCGTCCAGCAGGCAGAATGGCGCGGGATTCAAACGGAACATCGAGAACACCAGGGCCGTTGCGGTCAGCGCTTTCTCGCCGCCGGACAGCAGGTGGATGGTGGCGTTCTTCTTGCCTGGCGGCTGCGCCATGACCTGTACGCCGGAGTCGAGGATCTCCTCGCCGGTCATGATCAGTTTCGCCTGGCCGCCACCGAACAGGATCGGGAACAGCTCGGAGAAGCTCTGGTTGACGCGGTCGAAGGTATCCTGCAGCAGGTCGCGCGTTTCCTTGTCGATCTTGGTGATCGCATCTTCCAGCGTGGCAATCGCTTCGTTCAGGTCGCGGTTCTGCGCGTCCAGGAAATTCTTGCGCTCGGAGGCGGTCGCCAGTTCGTCCAGCGCAGCCAGGTTGACTGCGCCCAGCGCGGTAATGGCATTGGTCAGGCGTGTCACTTCGCCCTGCAGGTAGGACGCCTTCATGTCCGGGTGCAGTTTTTCGGCCAGCGCGGCTTCGTCAGCCTGGACTTCGGCCAGTTGCTGCGCGAACTGCTCCTGGTTCAGGCGGGCGGCCTGTTCCTTCAGCTGCATCTCAGTAATCTTGTCGCGCTGCGGTTGCAGGCTGCGTTCGGACTGCATGCGCGAGTCTTCGAACTGGCGCAGTTGCTGCGTGATCTGGTCGAGCTCATGGCGGGCGTCGGCCAGCGCGCGCTCCTGCTGCGTGCGGCGGTCCAGCAAGTCCTGCAAGCCTTCGTTGGCGGTGCCGGCTTCCAGGCCTTCGAGTTCCAGCTTGCCCGCTTGCAGGCTCTCCGTCACCTGCGCCACCTGCGCAGTGGCGGTGGCGATGTTGCGGCGCAGTTCATCGATGCGGTTGCGGCCGGATTTTTCGGCAAACTCCGCCTCCTGCGCCTTCCGTTCCAGTTCGCGCAGGGCTTCGCGCGCATCGGCCAGGCGCTGCTCTTTGGCCATGAAGGCGGTCTGGCCGTCTTCGTGCTCGCCTTGCAGGTTGCCCAGCTCCATGTCGAGCTGCTCGAACTTTTCTTCCGACTCGAGCTTGACCTGCATCTGTTCTTCTTCCTGCGCGGCGATTTCGGCCAGGTCGCTCTCGATCTGGTTGCTGCGCTGGTTGAAGCGGGCTTCGATCTCGGACAGCTTGACCACTTCCAGCTGCAGGGTATGCACGCTGGCGGTCAGGCTTTGCACCTTGGCGCGCAGTTCGGTCAGCAGGCGGCTGTGGTTGCCCAGCGCTGCATCGGCGCGTACGGCACGGCTGCGGGCCTCTTCCGCCAGCATCGATTGCGCGCGCAACTGCTTGGTAATGTTGTCGATTTCGTGCTGGCGGCCCAGCATGCCCGCCTGCTCGTCGTCGGCAGCGTAGAAGCGCACCGACGATTGGGTGATGATGTGGCCTTGCTTCGTCACGAAGCAGCCGCCTGCCGGCAGCGTGCCGCGCGCGGCAAAGGCGCTGGCGTTGTCGTCGGCCAGGAAAACATTGTGCAGCCAATCCTGCAGTACTCCGCGCAGGCCAGGGTCGTTCAGCTTCAGCAAGTCGATGAACGGGCGCAGCGCGCTTGAACCATCGCTGGCTGCCGCGGCGGCAACGGCGGGCGCGAACAGGGCCAGCTTGGCCGGTGGCGCGTCGTTGAAGAAGTGCTTGGCCCATTCGATATTGGACACCTGCAGCGCCGAAGTACGTTCGCGCAGCACCGCTTCCAGGGCCGTTTCCCAGCCCTCTTCAATGTCCAGCTTCTGCCACAAGCGAGGCAGCTCGTTCAGTTCATGCTTTTGCAGCCACGGTGTGATCTTGCCCTCGGTCTGCACGCGCTCCTGCAGCTGGCGCAGCGCATTCAGCCGCGCTTCCAGCTGGTGGGTTGCGGCTGACTCGGACTGCACGGCAGCTTGCGCAGCCTGGCGTTCTTCCTCGAGCTTTGGCTGCTGCTCCAGCGCTTCCTCGAGCATCATGTTCTGCTCTTCCAGCGACTGCTGCTTTTCCTCGAGCTGCATCTTCAGGTTCGACAGGTGCGAGGAATCCGGCATCGCCAGCCCGCCCTTCTCCTGCTGCAAGCGCTCTTTGCGGGTCGCCAGGCCGGCGAGAATGTTGGAGGCATTGCGCTGGTGCGCCGATTCCAGCTCCAGTTGCTGCTGCGCCTGCATGATGCGCGCGCGCGACTCGGTGCTCTTCGTCTGTGCCTCGCGCCATTCCTGCTCCAGCACCGGCAGCAATTCACTCTTCTGCTCGGCCAGCATGCGCGCTTCTTCCACGCGCGCCGACAGCTCTTCCAGGTTGATTTCCGCCTCGGCGACCTGCCCACTGTATTCCTCGGCCTGCTGCGCCCACTGGTCGCGCTGGGCGGTCAGGGTTGCCAGCTGCTGCTGCAGGCGGGTGCGCGACTCGATCACGAACTTGATCTGCGCTTCCAGGCTGCCGATTTCAGCATTGGTCTGGTACAGGTGGCCCTGCGCCTGGTGCAGGCGGTCGCCCACGGCGAAGTGCGCCTGGCGCATCTGCTCCAGCGTCAGCTCCACGTTGCGCAGCTTTGCAGTCTGTTCTTCCAGGTCGTTCTGCGCCTGCTCCATCTCGCGGAAGTACTTCGCCTGCTCGGCCTGCGCCTCGTTCTTGCGCAGCAGCCAAAGCAGCTTCTGCTTCTCTTCCTGGTCGGACTGGAGCTGGTGAAACTTGGTCGCCACCGCAGCCTGGCCTTCCAGCTTTTCCAGGTTGTTATTCAGCTCGCGCAGGATATCTTCTACGCGCAGCAGGTTTTCGCGCGTGTCGTGCAGGCGGTTTTCGGTCTCGCGGCGGCGCTCCTTGTACTTCGAAACGCCCGCTGCCTCTTCCAGGAACACGCGCAGTTCTTCCGGGCGCGACTCGATGATGCGCGAGATCATGCCCTGGCCGATGATCGCGTAAGCGCGCGGTCCAAGGCCGGTACCCAGGAAGATGTCGGTAATATCGCGCCGGCGCACCGGCTGGCCGTTGATGTAGTACGTGGAGGTGCCGTCGCGCGTCAGCGTGCGCTTGACCGCGATTTCGGCGTACTGGCCCCACTGGCCGGACGCCTTGCCCTCGTTGTTGTCGAACACCAGTTCCACGGAAGCGCGGCCGGCCGGCTTGCGGTGGGTGGAACCGTTGAAGATCACGTCCTGCATCGACTCGCCGCGCAGCTCGGACGCCTTCGATTCGCCCAGCACCCAGCGCACAGCGTCGATAATATTGGACTTGCCGCAACCGTTTGGACCAACCACGCCGACCAGCTGGCCGGGTACCTGGAAATTGGTGGGATCGACGAACGACTTAAATCCCGACAATTTAATGGAAGATAGACGCACGTTTTATCTGTACTTCGCCCGCTGGGACGTGTTAAAAAAGTGGCTAATCATACCATTTTCCCTGTATAGCAAGAACAAAATGAAGACCAGAACCGCCATCCTGTTTGTATGCATGGGTAACATTTGTCGCTCCCCGACCGCAGAGGGTGTATTCCGGGCCCGCGCGCAAGCCGCCGGACTCGATTTGCACATTGATTCAGCAGGCACCCATGCATACCATATTGGCAACCCGCCGGACCCGCGTTCGACCAGCCATGCCGCTGCCCGCGGCTATGACCTGAGCGCACAGCGCGCCCGCAAGGTGTCGGTCGAAGACTTCGAACGCTTCGATTACGTGCTGGCGATGGACCACGACAACCTTGAAATACTGCAGCGCGCCTGCCCTGCGCAATACCGGCACAAGGTCAGGCTGTTCATGGAATACGCCTCGCGCTCCGGCTCGGACGTGGTGCCCGACCCGTACTACGGCGGTGCAAACGGCTTTGATACGGTGCTGGATTACATTGAGGACGCATCGGACGGCCTGCTGGCCGCCCTGCGCAAAACTTAGGAGGAAGTGCCGTTGGCCGGCAGGTCGTGGTGATCGTCGTTCACGGCGGCGACACCGCCCATTGCCACCGACAGCGCGGCAGCCACCACGCCTTCAGTGCGGATCAGGCGCACGGTGCCCTGGCGGAAGCGCTCCACCATGGCCTCGCCGGTGATCGAGAACGCTTCCTGGCGGCCCGTGGTCGAGAAGATGTACAGCGTCTTCAGTGGGCTGATCCAGGCCAGCTTGACCTTGCGCTGGCTGCCGTCTTCCTGGTCGAATTCGAGCCACATGCCGCGCGCGAGGCTATCCACTTCGATGGCCGCATCGTCATCCGGCGGCGGCGCTTCTTCGGCCTTGGCTTCTGCCACGGCCTGCAACTCCATGCGGCGTTCCGCATCGCGCTTTGCCACCTCCATGGCGATTTCGATCTGGCGCTCAGGCGACATTTCCAGCGGCGCGCGCACGATCGAAGCGTGGCACTCAGCCAGTTCGGCAAAGAATTGCAGGCGCTCAGGCTCCTGCCACTTGATCACATCCAGCCACTTGTTCAGGGTGGACAGCAGGGTCGGCAGCTTGCCGATCAGTTTCTTGCGCTCGTCCTGGGTGATCTTTGGGCGAACACTCCAGATCAGGTCATCCATGGTCTGGGTGGCGTTGTTCACGGCGCCCGGCTTCTCGCCCTCAACGCTGTAGGCGATGGTCAGCACAGACACCCATTTGTTTTCCAGGAAGGCTTCGACAATCGCCACCACCTCGCCAGTACCGATGCGCAGGGCCACGGCATCCTTGGCCGACTTGGCGGCCACTGACATCTTTTCCTGCTTGAGCGCTTTGGCGATTGGCTCCGCCATGGCGGCTGCGGCCGCGGCCTCCTCCGCCTTGATCGACGCTTCCAGTTCGTTCACCGCCTCGGTGAACACGCTCAGCTCTTCCTGGTGGTCCTGGCTGACCTTTTCCACGCTGCGCTGCATCGCCTTGTACAGCGGGTCGTCCGGGTCCTTGTGCTGCTCCCAGCCCATGCGCGACAACAGGTCGATCATGCGGCGTGCAGGGTGCGCTTCCTGGAAGAAGAAGTTCTTGTCGACCAGGGCGGCCTTCAGCACCGGAATCTGCAGGAAGCGGATCAGGTCGCGGATTTCGGGCGAAATGCTCGAATCGCGGAATACGGTGTCGAACACTGCCGACAGCAAGTCGATCGTACCTTCGTCGGCGCGGGTCAGGCTGCCTGCAGGCGCCTGTTCCTTAATTTGCGGCAGCAGGAACACATTGCTCATCGACGCGCCGGAAGCAAAGCCCGGCGCTGGCATCGTGCCGCCGCCAGCCTGCACCGGCCCTGATGCAAAGCCGGACGCCAGGTTGACACCCATGCCCGGAGCAGGCATCGAGCCCGCTCCGGCACTGGCGAACACGGCACCGGATGGCACGCCGCGCTGCAGCTGCGCCAGGAAATTCATCAGGGGTTCTTTGGCGCTGATCAGCGAAGCGCGCTGGGCCGCTTCATTATTGGCCCCGCCATGGAAGCCCTGCGCTGGGCCTTGCATCCAGCCGCCCGCCGGCACCGCCACGCCACCCGGCACACCCGGTACTGCAACACCGCTAAGCATTCCACCGGGAACGCCTGCCCCGGCCACGGCACCACTGCTTGCCAGGGGCATGCCCGGCATCGCTGTACCGCCAGCCATCGGCATGCCCGGCGCCACAGCCACACCGCCCGGCACCGCAATGCCCGGAACGCCGGCGCTTGCGCCAGGATTGATTGGCAAGCCACCGCCGGACACAACGCCGCCAGCAGGAATAACCATGCCGCCCACTGCCGGAGCACCGGGCGCGCCCGCCATCATTGGCACGGCAGGGCCGCCGACTACGCCGCCAAGCGCGCCAGGCGCCATGGAAACGCCGCCCGGCAGCGCCATGCCAGGCGCCGCACCGACCGCAAATCCCGGCGCAGGCATTGCTTGTGCTGGCGCAGCCATGGGCGCAGCACCGATCGCCGGCGCTACGTTCGCAGGCGCGGCGGCCGAAACCGCATCCGCGGTATGCGCCGGCGCACCATACAGCCCCGGCGCCACACTCATGGTGGGCAACGACAGGTCGAGGTCACCCAATTGCTCAAAACCCGTCGGCGTCGGCTTGCCGCCGCCCGGCGCATCGCCCGCACCGGAGAAGAACTGGCGCAATTGCTCTGCGAGTGCCGCTTGCTGGTTTTTCTTGCGCGAAGATGACGCGTCATGCGAATCCGCGCGGCGCGTCTTGTGCTTTTCGACGGAACCCGGCCCCACGCCCTTGCGCTCCAGTGCAGTGCTCAACTCCTCGAGCATCGGGCCGAGATTGAAGAACTCGTCCGGACGCAGGAAAGGATTCATCAGCTCATTCGCTTCTTCGTCCTTGATGAAATCGATCCACGCTTGCTGGAAGGCGCCCAGTAACACTTCCGGGCGGAAAGGATTCTGGTTGATGCGCAGGATGTCGCGGTCCAGCAGGAAGGCCAGGCGCACATTGAGCGTCGCCAGGCCATCGGCATATTTGACTTCGAACGCCTTGCTCAGACCACCCAGGGTCACTTTGGTATCCATTTCCTCCATGGATACCAGAGACAAGGACTCAGCCATCTTGCGTACGGGAGCCTTCTGTCCGGGCGCCAGTTGCGTGATCTCAACACGCAAGTCGTTCTCGAGTTGCTTGGCAAAAAGGCCCAGGAAGGCGTAATGATCGGTGCGCAGCCGGTTGCCGGCACGCAGACGTGCCTGCAAAGTCTTGACGTCCACCGCCTCATCCGCGTCAACCAGGCTGCCCGCCCACTTGATGGACAGTTCATTGAACTGTTCGCTGATGTGCTTGTTGACCAGGCTAATCAGATTTTCCAGCAAGGCATGCCGCGGCGTAACCGCTTTTTTTGGCGCCGAAGATGTTGGATTTTCTGGAAGCATGGTCTGACCTGACTTTGGTGGTTATTCACATTGTCGCAGATTCTTTCCACATGGCAATAGGCAAACCAAAAGAATCTGCAAATATTTACGGCAATGTGGTCAAACTGTTGAGTTTGCACCAACATGGTGCAAGGCCATGTCCTACACACCGGTCAGTTATATTCCGATTCACCTTTACTATTGCACAAAGCATGATGAAGTTCCGATCCTTCAGAAAGGAACTGTCATGAAATCCAGGCAAAAATCCAGCAAGCAAAGTTCGAGCTCCGGCACCCGCCAGAGCGCCGACCAGGGTTCGCGTTCAGGAGCCCAACCTGCCAGCCAGCAGTCGGATACCGGCCGCCAAAGCAAGACGGACAAGAAGACACCTGCCAGCCGTAGCGGGAATCGCTAAATGACCGGCGGCGCATGAGGGGCCTGGGGGCATGCTCCCGGGCCCTTGTCGTTTCAGATGTTCGTGACGCGCTTGCCCTTCGGCGGCTTGAAGTCGGCCACTTCGTTGACCAGGCCGACCTTGGCAGCTTCCGTCGCCGTCAGGTGCAAGTCGGAATAAGCGTGGATATTCCAATGCTCGTCGGTCAGGTTGACGTACTTGCGCAAGATCGATTCGGTGCGCGCATCGTCGGCCTGCAAGCCTTCGACGATGATGCGCAGCGCATCGGGCCGTGCCCCATGTGGCGCGCTGGCGTGCGATTTGTGCACCATGAAGCGCGCCGTTTCGCTGGCATAGCGCTCTTCCCCGGACAGGTACAGGATCACCGCAATCGAAGCCACCGCCCCGCCGTTATACGTGACGATCTTGATCGGCAGGTTGCGCAGGTAGTTGTGCAGGCACAGGCCATCGCTCACGTAGCCGCCGTTGGACTGGATCAGGATGTGGGCGGTTTCGATGCCGTCCTCGGTCATGTCCGCCACCGCATCGAATAGGCGGTGCACCATATCGCTGTTCACGTCGCCGGACAGGGTAAACCAGGCCTCCGTTTCGCGCTTTTGCTTTTCTTCGCTCATGGTCGCTCCACTATGTAAATGGATGTCCGGTCATTCTAGCGCAGGCCGCGCCGGAGGGGCGTCAAGATTGACTTTATTGCCCTCCTGTCATATAGTCGCAAGTCTTGATCGGGAGAGACCAGCGCACGCTGGCGCCGAAGGGGCATTACCCAGAAACTCTCAGGCAAAAGGACCGAACAAGGGCCCGAATGGGCTAAAACTCTGGAGAGCGGCCCGCCAAGGCGCAGGGCCCACCGAAGGGGCGTGCGGGAATACCTTCCCGTTATCTCTCAGGTACCAAGGACAGAGGGGTAGGCGTATTCATGTTTACGTTTATTAACCCCTATTCTCTGCCCTGAGGTATCAATGACGCTCAAAGCAACCCCACTCAACAACGCTCATCGTGCCCTTGGCGCCCGCATGGTCGACTTCGGCGGCTGGGACATGCCGGTCAACTACGGCTCCCAGATCGAAGAGCACCATGCCGTGCGCACCGACGTCGGCATGTTCGACGTGGCCCACATGTGCGTGGTTGACATCAAGGGCGCCAACGTACGCTCCTTCCTGCGCGGCCTGGTCGCCAACAACGTCGACAAGCTGCAGGTATCGGGCAAAGCCCTGTACTCCTGCATGCTGACCCCGGAAGGCACCGTCATCGATGACCTGATCATCTACTACATCAACGAAGAGTGGTTCCGCCTGGTGGTCAACGCCGGCACCGCCGAAAAAGATGTGGCGTGGATGAACAAGCAGAACGAAGCCACCAACGCCGGCCTGACCATCACCCAGCGCCGCGACGGCGCCAACGCCATGGCCCTGATCGCCGTGCAAGGCCCGAACGCCCGCGCCAAGGTTTGGGAAGTGATCCCTGAATCCAAGCAAGCCACCGCCGAAATGAAGCCATTCAATGTGGCCCTGGTGCCAGGCACTGCTTTCGGCGAAGCCATGGTTGCGCGCACCGGCTACACCGGTGAAGACGGCTTCGAAATCGGCGTGGCTGCAGAACAAGCTGAAAACCTGTGGAACGCACTGGCCGCAGCAGGCGTCAAGCCGGCAGGCCTGGGGGCGCGCGACACCCTGCGCCTGGAAGCCGGCATGAACCTGTACGGCCAGGACATGGACGAAACGGTGAATCCGCTGGACGCCGGCCTGGCATGGACCATCGACCTGGTCTCCGAGCGCGACTTCATCGGCAAGGCAGCCCTGCTGGCAAAAGGCCAGAACCAACAATTCGTCGGCCTGATCCTGCGTGAAAAAGGCGGCGTGCTGCGCGCCCACCAGAAAGTCATCGCTGCCGACGGCGCAACCGGCGAAATCACTTCCGGCACCTTCTCCCCGACCATGCAGCAGGCGATCGCGCTGGCGCGCGTGCCGATGGGCGTGAACGTGGGCGACACCGTGCACGTGGAAATCCGCGACAAGAAGCTGGCCGCCACCGTCGTGAAGCTGCCTTTCGTCCGTAACG
>Ga0209564_1001035_pt1 | contig 34060 bp, 50 predicted proteins | sample AraplaCol_mMF_r2_FD_184272 | JGI IMG/M metagenome (GOLD analysis project Ga0209564, IMG submission 184272) | Arabidopsis root microbial communities from North Carolina, USA - plate scrape MF_Col_mMF_r2 (SPAdes) (version 3) | ecosystem: Host-associated > Plants > Roots > Endosphere | place: USA...
AGCTTGTAATCGGCGATCATGCCGGGTGCTGCAGCCGACGGGTCGACCTTCAGCAGCCCGCGCAATTCGGCGCCCGCCTTCTGCGTGGTGGCCGTGTCGTAGCTCCGAAGCGGCGGGCATTTTGTCTGCACCACCACATCCGGTGCGTCCGACGGGAACTTGCCGGCCGCCTTAGAAGGCGTCGCCGCGCTCCATGCCAGCAACAACAGTGCCGACATCAGGCCGATTGACAGCCAGTTCATTCGCACGACGCTCCGCATCGGCGCTCTCCTTATTAATCGTGGATGTAGTTTCGGACACACCGAGATCGTGCAGATTGTTCTCGGCGCGCTTGCGGTCGAGCCAGTCGTTGAAGCCGGCGCCCAAGGCGTTGAATAGCGCCTCGAGCACCTTCAGCAGCGCGGCTCCGGCGAGCCCGGTGAACATCAGGTTGCCTGACTGACGGCAGCCGGGACGGCCTCATCGCTGGCAGCTGGCTCGAGGTTGAGGCGCGCCCAGATCTTCTTGGCGAGACCTTCCGGACCGCCCGCCCAAGACTGCAGCCAGCCCGGGGCGTTATCGACGGCATACTGGAGCGCCTTGGCGAGCACCTCGTTGCCAACGTCAACGGTGAGCGTCTTGTCCTTCACGGCGCCCTGCACGGCATTCAGGCCGTACCCGATCGCGTTCTGGATCAGGAGCTCGACGCGGGCGTTCCCAAAGATCGCCACGATGTTCGCCGGGAGCTGACGCAGAGCATAGGCGGCGGCGAGACCGATGACGTAAGCCACGGCCTGCGCAACCGACGCGGCGGCGCTGCCCCAGCCCCAGACGACCTTAGTCGCCTCGCCAGTGGCCTGAGCCACGGTCTCGGGAGCAGCATCCGCGGCAAGCGCGAGGACCGGCGCCGCCACGACAAATAGGGCAGCCGCAAGGGCCGCTAGAACGAAGCGTTTCATAGTTCACCTTTGATCTTGATTTGCCCGGTGCCGCCGGGCGGCGGATTGGAACACCTCCCAGTGCCGACGCGTTGGGCGTCGTACGTATGGAGAGGAACTAATTTTGACTAAGATCGAAAAAGACGGCGCAATTATTCCGGGCGCGCAGCCCGACCATCAGATGCCGAACAAGCACCACCAAGCTACACTTGACCCTAAACTCTCCGACCCCGACAAAACGCCAGGCTCAGGCATGTTTGATGACGGGGACGAACATCACCACGCGCCTTCTGGCTAGGCCTCAGACCCGGCTGCGACCGCCTGCCCGGTCGCACCAAACTTGCGGCCGGCGGTCGGTAGCGACACGCCAGCCGGCCAGCGGATCGCCTTGATGGCGCGTGACTTGGGAATCTTCGTCACATTGACGCTGTCAGCCTGGTTGCCGCCGCGGCAGTAGTAATAGGTGCTGTCTTCGCTCTCATAGAGCGTGACGTGGCCGCCACCGGTGCGGCTGTAGACCAGCACGGCGCCCGGTGTAGGCACTTTCAGAGCAACGCCGAACGACGCCCATGCGAGCGCCGAGAGCAGCGCAGGCACCGGTTTGATACCATTGACGGCGAAGACGTAACCCATCCCCAACCCGCACCATGGAATGCTGTCGTGATTGTACCAGCCGACATTGCCCTTCAGGTCGGGATAGCGGCGCACGATCTCGTGGGCCATCTCAATGATGAAAGGGTTGTCCTTTGAGCCCGGCGCTTCCTTCGTGCCGGTGAGCGCGCGCATGGTGGCCAGCCATGGCGCTACCTTCAGCACCGACGGCGGCGGGGCAATCTTGTCTAGCGCCTCGGCAGTCGGCACATCGACGATTCCATCCACCTTCAGCCCGCGGGACGCCTCGAAGGCCTTCAGCGCGGTTTGGGTGATAATGCCGAAGTCCCCGTCAGCCTGGATGTCTCGGCCGTCATTTCGCAGCGCAAGCTGAATGGCAGTCACGGCCGGCCCAGTTGCGCCCATGCGCAAGGGGCCGCCCGCCACAAGGGCAGCAATGGTCATGGTCTCTCCGATGTTATGGAATCATGAAGCCGCCTCGATGGGCGGCCGAACTACAGATTGATGTACTCGGTGATGATAACGACACCCGGCGCACCGGCGCCGCCGTTTCTCGTGGTTATGTTCAAATCAATCCCACCGGCTCCACCGCCGCCGTAACCGGCACCGTTCGTGCCGGCGTTGTTCAGTGCTGTTGTTACGCTTCCGCCCAATACGGATGATCCGCTTACCGCACCTGCAAAGACCGTCACTGTGGAAGGAGAACCGCCGATGCCTGTAGCGCCTGCTCCACCAGGTACCGAAATATCACCGGTTCCAGGTGAACTCCCCGTGGCTCCGGTCGAGACGCTGACCGCGGCCTGGGCAAGCGGCCCTCCGTTTCCTCCCGGCGCGGTACACAGGCTACCGAAGCTGCTCGCACCACCGCTTCCACCGTTACCAGAGCCTCCGGTACCACCCGCTCCGACTATGACAGTTTGCGAAGCGCCAACAGCACTTGCGGTTAATAGCACTCGCGAGTACGTGCCACCTCCGCCGCCCGATCCAAAAGTAAAGTTTCCGCTTGTGAAGATCGCTGCGCCGCCACCGCCGCCGCCCCCTTGGCATTCGACAACTGCATGCCGCATCCCTGGTGTTGGCGTGTAGGTCCCCGATGACGTGAACTTCTGAACCACGATATTGCTGGCCACGATGCCAGTCAGACCATTGAAGGACGCTACACCAGCAGTGCTTGCGGCGACTGCTGACTGCACGAAGGCAGTCGTCGCGATCTGGGTCGTGTTGGTGCCGTTACTCGCAGTTGGCGCTGCAGGTGTTCCGGATAGCGTCGGAGAAGCTGCGCGGACAACCGCACCAGTTCCTGTGTTGGCTGTCGCCGCGACACCATTGATACTGAAGCTGTTGCCTGTGCCTGACGTGTCGTAGGTGGTGTTGGTCAGAGTTTTGGTAGCCGCCCACTTTGTAGCGTCCGACGTATTGTCAACATTCCCGAGGCCAACGTCTCCTTTCACAATGCCAGTCGGAGTGGTGATGTTCGGCGACGCCGATCGAACGACAGCACCAGTGCCAGTGTTTGCGTTTGCAGACACGCCGTTGATGCTGAAGCTGTTGCCGGCACCGGCGGTATCGAAAGTCGTGTTCGTCAGTGTCTTGGTAAGGTCAGCAGTAAGCAGCGTTCCGGTAAGAGCCGGCAAGGTCCAGACGTAGGATGCAGCAACGGCCGGCGCGTTTAACGTGCCTGCTCCGCTCGTGGACCCACCTAGCAGGAGCTTGCCGCTGGCGAAGGTTTTGGCACCGGTCCACGTCTCAACAACGTCGAGCGCGGACAATGTGTGCGTCCCGGCCGGAAGCGTAGAATTGGTCGTTCCTGTCACGGTAAGCGAAAGCGGAGCGGCGCCGATCGTCGTAAAAGGGTTAGCTACGGTTATGTTATACGCATTGGCAACCCCGGTGCCGCCGTATGCCGCCCCTACAACTCCGCTGTTCACCGCACCGCCAGAGATCGAAGGTGTCCCGCCCAGCGTATATGTGCCCGCGACCGTTCCGCTCAAAACAGGAGAAGAGATTGATGGAGCAGTGCCAAACACTGCCAAGCCGGAGCCCGTCTCATCCGTAAGGATGCCGGCCAACTGAGCGGACGTCATTGCGGCGATCATCGCGGCCGTGACCTTGGCGGTGCCGATCGCCGTCACACCGAGCGTGTTGATCGTGACATCGCCAGAAGGAACGACCGCTTGAGGAATGCCCGACTGGCCAATCAGAAGCGTGCCTGATGGAAGAGGGACATTTTTGAACCCCTGATTGGGGCTGCCCCGACCGACCGGAACGGCGTTGTCAGGCACCTGCCACTGCGCCATCGCAGGCGAGCAGACCAAGAAAAAGGCCGCCGAAGCGACCCGAGCGAACGACAGCGATTTAAGCTTGATCATGGCGCGATGTACCAACCTGCAAGGTTCGTGGACGGGTAAAGCTTCACGCCGGCCAGTTGGTCTGGCGTGGAATAGATCGTGATCGACGGCTTACCCATAATTGTTTCTGTGCCGTCTGGTGTGATGGTTATGGCGTGCTCGACGACGCTAGAAGACCAATCTGCAATTGAGATAGGCATACCATCTTGCGCCGTAACGGATGGGAGAGCGATGGCTGTAGCTGTCGGTACAGCCCTTTGCACGACCGCAGCGCTCGTCCCAACCGGAAGCAATATGCTGGCGCCGGATACCGGAACAGGCTCTTTCCACCCCATCAAATCGCGAACCTTGATGGCCCTAGTGGTCACACCATCGTCGATGACGGCGACATCGTTGATGTTGTGGTTTGTTACGTAGGGAGTCAGATCCGGAATGCGTTTATCCGCCATCGATCAGGCTCCCGCGTACAGAATGTAGTTTGTGATGATCGTCGGCTGAGGCATGATCAAGCCGTTCTGTGGAACGTTGCCGTTGATCGAGTTGGTTGCGCCGGACACGGACGCTGAGCCGCTGCCGCTACCGCCAATCGACGTGACGCTTCCCCACGCGCCGGGTGCGATCGGCACAAAGCCGCCCGTGCCCGCATTGACCTGGGCATTGCCAACGCCAGTGGAATTATAAGGGAAGGCTGCGCCTCCACCCAACCCGACTGACACCGATACCGAGACCGAGCCGCTCGCCGTCAAGCCCACACCGACATTTGGCAGCTGAGATTGACTGATTTGCTGGTTCTGAACCCCACCAGCCGCACCCATTGTCTGACCGTCAATTCCGCTACCGGCCAGCGTCAAACGATTAGCATTGCCGATGTTTCCCTGCCGGCCGGCACGCGCCCGCGCATGTCGAGCACACCAAAAGTCGCCAACCCGTCACCGTTGTTGAAAAGGACATTCCCGGCTGCAATCTCGATCTGGGCTACGGCCCAGAGGTCCGGATAGGCAGTTCGTGAAAGCAGCTGGCCCATACAAGCAACCCATCCCGCCGGGATTGAAATGCGGGACCATGGGAGTGGCCCCAGGCCGATTGGAAGAAACCCTTTGATAGGGCCGGTAACCGCGATTGAATTGCCGTCCTTATAAAACCCAATCCCGGCGTTGGAGTTGAAAGTAAGGGCCGGCTCGTTCGCGGTCCCATCAGCCAACCGTAGCGGACCCGTCATGGGAGCCACGCCCGATCGGGAAAGGCGCGCGGTGATCGCCGAAGCGATGTCCTCTAGTGGCGGATTGTGTTGGCTTGGCTGAACGGTCTCGCCTTCCTGGGCCAAATAGCCAGGAACAAGACTGAACACGCCATTTGCATCTGACGGCATTCGATTGACCTCAAAGAAAAAGCCGCCACGAGGGCGACTTGGAAGGGCGGGCGATCTGGGCTAAATCTACGGAATGAGGATCCTGGACAAACACTGGCCGTGGCAGTTCCTAGCCGCCGCGCTTTTCATCGGCGGGCTGGCCGCTATTCGTTTTGCGCTGAAGGGCGTGAACGAAGACTTTGGTTGGGGGTTTGGTCTTGGCCTCATGATCGGCGTCGTGATTACTCTTGGAGCTGTCGGGTGGCGTAGGGGCGAACACCGCCTTGAAGCAGAAGCCGAGCGATACCCTCCGACCCGCCCCTGATACCTTCCAACGATTGGCGCCTCGTCGCCATTCCTAGCAGCAACCGCACGATCTCGTCGCGCTCCGCACCCTGTGCGACGGACATCCGTCCAAGATCTTTCGCAAACTCCGCAGCCTTTGCTTCTGCGTTGGCGCCGGCCATCGACTGCAATGCCTTTTGCGTCCCACGAAGGCCTGCGCCGGTCAGCGTCGTGTCGGTTGGTATCTTGCTCGGGGTTGCGGCTGCGTCGATAAAATCGCCGAACCGATTCGCCATAGCGGTATCGGAACCAGACGTGACGCGATTGGACGTGCGATAGAACTGCGTCTCGCGATCGATTGCGTTCAGCGCATCATCGGCTCGTGGACCAAAGAGCGTTCGCAGCCGATCGCGATTCCAGTCGCCCTCGGACTTCACAAGCTTCTGCATGGCGGCCGGATCGTTGGCATTGGTGCCTTGTATACGGTCGATCTCGGCACGAGCGCCCTGACGTAGTCGGAATGGGACCGCTGATGGACCGGTCTGCGTACCTTGTGGCAAGCCTCCTGTAGCGACCTCTTCAGCCAGTTCCGATGGACGCGGGGCTGTCCGACCGCTTTCTAAAACCTGCTGGCCGCGGCCGATCGCAGTGTTCTGACGGGCCAGTTCGGCATATTGCGCATCGACGTCCTTCACGCCCGGCACCGCATAGGTCAACGTTTCATCAACCTGCTCACGCGCCCTGTTGAGAACCCGGATCACCGTCGGGTTCGTCTCTTCTGTCAGAAGACCATCGATCGCCTGACGCGTCTGGAAAAGGACGTAGGCAGACGGATCGAGGTTTTCTGGATCACCGGCCACATTCAGCATCTGTCGCACCTGCTGCGCGGCCCGCTGGGCAGGACCACGCAAGTGCACGATATCGGCGTCAAGCCCCTCTGCGATCGGCTGCGTGTTCACGGGTCGCGCGTTGATAAAAACCCGCTCATATTGCGGTGATAGATCGCGCTGTCCGGCTTCGATGGTGGCTGAAATGCGCGATGGCACAGGTGCTGGACCAAGCGAAGTGTTGAGATCGTCACTCAAGCGGAAGTTTTTCCCCGCGTCGCGATCGAGGAATCTGTTGACGATACCATCCCGCATCCCCGGTCGCGACGCAGCGCCACGCGCAACACCCATCCATTCCGGAGAAACGTCCGCGAGAGTGGCCAGGGGACCAAGGCGGTCTAGGTCGGCCTGCATCGTGGGCGCGCTGTCGACTGCATCCAGTGCATACTTCACAGCTGGTTTTGGCAGTCCGGAAATCGCTCCGGTCGGCTTACTGCCACCCATAATCTTGTCGGCCAGGTATGAGACGCCCTTGCCCGCGCCGGCAGCCATCACTGGGCTTGCAACGCCGGTCACGCCACCGACCAATCCGCCGGTTGCTGTTGATCCCAGATCTCCGCCGCTACGAACGGCGCTATCCGCACCACCAATCAACCCACCCGATATCATCGATGCGATCGAGCGTGCGCCCATGCCTGCAGTTCCTGCTCCGAACGCGGCGGGCGCGGCCATAACAGCTGGAATGGTACCAGCGATGCCACCGGCGATCTGGGCGGTAGTATCGATCACCGGATTCTTGGCGGCAAAAGCAGCGTCATTGCTTTCCTGCTGCCGCAGCGACTCCGCTCGTCGTTCCGCAAACGTCTCGCCCTTGAGCTGGTTTTTTTCAGAGAAAAGCGGGTTGAGCAGCGGAGCAAGAGCCGCATTGGTGGCGGCATTCATCTGGTTGAGAGCGCCGCCGATGATCGGCACACCTGTGGCCGCAGCACGCGCCACATTATTGACGGACAGATTGCCGACGCCGTCGTCGCCACTCGGTGTCGGCATGGCGCGCATGCGCGTGATTTCGCCAGCTAAGGTCTTGGCAGCGTCGACGTCGCCTGCAGCGTCGGCATTCACCAGCGCGGCTTCAAGTTCTGAAATGCTTGCCATTTATTTTGCGCCGTACTTATCGAGAAGGCCGTTCACCTTCGACTGGTTCTTGCGAAAGTCGCGATACGGCTGCATCGGATCGGGCAGTTCGCGCAGCTGCTTTTCGCCTTCCGTCCGGGTGATCTCCTTGTTGATCACCTTGGAAGCGATGTCGGCAGCACGAACCTTGTTCTCCTGCAGTCCATTCATGACCACAGAGGCGATCTCGTTGCCTTCTGGCGTGTTGCCGAGCGACGGGATTGACTTCAGGAAGTTCTTCAATTCGAAGTCGGATTGCGAACCAGAGCCGGCGACGCGCAACGACGGCGCCATACGATTGACCACCGCCTCATAGGCCTGGATATCGCCCAACCCCTTGATCGGTACTCCGACGGCTTCGGCGTAAGGCCCAATGAACGACCTGAACTGAGCGCCCTTACCTGTTTTTATGCCTTTGCCGAGATCCATCAAGGTATTGATGTCCGAGATCAGCTGCCTTGACTTCTGCCCATCGACAATCAGGTCATTGTACCGGCCGGCCTGCAGCTTCGCGGCTTCCTTCTCGAATGCCGTCTCGCCATCACCGCCGACGTTGTTGGTGATGTTCGTTGCGGCAGCTCGAGCCTTCGCCGTGGACCAGGTTCCATACTCCATCGGCTTTTCACCGGGCGGCAGATTGTCTCGATAATATTTGTATTCCTGAACGCTGGTCGGTGCCTTCTCGGCTTGCGTCAGGATTGTTCGCTTGCCAGATGCATCGTCCTGGACGACATTGCCATCCTCATCTTTATACGGCGCCCCCATCGGCTGCAGATCACGACGCGCCTTGTCGTTGGCAAGAGCCTTGCCCTCCCGCTCCAGCGGCATCATGTCCAATCGACCCCGGGATTCTGCGATCTGGTTCTGACGCAACGGATCGCGTGCCTGGGCTTCTTCCTCGAGCCGTTGCTTGACCATGGTGTTGATCATGGATCGCTGGCCGTCGGTCAGCCACGGGTTGCTTTGGGCCTTGACCAGCGTCTCCATTGACGGCACCGCACCCCGCATCGGCGCCGGAGCAGAGAGCGACATAGGCGCACCGCGGACGGTCTCGGCACTCGGCAGCATGCCCTGCACAGCAGCAGCATTCACCGGCAGATCGGCGCCGTCGTCTGCGCTCGCCACCATCGTCGGTCGCGCAAGCTCCACATGCGGCGGATCGTTCGGGACGGGCTGGCCCAATCCATACTGCGGCAGCATGGAGCGCGTTGCTGGCGACATGCCGGCAATATCGACCGCCTGCCCCCGCTCGTGTTTCGAGGTGCCAGGAGGCGCGACCGGGTTGGGATTGCTGCCGCGATCGGCATACAGCCGCGCTTGATCGGCCGCGCTGCGGAAACCGCTGCTGATCGATGTGCCTGGGTTGTCGTCGATGAAATCATACGCCAGATCGGCCAGGCGCTGGTTCATGCCGACGGTGCCGGGAGCCGCATTGCCGTCATCCTGCACGACGGGGCCCGCGGCCTGTGATGGCATGCCTGGAAGACCGCCCATAGGAGCAGATGCGACAGGTGCAGCGGCCGGCGACGAGCCTTGCCCCAGAATGGCTGCCGCGATCGGATTGAAGGCCGCGGCACCGCTGGCCTGTCCCGCCAGCTGCGCTGCATTGGCTTCGTCTGTCATCTGACGCGCGATGAAGGCCTGGCCGAGCGCATTGATGCCCTCGCCGACATTCTGCGGCGTGCGGCCAAAGATTCGGGCCGCGAGAGCATCCGCTGATTTCCGACGTGACGCCACGCTTTCCGGCGTCTCGCCTTTTGATGCATCGAATGAGAAAGACAGAGCCATTTACGCGGCTCCCATCAAACCAAGAGCGCGATCGTAGTTGACGGCCTTGAACCCGCTGGCCGTGGTGATGACGGCATCGGGATCGATTTTCTCAACCTCCTGCGCCATCAAGCCAATCTCTGGCTTGTCGCTGCCCTTGTGTTCATAGCGGTACAGGTTCTGGCCATCGTTGGTCTTGCCGATCTTCTTCACGTTCTTCTTCAGTCGGCGATCGGAGAACTTGTACACGCCCGCAGCGCCTAACCCGAAAAGACCGCCCATGAGAGCGTTCCGGTTCGCGCTGTCCGTCGCATACTGCTGCTGCTTCTGGCTGTAATTTGCATTGATCAGGCCGGCAGTGTCCGTCGTCGGAATCGTGGTCTGCGGCGTCGAGCCGAACTGCGGCATTGTCACCTGCGAGCCGTTCATCAGGCCGATGATCTCGTTCAGTGGCTGATTGCGAGCTGTCAGAATCTCCTGTACCGACTGACCGCGGCCGGTCAGCAGCAACTGGTTCACCGCATCATTCTTGTTCTGGCCGAATTGCGTCATCTCCGCATTCCAGGCAGCAGATCCCGGTTGAATGCCCTGATTGGCAAGTCGCGTGCGCAAGGCATCCTCGTCTTTCGCAAATCGCGGGTCGAGGCGCTTTGAGCCGAGATCCATCAGCCGGCTTTCAACGGCCTCGTTGCTGAGATCAACGTTTGTGCCGAGAAGCCCCCGGATCTTCTCGGATTGGTCGACTCCGATCTGTCCCAGCGTCTGCTGGGTTTTGTTGTTCAGGTCGTAGAGCGCCTGCTGATCCGGAGAAAGCTGCGTCGTCTGCGTATAATTCGGGATATCGTAGGTCTGGCCAGTATATGGATCCGTGAATTTCGACGATCCGGTCTGGCTATAAGTGAGAGAGCCGTTCGGCCCGACCTGGCTGACGTTGTTCAGGCTCGCATTGGCGAGCGCAGTCGCAACGTTTGTCCCGGTCGATGCCGCTGCAGTTTGTTTAGGATCGGGAGGGGCTGGAGCACTAGGAGCGCACATTTATCTCACCTCAGAACGTATAAATCATGGAGTGCGCGGCGTGCTTGAAGCCCATCCGCTCCCAAATCTTGGCTACGCGCAGATCGGTGACGGCGGAAACATGCACACGCTTCACGCCACGTGCCTGCAGGTCGGCAAGAATGAAACTGGCCAGCTTCCGACCGATGCCATTGCGATGCTCTCGCAATACGAAGATCGTATCTTCCTGCGCGATAAGCTGCCCGTTATGCATGTCGTTGGTCAGATAGATGTTGCTGTAGCCTACAGCTGCGCCGTCCTGATCCCGGACGACGTAATTGACGATGTGGCCGGCATTCCAGCCCTTCACATACTCGTCGATGCGCGGATTGAAGCCTGGAATGTCGATCCCGTCGCGCTTCAGCCGCGCCTGCATCTCTCGATAGTGCGTCGTATAGAGCGGAAATAGCTCGGTGAGTGTCACCGAGCCATGCTCAATCGATATGCTGTACATCAGACAACAACATCGCCGAGCTGGAAGGTGACATCGGTTCGAACCAGTTCAGCATCGAGCGGCGAGGCGCTCGCGCTTGGAATCTGCACCGCAGGCGCCAGCGCGTCGCCATTCTGCGGCGTGGATTTCCATTGGCCGTAGGACATCTTGACCGCCTCGCCTCCCCACTTGCTTTGTCCCCAAATTGCCGAGCCCCAGGTATTGCCGACATTTACCGGGACAGCTTCGGGAGGCGGCGGAAGCACCACGCGGTAGTCGCGTTGCATCGAGACCTGTTCGCCTGGATTGTAAACAGATCGGGTGATGACCCGCGTCATTCCGGCGATTTTCCGGACCGGGGCGCCAAAGTCGCTAAACAGCGGCACGTAAACGCCGATGAACGGGTTGTTGAAATCCAGACCCGTCACATTGCCCTCAGCGATCAGACCGTTTTTCGATCCATAAAAAAGGCGGTCGTTGAAGATCAGCATGCATTTGACGTCCCAACCAGTCCATTTGCTCCAGGCGCCTGTTCGGGTATTGACGATATAAAGGACTTGCGGCTGCCCGCTTTGCTCGGCCGGTTTAATTATGGCCATCTGGTTCGCCGACCAAACCAGGGCGGACCACCCAGTGCTGGGCCTCGCCTTCACTTCCCTGTTCCAGATAGTTTCGATCGGAGCGGAGACCGCGGACGGCGCAAGAACGGCAAAGTCCTTCTGCAGCGCCGATGACAGCGGGATATCGCCGATGTCTGTCGCGATAACGATGTCGCCGCCCGCCCGAAAGTGAGCATTCATGCCGAGCGGCTTACCAATACGATAGATGCCGACTTTCGACCAACTAGCCGCGACGCTCGGATCGGATCCCTGAAAGACGGCAACCTCGCCTTCTGTCGTGACGAATATGCACTGCTCCGACAGACCACCAGCACCGGTCTCGAGCGACCATGAGCTGCCAAAGAGCAGCGAGCCGCCTCGAGTGAAGACACCGCCGAGAGGCAATTCAACCGCGGCGCCGCCGATATTGTCAGCCGCGAGATACCACGCGTTTAACGAGTCCTTCTCGATGAAGAACATTCGCTGCTTATAAACCCATGCATACGAAAACTTGCTTGGATCAGTACCGGTGATGCTTGGAGTGACCGCCCAGGTCGCGCCATTGTAGACCCTCGGGATATCGACGCCATTGACGATCCGCAGGAACACTCCACCCGGAGTAGCAAATTGAACGGCAACCCATTCGGCGCTTCCAAGTCCGGTAACCGATGGTGCAATCGACTGGCTCGGCGAAAGGATCAGCCGGTCGCCAGTATGTGTCACCAGCGCATTGCCGGCATGGTCAACAAGATTGAAGGATACGGATGGATTGGTGACATCAAAGATTGCGGTTTCGGTCGCAGCAAAAATGCTTCGATTGTTTCCGTTCACGTAAGCAAACAGGGCTTCGATGTCGTCGCTGCTGCCGACGTTCGAGAACTCCTTGGTCCCGCGTCGCAGGATCGCGCCGGTAGCCGTGGAGAGATAATTGTCCAGCACCTCAGCCCCGCCCGGCGGCGGCTCCGAGATATTTGTGTTCGCAATGATGCCAAGGGTCGGCGCCGGGATCGTTACCGTCTTGTAGACGGGCGGCTTCTGCGACGAAGGCCTGGACGCAACTCGACCTGCCAGCGGCTTCATGGTTGACGCATCCCGTCATCGAAGGCCGCCAGCTCAGTCAACGCGCTTTCGAACTCGGCCAGATGATCCTGATAATCCTGGCCAAGATTGCGACGCCAACGCCACAGCGCGCCCTTCTTGATCAAGACTTCTGGAAAGAAGGCCACGTCGGAATCCGCCGCCCAGATCGCACCGCCCGTGCACCAGTTGAGGCTTTGATAAGTGACCTTTGCTTGCTGATCCGCAGGAGGATAAGGCCAGAACGATATCTGGCGTCCGATCAGGCGAGCGTAGCGAGGTTGTCCCATTGTTGGCGGCAGCGAGTTCCATTCGTCAGCACTGAGGCCAACCCGAATGGTGGCGCCGAGCGAGGTGATCGACGTACCCGGAACGACACGAGCGAAGTCGGCGGGCAATAAAAACGTGTCGTCTGCTCCGTTTCCGGTAACCGTGGCTGTTGCGCGCAGGACGCCCCAATTTACGCGGCGAGCAACCTCTTCGCCGGCCTCTTCAGTGAACTGCACGGTCTTGAGAGCGTCTGGATCCACGCTCGATTTGACCTGCGTTGGAACAGCGATGCCGACATTGAGCGCCAGATAACGAGCAATCGACAGCAAACTCATGGGGTGATCCCCCGAATGCGCACCGACGTGTTGCTGTATCGAGCGCGATCGTCGTCGATTTTCAGGGTATTCAATTCGTCCTCGAGCAACAGGCGCGTTGCCTGCACAAGCTCCGCGTCTTTCAGAAACTTCGCCGCTTCAAGGCCTACCGCATAAAGATAGACGTCTGGCGCATCCTCGAGCAGCCAGTTCGATCCCGTTGGGCTGGTTGTCAGTGTCGGCAGCTTGGCGTAAAACTGGATGTCACGATCGCCGGAATACCCCTTGATTGAAAGGCTGGTGCCATCGATCGAATAGCGCGAATAAGCCGAGCCCCAGCTTCGAGCATCGGCCAGCGCACCAGACGCATACCGATAGCCGTTGAGGCCGTAAACATTGATCATCTCGATGAAGTTGTCCGGCAAGGCCGCAACGCCCCCAGAGAACGTCAGCGTCGATGTCACGATCTGCTGCCGGCAGCGCAGCTTTTTGTTCAGCATCGATTCAGCGGCCTGAACCAGACGCGGCATGACGTCCGAGATGTCTCGATTGCCGACATGGTCGCCGACAGCAAGACGGAGATCGAGGTAGTCGGCAAATGCAGGCATTACATCCGACCTTCTTTGGTACGCCAGGCAGCGTTATCGCCATCATTCAGCCAGCGGGACATGAACCCGTCGTCATGTTGGCTGGCCGCATCGACCATGCCGCTGTTGTGCAACACATTGAGCGGGATCGACGCCACGCGGTGCCAATCGCCCTTCCATCCCGCCGCCTCAGAGCGATCGAACGCATTGTTCTTGATCGCCTCAGCAACGGGATAGTCGGTGCGATAGACGGTCTTCTGACCGTCAAAATACGACCAAACGGAACGACCTGATGCATGGTCGAAATCGACCAGGGTAAATCCGTTCTCGTCCCGAATAGTCATGGCGCTTACCAGCCGTCGATCCGTTCGGCCTTCTTCTGCTCGACGAGATTGCGAGCATCATTGATGGCCATTTCGACTTCGCTGTTCAGCGGGTGACGGACGCCCGAACCGTCCCACCAATCATAGAGAAGCCGCACCTTGACAGTATCGACCTTGCCGTCGCCGTTGACGGTGCTGCCCTTGATGTCGTCGGTGTTGAACTCCGGCGGATCCTGCTGGCGCTCAGAGAGGGCGACGGCCTCCTTGTGCGCTTCGTTCGGATCTCGCGGATATGGACCGGCTTGGGAGGTGCCGGCCGACTTCTCCGCATCCTGGCGGATTTCTTCCGTAGTCTGAGCGCGAGGCTGGCCGATGTTTGGGATAATCTTGGCCTGCGACGTGTCCACCGGCGGTCGATTGTCGCCGGTCTGGTTGCCGACATCATCGGCGGTCTTCTTCGCCTTCGCATCGTCGATCTTGGCCTGCAGCGTTGCATCGCTCCAGCGATTGTCCACGTCGATGCCGAGATCTTCGGCCTGCTTCTTGAGATTTGCCATTGTCCAGTTCTCCAAAAGAGAAGGGACCAGCAACATGCTGGCCCCCCAGTTGGTCGGGAGGTGAATCAGGTCGAAGCGGTCAGGCCGAATACGTCGGCGACGACGCCAAGGCCCTTCTCGTTCTTGACCTTGAGAGTGCCCTCGCCGATCAGAACGCACTTCTCGGCATCGCCGGTCTTGGCGATGTTCTTCACTTCCTGGATCTTGCGCAGCCAATCCCATTCGAGCATGTCGGAATCGATCAGGAACGCGTTGCGCGCGACGCCGGCATTGACCGCCATGACGCGGTTCGGATGCACCAACACTTTGCCGTACGGGCCTTCATAGACGTCCGCATTGGAGATGATGGTGCGGCGCCCGCTTTCGCTATCGACTGAATAGCGGAAGGTGGCGACACTCGGATCCGACATGAAGGACACGAACACAGACTTCACGTAAGGCGCGACCACCAGATGGCGGACATTGGCACCGGACGTGTAAGCCTGGCTCATCACGGTATCGAGCAATGCCTTGGTGAAGGCGCGCTGGGTGCCGTTCGTGGCCGCTACGGTCAGGCCGGTGCCGGAACTGAAACCACCGTTGGCGCCAGTCGCACCGCGGGAAACGTTGGTCACCAGCCAGGAAGGCAGGCCGCCCGATACGCGGGTTGCGCCGGCAACAGAGGCCACGTTCGAGACGATCGAGTATTCCACATCCTTGCGGATCTCGATGCCCTTCTTGAGCTTCTGGTACTTGCGCTTTTCCACCTTGCCGGCGTTATCGACGGCTTCCTGCGTTTCCGACAGGATGAACTCCTTACGCAGGATCTGCGTATAGTTGCCTACGCGAGCCGGAGGAGTGACGGCGCCAAACGTGAACTCGTCACCTTCAAGCTGAACGTTCGCGCCGGGAGGGGCGAGATCGTCAACTTCCCATTCGGGATGAACGGAAGTGGTCTTTCCCTTGCCGATCAGAGAATAGATCGGGGTATCTTCCGGCGTGATGCGCGACACCACGTCGGAAAGCTGTTCACGGTTGCCTTTGGCACTCGTGGTCTGGAAGGTATTTGCAACGACGGCCATCAAGGCCTCCTATGAAGACGGGTTCATTCAAAGTCGATCGCCATGGCGTCATGGATCGATCCGCTCGATGCCAACCTCTTCACCGCGTCCTGATTTGCTCGCGTCTTGGCCGTAACGGCGCCCTGAGACCGGCGCTGCTGCGCGACCGGAGGGACGTTAACGACCTTTTGGGCTGCCTTGGCTTTCGCCTTCTCAGCGGCCATCCCAAGCTTGGCGTAGTGAGCCAGCTTGAAAAGCCGATGATCGGTCGCGGCCTGGATCTCTTGTGGCGAATAACCAAGTTCTGTCGCGGTGCTCATGACATCGTCGAAGAACTTCTTGCGGGTATCCGGCTTTGCAGCCTGTGGGAATGCTTCGATGAGCTTGGCGTTCTCGGATTGCAGGTATTCCGAGCGCTGCTCACCGCTGAGCGTGTTCGCCACTTCCTTCGGAGCCGTCGCCTTCTCGATCACGGCATTCACCTGGGCCATAGCGGCTTCATGGAATGCCCGCTCCTGGACAAAGCGGCCAGGATCGGAGATCGCAAGCGACGGATCAGGTGCTTTCGGCACTTGAGCGAGTAAATAGTCAGCAATGGCGGTCACGGACTCCGTGACACGCGTGGTTAGCGCTTCCAGGTCACGGCGCTTATTGCCGAGTTCCTGGGTCTTGTGGCGGTAGTCGCGATCACGCATGTACCCGGACTTGAGCTCGCTGATCGCCAGCTTTTCGCCCTGCACTTCGACAATGGCGTCATCCTTGACGCTTGCAGTTTCCTGCTGCTCGGCTTCTGCCGGCTCGTCGTCTGCGGTCGCTTCGGCCTCTTGCCCATCTTCAACGGGCTCATCCGTCTCTCGGTCGGGATCGGTCCCTGCCTCGTCGGCTTGAGGTTCGGCCTGGTCTTCTTCAGGCTCCTCGAAGTCGAGATTGCTCGGGTTGTCGAGATCAGTGGAGGGTTCGGCACTATCGCTCGTGAAATCGTCAGCAGACGACTCCGCGTTGGCGGTTGCCAGCTCGGTTGCCATAGTCAGTCCTTTGGCTTGGTTGCCGGTTAGGCCGGCGCCTGCTTGCGCTCCCTCGCCTGGTCCTCTTGCGAGATGACTGCGAGTTTGGAACGCAAATTCCTGATAGCGCGTAGCTCTGCCAGATGGGCCTGTCGCGCTTCGTGATCTTCGTATGCGGCGTTGACTGCAGAGTTCACCGCATCCTGCTCGAGGCCATCCATCAGTTCATCGAACAACCGGACAGCCAGGATGCCCCGTGCAGCGTCAGCGCGGTCGGTCATTGCGCCAACTCCGGCTGGTCGCTGCGCTCCAGATATCGACCGATCTCGGCGGCATGGGCACGCTGGATTGCGCTTTCCCGATCCCTTTCGGCCCGGGCATCTGCTCGGTCCATTTCCTCGCGCTTGAGCTCGGCGTCCTGCAGCAGCTTGGCCATTGCGATGCGTTCGTTTGAAGCAATCTTCTCACGCTCAATTTCGCGGGATGCAGCGTCGCTCTGGGCCTTAAGCTCGGCCTCATGCATGCTGCGGACAGTCTCTTTTTCAAGCTCGGCGTTCTTGATGACCAGATCGGCATCGCGCTGTTCGCGTTCCTTCGATGCCTCAACCTGCATTTTCTTGTCGGCCAGCGCGATCTGAACCTGCCCCTTGACCTGTTCGACCTCTTTCTGCCCGTTGATCTTGATCTGCTCAGGCGACGGCTGCGCGGCTTTCTTTTGCGCGTATGCGGTAATCTCTTCCGGCTCCGGCCGCGTAAAGAACTGCTCAATGCCCTTGAGGCCGGCAGCCTCAACCGTCTTGGCGATGCCGTTGTAAATTTGCTCGGGCTTCACCATCGGGTTATCGGCGCCGAAGGCCTGAACGATCTTCTCTTGAAGACTGGTGACGATCTGCATCATCATCATGTCCCGTTCACGAGTGCCGGCACCAAGGCCAGTATTCACCGTGCAGTCCATGTCCGCATTCCAGGTGCGGGGATCGTACTCGACCCATTTATTGCGCAAGCGCACGGTGCGGGGCTTGTCCTGATGCTGGACAGCCAGCCGCAACAGGCCGCGGAACATCGGCTTTAGGCAATTTGCAATCGTCCAGACCATCATTTCGGTCTGGCCAATGCCGGCCTGCTCGATCATCGCCGACGCCTTGGCCGTCATGTTCTGCAGCGCGTCCGGCGCCAGGCCGCTTGACGCGTCACTAATGCCGGTGCGGTCGTGCTTTTCCTGGTCAAGGTAGGCCAACATCTGGAACGATTTGTCGGCCACGAATGGAACAGTGTTATAGCCGATCGCTGTGCGGACATCGGTGCCGTTCTGAATGCGGATAGGCTCACCAAATGCCGGATTAGTCACGGAGCTGGGATTGACGATCTTCCCTTCCTGCACCAGCGGCTGGGGGTTGTTCTGCCAATAGAGATTGTCGAGCGTCTGGCGTTCCAGGACCGTCTTGATCTTCTGGATCTCACCGACGTCGTCGAAAACGCTCGTGCCTTCCCACTGATGGGGCCGACGCTCGCAGACGACATCGCAGTAATTGACCTCGTCCCATTCCTCGTTCGACAGAAGGTATTGCTCAGCAACGCCGCCAGCAAAGATCATGCGGCGTAGCTCGGCAATCCCGTCGTTGTCCTGGTCGATCCGAACCAGCAGGTCGTAATATTCGACCTCCTGCAGCGCGAAAGCCGCCGGATCTTCCCGGTATAGTGCATCCCGGCGCCGCGTCTGCTCTTCCACATCTGCTTCGCGCGATCGGCCAGTCGCCATCGGCAACTTATCGACCTTCTCGCGATCATGGCCCATTGCAACCAGATCGGAACGGCGAATGCGGTAATTCTCGCCACAAATCGGCGCTTCCTCGATGCACACTGCGTCCGGGTGGATCAGCCAGTTTTCGAGCGGAACAGCTGCAAGCTTTGCACGGGCCTTAATGATCTTGCGGCGGATCCGAACATCGTGGACCGGTGATTGGACCGGACCTTGTGGCGTGTCGATAGCTTCCCCGCGCGCCGTGTGCTCAAGCACATCGACAGCATCGTCGGAAACCAGCTGCGCAAATGCAATTTCGTCCAACCCGGAATGGTTGGAGTATTTGACCTCAATCCGCTCGTCCTGCCACCACTTCAGAATGCCGTTGCGAAGCCGCAGCGAGTCATCAATGGCATCGCGAACAGCGTTTTGCCGCCGCTCTCAGGAAACACAAGGTAATTGACGTAATCCGTTGCCTGCCGCGCGGTTTCCTCGTCACCTTCGGCGTTCGGCAGATATTCGACGACCTTGTCGTTGCCCAAAATGATGCGGACAATCGACGGCAGAACCTTCTTGATCTCGCCGCGGACATCACGGGAAACAACTTTTGACCGCCCATCCTCGGACGGAACATCCTTCATCTCGCCGTCGAAATACTCCATCGCCTTGACGCGATCGACGGACTGGTCGTCACGATAGGTCTCGCAATCCTTGACCATGCTATCGACGACGCGGCAGACCTCGGCGACTGAGGTTTCCCCCGCCGGTTCGGCCGCCTCAGCAATACTGTCCATGTCAGGCAACCTTGCGGGGCGTAAACTTCCAATTCGTGTCACCCGGCTGGGTGATGGCGTAGCGAAGCATCATCAGCGCATATCGACTGGCTGAAATGACGTCGTCCCGCTCTTTCACGATCTTTCCGTCCTTGCGGTGATACAGCCGGCGCTCTTCGAGCCAGGCACCGCACGTCTGGAATACCTTGAGACGGCCGGTCAACATCCGGTCCAGCATCATCATCAGGCCGGCTTCGACGCTGTTCGAACCATCTTCAAACGTCGCATGCTCGGGCAGCATGTTGAGCCCCTGCTCGCGATATTGCTTGGACAGGTTCTCGCCGGCCGCTGTGTCGTTGTTTCCGTCATGCGGCCAGGACCATGGCAGCCAGATGCCCCATGGCTTCAGGGCTGCAGCGTGAATGACCGGCGTTGCTTCTCGCTGCCGATAGTCTTTCGTCACATAGACGACGTCAGCATCCCGATTCCACGCCAGGCAAACGCCGGCTGTCGGATGATCCCAGCCAAAGTCCAGCCCGCCGATTTGCACCCAATGCTTGGGGATCTCGAACGGATCGCAAACAATGTTTTCCTCGAGCACCGGAAAGATCAGACCAGAGCCCAGGGTCGGAATGCCCTTCGATCGTGCTTCACGCTCATGCGCCGGATAGCTGGCGATGATCTTCGCCCGCTGTTCCGGCGTGTAATGCTCGGCATCGTCGATCGTCATCGACGTCACGACGCGCGATGCCGCTCCGGGATCTTCCTTCGCCGGCATGACAAACCTGCTGACGACCGTAGACATGCCCAAGAGAGGCGTGAACGTCGTCTGTGCGAATTGCCCCCGTTGCCCGTTGTTCGTGCGCGTCAGGCCCTCGCTGTAGATGTCCTCAGGTGGTTCTTCGTCGAACCACACGCCATCGACAGTCGGCCCCTGCCACTTCTCGCGGCCCTTTTCATAGGCCTTGAAGGCGACAACGCTTTCCCCGGCCTGGACATCACCGCCGCCGCCCCAGCGGACGACGACGCTGTCGAGTAGGTTCGGCACGCCCATTGCCCTGGTGCGATCCTTGATGCAGTCCAACGGGATAAAGCCCGTTCCCCATTCCTCTTCTTTGGCCGGCGGCCCGATCAAGATCCGCTGCGGATTATCCCGCGTGCTTTCGCCAGTCACCGATCCAGCCCACAGCAGTGGTGCCGTGTTGAACGTCGCACCATCCCACCAGTCTGGATACCGACCGGTCAGATGAAAGGCCCACTCAGCGCCGCCTGCGACCGTCTTGCCGAGCTGGTTGCCCGCCATGAACAGGCGTTCGCTGAACGTTGCGCCGTTGAGGTGGAAATCCCGTTGCTTTCGGTACGGTCTATAAAGCTTCAGCTTGTTAGTGCGACGTCGCCGGTCGATCTCCGCCAGCAGGGCCATCTTCTCCCTCAGCAGTGAGGAAAGGTCTGATGGCGGCATCAAGCTGCCGGATCCGCGCGATAAGTTCGTCATCAGTCAGATCATTGTCCGTGGTGACACGCAGCTCTTTCGGCACAATCGAGGCAATGACCTTGAGATAGACGTCAGGTTTCTCTGTGCGACAGGCGACAATCGCCGACACGCCGTCTTTCTCGAAATCGTCCTGCAGAGCCTGAATGAAAATCTCGCCGAGCTGGTTACGCGACCCTTTCGGGCGACCGCCCCCGACGTTGCCGGGCAGAAACTGGCCGGTCTTACTGTCCTGTGCGGGACGCGGCTTATTGGCCATCGATCGACTCGCGCAGCACGTTCAGCGCAGCCACGACCTCTGGGGGCTTCGGACGATCGTCAACAAAGCCATATTGCTGGATCACGAAATCATCCGGCCCACGATCTGCGACAGGGCCTTTCTGCGGCACTCGGCGGATGACCGACTCCACGAAAACAGATGCGGTTGGCGCTTCGACACCAGTTTTGCCGCGGTTATGACGCTCAAGCGCGGCGCGATGCTTGACCACATCAGCATCAAATTCGCTTGGCGTTCTGATCTGGCTGAGCGGGATCTGGATCATCGGAACTTCTCCGTTAATAATACATCCGTCGACAATTGGAGAAATGTGATGACCGGACCAAACTGGGCCCTCGATAAAGATCGCAATAAGCTGACCGTATCGTTTCCATCCGATCCGCCGGTCGCTCTTGAACTGGACGCTGCGGCCGTTGACGATCTCCTACGTGGAGTCGGCATGCTAAGGTCGATGATGCTGCCGGAGCACTCCTATGACGACCCGCGCGGAAGCTATGAACTCAAACGCTCTCGTTCACATCCGAGATCCGCGGTATGGGATTTTGAGCTACTTGGTTCCGAAACATGAGGCGGTAAACATGGGCCAAGCCCTTGTAAACATCGGTACCGCGCCGATCCCTAAACCGCCGGCAACGAGAAACTGAAACAGCCAACAAAAAGCCCGGCACCATCTCTGGCCCGGGCGCAAATCATGCATGTAGCAGTAACTTGGGTTATGTCGGACAGACTGTCAAGAGTCGGCTGTGACGCTTCACATCTATCCACCGATAGCGTGCCGATATCATTCGGAGCGACTACCGCATCACGAAAGGCTTGCTGGTGACATTCATTGTGCCGGCTGCGCCAACCACCTGCTCCAGTTTTGATGCACTCCTGCCCCGGATTGGCGGACGTTTCGTCACCGGATGCCACACGTTGGCGATCTCGTTGAGCGCTTCTCGCAACGCCCGACCGACGTAGTTCACATCCCGACATGCTGTCGGCTGTCCTTCGACATACCCGTACATGATCCGAGCGCATTCCTCGATCCCGCGCCCCTGGCATACGATGTGCTCGATGATCAGGATCGCTCGCAGGCCAACCAGCGCTTGCGCCGCCCGCAATTTTTGACTGGCGATTAGCACCGCTTCTGCTGGCGAGGGAGGGCTGGACGAGCCACCCCGCGGACGGTCAAAATCCATCACTCCGCCCATTGAAGCCCGAACAGCTTCATATGCGTCGCGATACTCGTCAGCGGCCAACGCCTGCCGGGCATCCAGCTTGTTCTTGCCTTTCAGGCGAGACGAAGCCGGTACGGTGCGTGTGATATGCCCCACTCTCTCCACTGGATCGGCGGCGAGCGCCCGCTTCCCCTTCGACGGCTTGCTATGCCCGGTCAGGTTCAATGGATCTGCACCAACCAGCGCCCGTCGCTTGGCTTCGCTCACGCGGCGGCGCAGGCGATCCATCTCGGCGACGAACGCGCTAGCACCGGAGGTCGCGTTGCCCACGATGTAATCGATGCCGCCTAGCATCATGTCGCGCTGTTGATCCCGCTCGGCCTCGTACATGACCTGCGCTCTCGGGTCGGAAGCTGTCTCCCAATTGAACCGCTCGTGTCGCCGAATGAGAGTCATGCTGCCTCCCCGCATGCAGGACAGAGCGGAACCCGAAAGGCAGACGAAGCTCTAGCTTGCGTTATTGTGAATTGTTCGCCCGGGTTCCTACTTGTGTACTGGTTGTTCAACGGTAAAAACGCACGCGTCGCAACCCGAACGGGAGCTACTGCGTGGCCAAGAAACTTATCGCACCCAAGGATCTCGAACTGATCGTTTTGCAGGAGATCCGCAGCAGGCCGGGCTGCGAAGATGTCACTGACGTCACTGTTTCCCGCATTACCGACGCCCGGTTCGAGACAAACTGGAGCGTCATTGCCATCACGCGGGATGGCCGCCAATCGGATATGGTCAGGCACGCGACCGAGCTCGCCCAGGAGAAGCTGCGGGAGATTTACAATTTGTTTGCCGATCGACGAACTAGTCCGTCTTGTTGAGGTATTACTGGTAAGCTCCTGCGCGAAAGGTGCGCACCAATGGCCAGGCAACCAATTACTAAAGCGGCGCTTGCTCGCATCTTCCGGGAACGGATGGACGAGCATCCCGAATGCCCCGCAGACGTCCTCGTAGAAATCAGGCAAGTTAGGACGTCCGATGGAGTAGGATGGAGCGCGGTCACCAGCCAGGCGGACACCTTGGCCCACATCGACTGCGCCCGTATCGTCGGGGCACTCACCCTCGAGCTGCGGTCGCTCTACGAGCTTTCTGACCAATGACATGCAGCGATGGACCGCGTCATGCTGCCGCGTGAGCAACTGACTGCAGTCGACCTCGAACGCCTCATCGTCGGGCGCGTCAATGCCACATCGCGAAACAACCCAATTACCGGCATCGCAATCGAGCGTGGCGGCCGAGACGGGTCGCACGCCAACTGGCACGCGGGGCCATATTTTCACGATGGTCCCTACTCCGACACGCTCGATGCCGTCGTGATTGGCATAGTGATGGAGATCGAGAAGCAATACGACCTGTTCGCCTAAACGCAGGCCCGGGGGTTGGTCCGCACCGCAAGACCGTGGGTGTATAGTGATGACGTTGCCAAAATCTGCGTCATCAATCTCAACGTCGGCATTGTGGATGTCGAAGACAGTAGGCGTGGTGCCTTTGGCACCAGCAGTGCCATTTAGCCTCATCGAGATGATCATCGGTACCGCTGAGCCTCCGCTACGGTTGGAGGCAGATCCTCCGCGTGATCTCGGACGATGTCCCACAACTCTCGAGCAACCCGATCATTCACATCGGCGATTTTCTCAGCCACCGCCCTTTAAAAACTCTCGTCATGATACGGATAGTGGCCGATCAGGCGGTAGGACTTCAGCTGCTGGGCGCCCGGGGTGGTCATAGCGCTCTTCAGACGACGACACAGATGCTCGGCCGCAGCGTTGGCCTGTGCCGGCAGCATCTTGTGATCATCCCGCAGCGTCTGAGCGATCATGCGCTCAGCCTTGGCGGCATCGATACGGATCTCACTCATTGCCCACCCTCACGTCATCATTCTTGATTCGCTGTGGTCTCTGTCTTGCTACCTTACGACCAGGACTCTTGTGCTTTGCGCATCGCCGGTTTGGCGAAAATTTTGTCGCTTCCGCAGGGGCGGTAAAGAAGAACGGCTCGCCACAAGCTGCACAGCGACTTCGCCAACGGTTGAGGAGAGTTTCGCCACCATCCCGCCGGACGTACGGAACGACTTCCACCATTTCATAAGCTTGCCCATCGTAGACCTTGATCATGATGTCCTCCATCGCAGCCGCTCGCGCGCCGCGAGCGCCAGCGAAGCGGCGACGCGAAGCGGCGTTTTCTTGAGGAAATCTCTTGGGAGATTTCTCAAGAAGGTTTCTTCGTGCAACCCAATGATGTTGCACCCCTGCAATCTCCGAGGTTGCACCTCCTGCAACATCATCATGTTGCACCTCCTGCAACCTCAGAGATTGCAGGTTTTTCGCGCGGCGCATGCTCGCGACCCGCAACTTCAGAAGTTGCACGCTGAATGAAGCCGGAGACCACGGTTTTCGAGCCGGCTTCGAACCTGACGGTGATTTTTTTGCCGTCGACAGCTTCCACACGACCAAGTCCAAAACGGTGATGCTTTGCAATCTCGTTGACGGCCCACTCCGGGGATGCCGTGTCGCGGCCAGCAACAACCGCGAGCGTTGCCTTTTCAAGATGCACAAGCCGGTAGGTCGCCGGACCTTTGCCATCCACATTTTCGTTTTTGCGGTACTCAAAACCTTGGCTAGCTTCGTACGCCGACATCGCCGCCTCAGCGATTGCAAATCCTTTGCTGACGTCCTGCTCAAGGAACACCGGATAACCGATCCGTTCTTCAAATAGGTGTTGGTTGTTCGCCATACGTGCAGCCTTGCTCTGAACTGAATCGAACGGTTCAGGCTTTTCGACCTTTTTCTTTGCATTGCGCGCGTCGACGCGATGCTGTCCTTCGCGCTCGTTTTCAAGATTTTCGGTGTCGAGGATGTAACGCCGCGTCACGCCATCCTTAGCCGCACCGCCAACCAATATTTCCAATTGGTCCAGCAATGCGAGGTGACGATTAACTGCTTGGCGCGAAATGCCTAAGCGAGCAGCGATCGTGCCTTGGCTAATTCTGCACAGACCATCCTGGTTCATATACTCGGCAGCGACGCAAAGAACCCGCAGCGCGGCTGGGTGATTGTCAAGCTTGATCGCAGCGCGGGCTAAGCCACGTAGTACCAACACAAACCCATAAGGCTTTGGTTCGCCTACTGATGATCTGCTCATTGCCGGCCTCGCATAGCGTCCCGGTCGACCTTAAGTCCTCGTTCGAGATCAGGATCGTAATCAAGCGCGGCTCTTTCCCAGGCCGCCGCGCGCTTCCCGAGCGCGATCGCGCGCCGCAGAAACTTCAGGGCCAAAAAAGTCCGCGTCGATGCGCTCAAGAAGCGCTTCATATTTTGCAAGGCGCTGAACAGTGGCCCTGAGTTCGTCGAGTTCATTTGCGTTGACCTGCGGTGCGCGACGGCCGGCGATCACTCGAAGCTGCTCGACTTCAGCGGACTTCACTTTCACACGCTCGTCTGCATACCAGACCGCGCGAATGCGTCCGTAAGTCCAGTCTTCGAGTTCGCTCGAGAGCCGGCGGAAAACTGATTTGATGGATTCTCCGGCATGCCGGGGCCCTGCGATTTCTCGCAGGAGCCCGGCAGCCTCACTCAACGCAACACTACGCATACGCGCACTCTTCGACGCATTGTCGAACTTTACGACAGCCATCTGTGCTCTCCTGTTGGAAGAGCGTTGGTGACTGATCGACCTCAAACAGCAGCGGCCGGCCGTCGCCAAACAGATCGGCACGCTGCGAAAGCAAATTGAGATGCGCTTGCCTGCCATTGCCCCGGAGCAGACCAAGCGCGAAGCCGGGACGGACGGGTGCGATATCCCACGCACTCGTCCGTCTAGGGAGGGAAACTGATATGAAGCCGCCAAAAGTCACGCGCCGACTCCCTCGTCCGAATTGGGAGCGTCAGCGTGCGATCGAGCTGTATCGACTATGGGATGCGGCAATGATTGCGGAGCACGGTCCGACATATCATCGGGAGATGGGGTACACGGTGCATTGAAAGCGGGATGGCGTTCGTCGATTTCGACGAAGCAGCGGAGGTCAAGCTGTACGTTCATATCTACAGCTGCAGATAGGATAGCGGCGTGATTGCGAGGGTGGATGTAGCCGGATGCCGACCAGCGCTGCACCGTCGATTTTGCACGGCGTAAGGCCCGTGCGCACTTGGAAATGCCACCGAAACAATCGATCGTCTTTGATGCTGGAGTACCGCTCAAGCTTACCACCCGTTGTCTATAAACGCATTATGCGTACACATTCAACGCAAAGTCAACGTATCTCGCGCTAAATATTTCGTGCTACGCTGATTGCGTACGAAGATGAGACGAATCTATGCACGATTGGAACGAGATTGGCCGTGTTGCAGACCCTGCCTCGGCGATAAGGAAACAGAATGAGCGGCTCAACGAGTTACGGAAGCGCTCGGGAATGTCGCTGGACAGCATAGCGAAGGCGATGGGCTTTAAAGGACAGTCTAGTATCCAGCGCTACTTCGCGCCGACGTACGACAAATTCCTTCGGCCCGAAATTTTGGAGGCTTTCCTTCGGGCTGTGGCCGGGAAGGGTCAGCCACCTATTGCCGGCGAAGATGTGCGCGAAGTGCTCGATTGGCGCCCGCTCGCGCGCATGCATGAACCAGGCAATCGAGAGTTCATGACGCAGGAAGCATTCAAGACGGTATTTGAGGACAATGACGCCGGCTTGCCCAACCCGCTAAATCCGGCGCTGCGCCTTCGCTCGTCGCTTCCAGTCGCAGAGGGCGAAATAACTCTTGATATGCCCAAGCAGCTTTCAAAAGAAAGCGCCGAGGCATTCAGAAACTGGGCCACCCACCTAGCAAATCTGTCTGAGCAGTTCTGGTTCATAAAGAAAGTCACGACGAAGCCGGAGACAGACGAGTGAACGCTTTTTGCGTATTTTCCACTTTACACCGTACGCGTTATGCGTATAACTGTTCCCGTCACATGACGGGAGCAACCGATGCCGCTTCACCACCAGCCTGCCAACCCACTCAATAGCCGCGTAACCGCGGTTCCAGCGCTGGCGCCATGCTTCAGCCCCAACCAAATCCGTTGGGCCGCCGGCCACGACTGGTTCGTCGGCGTCTCGCCGTCTGGCCTCATCGTCTGCAACGACGACTGTGTCCTCGACGGCCGCTTCTTCCGCGAAAGCGTCTCGTTCTCCGACTTCCGCGCGCTGCGCGACTGGGCGGGGTACTGAGCGATGGCGATCCCCTCCCCTGACAAACAGCTACGCGCCCGCCGCAAGAACATTGCGAAGGCCTTGGCGGCAACCTTGTGCAAGCGGCAGCTGCGCCGCGAGCAAGGTGCCCTTGAAGTAGCGCGTCTCGTCGCTGCCGGTGAAACAATCCGTGTGCTCGTGAACGGCAAATCCGCGGTTTGCGGTCGTGACGCATTCTATCGATATGCCCGCGATAACCCGGACTGGGCCGCGAACGTCAAGGCCATGTCGAAGGTCAATGGGTTTCGCAAAAACGCTGATGTCTCGCTTAGGCGTTCGGAGAGCCAGACCCATTGCGCCAACGGTCATGATCTTCGAATGCATGGCCGGCTCACCATCCGTCCTCAGGGTTGGCGCGCAGTCCGTTGCCGAGAATGCAACCGCCGGAAGAGCCTGTACGGCGGCGTTGTCACCGAGGATCACATCGCACGGTTCAAGGCGGGCTTAGAGGCAGGGCTGCATCTCGAAGATATGACGAGAGATGCAAGTTCGCCTCGGTATGTCACGCATTACCCGGCATTCAAGAAGGCCCGCAAGCTCGACGCATCTCTAAACGAAATGTTCGTCGATCGAAATCGGTATCGCATCAACCGCACGATCGGCGTCGTCAACACCTTCGACAATTCGACCTATTTCGATCGCTGCGATGGAGGCGACTACCAGCGCATCAAGTCGCTGATCCCGGCGTATATCGACGGTTGCGACGATATCGTCCAGGACATCTTCCTCGCCCTGCTTGAAGGCCGCGTCGATCGCGGCAACATCGCGGCGTACGTCAGAGATTTTTTGACCGAGCAACGCCGTCTTTTCCCGACCAAGTTCGCCAAGTTTGGCAAAGCCAGCCTCGTTTCGCTGGATGCTGCGGCTTTCGACGGGTCGCGATCCACCCGCGGCGACAACGTCTCACAGGGGCTTTGGTCATGATCCTGTTCACCACCGAAGAGCGGCAGGAGTTCATGCGCCTGTTTGAGGCCCGCGTCGCCTTCCGCCGCCGATGGATTGCTAGCCAGGCCCCGCTGCGCAAGCAGGTAAAGCCTCATCACATCGAGTGGGAGCTTGAATACGATCGCGAGAACAATTTCGCGCGTATGGGCGCCGAGCATGTCGATGCTGCGTGGGGGCTCGTGCTGAAAGCCCACCCGACCAAGATCAAGGCGCGCCGACCAAAATCGACCCGTGCCGCTCTTATAGCGGCCTCCGCACTCAACTCCCATCATCGCACGGGAGCAACGGCATGAGCCGCCGCATCGCAACCCAGCGCCTGTTCTGGCTGCACGGCAGGGAAGCGTTCATCCAATTCTTTGCATCGCACGGCCAGAAGGCGCCGCCCTACCCCGACCCATACCCAGAACCGTGCTGGCGCTGGTGGAGAGCAAACAATGGCTAACACATCAAAGCAGATGGCGAACTTGCTCGCGGCCTCCGGCTGCGACCTTGGCGACGAGAGGGAAGTTTTGCGCACTCTCAATGCCGTCTTTCCTGCCGGCGACGTCGTCGCCTTCAGCGATATCGCAACCGAGATGGCGCGCGAGATCCGTGCGGCCAGTTCGTCTCTCCGCACCGCTTAGGGGCACTAATGCTGATCCTGCGCACCGCCCTCACCGACCTACCCGCAGCAGCGGCGCTGGTCCTGTTTCTCGGAATGATCGCCGTCTGGTCTGCAGTCTTCTGCGGCGCCTGACAAACTGGAGGCTGAAACTATGTTGCAGAAAGTGACGTCAAAGCGGGCTCCGCGCGCGGTCCCAAAGAGCGCGAAGCCCTTCTCTTCTGCTGCCCCACAAGCGGCAAACAACCCAGCACCGGTCGTCGTTCCGGCAAAACCCGATCCTCATCCAGTCTTCGGCACCGCCCCGATCGGCAGGGACGGCTGCACCTTAGAGGCACAGCCTATCTGGGCTCTGAATGCTTGGCATAAAAAGGCATCCAAAATTCTTGAGCCCTATTATGCACCTGGCGATCTTTCGGAAGAAGACGAAAAGAGATTTGAAGGCATCCTTTCGATTACCTGGGACATCTACAACGCTGCGTGCAGCACGAAGCTCTATAGCAGCAGAGATGTAGCGGTCCTGCTGGAGCTTATCAGCCGCCACAACGACAACAATGGCGCAGGGAATGACGACATTGTCGTCGATAGGGATTTGCTGCGCAGGCTCACGTCCGAGCTCGACCGGCTCACCGCGTTTCCTCGGCAGCAAAAGAAGGTTGGCGCCCTGAGGAAGGGCAAGAAGCTAACGCGCGCCGGCTTACTTCTTCGCTACCACGCATTTTTGATCGGTGAGCTGCGCACTTTGGGATGGGCGTTCTACGGAAACGACGAGTATGCAACCCGACACATCCCAATGGATGACGCGGTCCACGTGCGCACCAGCAACGCGTTCAGGGATGGGAAGCCGATCGAGGATACGCGACGCCGAAAATGCTACCCGTTCTTCGATGAAAGCAAGCTCACCGATCGTGCGCGATCGGTTCTGAAAAGCCTTAAGATCGACACGACCAAAGCGGAGCGACGCTGATGCTGCAGCTTCTAAGCACCCAACGCTTTGCTGGTGACGGGGTGGGCGATGACTGAATATCCCGACAGTCCCGGCTTCAAAGCCTATGGCCCCTCACAGGAAGCCGCCGACAAGATCGCCGGCACCGCCAACGTCATCCGCGCCAAGGTGCTGGCCGTGTTCGAGGCGGCGCATCCCGCAGGCCGCACCGCAGACGAAGTGGCAAAGGATCTGCATTTATCCGTGCTGACCGTTCGCCCGCGTGTCTCCGAGCTGCACCGTGACGGCGAGTTGGAGAAGACGCCCGAGCGCGGCCAGAACGAATCCGGCATGTCCGCCACTGTCTGGCGCTACGTGCCGCACGAAAAGCAGGATTTCGAGGCCTGGGCGCTGGGGAAGCCACTGGAGGTGAGGAATGGCCAGTAATAGCGCCTCAACCGTCGATCCCCACACGCCCTTGCGGCTCGCCGACGCTGTCAAACTTGCCTACCCTATGGGTGGTATGACGGTCGCCGGCCTCCGCCGAGAGATTTCCCGCCAACGACTTACCGCCGAGCTCGTAGCCAACAAGCACTTCGTCACGTTGGCGGCGATCGAGGAGATGCGAAAGCTATGCCGCGTAAAAGCAAAGGTGCCCGCCTCTGGCTCCGGCCTGCCCGTCGAGATAAGGCCGGCGCCGTCACCCACGCCGCAACCTGGCTCATCCTCGACGCGGGAAAACAGCACCCCACGGAATGCGCTGAAGGCGATGTTGCAGGAGCTGAAAGGGCCCTCTCCGTCCATATCGCCAAAAAGCACGAGCCGGCGCGGTCAGAACAAGACATCAAGGACATCGACATCGCCGACGTCCTTAGGATCTACGTCGAAGATCGTCCCGATCTCTTCGTCGATCACGTCCACAAGAAGCGAAACGTAGCTCGCATAGATCGTCTGGCCGACTTCTTTGGCGGAAAAATGCTTTCGGCTATCAACCGAAAGCTCTGCAACGATTATGCGAAGGATCGAGGCAACAAAGGCGGAGCCCGGCGCGACCTTGAGGATCTACGCGCCGCGATCACGCACCATTCGGACGAAGGCTTCCACCGGGGCATTGTCAAAGTTAAGCTGCCAAAAAAAGGCCCAGCACGAGATCGCTGGTTGACCCGTTCGGAGGCCGCGCTGTTGATCTGGAAATGTTGGCGGGCCCGGGAAGTCCAGACGCATTCCGGCCGGGAGGTGACGAGCGAGAAGCGACCATTGCGACACTTGGCGCGGTTCATCCTGATCGGCCTATACAGCGGGACGCGTGCTGGTGCGATCGCGTCGGCGTCGCCAATTCCAGCGATCGGCCGATCATACGTCGATCTGGATCAAGGCGTGTTCTATCGTCTGGCGCAGGGCAAGGAGCAGACCAATAAACGGCAGCCACCGATGCGATTGCCCCCTCGTCTGCTGGCACACATGCGCCGCTGGCACCGCAAGGGCATCATCGCGCGCCACTTCGTCGAGTGGAATGGCGAAGGCGTGAAATCGGTCAAGACGAGTTTCAAGACAGCAGTGGGGCTGGCCAAGCTTGGGGGCGGCGTGTCGCCGCATACACTCCGGCATACCGCGGCGACCTGGCTGATGCAGGCCGGCGCGGACCCTTGGCAATCCGCCGGCTTTCTGGGAATGTCGCTCGAAACGTTGATGAAGACTTACGGCCACCATCATCCGGATCATCAGTCTGACGCGGTCGAAAAAATCGCGGCCAGGCCAAAGCAGCATCTGAAACAGGAGCAAAAATGAAATGACAATGGTCGAAGAATGGCGGTTGATTTTTACTGACTTCGACGAAAGCCATGCCGAGCCTAGCGCTGCGGCTTACGCTACCGGACAGGCCTTCAAATCTCTTGAAGATGCAATCGTAGCAGCTGATGCAGCCTCACCTGGCACTTACCCTTGGATTGGTGGTGATGAAGGGACGGTCTACACACCCAGGCAAATCCGCCCTGTGCGCAAATTATTCAAACGGTAAGTCGGACTTCCGCCGCCAACGATACGCCAATGAAACGGCGGTGACCTACGAGAACAAACAGAGATGAAGTGCGGTACACATGGAGAAGGCGGACCGGATAAGGACGGCTTGCTGGCGCTCATAACGGTCTGGTTGCAGGTTCGAGTCCTGCCGGGCCCACCAATGATTTCAGAGAATTTGCGCAGCCCAATGTCCAGCTTCGCATTTTCCGTTACGCTGACGCTTGGCTATTCCGGTATGCGAACGAGGACGACCTGGAAGACAGCTCCAGGCAGCTGCTTGACGTGTCCCGTCCCCGCGCCGGTGCTGTCCTTGGATGTTCCGGTCACCGATATATCGACATTGTCATGCCCGAACAGGGCCGCGTGTCCGGGTGAATGTCGCTCAGTACGGATTGATGCGGTGAACCGGTCACCGTCTTGGGAGTAACTACCAAAATAGCTGATGATCGTGTCGCCGCCGGTGAGACGACCGGCGTTCAGCTCGATCACACCCATACCGTCTTGATCATTGGCTTGAAAATAAGCGGAGTATCGACCGTCAGGCAACATGATCAGGCCGCCGCAAAAATCATGTCAGAGAGCCCCGGCGACAGCTGGAGCCGAAATTCGATGTAATTGAGTAACAAGACCATCTGAGGCGTCCCCGTCGCACTTCTTGTACGATCATGGGCCGAACTTGCCATGGCCGGCTGGTCTTTTCCTTAACTCAATGGGTGAACAGAACACAGCCATCTTCGATGGTTGATGAAGTTGAAACGGGATGCGCGAATCCTGGCCGTCGTTCCCCATCTTCTGCCGACCATCCGCCGCCGCGCAGCGACGAATGCGGGATTGCCGCCGTGGATCATTTCTCGATCGACCGCGTTCATCAGTCCCAAATGACGAAGGAGAACAAGATGAGCGTTGAAGGCAAGGTGAAGGAAGGCGCCGGCTTCGTGAAGGAAGAGCTTTACGAGCACGGCAAGGATCCTGAAAGCAAGAAGAAGGCACAAGAAGGTCGCGACCTGCGCAATGAAGGCCGCGTCGAGGACGGCAAGGCGCCGAAGACCACGCCGCCCGGCTCGGGCCATCCGGAAAAGTGATGAACCGAAAGCCCGCCCTCATCGGCGGGCTTTTTGTTGAAGTATCCATCACGCCAATGTCGGCCAGCGGATGGTGCCTGATGTCACGGCATGCTAGCGCGGGCCATGAGCAATGCCATCAGTCATTTGAAAGCCCGTTATTGCCGTTCGATCATGAACACCGCATCGAACAGTCCGGAGCCTGAGGCGCGACAGCTGATCGATGGATTGACCACCGAATTGCCAACCTCAGGGGCCTCACCAGCCATGGCGGCAGCAGAGCGAGATGCCTATGAGTGCATCCACGCGCTTGCCGATCGGCTGACCGCAGTGACCATGTCGGCCGCAGCACTCGAATGGACCAAGGCGCGCAAGGCGGTCCTGCGCTGGATTGACGTTTCGATCTGACGTCAGCTGGGTTTCAGCCGCGCGGGCGCTTTTATAGATTCTCCACATGCATCGGCGCCTAGTCGGCTTCACGTCACCGGCCTGCTGCTCGTCCGCATCCGGTGCGCCGCATGTCCATCCCGACAAAGCTCGCCGTCGACATCGCGCTGCGATGACCGCGCGATTCCCGCCGCCTTGGGACGGAGGCGTCGGACGACCGGCGGACTTGGTGTCTCGCTTGTTCCCGGAACCGACACGATACTCGCAAGTTCTGCCCGCGGTCTTGATAGCAACGGTGCCATTGTCTTCGCATCGGTAAGAGTGTCCGCGATGTTCCGGACGCTTCGCCTTCGATCAGATTTTGAGGCTTACTGAAGCAAAAGCGTTAGGCCGGAATTGTCCTTGCGCGTCTCGGCATGCATGGAAGTCGGAAACGTTGCCAGTCACTCGAGATTGCCACTGCACTACTCAATGAGCGCGAGGAGATGCAGAATGTCGGTTTCACAACAGGTTGAGTATTACCCATCATCTGGCGACACCAAATATGTCGAAATCCCCGGTGGGACCACACCTCCCGGCAGTGGCGGTGATGGTGGCGATGGTTCGACGCCTCCGGTCGGCGGTGGTGACGGCGGCGATGGCTCGACGCCTCCGGTCGGCGGTGGTGACGGCGGCGATGGCTCGACGCCTCCCGTTGGCGGCGGTGATGGTGGCGATGGTTCGACGCCTCCCGTTGGCGGCGGTGATGGTGGCGACGGCTCAACACCTCCGGTCGGCGGCGGAGACGGCGGCGACGGCTCGACACCTCCCGGCGATGGTGGTGATGGTGGCGACGGCTCGACACCTCCTGGTGGCGGTGATGATGGCGGCGGCCTG
>Ga0209564_1001045_pt1 | contig 33865 bp, 28 predicted proteins | sample AraplaCol_mMF_r2_FD_184272 | JGI IMG/M metagenome (GOLD analysis project Ga0209564, IMG submission 184272) | Arabidopsis root microbial communities from North Carolina, USA - plate scrape MF_Col_mMF_r2 (SPAdes) (version 3) | ecosystem: Host-associated > Plants > Roots > Endosphere | place: USA...
CGCCGATGAGCGCCGGCGGCTTTGCCCAGTTCTACGACAAGGTGCCGACCAAGTTCGCCAACTGGAGCCAGGACGACTTCGCCAAGGCCGGCTTCCGCGTGGTGCCGCCGGCCGTGGCCCGCCGTGGCTCGTTCATCGCCAAGAATGCCGTGCTGATGCCGTCGTACGTGAACATCGGCGCCTACGTCGATGAAGGTACGATGGTCGACACCTGGGCCACCGTCGGTTCGTGCGCCCAGATCGGCAAGAACGTTCACCTGTCGGGTGGCGTAGGCATCGGCGGCGTGCTGGAGCCGCTGCAGGCCAACCCGGTCATCATCGAGGACAACTGCTTCATCGGCGCCCGTTCGGAAGTCGTGGAAGGCGTGATCGTCGAAGAAAATTCCGTGATCTCGATGGGCGTGTACCTGGGCCAGTCGACCAAGATCTACGACCGCGAAACGGGCGAGATCCACTACGGCCGCGTGCCGGCCGGTTCGGTGGTGGTGGCGGGCAACCTGCCGTCCAAGGATGGCAAGTACAGCCTGTACTGCGCCGTGATCGTGAAGAAGGTGGACGCGCAAACCCGCGCCAAGACCAGCCTGAACGACCTGCTGCGCGACTGATCCCACGGATCTTCCAAGCCGCACCCAGCCGCCGGGCCCGTCCCGGCGGCGGATCACAGCCCAGCCGATGCCATCCTCTGCCAAGCGACTCATGGCCCTCGACCCCGCCACCGTCAGTACCGTGCTATCCCTGCTGCCCACCATCCTCGAACAGGCCAACAAGACCATCGAGAAGCTCAAGAAGGGCAAGCGCAAGGACGGCGGCGAAGGCACGCAGCCAGACGCCGAGCCGCCGCGCGATCCGGCGGCACGCATCGCGGAACTGGAGGCCGCTGCCGTGCAGCAGGCCGAAGCCGTCAAGCTGCTGGCCGAGCAGCACGCGATCACGATCGAGGCGCTGCGCCGCGAGGCCGCGCGGCTGGACCGCCGGCTGCGCCTGATGACGGCCGTGGCCATGGCTGGCGTGGCATTTGGCCTGGGCGGGCTGATCATCGCGATCAACCTGCTGTTCCGTTGATTTCATCCCGATTCCGCGCATCATGACCGTCCTGCTCTACGGCATTCCCAACTGCGACACCGTCAAGAAGGCCCGCACCTGGCTGGAATCGAACGGTGTCGATTACACGTTCCACGATTTCAAGAAGCAAGGCGTCGACGAGAAGATGTTGCGCGCCTGGCTCAAGCACGTGCCGCTGGCCACGCTGCTGAACAAGAAAGGCACGACGTACCGCGCGCTGTCCGACGCCGACAAGGCCAAGGCGGACAACGAAGCCGGCGCCGTGGCCCTGATGCAGACCAGCCCGTCGCTGATCAAGCGCCCGGTACTGGATCGCGATGGCAAGGTCAGCGTGGGGTTTTCCGCCGACACGTACGCCTCGCTGTTCTGAAGACCCGAATCTCGCCCCATTCGTCGCACCCCTGCACCATGAATCCGACCCTTGCCCTGACCGAAGACCTGATGCGCCGCCGCTCGGTCACCCCTGCCGACGAAGGCTGCCAGTCCGTGCTGGAAGCGCGCCTGACCGCGCTTGGCTTTACCTGCGAGAACATCGTCAGCGGCCCTGACACGTTCCGCGTGACCAACCTGTGGGCGGTCAGGCGCGGCACGCAGGGCACGGCGGGCAAGCTGCTGGCTTTCGCCGGCCACACCGACGTGGTGCCCACCGGCCCGCTCGACCAGTGGTCGTCCGACCCGTTCGAACCGACCCAGCGCGACGGCAAGCTCTACGGCCGTGGCGCAGCCGACATGAAGACGTCGATTGCCGGCTTCGTGGTGGCCTGCGAGGAATTCGTCGCCCGGCACCCCGACCACGCCGGTTCCATCGCGTTCCTGATCACCAGCGACGAGGAAGGCCCCGCGCACGACGGCACCGTGAAGGTGGTGGAAGCCCTGAAGGCACGCGGCGAACGGCTGGACTACTGCGTGGTGGGCGAGCCGACCTCGGTCGATACGCTGGGCGACATGGTCAAGAACGGCCGCCGCGGGTCGCTGTCGGGCAAGCTCACGGTCAAGGGCGTGCAGGGCCACATCGCCTACCCGCACCTGGCGCGCAACCCGATTCACCTGGCCGCGCCGGCGCTGACCGCGCTGGTGGCCGAGACGTGGGACCAGGGCAACGAATACTTCCCGCCCACCACGTGGCAGATGTCGAATATCCATGCGGGCACCGGCGCCACCAACGTGATTCCGGGCCACGTGACCATCGACTTCAATTTCCGCTTCTCGACGGCCAGTACGCCGGACGGCCTGAAGCAGCGCGTGCATGCGATCCTGGACCAGCACGGCCTGGAATACACGCTGGACTGGACACTGGGCGGCGAGCCGTTCCTGACGCCGCGCGGCGATCTTTCCGACGCGCTGGCGGCCGCCATCGCCGCCGAGTGCGGGGTGACCACCGAGCTGTCGACCACGGGCGGCACGTCCGATGGCCGCTTCATCGCCAAGATCTGCCCCCAGGTCATTGAATTCGGCCCGCCGAACGCCAGCATCCACAAGATCGACGAACACGTGGAAGTGCGCTTCATCGAGCCGCTCAAGAACGTTTACCGCGGCGTGCTGGAACGCCTGATCGCCTGATCGGCTGATCGACTTACCATTGGAGCGACCGACCGCCATGGCTACCCCATCCCCCCTGAAGACCGTCCGCGACCTGCTGCGCCTGGCCGTTTCCCGATTTACCGCCGCCCGGCTGTCGTTCGGCCATGGCAGCGCGAACGCCTATGACGAAGCGGCCTACCTGGTGCTGCACACGCTGAACCTGCCGCTGGACACGCTTGATCCGTTCCTCGACGCGCGCCTGCTGCCCGAGGAAGTCGACGCCGTGCTCAAGGTGATCGACCGCCGCGTCACGGAACGCGTGCCGGCCGCGTACATCACGCATGAGGCGTTCATGCACGGCCTGCGGTTCTACGTGGATTCGCGCGTGATCGTGCCGCGCAGCTTTATCGGCGAATTGCTACAGGACGGCCTGGAGCCATGGCTCGGCGACATCGGGCAGATCGGCCCGGTGCTGGAACTTTGCACTGGCTCCGGCTGCCTGCCGATCATCGCCGCGCATGTCTGGCCCAATGCGCGCATCGACGCCGTGGACATTTCGTCCGACGCACTGGCCGTGGCCCGCCGCAACGTGGCGGACTACAAGATGGAAGCCCGCATCGCGCTGTTCGAGGGCGACCTGTACGCGCCGCTGCCTTCGGGCGCGACGTACGACGTGATCCTGACCAATCCGCCCTACGTCAACGAGCAGTCGATGCGCGAACTGCCGGCCGAGTATCTGGCCGAGCCGCGCCTGGCACTGGCCGGCGGCGACGACGGCATGGACGTGGTGCGCCGGATCATCGCTGGCGCCAAGAAGCGCCTGAATCCGGGCGGGGTGCTGGTGGTGGAAATCGGCAACGAACACGACAACGTGGAAGCGGCCTTCCCCGATCTCGACATCGTCTGGCTGTCGGTCAGCGCGGGCGATGACCAGGTATTTCTGGTGACGTACGACGCGTTGCCCGATTGAGTGCCAGCAGATCGGCCCCGGCGATCGCCAAGATCTGACGCGGGGATTCCTGCCGAAATACAAGAAGCGTTCGCGCGGCGCAAATCTGGTGCGCAGACGCCATCGAACATGCCCTCCGGGCCGTCGTTTTTGCTCAGGCTGACGACGCCGATACGGGCGACTAAACGAAAAAACGCCGCGCAACCGCGGCGTTTTTCTTAGGAAAACTCCTACCCCGATCAGCCTCCCGGCCCGACCGAATAGATCGTGCCGTTCGACGACACCTGGTAGTAGTCGGCGCCGACGCCCACCCAGTGATAGCCCTTCTTGGGCGCGGGGAGGTTGTAGTCCTTGTACTTGTCGATCACGTACTGCCGGTCGCGGAATTCGGCCGGCAGCTTTTCGCCCTTGTTCCACTTCTTGGGCGAGTAAGGCGACTGTGCGCCCATCGGCGTGGAGCCAGGCTGGCCGGACGACATCGAGCCTTGCGACATGCTGCCCGAGGACGACATACCGCCCTGAGACATGTTGCCTTGCGAGCCGGCGCTCTGTCCCTTTTGCGACGTGCCATGTGGCTGCTTGCCACTGGTGGCCGGCGGCATCGGCGTCGCGTTGGGTGGCATCGCGCCTGCCTGGCCAGGGGATGGCATGGGGGTCGGACCCGACGGCTGCGTCTGGCCGGGCATCGGTTGTTGTTGCTGGGCCTGGGCGAGCGGCACGGCCAGCAGGCCGGCGGCGACCAGGACAGCGGGTATTAACGTCTTCGTTTGCATCGTGATCTCCTCACAGACAGAACACGTCAGACTGTCCCAGAACCAGGGCAGTCCCAAGAAAGCTTAGTAGCAAATGCAGGGCCCGCATGAGGGCCCGATGTCGATCGGGCGTCTCCCGAGCCGGTTTTCCGCAATGAATTCAGTAACTTGCGCCCCCTACCCAGGGAACGTCCAAACTGAAAAAACCGCGAAATGGGCATCGATGGCGGTAGTTTTGGCATGCAGCCGTGTCATATCTTCCCTGACGCCCGGTGCTCGACGCCGCTGCTTTCCTTGGCCGATTCCCTGCTGCGGCGCGCCATAACATTTTCTTGAAGCCCCGCGCAAAGTCTCCTAGAAATTGGTCAGACCGCTTGACCATTTGTCCGCTGCCTGCCCGGGATACCCCATGCCGCTTCAGCAGATCGAACCGCGTCGCCTGTACCGCCAGATTGCCGACCAGCTGCGCCGGTTGATCGAAAGCGGGGAGTTCCCCGTCGGCGCGCGGCTGCCGCCCGAGCGCGACCTGGCGGTGCAACTGGGCGTGTCGCGTCCGTCGGTCCGTGAGGCCCTGATTGCGCTGGAGGTGGAAGGCCTGGTCGAGGTCCGCATGGGATCGGGCATCTACGCCTGCGCCGCCGATGCCACGCCACCGGCCTCGCACGCGGGCGGCATCGTCGCCGCGACGCCGCTGGACGTGATCCGCGCCCGGCAGGTGATCGAGGGCGAAATGGCTGCCGGGGCCGCGCGCCACTGCACGCCGGCACTGCTGGAGGCGCTGGCCGAATCGATCGCGCTGATGGAAGAGGAAGCCGGCGGCGGCAATATCCCCGTGCGCGGCGACCGCATGTTTCATCTGCGCATTGCCGAGGTATCGGAAAACGCCGTGCTGCTGCGTCTGGTGGCCGAACTGTTCGACGAGCGCCATAACCCGCTGTTCGCGCAGTTTGGCAACCATTTTGAGAACGCCGAAAGCTGGACCGCTGCCATTGCCGAACACCGTGCCGTCGTGAACGCCATCGATTCCGGCTCGCCCGATGCGGCGCGGGCCGCGATGTGCGACCACCTGGAGCTGTCCCATCACCGCTTCTACGCGGCGTGGCCGGGCCATGGCAAAGACGTGAAAGTCCACAGCGAGGAGTCGTGATGTCCCTGACCTGCCATATCCACGCCAGCGAAGACCTGCGCTTTACCGAGGTGGAACCGGCCGTCCCCGGCGCGCACGATGTGCGGGTGCGCCTGGGCGCGGCCGGCATCTGCGGGTCGGACCTGCACTACTTCTTCCACGGCAAGGTCGGCGCGTTCGTCATCAGGGAACCGCTGACGCCAGGACACGAAGCGTCCGGCATCGTCGAGGCGGTGGGCAGCGCCGTCACGCATGTGGCGCCGGGCATGAAGGTGGCGATCAATCCGTCGCACGCGTGCGGCCAGTGCGACTACTGCCGCGCGGGCCGCGACAACCTGTGCCGCAATATGCGCTTCCTGGGCAGCGCGAGCGTGTTTCCGCACGTGCAGGGCATGTTCCGGCAGCACTTCCTGATGCATGAGCGGCAGTTGACGCCGGTGGAAGCCGATATCTCGCTGGGCGAACTGGCCTTTGCCGAACCGCTGTCGGTGGCGCTGCACGGCGTGAACCGGGCGGGTGAACTGCTCGGCAAGACCGTGCTGGTCACCGGCGGCGGCACCATCGGCAGCCTGACGGTGATGGCCGCGCGGCTGGCCGGCGCGGCGCAAATCATCGTGTGCGACATCGCCCAGCGACCGCTCGACGTGGCTGCGACGGTGGGCGCCGACCGCACCATCCTGACCCCGCAGGTGCCCGCCAGCGAACTGCAGGACATTGCCGACGTGAGCCTGGAGGCCGCCGGCAGCGCCGCCGCGCTGGGCACGTGCCTGACGGCCACGCGCCGGGGCGGCCGCATCGTGCAGGTCGGCACCCTGCCAGCCGAAGGGCTGCACTTCCCCGCCAACAGCATCATGGCGCGCGAACTCGACTACGTGGGCGCGTTCCGCTTTGGCCGCGAGTTCGACTGGGCGGTGCAGTACCTGACCAGCCGGCGGCTCGACGTGCGGCCGCTGCTGTCCGCGCAGTTGCCGCTGGCACAGGCCGTCGAGGCCTTCCAGCTGGCAGCCGACAAATCACGCAGTACCAAGGTGCAGTTGACCGGGTGAGGTTTTGCCCTCGCATGCCGACCGGTCACCCCAATAAGACCGGCGGATCTTTCACCGAAAAAGGAGACACCCATGATGCTACGTCGCCGGCAGTTCTCGTCCATGCTTGGTGCGGCCCTGCTGTTCGCCGCCACCCTGACCACCCCGGCCCTGGCCCAGCAGGCCGCCCCGATCAAGCTCAAGTGGGCGCACGTCTATGAAACCTCGGAGCCGTTCCACAAGTGGTCGGTCTGGGCCGCAGACGAGATCAGGAAGCGCAGCAACGGCAAGTACCAGATCGACGTGTTCCCGGCGTCACAACTGGGCAAGGAAAACGATATCAACCAGGGCCTGGCGATGGGCACGGTGGACATCATCATCTCGGGCTCCAGCTTCGCGGCCAAGTCGTTCCCGCGCATCGGCGTGACGTACTACCCGTACATCTTCCGGGGCCCCGACCACCTGCTGGCCTACACGAAGAGCGACATCTACAAGGAACTGACGGCGGGCTACGAGCAGAAGACCGGCAACCATATCGTGGCCACCACGTACTACGGCACGCGCCAGTCCACCTCGAACAAGCCGTTCTCGCACTGCGCCGAGATGAAGGGTCTCAAGATGCGCGTGCCTGACGTGCCCGCCTACCTGGCCATGCCACGGGCCTGCGGCGTGAACACGTCGCCGATTGCGTTCGCCGAGGTCTACCTGGCGCTGCAGAACGGTACCGTGGAAGCCCAGGAAAACCCGCTGACCACCATCGAGGCGAAAAAGTTCTACGAGGTGCAGAAGTACATCGTGCTGACTGGCCATATCGTCGATCACCTGAACACGATTGTCTCGGGCGCGCTCTGGAAGAAGCTGTCCGAGCCCGAGCGCAAGATGTTCCTCGACGTGGCGCAGGAAGCCGCCACCAAGGCAACGGCCGACGTGGTGGCGCGCGAGAAGGAACTCGTGGCCGTGTTCAAGCAGAAGGGCATCACGGTGACGGAGGTCAGCATTCCCGAGTATCGCGACGCCGTGCTGAAGAACGTCAGCATCGAGTCGCAGGGCTATCGCAAGGCGGACTGGGAAAAGATCCAGGCGGTGAAGTAACGAACTTTGCTTGCCTGCCGGTTGCCTCCCCTCTCCCACAACGTGGGAGAGGGACTGGGGGATAGGGCCCGGCGGTTCAAATCCCCGATTTGCCGGCAAGCAGATCGTCAACGCCCTCTCCCCCGCCCCTCTCCCGCCAGCGGGAGGGGGCAGAAAACCCACCACAGGAACGGAGACATCCAATGGAAATGCGTTCCCAGGCCTTGCCCGACCGGCCCACGGACACCCCGCCCGCCGAAGGCGCCCCGCACATGACTTCGGTCGAGGAGATCGTCCACACCTTCGAGGCCGCCGATGCGCAGCCGGTGGACCTTTCCGGCTACGCCGCCGAGGACTGGTTCACCCTGGGCCTGTTCTGGGTCATGACGCTGCTGGTCTTCATGCAGTTCTTCACGCGCTACGTGATGAACGATTCGCTGGCCTGGACCGAGGAACTGGCCACCTACTGCCTGATCGGCGTGGTCTTCATCGGCGCGTCGATGTGCGTGCGCAAGAGCCGCCATATCCAGGTGGACCTGATCTATCGCTACCTGCCGCATGGCCCGGCGCGCGTGCTGTCCACGCTGGTCGACGTGCTGCGCACGGCGTTCCTGGGCTACGCCGCGTGGCTGGTCTGGAAGTACATCGGCATCGTGGGGGACGAGCCGATGACCACCATCGAATGGAACAAGAACTATGTGTACTGGGGGGCGCTGCTCGGCTTCGTGCTGATGCTGGGACGCTCGATCCAGGTGACCTGGCAAAACTGGCGAAACGGCTATTCGATTCTGGAACGCCCGGAAGCCTTCGAATCGTTTGACGACTAAGGAGCCCGGGCATGTGGATCCTGATTGCTTCGTTCCTGCTGCTGATGCTGGTGGGCATGCCGGTGGCCGTGTCGATGGCGCTGGCGTCGCTGTTCTATATCTGGGCCAGCGGCACCGTGCCCGACGTGATCCTGGCCCAGCGCATGATTGCCGGCGTGGAGAGCTTTCCGCTGCTGGCCGTGCCGTTCTTCATCCTGGCCGGCAACCTGATGAACGTGGCCGGCATCACCGGACGCATCTACAACTTCGCGGTGGCGCTGGTGGGCTGGATGCGGGGCGGCCTGGGCCACGTCAACATCATCGGTTCGGTGATCTTCTCGGGCATGAGCGGCACGGCCATTGCCGACGCGGCCGGCCTGGGCACCATCGAGATCAAGGCGATGAAGGACCACGGCTACGAGACCGAGTTCGCCGTGGGCGTGACGGCGGCATCGGCCACGCTGGGCCCGATCATCCCGCCGTCGCTGCCGTTCGTGATCTACGGGATGATGGCCAACGTGTCGATCGGCTCGCTGTTCCTGGCCGGCATCGTGCCGGGGCTGGTGCTGACGCTGTTCATGATGGCCACCGTGGCGTGGATCGCGCACCGGCGCGGCTGGGGCGGCGACACGGCGTTCTCGTGGAAGCTGCTCGGCTCGGCCACCGTGGAGATCATCGTGGTGCTGGCCTTCCCGATGGCGATCTGGCTGGCCGTGTCGGCCGGCATGTCAACCAACATGGCGGCGATGATCGCCCTGGTGGTGCTGCTGGCGCTGGACTGGTACTTCGACTTCTCGGCCGTGATGGCCCTGATGGCGCCCGTGATCCTGATCGGCGGCATGACGCTTGGCTGGTTCACCCCTACCGAGGCCGCCGTGGCCGCCGTGATCTGGGCCCTGTTCCTGGGCCTGGTGCGCTACCGGTCGATGACGCTGCGGGCGCTTGCAAAGGCCACGCTCGATACGGTGGAGACCACCGCGTCGGTGCTGTTCATCGTCACGGCCGCGTCGATCTTCGCCTGGCTGCTGACCACGAGCCAGGCCGCGCAGGCGCTGACCGATGCCATCCTGGGCTTCACGCACAACAAGTGGGTGTTCCTGCTGCTGGCCAACGTGCTGATCCTGATCGTCGGCTGCTTCATCGATACCACGGCGGCCATCACGATCCTGGTGCCGATCCTGTTGCCCATCGTGCTCAAGCTCGGCATCGACCCGATCCACTTCGGCCTGATCATGACGCTGAACCTGATGATCGGGCTGCTGCACCCGCCGCTGGGCATGGTGCTGTTCGTGCTGGCGCGCGTGGCCAGGCTGTCGGTGGAGCGCACCACGGTGGCCATCCTGCCGTGGCTGATTCCGCTGTTCCTGACGCTGATCGCCATCACCTACGTGCCCGCGATCACGCTGTGGCTGCCCAACCTGGTAGGCAGCAAATGACGACGATCACGCACGTTGAACTGCTGCAGGTCGATCTGCCACCCCCCGTTGCGCGCTCCGATGCGATCCAGTCGTTCGTCACCCAGGAAACGCCGATGGTGCGCATCCGCTGCAGCGACGGCGGCGAGGGCACGGGCTACAGCTATACGATCGGCACAGGCGGCTCGTCGGTCATGGCGCTGCTGCGCGACCACCTGGCGCCGCAACTGATCGGCCGCGACCCGGCCCGTATCGAGCAGATCTGGCGCGACCTGCTGTTCAGCACCCACGCCACGTCGGTGGGCGCCATCACCAGCCTGGCGCTGGCGGCGATCGACACGGCCCTGTGGGACTGGCGCTGCCGCCGCGACGGCCAGCCGCTGTGGCTCGCCGCCGGCGGCGCGCAGCAGCGCGTACCGATGTACTCCACCGAAGGCGGCTGGCTGCACCTGTCGCGCACGGAACTGGTCCAGGCCACGGTCGCGGCAAAACAGGCCGGCTTCCACGGGGCCAAGGTCAAGGTCGGCAAGCCGCATCTGGCCGAGGATATCGACCGGCTCCACGCCGTGCGCGAAGCGGTGGGCAGCCATTTCGCGCTGATGATCGACGCCAACCAGTGCTTCACGTCGGCCGAGGCCATCCGGCGCGCGTCCCACTATGAAGGCCTGGGCCTGTCGTGGTTCGAGGAACCCCTGCCCGCCGACGACCTGTCCGGCCACGTCCGGCTTGCCGCCGCCACCCCGCTGCCGATTGCCGTGGGCGAATCGCTCTACTCCGCCGGCCAGTTTGCCGACTACCTGCGCCAGGGCGCCTGTTCGATCGTGCAGGCCGACGTGGCGCGCGTGGGCGGCATCACGCCGTGGCTGAAGGTGGCGCACCTGGCCGACGCCTGCAACGTCCCGATCTGCCCGCACTTCCTGATGGAGCTGCACGTGTCGCTCTGCGCGGCGGTACCAAATGCCCCGTGGGTCGAGTACATCCCGCAGCTCGATGCCATCACGCACAGCCGCGTGGCGTTTGCCGATGGCCACGCCGTGCCGCCGGCGTCGCCGGGGCTTGGCATCGACTGGGACTGGGCCGCCATCGACCGCCGCGCCACGGCGCGCGCGACCGTTTCCTGACCAGGCTGACTAAAACAAACCCGCTTGAACCGATAAGGAGCCATCCATGTCGCAACGACTCACCGGCAAGATCGCGCTGGTAACGGCCGCCGGCCAGGGTATCGGCCGGGCCACGGCCGAAGCGTTCCTGCGCGAAGGCGCCCGGGTCATCGCCGCCGACATCCGTCCCGAAGGCCTGGAGGCGCTGTCTGCCCTGCCCGGCTGCCGGACGCTGCGGCTCGACGTCACCGATGGCGCGGCCGTGGACGCCGCCGCACGCGAGATCGGCCGCATCCACGTGCTGTTCAATGGCGCGGGCTTTGTCCACCACGGCACCATCCTCGACTGCGACGAGGCCGCCTTCGATTTTTCGATGAACCTGAACGTCCGCGCCATGTATCGGATGATGCGCGCGTTCCTGCCGGCCATGCTCGACGCGGGCGGCGGGTCGATCATCAACATGGCCTCGGTGGCCGGGAGCATCAAGGGGGCGCCGAACCGCTTCGTCTATGGCGCCTCCAAGGCCGCCGTGATCGGCATGACCAAGGCCGTGGCCGCCGACTACGTCACGCGCGGCATCCGCTGCAACGCGATCTGTCCCGGCACGGTGGAATCGCCGTCGCTACGCCAGCGCATCGGCAACCAGGCCACCGCCAGCGGCCGCACGCTGGCGCAGGTGGAAGCCGAATTCATCGCCCGCCAGCCGATGGGCCGCATCGGCACGGCTGCCGAGATCGCCGCGCTGGCCGTGTATCTGGCGTCGGACGAATCGGGCTTCACTACCGGCACCGCCCAGGTTATCGACGGCGGCTGGTCCAACTGATCCACTGGAGGGGCACGCATGTCCGCACCGGCTGTCATCCGTATCCATCCCGCCGACGATATCGTCATTGCCTGCCGCCAGCTGCTGCCCGGCACGGTACTGCCCCAGGAAGGCGTCACCGTGGCCAGCCTGGTGCCGCCGGGCCACAAGGTGGCCGTACGCGCCATTGCCGAAGGCGCGCCGGTTCGGCGCTACAACCAGATCATCGGTTTCGCCCGGCAGGCCATCGCGCCGGGCCAGCATGTACACACCCACAACCTGGCCATGGGTGACTTCGCACGCGACTACGCGGCCGGCAGCGACGTCCACGACACGGCGAAGGCCACCGCCCCGGCCACGTTCGATGGCATCGTGCGGGCCGATGGCCGCATCGCCACGCGCAACTACATCGGCATCCTGACCTCGGTGAACTGCTCGGCCACCGTGGCGCGAGCCATTGCCGACCATTTCCGGCGCGAGATCCACCCCGAGGCGCTGGCGCCCTATCCCAACGTGGATGGCGTGGTGGCGCTGACGCACGGCGCGGGCTGCGCCACCGACAGCGACGGCGAAAACCTGCGCGTGCTGCGCCGCACCCTGGCCGGCTACGCCCGGCATCCGAACTTCGCGGCGGTGCTAGTGGTGGGCCTGGGCTGCGAGACCAACCAGATCGACGCGCTACTGGCCGAGCCGGGCCTGGCGGCGCTGGCCGACGGGCCGCGCTTTCACAGCTTCAACATCCAGGACACCGGCGGCACGGCCAAGACCGTGGCGCGCGGCGTGGGCGTGGTGCAGGCGCTGCTCGAAGACGCCAACCGCGTCACGCGCCAGCCGGTGCCGGCCAGCCACCTGGTGGTGGGGCTGCAGTGCGGCGGCTCCGACGGCTACTCGGGCATCACCGCCAATCCGGCGCTGGGCGCCGCCGTGGACCTGCTCGTGGCGCAGGGGGGCACGGCCATCCTGTCGGAAACACCCGAGATCTACGGTGCGGAGCACCTGCTGACCCGCCGGGCCGTCTCCGCCGCGGTGGCCGACCGGCTGATCGCCCGCATCCGCTGGTGGGAAGCCTACACCGCGCGCAACGCGGGCAGCATGGACAACAACCCGTCCGCTGGCAACAAGGCCGGCGGGCTGACCACCATCCTCGAAAAATCGCTGGGTGCCGTGGCCAAGAGCGGCACCACCAACCTGGTGGAGGTCTACGAATTTGCCGAACCGGTGCGCGCGCACGGGCTGGTCTTCATGGACACCCCGGGCTACGACCCCGTGTCGGCCACGGGCCAGGTGGCGGGCGGCGCCAACCTGATCTGCTTCACCACGGGCCGGGGCTCGGCCTATGGCTGCGCGCCGTCGCCGTCGCTCAAGCTGTCGACCAACAACGCGCTGTGGCAGCGCCAGTCAGAGGACATCGACATCAACTGCGGCGACATCCTGGACGGCGAATCGACCATCGCCGACAAGGGCGCGGCCATCTTCCGGCTGATGCTGGAAACCGCCTCGGGCCGCCGCACCCGCAGCGAGCAGCACGGCTACGGCCAGAACGAATTCGTGCCCTGGGCGCTTGGCGCCGTGATGTAACCCCCCTGCATTGCCGGAGACCCGCATGAAGATCATCAACGCACGCGTTATCGTCTGCTGCCCGGGACGCAACTTCGTCACGCTCAAGATCGAAACCGACCAGGGGCTGACCGGCATCGGCGACGCCACGCTGAACGGGCGCGAACTGGCCGTGGTCAGCTACCTGGAAGACCACGTCGTCCCGTGCCTGATCGGGCGCGACGCGCACCAGATCGAGGACATCTGGCAATACCTGTACCGTGGCGCCTACTGGCGGCGCGGCCCGGTGACGATGAGTGCGATTGCCGCCGTGGACACGGCGCTGTGGGACATCAAGGCCAAGGCCGCCAACCTGCCGCTGTACCAGCTGCTGGGCGGCAAGAGCCGTACCGGGGTGATGGTCTATGGCCACGCCAACGGCAGCGACATCGGCCACACCGTGGAAGAGGTGTTGCGCTACAAGGAAATGGGCTACAAGGCGATTCGCGCGCAATCCGGCGTGCCGGGGCTGAACAAGGTGTATGGGGTGTCGCGCGACCGGCTGTTCTACGAGCCTGCCGACGCCAACCTGCCCTCCGAACACGACTGGAGCACCGAACGCTACCTGGACCACACGCCGAAGCTGTTCGACAAGGTGCGCGAAGCGGTGGGCCCGGACATCCACCTGCTGCACGACGTGCACCACCGGCTGACGCCGATCGAAGCGGGCCGGCTGGGCAAGTCGCTGGAGCCGTTCCGGCTGTTCTGGATGGAAGACGCCACGCCCGCCGAAGACCAGCGGGCGTTCCGCCTGATCCGGCAGCACACGGTCACGCCGCTGGCGGTGGGCGAGATTTTCAACAGCATCTGGGACTGCAAGGCCCTGCTGGAGGAACAGTTGATCGACTATATTCGAGCCACGGTCGTGCATGCGGGCGGCATTACCCATTTGCGCCGTATTGCCGACTTCGCCGCGCTGCATCAGGTGCGCACGGGCTGCCATGGCGCGACGGACCTGTCGCCCGCCTGCATGGGGGCGGCGCTGCATTTCGATATCTGGGTGCCCAACTTCGGCATCCAGGAATACATGCGCCATACCGAGGAGACCGACGCCGTATTCCCGCACGCGTACACATTTCAGGACGGCATGATGTATCCCGGCGACGCGCCGGGCCACGGCGTGGACATCGACGAGACGCTGGCCGCGAAGTACCCGTACCAGCGCGCCTACCTGCCGGTGAACCGGCTGGCGCACGACGGCACACTGTGGCACTGGTAGCGTGGCAGGTGGCAGGTGGCAGGTGGCAATTGAGGACGTTGACCGCAAGGCCTGACAAGGAGACCACGATGAGCGATATCGAACAGCTGCCGCGTCTGCATCCTGCCCGGCTCGGCGTGCTGCCGCCCGACGTGCGGCGTCCCGGCTATGCGCGCGACGCCCTGCGGGCGGGCATCGTTCACCTGGGGATCGGCGCCTTCCATCGCGGCCACCAGGCCGAGATCACCGAAGCGGCCATCGAGGACATGGGCGAAGACGGCCTGCACTGGGGCATCATCGGCGTGTCGCTGCGCCGGCCCGACACGCGCGACGCGCTCAAGCCGCAGGAAGGCCTGTACACGCTGGCCCTGCGCAGCGCCACCGCCGAGACGCTGCAGGTCATCGGTGCCGTCCTGGGCGTGCTGGTGGCCGAGGAAGATCCCGAGATCGTGCTGGACCGCATCGCCCATCGCGACACCCGCATCATCAGCCTGACCGTCACCGAGAAGGGCTACTGCCACGACCCGGCCACGGGCGAGCTGAACCGCGCCGACCGCGACATCATCGAGGATCTGTCCGCCGTATCGCACCCCGTGACCGCCATCGGCTACCTGGCGCTGGGCCTGCAGCGGCGCATGCAGCGCGGCCTGGGGCCGGTCACGCTGCTGTCGTGTGACAACCTGGCCGGCAATGGCGATACGCTGCGCCGCGTGCTGCTGGCGTTCTGCGCCGAGATCGACCCGGCGCTGCACGACTGGGTGGCGGCGCGCTGCACGTTCCCCAACACGATGGTGGACCGCATCGTGCCCAAGACCACCATCGACGACGTGGCGCACGTGTCGTCGGCGCTGGGCCTGTACGACGCGTGGCCCGTGGTGGGCGAGCCGTTCTTCCAGTGGGTGATCGAGGACCGCTTCGCGGCGGGCCGCCCCAGATGGGAAGCCGGCGGCGCGCAGTTCGTGGCCGAGGCCCGGCCGTTCGAAGTGCTCAAGCACCGGCTGGTCAACGGGAGCCAGTCGATGATGGCGTACATGGGCGTGCTGGCCGGCTGGGCCACCACCGACCGCGTCATCGCCCAGCCCGCCGTGCATGCGTTCATTTCGGACACCATGGAACGCGAAACCCAGCCCACGCTGCCGCCGCTGCCGGGGCTCGACGTGGACGCCTATCGCGCGAGCCTGCTGCCGCGCTTCACCAACCCTAAGCTGGGACATCGCACGCGCCAGATCGCCATGGACGGGTCGCAGAAGATCCCGCAGCGGCTGCTGGCGCCGATCCGCGACCGGATTGCCGCCGGACAGCCGTTTCCGCGCCTGGCGCTGGGCGTGGCCGCATGGCTGCACTTCCTGCGCGGCTACGACGAAGCCGGCAACGCCTTCCCGATCGAAGACCCGCTGGCGCAGCCGCTGGCCGCCGTGATGGCCGACGCCGCGCGCCAGACCGAAAAACTGTTCGATGCCCGCACACGCGAGCAGACGCGCGTGCGGACCATCGCCGGCTTCGCGCCCGTGTTTGGCGACCTGGCGCAGTCGGCGGTGTTTGTCGACAGCGTGGCCACGCAGCTGGAACTGCTGTGCGCGCACGGCGTGACGGGGGCGCTGACGCGCGTCAACGGCACCGCCTAGCCCGACGCCAGCGCAGGCCACCCATGCGCTGGCGTCATGCCTGCATGCGCAGATATCGTTTCTCTCTCTTGCCGCGACGCACCTACCATCGGCCAGAGCCTGTCATAAAAGGGCTTCCCAGCGTTCTGCCAAACAGCGAGAGAGAGACATGCAAGCCAGCGCCCCCGCCTTCGCGGAGACCGTGCCCCAGATCGGGGCCAGTCAACGCCGCCGCGCCATCATCGCCACGGTGATCGGCAACGGCCTCGAATGGTTCGACTTCACGGTGTACAGCTTCTTCGCCGTGATCATCGCCAAACTGTTCTTCCCCACCGGGAACGACCTGTCGTCGCTGCTGCTGGCGGTCGCCACGTTCGGCGTCGGCTTCTTCATGCGGCCCGTGGGCGGCATCATCCTGGGCGTCTACGCCGACCGTGTGGGCCGCAAGGCGGCGCTGTCGCTGACCATCCTGCTGATGGCCGCCGGCACCACGCTGATCGGCATCGCGCCCACCTACGACCAGATCGGCGTGTTCGCCCCGCTGCTGATCGTCATCGCGCGCCTGATGCAGGGTTTCTCGGCCGGCGGCGAAATGGGCGGTGCCACCGCCTTCCTGACCGAGTACGCGCCCGAGCGTCAGCGTGCCTACTATTCGAGCTGGATCCAGGCCAGCATCGGCGTGGCGGTGCTGCTGGGTGCCGCCGTGGGCACCTTCGTCACCGCCTCGCTGAGCCCCGAGGCGCTCAACAGCTGGGGCTGGCGCCTGCCGTTCCTGATCGGCATGATCATCGGCCCGGTCGGCTTCTACATTCGTCACAACCTTGAAGAGACGCCCACCTTCCAGGCAACCACCGACAAGACCGACTCGCCGCTGAAGGAAGTGCTGCGCGACTATCCGCGCCAGACGGCCGCCAGCTTCTCGATGGTGATCCTGTGGACGGTGTGCACCTACGTGCTGCTGTTCTACATGCCGACCTACGCCGTCAAGGTGCTCAAGGTGCCGCAATCGACCGGCTTTGTCGCCGGCATGGCCGGTGGCATGGCGATCATGGTGTTCGCGCCCATCGTCGGCATGATGGCCGACCGGCTGGGCCGCCGCGGCCTGCTGTCGGGCGCCGCCGCGCTGATCTTTGTGCTGGCCTGGCCGATGTTCGCCTACATCAACCACGCGCCGGGACTGGGTTCGCTGCTGGTGTTCCAGATCGTCTTCGGCGTGCTGATCGCCGCCTACACGGGCCCGATCCTGGCCGCGTTTTCCGAACTGTTCCCGGCCAAGGTGCTGTCCACCGGGCTGTCGGTGGCCTACAACCTGGCCGTGACGATCTTCGGCGGCTTCGCCTCGTTCTTCATCACGTGGCTGATCGCCAGCACGGGCAGCACCATGGCCCCGGCCATCTACGTGATGATCGCGGCGGCCATCAGCTTCTGCGGCACGCGCCTGGTGCGCGAGCCGGCCTACCTGCAATCGAAGTAATTGAAGATGACCCAGATTCTGCTTCAGGGCGGCAACGTCCTCGACCCCGTTCGCGGCGTGCTGCTGCCGCGCCATGATGTGCTGATCGACGGCGAGCGCATCGTCGACGTCAGCGCCACACAGATCCACGCGCCCCAGGCCCGCGTGATCGACGTCACCGGCAAGACCGTGATGCCGGGCCTGATCGACCTGCACGTGCACGTGCTGGCGTCGCTGGCCAACCTGGGCCTGAACGCGGTGCAGCCGAACGTGCTGGTGGCGTTCCGCGCGATGCCGATCATGCGCGGCATGCTGGAACGCGGCTTCACCACCGTGCGCGATGCCGGCGGCGCCGACTGGGGCCTGTCGCAGGCCGTGGCCACGGGCCTGATCCCCGGCCCGCGCATCTTCCCGTCGGGCAAGGCGCTGTCGCAGACCGGCGGCCATGGCGACTTCCGCCCGCGCTCGGACACGCTGGAGCCATGCTCCTGCGCGTTCCGGGCCGGCGCCATCGCACGCGTGGCCGATGGCGTGGACGCCGTGCGGCTGGCCGTGCGCGAGGAAATCCAGAAAGGCGCCACGCAGATCAAGATCATGGCGTCGGGCGGCGTGGCGTCGCCCACCGACCCCATCGGCAACACCCAGTACAGCGAGGACGAGATCCGCGCCATCGTCGCCGAGGCCGAGGCCGCGCAGACCTACGTGATGGCCCACGCCTACACGGGCCGGGCGATCACCCGCGCGATTCGCTGCGGCGTGCGCACCATCGAGCACGGCAACCTCGTGGATGCGGCGGCCGCCCGCGTGATGCGCGAGCACGGCGCCTATGTGGTGCCGACGCTGATCACCTACGACGCGCTGGCCCGCGACGGCGCGCGCCTGGGCCTGCCCGCCGACTCCGTGGCCAAGATCGAGACCGTGCGCCAGGCCGGCCGCGATTCGCTGGCCATCTACGCCGAAGCCGGCGTGCCAATGGGCTTCGGCTCCGACCTGCTGGGCGAGATGCACCAGTACCAGTCCGAGGAATTCTGCATCCGTGCCGAGTTGCTGGGCAATGCCGAGGCGGTGCGCTCGGCCACGTCGATCGCCGCCGAGATCCTGCAGCGCGACGGCGAGCTTGGCGCGATCCGGGCCGGCGCGCTGGCCGATGTGCTGGTGGTCGATGGCGACCCGCTGCAGGACATCGAGGTACTGGCCGGCCCGGCGTCGCGCATCGAACTGGTGATGCAGGCGGGCAAGATCCACAACGCTTGAGGCCACGACAGGCCTGCCTCTCTCCCCCGCCCCTCTGCCATCCATGGGAGAGGGGAGACAACCCGCAGGCATCGATGGCCCAAACGGTTTGCTCCCTCTCCCGCGTGCGGGAGAGGGGCCGGGAGAGACGGCACGGCAGTTCGAGTCGAAGCCCACCGCGTCTCGAGACGCCCCCGTCCTCCCACCCCTCTGGCACAAGGCTTGCGACTATCATTGGCATCGTCACCTGCCCATGACAAGCCCCCGATGCGCATCACCCCCCTTCCCCCATTGCCCTGCCTGGTCGCGTTCGAATCCGCGATGCGACATGGCAGTTTCACCAAGGCCGCGGCCGAACTCCATCTCACGCAAAGCGCGATCAGCCGCCAGGTGGCCCAGCTTGAGCGATTCCTCGGCAAGAAGCTGTTCGTGCGCGAGCCGCGCGCGTTGCGGCTGACCGTCAGCGGCCAGCAGTACGCCGAGCAGGTGCAGCGGCTGCTGGTGCGCTGCGCCGAAGCCACCGAGGACGTGATGAAGCGCAAGGGCCAGGTCGAGTTGACCGTGGCCTGCTCGTCCGGCGTGGCCGTGCTCTGGCTCACGCCGCGCCTGGCCGCCTTCCGGGCGCGCCATCCGGACTTTCATGTGCGGCTGGTGGTCAACGACAGCCTGGGGTCGCTGTCAGGCACCGATTTCGATGTCGGCCTGTATTACCTGCGCGAAGGCGCGCCCAGCGGCATTGCGGCGCAGCGGCTCTATGACGAGGAAGTCTTTCCGGTCTGCGCGCCGTCGTACCTGGGCGGCCGGCCGCTGAAGGTGTCGGATCTGCCCAGGGAATCGCTGCTGGTGCTGGAGGATGCCCAGCGCATCTGGATGTCGTGGCCGGCCTGGTTCGCGCGCAATGGTTTGCGCGAAACCCGCTTCGAGCGCGAGCTGGTGGCCAATACCTACCCCGTGCTGGTGCAGATGGCCATCGAAGGCCAGGGCATCGTGCTGGCTTGGCGCCATATGATCGACCGATGCCTGGCGGCGGGCCTGCTGGTGCGCGCCTGCGACGCCAGTGCGTCGCTGGGCGGCGGGTACTACGTGGTCTGGCCGCGCGACCGCGCCGAACCGGCCGCGGCGCGTGCGTTCCGTCAATGGCTGATCGACGAAAGCGACGCCGACGCCTAGGTCAGGTCGAGCATCGGCATTTCCGGGGACGGACGCACGCCGCGCCCGGCGGTGGTGGCTACGGGGCGGAAACGAGAGCCTTGCGCACGGCGTCGGTCACCTGCGCCACCACGCTCTCGCGCCAGTCGTCGGTATCGCCGTAGAACGCGTTCCACACCGTCTGCTTGATCAGGGCGCGCTGGTTCTCGTCAGCCTCCGGATGCACGTGCAGCCAGTGATCGCCGCGCAGCGCGTCTAGTACTTCGGCCAGCGGCAGCGTGCCGAATTCGAGCGCAATGCCGGCATAGTCGATGGACGGCAGGGTCTGGGGCACCGCCTGCCATGCCAGGCCCGTCAGGTTGGCCGAGGTCGAGGAACCGTCGTAGATCGATGTGACGCTGCGGCCCCAGATGGCACGCGTCCTGGCCAATGGCTCCGGCGCGTCCGGCCCCATGTAGATCGATTCGCCATAGCCCCAGGGGCCCAGTCCCGTATGCACGTCGATCCAGCGCAGCACCGTGCGGCCCGTGCCAAACCGGGCCAGGATGCGCCGCAGCGTGTAGTTGCTCCACGTGGCCTTCTGACCGCCGAAGAACATGCCGGCGGCGTCCTGGTACTGGCCCGCGCTGACGGCAGCCTGATACCAACCCATCCCCTTTTCGGCTACCGTCTTCATCAGCGCGGTGTGCTCGTCGCAGGACGGCGGCCATTGTGCCGGCAGTAGCAGCGGCGCCACTTCGGCATAGGCCGGGTTCAGCGGCAGCGGCCGGTCGAAATCCATGAAATTGCGATTCAGGTCGACGTTGTCCTCGTTGACGCGGCGCAGGTGCGAGAACCCGTAGGGGTTCACCGCATGCACGAACATCAGCGCCCAGCCGGCACGGCGGCAATCGGCATGCAGGTCGGTATCGTGCAGCATGGCCACCTGGGCACCCGATCCGCAGAAGCCTTCGGCGCCGTGCGTGCCCGATGTCACCATCAGCACGCGGGTCGCGTCGGATCCGCCGAGCCAGGCGACGTCCATGGCCAACGTCTCGCCATCACGGCCGACTTCGGTCGGATGGGGAAACTCGGTCAGCGTGGCGCCGCATCCACGCGCGGCATCGATGAACTTCTGGCGGGCTTCGGCATAGCTGCGCGCGAACTGGCGCGCAACGGGCGACATCGGACTGGCAGGCATGGCGGGAGTTGGCCTGGGCCGGGTGAAGGTACGCCCAATGTAACGCCAATCGGCCGTCCGATGCCAGTGTCTTGCACGCTGGATCCGGAACGGCATCGGAACGGCATCGCTGCGGTATGACGACGGCTCGGAACGACTTCGGGGCCGCTTCAGAACAGTTCGCCGGGCCCGCCGGGTTCGCATTCCTTCGGCCAGGCGGAACGGAACGCATGCGGATGCATGACGATGCCGGCCGCCTCGATCTGCGCGGCCGACAGCACCAGATGTCTGGCCAGCCAGTCATGCAGGCTGCGCAGAAAACGTATGCGGTCCTCGCGATTGGCGCTGGCCGTCAGCCATTCCAGCTTGGTGTGCGCGGTGTAGACATCGAGCAGGTTCAGCGCCTTGAGCTTCGGCGGCGTGGCGGCGCTGCGCTCGATCGCCAGCACGCGCTGCACCTGGGCATGCGACAGCGGCCGGCCGACCAGGATCTGCTGGTACAGGTCTTCCAGTGCGGGAAACCGCACGGTCGGCTGCACGCGCGGCACGCCGGCCACCTTTTCCATCCGTAGCACCACATACCGCGTGGCGAAATTGCGGCGCTGCAGTTCCAGTTCGGCAGCCGTAGGCTTGCGGCGCGGCAGATCGGCAAACGCGGCGTCCACGCGCTTGACGGCGTCGCGTTCGGTGTAGTCGGGCACCTGGTCGAGCATGCCGGGCACGGCCAGCGCGGCGCGCGCGCACTCCAGACCAAACGGGTATTCATGGCCATCGGGGCCGCGCAGGATCCAGGCATGGCCTTCCGGAAAGCCATGGTGCCGGCCACCCAGGGCACTGCGCGCGTGGCAGCGGGTGGCGGACGGATCGACAAAATCCTTGCGAACGGGAATCCAGCTCCCGGGCAGGGGTGGGGTCATGAGACAGTGCAGGTGGGGAAATCGGCCGCCATTGTCCCACTGTTTCGGCGGCTGCTAAGTCATTTGGAGCGTATTGCCACGCACCTCGATCCTGACCGGATCGCTTTTCTTCCATTGTTTTCTCGGGATGACGAGTTTCCACACCGCATCGCCGCCGGGGTCCCGGAAGAACGCCACCACGCCAACGTATTCGCTGCCGTCCTTCATCGGCTCGCTGATGCTGGCGGCGGCGCCCGGCCGCAGCACGACATCGCCCGTGGCCAGCACGTCCGGCTTCAGCCATTCCACGTCATTGGCCTGCAATTGCTCGTAGCTCGATTGCTCGAACCGCTGCGCGTCCTTGAGCTGATAGAACCGCACGACCGTCGACAGCGACTTGCCGGCGGCATCGGGATTCAAGGATGACCGGCCGGCGAAGTCGATGTTCATGGTCTTCACCTGGCTCGTAAACGCCCATTTCGCGGCGTCGACGGTACCGTCCTTGACCGCCTGCCCCACTCCGCATCCCACCAGCCCGGCGCTGGCCAGCGCGACCATTGCACTGCGCTTCAGACATCGCATCGTGCCCTGCCTCCTATCCCATACGTTAAGAAATTGCTTGCGCGGGGCGCATTCAGTGGCGCGGCGTTCGGTGGCCCGTCCACGTTCCAAGCTGCACGCGAGTCAGCCCGCGTGCAGCCGTAGCGAACCGCTGCGCGTCTTCGACGGGCTGGATCTGCAGCGAGTAGCCCAGCCTCGCATCCCCGGCATTGAGCCGGGGCGCTGGCATCAGGGCGGGCCGCACGTGCATCTCCAGGCACGCCTGGACCTCATATCCAAGATAGAAGCCCAGCAGCGCCAGCACGGCGCGATGCATCGAACGGCCCGGCAGCAGCCCGAGCACCGCCTCGCTGGTCAACGGCACCAGCACGACGCGGACGGTATTGGTCCGATCCACGAAGCCACGCCCCAGCACGCAGTGGTCGCCCAACGGCTGGACGCCCTGCATGGCCTGGTCGCGCTGGTCATCGAGGCGGACCCACACCGGGTGAAACTCCTCCACCGTGATAGAGGCGTCCGGCACGGCGTGCCGCAATACGCCGGCCAGCCCCTCGGCCGTGCGGGTCCGCTGGCTGGCGAGGCCCAGCATCGACAGCAGCTTTGGCGTTTCTACGATTCGTCGCACCTCCGGTTCGCCGATGCCCAGGCCCACCAGGCTCAACAGACACTGCGAAATCTTGTCGCGCCCCTCGCGCCGGAAGCCAACCGGATACCGATACTTGCTTGCCACACGGTAGAACTGCGTGACCATCCGGTGATGGAACAGGTCCAGAAACGCGGCCAGCGGCTCGGCTCCATCCCGACGCTGCGCGATCTCATCGACGAAATACGAGGGCATGAACGCATCCACGCCATATAGCCCGATAAATGTCGTTCGCACGGTGGGTACGTCACCCAGGCCGCCGGCATCCTGCTCGACCGCCGCCATCTCGCGCCCAGGAAAGCCAAGCTGCGCCGCAGACCGGAACCGCACCGGGTCGTCGGCAAGCCGGTTCGTGGAGCCCAAAGGCGGGTGATCGGGAGCCGCCAGCTCGATCAGTTCGCAAAAGCGTAGAAAATTCATCCGGGGCGCATTGGCCAGCAACGCGGCCAGCAGCTTTCCACCCGGCTTCGCGCGGTATTCGACTTGCCTCAAAATGGCGCTCCTTCGGCCTTGCCATCTGGCCAAACCAGGCGTGCACCATCCGGCTGGGCGACGATGACCAGGCGCGTATACAGGTTTAGCGTGGCGTAGAGCGACAGGAACGCATTCAGCATGTCGCCAAACAGCGCCAGATCGCCATCGCCCGCAAAGCGGGTCCGGTCAACCGTGACGGCGATTTCGACGCCACGCAGCAATCCGCCCTTGACCAGCTTGCGCAGCGGCCGGTGATGCACCGCGGTGATCGCGCCGATCCGGCGCCGGTTCATTTCGCCATCCGTCCAGTCATAGAGCGCCAGCGACCCGCGCAGCATCTCGGCATCGAGCAGTGACAGGTAGTTCGGCGCCAGATGCGACAGCACGCGCCAGTGGAACCTGTCGCGCGTCGGCGGATAGACGGGCAAGGTGGGGGCGGTCAGGTTCCGGACGGCGCTTACGTGCGCGAAGCCGCTGCGCATGCGCCGGATGCCGGCCTGTCCAAGCGCCTTGCGCGGCAGCATGCCATTGGTGCCCGTCACCGACAGCGACAGCGTCTCCTCGGGCAGGCTGTCGTGCTGCTCCCACGCATGACCGCCCAGCACGAGCCACGTATCGAAGCGGCCCGATGGCCCGCGTCGCACGCGGGTGTGGAAGTACCGTTCCGGCATCTCATGGCGCAACATGCCGCCGCGATGACGGAACGCTGCGAACGGCGCATACTCGAATCGCTCGCCAGTCGCCGCCTCGAAGCCCCGCACGGTGTCCACCGAATAGACTTCGACATGCCAGCCGTGCCGTTCGGTGGCCCGCACACGATATTCGGATTCCCGGTGCGTCACGGAAACGGGGTCCGCCTCCAGTTCGAACAGGTTGATAACCGGCGTGCAGTACAGCCGGAAGTTGTCTGCCGATACCCGCAGGTCGGCAGGTAACGCCTTTTCCAGAACGACCTCCACATCGAAGTGGTCGGCGCTGGGCGGGATCGCCTTCATGTCCAGGCCAATCAGGTCCACGAACATGAACTTCTCCGGAAACGTGAAGTACTCCAGCAGCAGCTGGTAGCCGCCGAACGCATTGTCCGGCTTGGGCCAGAGCCGTTCGCCCGCACCGAATCCCGCCGGTTCGATGCGCAGCCCCGCCATGGGCTGCGCGGCACCCGGCAGGTCCGCAGGGACGCCGGGGACGCGCACCTGGACGGCTACCGGCGGCGCCGTCAGCGCGGCCCGCATCGTCAACGCCAGCGGCCAGTCGGCATGCAGGTATATCCGCAGACGGGGCACTTCGAATGGCTCGCGGGTGGCCGGCCCCTGAAACGCCAGCCGCAACCGGACGACCGAGCGTCCATCCTCGCGCGTTTGGATATCCGCATCAGTCAGCCGCAGCGGATACAGATCGACGGCCTGCGTCGTCCGGTAGGTGCACTCGACCTGGCCCCCGCCGTCGCGGCCGCCGCCCTCGACGGCAATCGGGTCGGACAGTACCTCCAGGCCGGCAGGCAGCACTTCGTGCCGTTGCAGCCCGGCCGGCTCCGGCGCCAGTTCCAGAATCGAAAGCGACGGGATCATCCGCAGATAATGCGGCCACAGCATGCTGACCAGACCCTCCGTCATCTCGGGCAATTCGTCGTCGAGCTTTTGCCGCAGGCGCCCCATCAGGAACGCAAACCCCTCGAACAGGCGCTCGACATGAGGATCGCGCTCCCCGACGCGATCGATGTTGAGCATGCGGGCGCGGTCCGGAAACGCCTGCGCGAACTCCTTGCCCGCGTCACGCAGATAGCGCATCTCCGCTTCGTAGTAGCGCAGGATGTCATTGTCTTGGGCGGAATGGCTCATCGTTTCATCGTAGTGGTCATGCCAGGGTCAGGGTCCGTGCCGGATCGATGGCGGTCAACTCGCCCAGCAGCATATCGATGCGATGCGCCAGCACGGGCTTGTTCGCGTCCTTGCGCAGCATGCGGGACTTGAGCAGCCGTAGCCGCTGTTGCTTGACGTCGAATGCCAGCGCTGGCTCCCAGGCCGACAACTGGAACCGCTGCGCGTCCTGGTCCAGTACGGTTAGCAGGTGCGCGGCGATATCCGCGCGGTCGGCCCGTTCGGCAACCCTTGCCATGACCAGTTGCCGGACAAAGCGCTCACGCTCGCCGCCGCGCGCCGGCAAGCCCTGCAACCACGACAAGGCCGCTTCGATGCCCCGCTCCGCAGCCATGTCGATGGCCTGCGCCTCCATTTCCGTCCAGTCGGTCCTCGCCTCGGACATCACCGCGGGGGCGATCGGGCCTCCGCGCTCCAGGTCACGTACCGTGGCATGGCGACCGATCCATTCCAGCGTGGCATCGTCCGCGAACGGCGTGCCGTCGGAGAAAGACAGTTGGTCCAGCCCCGGCAGGCGCTCCAGCAACAACGCACAGTCCGTGGCCAGCAGGTCTCGAACAGCCGCGTATGGCGCGCCGGCCTGCTCCTGGGCAACAAACGCGTAGCATTGCAGATCCAGCCAGCAATGGTTTGCGCCTTCCGCGAAGGCCTGTTCCACACGCTCCAGCAATTCCGGCCATTGCTTTTGCAGCGACAGCCGCTTCAGATGCGCGCGCAACTCCGCGCGCGGCGCTGCCAGTCGGGTGCGACCACTGGCATCGTGAGGCGGCACCTCGACCAGGACATCCCAGCGCACACACCGTATCAGCCGATAAGCGGCCAGGTATCCATCAGGCTGCTCGCGCAGGAACCGCGCCATCTGGCGGGCACGGTCCAACAGTTCCCGTGCCGATGCCACCGCGCCGTATGTCAGCGACTCGGGTGCCTCGACCGGCATGACCGCACGGTCGTCGCTCGTCTCCGGTAACGGGTTCTCAATCCGACTCTCGAAACGGCGGCACAGACCGTCCAGCGCCGGACGGCCGGCATCGGACCACTGCGCGGTCCGCGCCTGGATCAACGCCAGCGCCGAAAGCGTACGCGCCAGGGTGTCTCCGGCCAGTCCGTGTACACGGTCCAGCCGGTCGGCAAACGTGGCGCCGGCCAGCCATTCCAGCGCCGCCTTGCGGGATTCCGCACGGGCGGGCAGCAGCTGGTTGCCAAAGCGATCGATCAGCGCCGACAACAGCTCGAATCCTGCCGCGACCCCCTCCGCGCCATCTCGACGCATGCGACCGTACAGGTAGTAGACCGCCAGCCGTACATCCTTGGCATGGGTTTTCAGCAGCTGCTCTGACAGTTCCACGATCAGGGCGTCGTTGACGCCAGACAGCTTGGCCACCTCGTCCTTGATGGCAAGGAATTCGTCCTCATAGCCTGGATCGTCGCCAACCGGCATCTCGGGGCGAATGTCCTGCAGCCATGGCGCCCATTGCGCCTGCGTGGACGGTACGGGCGCCAAGGGCGTGTCGGCGCCAAACAGCGCCTTGAGTAGTTGATTGAACATGCGGCGAGTCGAATTTGTCAGTGGGATGCCGTCGCACTGGCCTGCGCCAGCGAATGCCGGCCGGAATCGGCAAAGATCCGCGACGGCAGCACAAAGCCTCGCAAGGCCAGCAATTCAAGAGGCCCATGACCCGCCTCGGTCCGCATCTGGTAGCGGATGGGATACGCCATCGCGGCCGACACCGGCGTATGGCTTTCGCGCGCGGTCAGACTATCCGGGTCGGCAGCAACCGCCTGCTTCTCCGCGATGCCCGTATCTGGCGCACCCTGCCATGTCAGCTGGAATGTTGCGCTGTCGATGGGTTCGACATCGGCGCGCTCGAGCATCCGGATCCATCCCCAGCGCCCGTCGAATTCATAGTGCTTGTTCGCCCCGGCTGTCTCCGTCTGCCACTGCAGGCGCGTGCCCGGTGCCTGAAGATTGTCGGCCGGCCACCGTGTGGCATGCCAGCCTTCGCGCTGGTTGAAATAGTGAAGCGTCTGACCGTCCACGGTCATCAGCGTGTCAGTCAGGCCCGGCGTCGGGATCGGCTTTAGCGCGAACTGGAACTGCGGTTCGCCTTGCACCAGCATTCGGGCACCAATCCGCTGCAAGGCATTGATACCCCTGAGAAAATTCGGATCGAAATCCAGCCCTTCCGCACCTGCCGCAACGGGCACCCATTGGTCGCCCTGCAGTTCCAGCACGCCGGCAAGCTGACTGCCCAGGAAGGCATGGATCAGCCCGTCCCGCGGCCGCAGAAAGCGCGCCAGTTCAGGCAGCGAAGCGTCATTGGCGGTCGACGCAAATGGATAGCGCCCTGCAAACGCCCTCCCCCACGCCATCGCGATGTGTTGCCGCCATGCCTCGTTCAAACTGGCCTGAGCCGGCCGCAGGACAGCCTGGGCGGCCTGCACAACCGGCCGTACGAACAGCGCCTCGCCCATGCCGGCCCATTCGGCGCCAAGGCTGGCGGCCATCAACTGGGCATAGGCCTGCGTGTCAGCCAGTTCCGACCCTCTGCCCTGAAACAGCGCCTGCGCCAGCTGCCGCGCCTGGCCGTCGCCATCGCCGCTTTGCGTGATCTGCTGCAGACGCAGGCGAAGCGCCGTCGCGCGATCGAAGTATCGCTGCAGGCTCAGATCGCCAGTGCCAACCGGCCCACCCGGCCCCGGCTGACCGGCAAGTCGCAACACCGGCCCAAACGCTGCATCAAGCGGCCCGTTCGCTCCCGCGGCGCTCGCCCCTTCACCCTTGCCGCCAAGGATGGACTTCGTCTTGTCGACCAGCGCCTCGGCCAACGAAGCTTTCTGCAGCCCGGCCCCGCCCTGGTACGCAAGCGACTTCATCACCGCAACAACGGGCGACTGACGCACATCCGCCATCTGCTTGAGTTGGTCAATCGATGCCGGCAACGTTGGGGCCGGCTCCCATTGCAACGCGTTCATGAAGGCCTGCCAGTGCTCGGCATAGTCGGCGAAGTATTGCGCAGTCAGCGCGACACGCATCGAATCGGCGGAGTCACTCCCCTCCGTCTTGCCAAAGCCAGCCTGACCGTCTGCCCCATCGTCGGACAACACCCAGTCCGCGGCAATATCCCGCCGCTTGGCGGCAGCATCGATCGCGTCCGCGACATAACCTTCATACGCCTGTCGCGTAAAGACGCCCGGCACCACCGCCGAGGATCGCAACAGGCCGCGCGTATCGGTGCCGCCGGCAAGCTGCGCCAACGTCAGGTCCGGGTACTTGCTGCCAACACCGTCCAGGATGCCCCGGTAGAGCGTGTCCTGAGCATTGGTCTGCCCGATGACGGCCAGCAAGGTCCTGCGGGCGCCTGCGATCAGATCCCCTCGCGCGTCAATCTTCCAGGCTTCATTCGTTTTCAGGTGCCGCGCATAAAAGTTGGCCAGGCGCTCGGCCATGTCCATCCTTTCACCCGGCGTCAGCCGCGCACCGGTTGTCCAGTGTGCCGCCATCTGCGCCGCAAGGAAATCGGGCTCGACGCGAGCGGGATTCGCCATCATCAGGTACGCCTTGAGCGTGTCGCGACCGGCCATCGCCCACCGAGTAGTCTGGTCGTCGAGCTGGTTAGTTGGAAGTTGGGAAAGGTCTGCGAGAGAGGCTTCGAGGTCGTGCTGCACAGGGGTGATCAGAAGCTGGCGGGCGGCGTGACCGTAACGCCTCCACAGCACCTGAAGCACCTCGGGATCTCTATTCATGGCAAGGTGTGCAAGCAATGGCACTCGACGCTGGGCTCGGCTTTCGTAGTATGCAATCCTCCGCTGGAGCGCGAACAACCCGCGCGCTCGCAACTCGGCACCTCCACCCACTACCAGTTGATCAACGATTTCTCGTGAAACATGGATAGCTTTGACGTCCTTTGCAACGAGAACCAACGCACCGAGTGTCCACACACCGATCGCAAACAACATCGCGCCAAAGATAACCGATACCGGATGCCATCCAGTTGGTCGGCCCCTACGTATACGACGGTCGTCGAATAAAGGTCGCCAAATTGAAGAGCCGTGGCCAAAATCGGCGGGAGACTGGACCGCCTGTTCTGTGCCCGGAACGAAAACTAACCCGGCGACCTCAATCGGGCGCCGGCGATTGTCCGACAGCACACCAATCCATTTCGTAAGCACACCCGCTCGAACATCCAACCGAGCTGCAAGTTCTGCATGGTAGCGATTTTTCCCATTGATAATCAATTGATTAATGCCGCGGCACGACAGTTCATACTTCAACCTGTGCAGCGCCAACGTGATGCCGCCAGAGCTCTCCATCGGCGCAAACTTACAGGCCACCAGAGGTTCGTCATTACCTGCAACGTCCGATCGGGATGACTCCAGTAAGTAAACCGGAGCAGACCAGCGTAGCGTTGCAATTACATGATTAAGACAAAGTCCGACAGCGTGAGCTGTGTGGTGGTGCAACGGCTCATCACCATTGACAAATACAATCACGGCATCAATCGGGCGATGTCGGCGAAGCTTGTAGAGGCGGTTCAGCCAGGACAAGTTCGGCATGCCGCTCTTGCTTGGCATGCTCCATAGCAGCGCGGCATCCTGATTAACTAGCCACCCGGCGCCCGGCAAAGTGGGAAGCAACCGTCGGACGACTTCCTCGTCACCGACAACCAGAATACGAGGCAGTTTCGGATTGCATGCGCGTAAAGCCAACTTGAGACTCGCGTACCGCGAAGCAAGATTTTTGTCTTCCTCGGGAGTCCCTGTCTTCGACTGGCGAGCGGAAGGATCTCGCTGATACAGCGCATCTACAACATTGCCGCGCGCCACAAAATTCCACGAGGCCATGATTGGGCCGCGTAATACAAGCATGACGCCGCCACTTGCGATCACACTCAGAATTATCCATCGATCCACCTCGTCCCAACCAGCGATCCACCATATTGCCCCAGCAAGCGACAATGTCGTAATCACAACGAGAATGACATAACCCAAATGGCTTTGCTTTTTCATCATTTAATTTCGGGCTTCTCGTGCTGAATTGAGAAACATACCACTGCGAATTGCAATGCATCCTCCCCACACGCGATCATTTGTGCTACCTTCATCTGAATCGCGTATTCAATGGCTAATGTCAGTGCCAGCCACGAAGCAGCAACGCCAGCGTGCCCCACTGCGAAATCGATGTCGTACAACCCTGGCTTTTGCAGGGCGGCGAGTCCGGATCGCGCAGCCAGTAGGGACACTTGTGCCTTGTTCCGCAGCGACAAACCCGATAGCCACAAATGATCAATTGCATCAGGGTCGGTATCACCCCACGTCGCGGCAAGACTGATACCGTTCTCGACCGTATCAGTCGCAGACTGCACGGGTCTATGCACCAAAGCCACAGATTGCAACCCATGCCGCGCAAGCGTTGGAGGCCAGCCAAGCAGCAATGCAACCGCCGCTTCAGCGCTATTGTCAGGCGGATCTTTATGCGTCTGGACCGCAGCGATCAACACGATTTTTTCAAGCTCAGGCCCTCCCCGATGGTCCAGCCAGCTATCCAAAGCCATCAACCCAACATCCGCAGGCAGTAGCTCGATCCGAGCGGCCGGAAGGGCCCGCACGCGCCAGGATTCCATCCATAGGTCTATCTGCAAAGCCGAATCAATCTCCGACGGTAACTGAAGATAGACTTCCAACGGAAGCCACGCGGGAATGGACTTCAGTTTTCCTTGCAGAGCGTCAAGCAGCCTATTCATCACAGATGCCGTACAACGCGACTGGTCTTCGTCGGGGAACGCGCGTAAAGCTGTGTAACGAATAGTTTTCATATCCGGCCTCGGCTTTCGGTATTCGACTGACTGTTCGCCTCTTGCAATCGCGCCCGCCAACCCCTTGTGCCCTGGTTCAGAGACATATCTAAAGTCCAGAACCCCGAGAGGTTTCTTTGCAAAATTGATCGCCTCTTTCCGATAAGCCTCCATTGTTTCGTTCTCCGCCACGACAAGATGACACGCCTCCTCGTACACATGGAGGCGAAGTCCAAATAACAGCGACCACAACATGACAGGACCTCCAATGGCGGCGACCCAGAATATCGGCATCGGCCAAGGAATAGCGCCCGGCCACATGAAAATAGCGAGCGCGTTTCCGACCACCACAAAGGCACCCAGCAACAAAATCCAAAAAACTAGGCGTGGACGCTCCGGAAGAGCTTCATCGGCTAAGCCATCGAATAAATCGATATTTATCGGCATTATCTTTACCCCAACGCAGATCCACAGAAACGCATTTCGAATTCACGTCCCATATTGTGTCATCGCTCTTACATTGCATCCACCGAAACGCACCGTGAACTTTCACGTTTTATTGTCAAATTCGTAGCTATGGCCGATGATGCGCCGCAGTAGTTAAGGATACTCGTATTCGTGAAATCAATAGTAAAAGCGTCTCCGCACCTAAATAAGATTGCAACATCCTCCTCCTCAAGAGGAATAGCGATCGTTCTCCATGCACTTGACCGAGCTTGGCCAGTTCCTTCCACGCGACAGGCATGTTTTAGACCAGATACACTTCCAGTTGACGTCCCATAATCAAGTGATACCTTCTTTCCTCCCTCCACTTTCATGTTCAATTCGTGCTTCGTACCGTCTTTTTCAATCACGCAGAAAAATGATTCGCTCTTTGGAGCTCCATATGCCTGCGTGACAACCTGGAGGAGACTTGCGACGATATATATCGATAACTTACGCTTCACCTTCCCTCCCTTTGATCACTTTGGCAATTTCGACAATAGTCCGACCACCGGAGATCGCAGCAGGATCGCATGCAAACACCTTTAAAACAATCTTCTGCTCGATATAGTCGTTTAACCAACAACGGTGGGCAGCGATAAAATCGCCATCCTGCGCCAGAGCAAAATCTCGCGCCCGCGTGTCGCCCACCTGGTCAATCAGAAGACTTTTCGCATTTTTCTCGGAAAATGTCTCATTAATATGTTTTTGGCCAACATATATATAGTTCGATTCCCTTATATTATTTCTATCCATTAGAACATCTCGACCGACACCATGCCGACTAGAAATTTCGTCGATGGTGTCGCCGACATTGACGTTATATACCGTTTTCTTCATCACTTCTCCGCCGAATCAACGCCATCGCTGTCGACATAACTAGCGCGATCGCGATCAAAATCCATATCAGATAAAATAGCCCACTCACCATTACCGAATAAGATAGTTCGATGACTCGCTTCATTGTCCACCATCCGTGTGGCCCCTGAGGTTTCGCTATTCAATTGTTCTGCAAGCGTCATGCCTTCCTTCGACGACTCAAACACCTGGTATCGAATTCCGTTCAGGGCTGCACCATCATCTATGGACCGAAATAGTAGCTTTTGACTGAAAACTCCCTTTTGTGGGCTAGGCAAATCTGGAAACTCAATCATTCTCGAATTAGGTCCCTGCCTGGAGAGCGAGGTCGACCTGATGCAGCGCTCCCCTACTGTACCGTCTTCTATACCGGAATCCGTTAATCGAAGATAGGAGCCACCGCACATCAACAAGAGCTCTTTCTTTGCGGCAATAACCACCCTCCCATTCGCACTCGAGATGGTCATATCTTTATCTGCTGAGATCGCCATTTCGTCGTTTTGCGATTGAATTTCTACCTTTCCGGAACCGGAAAGTATTTTTATTCCGATTTTTTTGGAAAATAGGGAAATCGCTTCACCAGCGGCGACGGTAAAGCGTCGAAGGACACCAAAATCGGCGTTTCCACGAGCATTGACAGCGACATGGCCTTGCGCAGCCAAATGAAGTTCTTCACCACTCGTGATTGCCACGCCGGCAGGAGCACTGGCAAGAAGAACCGCTTGCTGTAACTGCCTCAGGCGCTGCTCCAGAAACTGGCGTTGATCTTCAACCTGTGCCACGACAGCTTGTGCCTCGCGAGCACTGTGTGCGAGCGCCTGCATCTCCGACAGCGCAGCATCCAGACGTGAAGTGGCGGACTGCATGTCAAGTTGCGCCCCACCGGCCCCAGGCTGATCGTCCGCCGACAAAAACAACCCCTTTCCCGCCCGCACCGCCCCCCAGTGCGATGTCCGCAACTCAAACCCCTGCCCCCGTTCCTTCATCTGGCGATCCACCAGATATCCGAGATTCAGTTGCGACTTGCCGCCGTACTCCGTCGACAGCTTGATCCCCTCGTGCCCCTCCCAGTCCTCGAAGCGCAGCTTGTTGTTGCGCTGCGTCCGGATCACGTTGCGCGATTGCCAGCCGTTCCGGCCGATGATCAGGTCGGGCTTGTGGCTGTTGTGCAGCGCGTGGGCGATATAGGGGCGATTGGGGTTGCCGTCGTGGAAGGCGATGGCGACCTCGGTGCCTTCCAGCAGCGGGAAGTGAAAGCCG
>Ga0209564_1001064_pt1 | contig 33296 bp, 30 predicted proteins | sample AraplaCol_mMF_r2_FD_184272 | JGI IMG/M metagenome (GOLD analysis project Ga0209564, IMG submission 184272) | Arabidopsis root microbial communities from North Carolina, USA - plate scrape MF_Col_mMF_r2 (SPAdes) (version 3) | ecosystem: Host-associated > Plants > Roots > Endosphere | place: USA...
GGCAGCGTCAAGACGCACTGTTCCCGCGCCACGCATACGCTGGCGCAAGCGTTGCGTGCGCGGGGAGTCCGACTATGAGCAGAAACGAACGAGATATCCAGGAACGGCGCTTCGCCCATGAGATCCGCGTGGCACTCGATGCCTCCGCGGAGGCGCTGCCGCGGGACATTTCCGAACGGCTGGCTGCCGCGCGGCGCATGGCGCTGGCCGCCAGGAAGGCGGAAGTGCACGCTCACGTGCCGCAGCTCGCGCTGCCCGGCGCACCGCACGGCTACGCCTTCGACGACGAGGACGACACCCCGCTGCACCGCGCCGGTGCATGGCTGCGCAAGCTGGCGCTGGTGTGGACGCTGGTCGCACTGGGTGCCGGCCTGATGGGCATCTACCACTGGCAACAGCAGAAGCGCGTCGAGGAGCTTGCCGACGTCGATGCTGCAATGCTGCTCGACGACCTGCCCCCGACGGCTTACGCCGACCAGGGCTTCCACGTGTTCCTGAAGCGGGACCGCGACCAATAAGATGGCCCGCGCAATTTCCCGTACCGACGCATTCCGTCGCCGGCTAGCCGCTCTTTGCGCTGCCGGCGCCACCCTGGCCGCACTTTCCATCGATTTCGTGATGGATGAAGCCCACGCGCAGGGACCACAAGCCCAGCCGGCCAGTCAGCCGGCCGCGCGCCCGGTGATCAACGCCCACCCTACCTGGCAGGAACTGTCTGCGTCGCATCGTCAGATTCTGGCGCCGCTGCAGCCGCTCTGGGACACGATTCCGGAACTGAACCGCCGCAAGTGGCAGCGCATTGCCGACCTGTACCCCACGCTCAAGCCCGAGGAGCAGCAGCGCCTGCAGGAGCGGATGACCGAGTGGGTCAGGATGACGCCGCAACAGCGCCGCCTGGCACGCGAGAACTACCAGATCACGCGCCAGCTGCCACCGGAAAAGAAGGCGGAAGCTTGGGATCGTTATCAGCAGCTGCCTGAGGAACAGAAGAAAAAGCTGGCCGCCGCCGAAAAGGTGCCACGCCGTCCGGGCGCCGTCAGCGCATTGCCATCGGGCAAGCGCCCGCCAGCCGATACGAGCCGGCAACTCCATCATCAGGGCCGGCCAGCCAGTGCCCCGGAAGCCACACCGGCTTCGTCGCCTGCGGCGCCAGCCCTGGCGGGTGCCTCGGCGGCTCCCGCCCCGGTGGCTACCGCACCGGCGTCTGCGCCGCCGGTTGCCGCGATGCCGGCGTCGCCCACACAGGCGCCGACACTGTCGCCCCCGGTAACGGGCGAAGCGGCCACTGACTTCAACCAGACCGAAACGCGTCCGTAGTACCTCCCGCGGGCAACCCGGCCCCACGAAAGCACCGCCAGATTGTCCGGCCGGCGCCACCAGCAATCCCCCTGCACGACCGGCAAGCCCCGTGACGCGGCACCCCCGGCATTTCGGCAATCGTCACCCGCGCGCCGTTTGGCATAATGGCCGCTTCCCCGATCTGCCACGCGCCATGCCTGTCGCCACGCCAGCCGCCCCCACCCAGACTCCACTCATGCCGCGCACGCCCACGCTGGGCCGTCGCCTGCTTTGCATGCTCTACGAAGGCGTACTGCTATTTGGCGTGCTGATGCTTGCCAGCGCCGTCTCGGTGCTGGCCGGCCCGGCGCTGCAGCAGCTTGGCCTGAACCACATGTACGTCGACCAGGTATGGATGTTCATCGTGCTCGGCGTCTATTTCTCGTGGTTCTGGCAGCGCAACGGCCAGACGCTGGCGATGCAGACCTGGCGCATCCGCCTGGAAACGGCCGCCGGCCAGCCGCCGGGCTGGCCCAAGGCACTGCTGCGCTATGTGCTGGCCTGGCTGTGGCTGCCGCCCGCGGCTGCCGTGGGCCATGCGATGGGCCTCACGCTGTGGCCGTTCATCGGCGTGCTGACCGCCGGGCTGCTGATCTGGATGTCGCTGGCCTGGCTCGATCCGCGCCGGCAGTTCCTGCATGACCGCCTGGCCGGCACCCGCCTGACCGACCTGCGCCCCCTGCAGCCATGAGCCTGACGGCCGCCGCCCTGCGTCGCGTCGCCGTGCTGGTACAGGCGACGGCCGCGTGCGGATTGGCGGCCTGGCTGGCGCTGGATCACGGCTGGACATGGCCGCCGGCGCTGGCCGCGGGCCTGGCCGCCGTGCTGCTGGCCTTTGGCGCCAGCGTCGCCATGGCATTCGGCGCCACGCTTGGCGGCCTCGGCATTCCGCGTCGGAACCGGCCGCCTCTATCCGATCAGGCCCCAGCACGCCAACGCCTGGGGGTCAGCAGGGCACTGCGCTGCTTCCTGGCCGAATGCCGCGCGGTCTTCCGCATGTTCAACTGGCTTCAGCCGTTCCGCTCGCGACTGGCCCTGGCCCAGCCGCCGCGCCCCTTGCCCGATACCCCTCCCGTACTGCTGGTACACGGTTACGGCTGCAATCATGCGGTCTGGCTCGATATGGCGCCCGCGCTGGCCGCCGCCGGCTATCGCTGCGAGGCCATCGACCTGGCGCCAGTACTTGGCGACATCGACGACTACGCCCCGCAACTGCTGGCGCGCATGCGCGAGATCCAGGCGCGCTCGGGTCAGGCCCCGCTGCTGGTGTGTCACAGCATGGGCGGGCTGGCCGCTCGCGCCGCACAGGTGCTGGCGGAGCACTCAGGCGGCGGGTTCGCCTGCACGGGCATCGTCACGCTGGGCAGCCCGCATCAAGGCTGCGCACTTGCGCGCTTCGGCAGCGGACGCAACGCCCTGCAGATGCGATGGCAAAGTGCATGGCTGGCGGCACTGGCCGCCGCCGAAACCCCAGAGATGCGCGCGCGCATCGTTTCGGTCTTCAGCTGGCACGACTCCATCGCCGGCCCGGCGGGCACGTCGTGGCTCGACGGTGCGCAGCACGTGGCGCTCGACGGCATAGGCCATGTGTCGCTGCTGCGCGACCCGCGCGCCGTGCAGGCGACGCTCACCGCGTTGACCATGCTCCAGGGGCAGCCAGCCGCCACGGCCCTCAACGCCGCGCACCAGCCATCCGGCGCGCAGCTGCCATCAACCTTCATGTGACATTCATGTTTCCGTCACGGCTCCGTCATGCGGCACTGGCCCAATGCAGCCATCGCCGATACCGGGGCCACCATGGTTCAAGCCATCCGATCTGCACGCGTGAGTTTGTCGAGGGTTGCGCAGCGTCTGCGCGGCAAGCCTGACACGGCGCTTTCGATGCCTGCCGCCTTCGCGGCGTTCATGCCGCCGCAAGCCGATCTGTCCCCTGCCCGCGCCACACCCCTGCACGACACCACCGATTCCGGCACCCGTCCCGTAGCCGCCGCGGAGCCTTCCGCGCACCGCTACCGTGCCATCTGGCTGTCCGATATCCACCTGGGCACGCCGGGCTGCCAGGCCACCTACCTGCTCGACTTCCTCAAGCACAACGATTCGGACGTGCTTTATCTGGTTGGCGACATCATCGACGGCTGGCAACTGCGTCGTGGCTGGTACTGGCCGCAGAGCCACAACGACGTGGTGCAGAAGCTGCTGCGCAAGGCGCGCAAGGGTACCGAGGTGATCTACATCCCCGGCAATCACGACGAAGGCGCGCGCCAGTTCGACGGCCTGGCCTTCGGCGACGTCAGCGTGCGCGAGGACGCCGTGCACGTGACGGCCACCGGCAAGCGGCTGTGGGTCGTGCATGGCGACCTGTTCGACGGCGTGGTCCAGCATGCCAAATGGCTGGCCTACCTGGGCGATTCGCTCTACACGATGATCCTGGCGCTGAACCGCCACTTCAACCGCGTGCGTGCCCGGCTGGGATTCGACTACTGGTCGCTGTCGCAATACCTGAAGCACCAGGTCAAGAACGCGGTGAGCTACATCAACTCGTTCGAACACGCGATGGTGGACGAGGCGCGCCGCCGCGGCTGCGATGGCGTGGTCTGCGGCCACATCCACAAGGCCGAGATCCGCGAGGTGGACGGCCAGCTCTACTGCAACGACGGCGATTGGGTGGAGAGCCTTTCGGCGCTGGTGGAAACCATGGAAGGCGAGTTGAAGATCGTCTACTGGACCACGCTGATCGATCCGCCGGTGCCGGCCACCCGCCGGCGCCGCCGTACTGACGAAATCGCGGCCTGACAAGGGTCCGGTCACGGCCCGGTCACGCACGCGCGCGACCGCCAATCTGCTGCGCCCCGCGCCGGCCTGTCCGGCGCGGACCCGCCACCCCACCACACCACGGCGCTGCCGCCCCAAGGAGCCTCAATGAGAGTCATGATTGTCACCGACGCATGGGAACCGCAGGTCAACGGCGTGGTTCGCACGCTGAAGTCGACCCGCCGCGAACTCGAAGCCATGGGTCACACGGTGGATCTGCTCACCCCGCTGGAATTCCGCACGGTGCCGTGCCCGACCTACCCCGAGATCCGCCTGTCGATCCTGCCGTCCACCAAGGTCCGGCGCCGTATCGACACGTTTCGCCCGGACGCGCTGCATATTGCCACCGAAGGCCCGCTGGGCCTGGCTGCCCGCGCCTATGCGATCAAGCACAAGCTGCCGTTCACCACGGCCTATCACACGCGGTTTCCGGAGTATGTGCAGGCGCGCTTCGGCATGCCGCTGGCCTGGACGTATCGCTTCCTGCGCTGGTTCCACGGCCCCGCACGTGCCGTCATGGCGCCCACCCCGGTGGTGCTGAAGGACCTGCACGACTACGGCATCACGCACGGCGTGCTCTGGACGCGCGGCGTGGACCTGGACGTATTCACCGCCCAGCGAGCGAACGTTTTAAACACCGCCCATCCGATCTTCCTCTACGTGGGCCGCGTGGCTGTGGAAAAGAACGTCGAGGCCTTCCTGCAGCTCGACCTGCCGGGCTCGAAGTGGGTGGTGGGCGATGGCCCGGCGCTGGCGGCCCTGAAGGCGCGCTATCCCACGGCCAATTACCTCGGGGTGCTCAAGCAGCCCGAACTCGCGAAGGTGTATGCTTCGGCAGACGTCTTCGTGTTTCCCAGCAAGACCGATACCTTCGGGCTGGTCCTGCTGGAAGCACTGGCCAGTGGGCTGCCCGTGGCGGCGTACCCGGTGACGGGTCCGATCGATGTGCTCGGTGACAGCCCGGCCGGCGTGATGCACGAAGACTTGCGGGAGGCCTGCCTGGAGGCGTTGCGCATCGACCGCGCAACCGCACGCGCCCATGCCGAGAAATTCTCGTGGCGGGCGGCATCCGAGCAGTTCCTTGCGCATCTGCGTCCGCTGCCCAGCACGGCGGGCGGATCCGACCATCCGGAATCTTCCGTCGCACCCGATCATGGCCAAGCCCCAACCCACGCTACCGCCCGATCCGTCGCTGCACCGGCCAACCGCCACCCGGGTGGCGGCTGAAGTGGAAACCGAATACTCGATCGCCAACAATCCGCACAAGGGCAACCGCGGCCTGACGCGCGCCTGGCACGCGGCAATCAACTCGCTGTCGGGGCTGCGCTACGCGGTGCTGGAGGAAAGCGCGTTTCGCCAGGAACTGACGCTGGTGGTCATCCTGACGCCCTGCGCGTTCATCCTGCCGGTGTCCGTGGTCGAACGCGTGATGCTGCTGGGCACGCTGTTGCTGGTGCTGATCGTGGAACTGCTCAATTCGAGCGTGGAAGCGGCCATCGACCGGATCTCGCTGGAACGCCACAGCCTGTCCAAGCGCGCCAAGGACTTCGGCAGCGCGGCGGTGATGCTGGCGCTGATCCTGTGTGGCGGAACATGGATCGCGATTGGCGGCCCGCACGTGGTGCGCTGGATCGGGATGCTGTCGAGCTAGGCGCCGGCCCGTGAACTAGCTGTTTCGCCAGAAAGCAGAACGCCGCCATCGCTGGCGGCGTTTTCTCTTTGCGGCGGGCATTCCCTTGCACGCTTACGTCTTCTCGCGCCCTTCCTGCCACTTGTCCACGCGCACGCGCGGTGCGGCGGCCAGCTGGCCCAGCAGATCCTGCGGCGATGCCGATACGTGCAGCATGTCGGCGTGTACCTGTTTCAGGAACCCTTCGCCCACGGCGTGCTTCAGGAACGCCAGCATGCCGTCGTAGAAGCCGGCCACGTTGAGCAGGCCCACCGGTTTGTCGTGGTAGCCAAGCTGCGCCCACGTGAACGTCTCGAACAGTTCCTCGAACGTGCCCACGCCGCCGGGCATGGCGATGAACGCGTCCGACCGGTCGGCCATCATCTGCTTGCGCTCGTGCATGTTGCGCACCACGTGCAGTTCGGTCAGGCCGCGATGGCCCACTTCCTTCTGCATCAGCGCGTCGGGGATCACGCCGATGGCCGTGCCGCCGTGCGCCAGGACGCTATCGGCCACGATGCCCATCAGCCCGACCTTGCCGCCACCGTAGACCAGCGCCAGGCCCTGTTCGGCCATGGTCTGGCCCAGTGCCTTCGCCGCTTCGGCATATTCCGGCCGGAAGCCGGGACTGGAACCGCAATACACGCAAACCGATTTCACTTTTTGTCCTTTTCGGCCTTGGCCGCCTCGGCAGCCGCCTTTTCAGCGGCGTATTCGCGCGCCAGCTGGTCGAATGCCTCGCGCGCCTTGCCGCGCAGGTACGGCGCCAGGATCGAGAAGATGTGATAGCTCGACCCGTGCAGGTAGCCGCGGATCTGCTCGGGATCGTTGTACTGGCGCGGATGCTGCACGAACTGGAACGACAGCCAGTACGTGGCAATTACAACAATATTGGTACACACCGCATCGACCTGTTCGGGCGTGGCCTCCATGTCGCCGTCCTCCTGGAACTGGCGGCAGATTTCCAGCGCAAAGCGCTTCTTCTGGTCGACGATGCGCTTGAAGTTGGTCTCCAGCATCCGGTTGCGCGCCAGCAGATCGTTGATGTCGCGATACAGGAAGCGGTAGTTCCACAGGAACTCGGACATGTACTGCAGATAGCCCCAGCTCTCGCCCAGCGTGGCCTTGTGGTCTTCCGGCATCTTCAGGCGGCGCTCCATCTCCTGCTCGAAGCGCACGAAGATCGAGTTGATGATGTCGTCCTTGTTGCGGAAGTGGTAGTACAGGTTGCCAGGGCTGATTTCCATGGCTTCCGCAATCGTCGTGGTGGTGACGTTGGGCTCGCCGAGTTCATTGAACAGGCGCAGCGACACGTCGAGGATGCGGTCTCGGGTACGGCGCGGACCGGCTTGCGGTTTGGCTTCCATGGGTATCGGAAAGACTGTGAATCGGCAGGATTGGGATTATAAGCACACCGGGCCCCGGCACTCCGCCATGCGGCGTCCAAGGCACAGGCTGGCGGGCAGCAAGAATCGTCCGTCCGGCCTGCACGCCTGGCCCGACGGCGCGCCTAGAAGCGCGATCCGGGCTGCTTGAGGAAGGCCAGTTCTTCCGCGCTGCTGTCGCGGCCCAGCACCGCGTTGCGGTGCGGGAAGCGGCCGAAACGCGCGATGATTTCCTGGTGCTTGACGGCCCACTCCAGCACATCGACCCGGCCCGCCGTGTCCTGGCGCAGCGCGGTGGTTTCGCGCACGGAGATCTCCTGGTCGGCCAGGGACTCGGCATGCTCGAACGGCAGATAGCAGAACACGCGATGCCAGGGCGTCGGCAACTGCCGGTCCCAGCCTTCGGCCAGCATGCGCCGCGCCACGGCCAGCGCCTGCGCATCGGTGGCAAAGCTGCGCGCCTCGCCACGGAACATGTTGCGCGGGAACTGGTCCAGCAGCACGATGCGCGCGCAGGCGCCCTCGGGCGTCACGGACCAGTCGTCGTTTGCATCGTCATGCGCAGCCTGCCAGACCGGCAGGAATTGCTCGCGGATCCTGGCATCGAAATCGTCCGATTTGGCGAACCACTCGCGCCGCGACACATCCCATCCGGGCGATCCGGGCAGGCCGAACCAGAACGCCAGCACGGCCTGTGCGTCGGCGGGCAGCGGCCTAGCGCTGGACATTGCGCATCCAGTCGGCGGTCTGGAACAGCGCCTGCATCAGACGCATCTGCAGAGACTCCGGCAGCCCCACATCCTGCATCGCCAGCGCCATGCAGCGCATCCACTGGTCACGCTCGCTGGTGCCGATTTCGAACGGCAGGTGGCGCGCCCGCAGGCGCGGGTGGCCAAAGCGCTCGATAAAGTAGTTCGGGCCGCCCAGCCAGCCGCACAGGAACCAGAACAGCTTGTCGCGGGAGCCGTCCAGCGACGGCGGATGCAACGCGCGCAGTCCGGCGAACTCGGTTTCCAGGTCCATCAGGTCATAAAAACGGTCGACCAGTTCGCGTACGCGCCCTTCGCCGCCAATCAGTTCATAGGCGGTGATTTCTTCGCGTTTGTCTTCGGGTTCTGCAGGTTCGGTAATCATGGCCAATCAATTCACATCGCGCAGCGTGGCAAGCGCCGGCTGCCGCAGCACCTCGCGCAAGCCGAGCCAGCCGCCGGCAAAAGCGCACAGCATGCCAGAAACCACGCCGACCGGCACAATCCACGCATTGAAGCGATACGGGAAGTCGAACACGAACTGCGACAGTCCCCAGCCTACGGCAATCGCGCCCAGGCTTGCCAGAAAGCCCGCCAGCCCCCCCACCACAAGGAATTCAGCGTACTGGGTCTGCCGCACCAGCGACGCCGGCGCGCCAAGCGCCTTGAGCAGGCCGGCATCGCGCTTGCGTTCGTCGCGCGCCCCGGACAGTGCCGCATAAAGCACTGTCACACCGGCCAGCAACGTGAAGACGAACAGGAACTCCACCGCCGCGATCACCTGGTCCAGCACGTTCTGGATCTGGCGCAGGATCAGGTCAGTATTGACCACCGTGATGTTCGGGAAGGCGGCCGTCAGCCGGTTGCCCAGCGCCGCCTTGGCCGGCGGCAGGTAGAACGACGTGATAAACGTCTCGGGCAGGCCCTGCATCTTGGCAACCGGCAGGATCACGAAGAAGTTGACGCGCATCGAGCCCCATTCGAGCTTGCGCAACGATGTCACCGGCGCCTCGACGATCTGGCCCGCCACATCGAAACGCAGCGTATCGCCCAGCCGGATATGCAGCGTCCTGGCGATGCCCTCCTCCACCGACGCCCCGCCTTCCCAGCGGCCAGCCACCACTTCGTTGCCGTCGGGCATCTTGTCCATGTACGACAGATTGAATTCGCGCTCCACCAAGTTGCGCGCACGGCCGTCCGGGTAGCTGCTGGCCTGCACCGGCCGGTCGCCGATCTGGATCAGGCGCCCGCGCACCATCGGAAACAGCAGGTCGTCGACCCCGCTCGTCGCCAGCATGGCGCGCAGCGGCTCGCGCTGGTCGGGCTGGATATTGATGATGAAGCGGTTCGGCGCGTCGGCCGGCGTGGCATTGCGCCAGGAATCGATCAGGTCGTTACGGGTCATGCCCAGCAGCAGCAACGCCATCAGCCCCACCGCCAGCGCCACGGTCTGCAGCACGGTCACGCCGCGGCGCCGCTCCAGCACCGCCAGCGCAAAGCGCCAGCCCACGCTGCCGCGGGCACGGCCGCGCATGGTGCGTGACAGCGCCATCAGGAGGCCCAGCGCCAGCAGCGCGAACACCACCCCGGCGCCAGCGAAGCCGCCTGCTGTGGTCAGGCCAAGCTTGAGGTCGCGCGCCGCCACCATCAGCAGCGCCACGAACGCGCCCAGGCCCAGCGCGTAGGCCACCCAGGCGGAAATCGGCGGCACGCCCACGTCGCGCCGCAACACGCGCAGCGGCGCAATGCGCGTCAGCGCCAGCAGCGGCGGCAACGCAAACCCGGTCAGCAACACCAGCCCGGCTGCCACGCCAACCAGGGCCGGCACCCACGAAGGATGGGGCAGCGACACCTGCAGCAGGCCTCCCAGCGACATCAGCAGGCCGTAGTGCGCCGCGTAGCCCAGCGCCACGCCCACGATGGCGCCGCCCAGGCCCAGCAACAGGAATTCGATACCGAACGCTGCCAGGATCTGGCCGCGCGACAGGCCCATGCACTTGTACACGGCGCAGGCATCGGTATGGCGCTGCATGTAGCGGCGCGCGGACATCGCAATGGCAACCGCCGCGATCATCGACGACAGCACCGCCACCAGCGACAGGAACCGCTCGGCGCGATCCAGCGTCGCGCGCATCTGGGGCTGCCCGGACTCCAGCGATTCCACGCGCGTATTGCGCAGATGACGCTGCTCGATCTCGGCAACGGCCCATTTGCGATAGGCCTCGCCGGCGGCATCGGGGCCCGCCACCAGCAGGCGATAGGTCACGCGGCTACCCCAGCCGATCAGCTTCGTGGCTTCGAGGTCCGACATCGGCAGCAGCACGCGCGGGGCGAAGTTCATGAAGCCGGCGCCACGATCCAGTTCCTGCGTGACGATGCGGTCGATGCGGAACGTCTTGCTGCCAAGCTGCAGTCCGTCACCGACCCGCAGGTTCAGGGCGATCAGCAGTGCCTCGTCCACCCAAACGGTACCGGGCGCCGGAATGCCTTCGGCGTTCGATTCCGGCCCGCCGGGTGTCTGCGTGACCTTGAGCCGGCCGCGCAACGGATAGCCGTCGGTCACGGCCTTCAGCGCGCCAAGCTGGCTGGGTGCCTCGCCCTGCGCCGGCGCGCCGTTGGCACGTGCCGTCGCCATGCTCGGAAAGGTAACGGTCTGGGCCACCTGCAGGCCGTCGCGTCTGGCACGGTCACTGAACGCGGCGTCGAACGGCTGATCGGAGATCAGCAGCACATCGGCGGCAATCATCTGCCGCGCGTCGCGCTCCAGCCCCAGGCGCATGCGGTCTGCCAGGAAGCCCACGCTGGTCAGCGCGGCCACGGCCAGCACAAGGGCGAACAGCAGCAGCGTCAGCTCGCCGGCCAGCCAGTCGCGGCGCGCCATGCGCAGGGCCTGGCGCCAGGGGGAAAACCTTGCTTGGGAAACCACGGAATCGGAGGCAGTCGACATGTTCGGCTGACAGTTGGAAAGAAGGATTCAGGGACGATGCGGCGGCTGCTTTGCCGGCGGCGTGGATGCCTGCGCCTTGTCGCGCAGGCTGGCATGCAGGCGCCGTGCGCCGCGCCACAGCTTGGGCACCAGCCACGCGGCCAGCACCAGGAACAGCACCAGCAGGATCAGGAATACGACCGGCAGGAAGAACGCCAGCAGCAGCCCGCCGACCGTGCCGATATCCTCGGTAAATGAGGCCACCCAGTTCGAAAAAGGTTCGGGCGACACATTGATCAGCGCCCGTGTACCAGCCTTGGCGGCATGGGCGGTGCCGGCCAGCGTGCCGCCAATCAGGCCGGCCGCCACGGTCCACTGCGGGTCCATGTGGCCGAACGCGGCCGCCGCCAGGATCGCCCCGGCCGGAATGCGGATAAAGGTCTGGATGCCGTCCCAGACGGTGTCGAACCCGGGCACCTTGTCGGCCACGAACTCCGCCACGGTCATGGCCGCGGCCACCCCGATCACCCACCAGGACGACAGCACCTGCAGGCCCGACGGCAGGTCAAGCCAGCCCAGGCGGGCCAGCACGCCCGCCGTCAGCACGGCCAGGTACAGGCGCAGGCCACTGGCCCAGGACATGCCTGCAGCCAGCGCAGCGGTTTCCAGCATGGAAGCTCCTCGCGACCGAGCGCGCGTTCAACTTCCGGTGAGTGTAACGCCAGCGGCGGTCAGGGGCCTTCCTTGCCGTCCGGGCCGTACCAGGGCAGCGCCTCCTGGGGTGTCAGGATGCCCGTGGGCTCGGCCGCCCGGTAGCCGGGCAGCTGCTCCAGCCGGCGCGCAAAACCGGGGTCGGACAGCAGCGACAGCAGCCCCTGCATCCACGGCGCGGTCTGGTCGTTCTTGCGGATCGCCAGGTAGTAGGCCTCGTGCGTGAGCGGCACGAACGTCAGCCCGCGTGCCTCGGCGTTCATGCGCAGGCCAAAGCCCACCTGGGCGCGCCCGGCGTGTACGGCTTCGGCCACCTTTTCGTTGCTGAACTCGGTTTCCTCGTAGCCCGTGATCTGGTCGGGATACAGGCCATGCGTGGCCAGCAGCTGGTCGAACAGCATGCGCGTGCCCGAACTGCGCTGGCGGTTCACAAAGCGCGCGCCGGTACGCGGCAGGTCGCGCAGGTCGCGCAGTTCGCGGGCCAGGTCGGGTGCCACGATCAGCCCCTGCTCGCGCCAGGCCAGGCGCACCAGCCGCACGGTGGCCGGGCGCAGCCACTTGCGCAGCGTCACGTGCGCCACCGAGCCGGCGGTCTGGATCGGCGACACATAGAAGCCGGCCAGTTCGGACTGGCGCTCCTGCAGGCAGACCAGCGCCTCGACGCTGCCGCAGAACACGGTATCCAGCTGCAGCGGCATGGGCTTTTCGCGCAGCGCCGCCGACAACGTTTCAACGGCCGGATCGTGGCTGCCGGAAAAATGCAGCACCGTTTGCGGCGCCGCCGCATCGTCGAGTTCGCTCAGGAATTCCGCCATGGCCCGCTGCATGGCCGGATCGATGGTTTCGCGCAGGCGCAGTTCGGCCCGCAGCAGGCGTTCGCCAAAGCGCGTCAGCGATGCCCCCCGGCCGCGCTCCATGTCGAGCATGGGCCGGCCCAGCATGTCTTCCCAGGTGCGCATCACGCCCCAGGCGTGACGATAGGACAACCCGATTTCCTGTGCCGCGCGGTGCAGCGACCCCGTTTCGCGCACTGCCTTGAGCAGCTGGAACACCTTCCCGTTGGCACGCGGGTTGTCATCGGCGGCGATCACCGGAAACAGGTCGAAACGGAATGTCATATGTTCTGCCTTGCATAATTGCGCGACTATGTGGCTCGATGACAAGCGTTTGCCCCGGTTTCCACGACGATTCCGGGCATTCTCCACGGCAATCGTCGCGATGGCAATTATGATACTTTCAGCATAAGTACAGACGCACGGCGCCAGCGCAAGCACAGCGCAAGGCACATCGGCCGGCTTAGCTGGCGGGTGCCGATTCCAGGCGGGGAAGCTGGGGCAGGTCGGAGGCCACCTCGGCAATCATGCGGCGCAGCCACATCACGTCCGGGGCGGCATGGCAGCGCTCGTGCCAGAGCTGGTAGAAGCGCATGCGCGGGAACTGCACCGGCGACGGCACCATGCGGATGGGCAGGTACTGCGCATAGTGGGCGGCAAACTGGCGGCCCGTGGTGAACACCATGTCGGTTTTCATCAGCACATAGGGCACCAGGCCAAAGTACGGCAGCGTGACCTGGATATTGCGCTTGTAGCCCTGCTCTGCCAGCGCCTGGTCGATCATGCTGCGCTGCATCGACGCATACGGCGCGGGCGCCAGGTGCGGCATTTCCAGGTAGTGACGCAGCGTCAGCCCGTGACGCGCCAGCGGATGCTGGGCGCCCAGCATGCAGACCACCTCGTCGTCGAACAGCGGCGAGATGTGCAGGTGCTCGGGCGGCGACAGCCAGTTGCCCACCACGATGTCCAGATGGCCCTGCTCCAGCGCATCGAGGAAATCCGTCGACTGCGTCATCGGATGCACGAACAGCTTGGCGCCGGGCGCCAGCCGGCGCACGCGCTCGACGATATTGGGCAGGAAGAACGCATCCAGGTAGTCGGGCGCGCCCAGATGGAACGTGCGCGTGGTGGTGGCAGGATCGAACTGCTGCGGCGGGCGGGCGATGCGATCCATTGCCGCCAGGCTCTGTTCGGCCAGCAGCAGCAGTTCGCGGCCGCGCTCGGTTGGCACCATGCCGCTCTTGCCGCGCACCAGGATGGCGTCACCGGTGATTTCGCGCAGCCGCTTGAGCGTGTTGCTGATGGCCGGCTGCGACTGGCCCAGGCGGACGGCGGTGCGGGTCACGCTCTGCTCGGTGAGCAGGGTGTGCAGTACCCGCAGCAAATAAGTATCGAGATGGTCGCGTCCGTGCATGGCAGATGCCACCGTGCTCTTTTGGCAGGCGCGGGTGGCGTGGGGGAAGGGAACGGCGCATAGTGTAAGACAGCCACCCCGGATGCGGTCAAATCCGGCCTCTCGTCCGGATGCACTACGGGTAGACCCGTAGATCGGCGCCAGGCCGCCCCGGGGCAGCGATTGCGGGGATGCAGCGCCCGCCGGCACGCGCCTTGATGGGGCATATCACATGGGCCAAATATTGCAGGAAAAGACCCGGTGCTATGTTTCCGCCATCCCCGAAAGAGAGAAGACCATGGAGACGCAAACCATCCGCTTTTTCCACCGCGGCCAGGTCCAGGAAGTATCCGACGCCCCCGTGACACGTACCGTGCTGCAGTACCTGCGTGAAGACGTGCGCTGCACCGGCACCAAGGAAGGCTGCGCCGAAGGCGACTGCGGTGCCTGCACCGTGGTGATCGGCGACCTGAAGGCCGACGGCAACGTCGAATTCAAGGCCGTCAACGCCTGCATCCAGTTCCTGCCCACCCTGGACGGCAAGGCCCTGATCACCGTCGAGGACCTGCGCCAGGCCGACGGCGCCCTGCACCCGGTGCAGGAGGCGATGGTCGAGTGCCACGGCTCGCAGTGCGGCTTCTGCACGCCCGGCTTCGTGATGTCGCTGTGGGCGCTGTACCAGCAGCACACGCCCGGCGGCGAACCGCCGGCACGCCAGGAAATCTGCGACGCGCTGACCGGCAACCTGTGCCGCTGCACCGGCTACCGCCCGATCGTGGACGCCGGCCAGCGCATGATGGCCCTGCCCGCCCCGACGGCCAGCCGCCTGAACCCGAAGCAGATCGCCGACACCCTGCGCAACCTGAAGCGTGGCGAGACGTTCCACTACAACGTGAAGGGCCAGCACTTCTACGCCCCGCGCACCGCTGCCGAATTCGGCGCGATCAAGGCTGCCGAGCCCAATATCCGCATCCTGGCCGGCAGCACCGACGTGGGCCTGTGGGTCACGAAGCAGTTCCGCGAACTGGGCAACCTGCTCTACGTGGGCCAGGTGGAAGACCTGAACACGATTGCCGAGCGCGATGGCTTTGTCGAGATCGGCGCCGCCGTGACGCTGGAAAAGGCCTACGCCGCGCTGAACGTTGCCCATCCGGAGCTTGAGGAATTGTGGAAGCGCTTTGCGTCGCTGCCGATCCGCAATGCCGGCACGCTGGGCGGCAACGTCGCCAACGGCTCGCCGATCGGTGATTCGATGCCCGCCCTGATTGCGCTGGGCACCGAGGTGGTGCTGCAGCATGGCAGCGTGCGCCGCACGATGCCGCTGGAAGACCTGTACCTGGCCTACCAGAAGACGGCCATGGTCGAGGGCGAATTCGTGGCCGCGCTGCGCGTGCCGGTCAAGGGTCCGCAGCATTTCCGTACCTACAAGCTGTCGAAGCGTTTCGACGAGGACATCTCCGCCGTGTGCGCCGCGTTCGGCATCACGGTGGAGAACGGCATCGTCACCGCCGCGCGCATCGCGTTCGGCGGCATGGCAGCCACGCCGAAGCGCGCCGCACTGGCCGAGGCTGCGCTGACCGGACAGCCCTGGAACGAAAGCACCGCCCGCGCCGGCATGACCGCGCTGGGCCAGGACTACACCCCGCTGAGCGATATGCGTGCCACCGCCGACTATCGCAGCCGTGGCGCCGCCAACCTGCTCTATCGCTTCTGGCTGGAAACGCGCGATGGCGCGCTGCCCGCCGCCATGGTCAATGTCCGCGCAATCGGGGCCGGAAACCCCATGGGCGCCGCTGAAACCGTGAGCGCCTGAGGAGAGCCCGCATGAACAAGCAAACCGAACCCTTCCTGCTCGACGCCAGCGTGGCCGCCGAATCCACCCCGGTGGTCGGCATCTCGCGCCCGCACGAATCGGCCCATCTGCATGTGGCCGGCACCGCCACCTATACCGACGACATTCCCGAGCTTGCCGGCACGCTGCATGCCGCGCTGGGCATGAGCACCAAGGCCCACGCACGGCTGAAGACGGTCAACCTGGACCGCGTGCGCAAGGCGCCCGGCGTGGTGGCCGTGCTGACCGTGGACGACATTCCCGGCGTCAACGACTGCGGCCCGATCATCCACGACGACCCGATCCTGGCAAAGGACGTGGTGCAGTTCATCGGCCAGCCAATCTTTGTGGTGGTGGCGTCGTCGCATGACGCCGCGCGCCGCGCCGCCCGCCTGGCCGACATCGACTACGAAGACCTGCCCCCGGTGCTGACACCCGAGGCCGCCCATGCGGCCGGCAGCTACGTGCTGCCGCCGATGCACCTGACGCGTGGCGAACCGGTCAAGCACCTCGATGGCGCCAGGCATCGCGACAGCGCGAAGATCCATCTCGGCGGCCAGGAACAGTTCTACCTGGAAGGCCAGATCGCCTACGCCGCGCCGCGCGAAAACGACGGCATGCACGTCTGGTGCTCGACGCAACACCCGACCGAGATGCAGCACGCCGTGGCCCACATGCTGGGCTGGCACGCGCACCAGGTGCTGGTGGAATGCCGGCGCATGGGCGGCGGCTTCGGCGGCAAGGAATCGCAGTCGGCCATGTTCGCTTGCTGCGCGTCGCTGGCGGCCTGGAAGCTGCTGTGCCCGGTCAAGCTGCGTCCGGATCGCGACGACGACATGATGATCACCGGCAAGCGCCACGACTTCACGTTCGACTTCGACGTGGGCCACGACGACGCCGGCCGCATCGAGGGCGTGCGCGTGGAGATGGTGTCGCGCGCCGGCTTCTCGGCCGACCTGTCGGGCCCGGTGATGACCCGTGCCATCTGCCATTTCGACAACGCCTACTGGCTGCCGAACGTGCAGATCGACGGCTACTGCGGCAAGACCAACACGCAGAGCAATACCGCCTTCCGCGGCTTCGGCGGCCCGCAGGGCGCGTTTGCCATCGAGTACATCCTCGACAACGTGGCGCGCAACGTGGGCAAGGACTCGCTGGAAGTGCGCCGTGCCAACTTCTACGGCAAGGGCGAGCGCAACGTCACGCCGTACGGCCAGACCGTGGAAGACAACGTCATCCACGAACTGATCGACGAACTGGTGGCAACGTCCGAATACCAGGCCCGCCGCGCCGCCACGCGCGAATTCAACGCTAAGAGCCCGGTCCTGAAGAAGGGCATCGCCATTACGCCGGTCAAGTTCGGCATCTCGTTCAACGTGGCGCACTACAACCAGGCCGGCGCGCTGGTGCACGTCTACAACGACGGCTCGGTGCTGGTGAACCACGGTGGCACCGAAATGGGCCAGGGCCTGAACACCAAGGTGGCAATGGTGGTGGCACACGAGCTTGGCATCCGCATGGAACGCGTGCGCGTGACCGCCACCGATACCAGCAAGGTTGCCAATACGTCGGCCACGGCGGCATCGACCGGCGCCGACCTGAACGGCAAGGCCGCGCAGGACGCCGCGCGCCAGATCCGCGAACGCCTGGCAGCCTTCGCCGCCCGCAAGGCCAGCGTGGCGCCCGATGCCGTGCGTTTCAACGACGACCTGGTGATCGCAGGCGAACTGCGCCTGTCGTTTGGCGACCTGGCCCGCGAAGCCTACGTGGCTCGCGTGCAGCTCTGGTCGGACGGCTTCTACACCACGCCCAAGCTGTACTGGGACCAGAAGGCGCTGCATGGCCGCCCGTTCTACTACTACGCCTACGGGGCTGCGTGCTCCGAGGTCATCGTCGATACGCTGACCGGCGAATGGAAGCTGCTGCGCGCCGATGCGCTGCACGATGCCGGCAAGTCGCTGAACCCGGCCATCGACATCGGCCAGGTGGAAGGCGCGTTCATCCAGGGCATGGGCTGGCTGACCACCGAGGAACTGTGGTGGAACCAGAACGGCAAGCTGATGACGCACGCCCCGTCGACGTACAAGATCCCGACGATCAACGACTGCCCGGAAGACTTCAACGTGCGGCTGTTCCAGAACAGCAACGTCGAGGACAGCATCCACCGGTCCAAGGCCGTGGGCGAGCCGCCGCTGCTGCTGCCGTTCTCGGTGTTCTTCGCCATCCGCGATGCCATCGCGGCCGTGGGTGACTACCGGGTCAATCCGCCGCTGCGCGCGCCCGCCACCAGCGAAGCGATCCTCGATGCCGTGGAAGCCGTGCAGGCCGTGATGGCTGCGCAGGCCGCCGGGACCGAAGCCGTACCCGCCTGACACCTGTCAGGCCAGACAGTCAGCCAGAGAGACACCATGCAGGACGCCCCGCTCAAACCGTTCCGCTTCGCCGATGCCTCCCGCTGGGTGCGCGCCGGCGTGCCCGTGGCGATGGTCACCATCGTCGACGTCAAGGGCTCCGCGCCGCGCGAGCCGGGCATCCGCATGCTGGTCACGGCCAGCGACCTGGTTGGCACCATCGGCGGCGGCCATCTGGAATGGCGCGGCATGGATATCGCGCGGGCGATGCTGGCCAACCGCCATGTGCGCGGCAATCCCCTTCGCCGCATCGAGCGCATTCCGCTGGGCCCGGCGCTGGGCCAGTGCTGTGGCGGCGTGGTGAAGCTGGCATTCGAGGTGCTGGGCGAAGCCGACCTGGCCTGGCTCGACGCCGTCGAAGCGGCTTTCCGGGCCGGTCGCGCGCTGCAACGCACGGTGCCGCTGGCTGGTGCGATCACGGTGGACGCCAGCCGCGCGCTGCTGCCGACGGCAGTGCTGCAGGCCGACGACAGCTGGACCGACACGCTGGTGCCCGACGAAATGCACGTGGTGCTGTTCGGCGCCGGGCACGTGGGCCACGCGCTGGTCAAGGTGCTGTCGACGCTGCCTTGCCGCGTGCATTGGGTGGACGAACGCGACACGCTGTTCCCGGGCGGCCTGCCCGACAACGTGGAGGCCGAAGCCACCGACACGCCCGAAGCCGTGGTCGACCAGGCGCCGCCCGGTTCGTACTTCATCGTCATGACGCACAGCCACGCGCTGGACCAGCAGCTCTGCGAGCGGATCTTCCGCCGCACCGATTTTGCGTATTTCGGGCTGATCGGCTCGAAGACCAAGCGCGCCCGGTTCGAGCACCGCATGGTGGAGCATGGCGTGGACCCGGCGCGCCTGCCGGAGATGACTTGCCCGATGGGCGTTGCGGGCATCACCGACAAGGCTCCGGCTATGATTGCGGTTGCCATCGTCGCCCAGCTTTTGCAGGTTCGCGAGCAGCGCATCGCCGCGCTGCGCGCCAACCGGCTGGAGACGGTGCTTCCGTAACAGCACAGCCGCGATCCGGCTGTCAGTCATAGAAAAGAGGCCCCATGACCATCGATGCCGCGCTGGCGGACAAGATCCGCCGTACCCCCAAGGCCGAACTGCACGTGCATATCGAAGGCACGCTCGAACCCGAGCTGATCTTCCGGCTGGCCCAGCGCAACAGCGTCAAGCTGGCCTACCCCGACGTGGAGGCGCTGCGCGCGGCCTACGCGTTCACCGACCTGCAATCGTTCCTGGACATCTACTACGCCGGCGCCAGCGTGCTGCTGACCGAGGAAGATTTCTTCGACATGACGATGGACTACGTCAAGCGCGCCGTTGCCGACAACGTGCGCCATGCCGAGATCTTCTTCGATCCGCAGACCCATACCGAGCGCGGCGTGCCGATCGGCACCGTGATCGACGGCATTTCGGACGCGCTGGCGCAAGCCCGCACCGAATACGATTTTTCCAGCAGCCTGATCCTGTGCTTTCTGCGGCACCTGCCCGAAGAAGACGCGTTCGCCACGCTGGAGGCCGCGCTGCCCTACCGCGACCGCTTTGTCGGCGTTGGCCTGGATTCGTCCGAACGCGGCAACCCGCCGGAGAAGTTCGCGCGCGTGTTCGCCAGGGCGAAGGAACTGGGCCTGCACCTGGTGGCGCATGCCGGAGAGGAAGGCCCTGCCCAGTACGTGACCGACGCCCTGGACATCCTCAAGGTCGAGCGCATCGATCACGGCGTGCGTGCGATCGATGACGCGGCGCTCGTACAGCGCCTGGCGCGCGAACGCATCGCCCTGACCGTGTGCCCGCTGTCGAACCAGAAGCTGAAGGTCTATCCCGACCTGCGCGACCATTCGCTGAAGCAGCTGCTCGATGCCGGCGTGGCCGTGACGCTGCACTCGGACGATCCGGCTTACTTTGGCGGCTACATGAACGCGAACTGGGAAGCCACGTTCGACGCGCTGCCGCTGGACGCGGCCGATGCCCACAAGCTGGCCCGCAACAGTTTTGAAGCGGCCTTCCTGCCCGACACGCAGAAGGCCGAATTCCTGGCGGAGGTCGACCACTTCTGGTCGGCCACGCCCATGTCCCCGCCCGCAACGGCTCACGTGAGTACCACGAGCTAAGCGGGCGCATATCCAGAACGCCGGATGCCGCGCCCGCTGCCTGCATGGCACGGGCGGGGCGCCGGCCGCCCCGAGACAAGACGATGACGACGACTTCCCCCGCTTCCCGCACCAATGGTGCCGTCACCCGCGCCATCCGCGGCCGCATCCTTCATTTCCTGCGCGACCCGCAGTTCCATGACGATGCCTATCAGTATTGGGAAGACGGCCTGCTGATCGTGACGGCCGGCCGTGTTGCCGCCGTCGGTTCGTACGACAGCCTGGCGGGCGAGATGCCCGCCGACGCCGAGGTGATCGACCATCGCGGCAAGCTGATCGTGCCGGGCTTCATCGACACGCACATCCACTATCCGCAGACCGATATCATCGCGTCGCCGTCGCCGGGCCTGCTGCACTGGCTCGACACCTACACGTTCCCCGAGGAACGCCGCTTCAGCGACGCCGCCTACGCGCGCGGCGTGGCCGACTTCTTCACCGACGAACTGCTGCGCAACGGCACCACCACGGCCATGGTCTGGAGCACCGTGCATGCCGCCTCGGCCGACGGCCTGTTCGCGGCCAGCCAGGCGCGCAACATGCGCATGATCACCGGCAAGGTGATGATGGATCGCAACTGCCCCGAATTCCTGCGCGACACGGCCGAGTCCGGTGCGCGCGAGTCGGCCGACCTGATTTCGAAGTGGCACGGCAAGGATCGCCTGGCCTACGCCATCACGCCGCGCTTTGCGCCGACGTCCACGGAAGCGCAGCTGGCCGCCTGCGGCGAGCTGGCCCGTGCCCACGACGACGTCTTTATCCAGACCCACGTGGCCGAAAACCGCGACGAGGTGAAATGGGTGGCCGAGCTGTTTCCCGACGCCCGCAGCTACCTGGACGTCTACGACCGCTACAACCTGCTGCGCCCGGGCGCGTTCTACGGGCACGCGATCTACCTCGACCCCGAGGATCGCCGCCGGCTGGCCGACAGCGGCGCGGCGGTGGCCCACTGCCCCACGTCGAACCTGTTCCTGGGCAGCGGCTTTTATGATTTCCACCAGTCCGACGCCAACCGCCTGAACGTGACACTGGCCACCGACGTGGGCGGCGGCACGTCGTTCTCGATGTTCCGCACGATGAACGCGGCCCACAAGGTGGCGCGCATGGGCGGCTATCACCTGACCGCCCTGCGCATGTTCTACCTGGCCACGCGTGCGGCGGCCGAGGCACTGGGCTGGCAGGACCGCATCGGCAGCTTCGAGCCGGGCTGCGAGGCCGATTTCCTGGTGCTGGACCCCGAGGCCACGCCGCTGATCGCGCGCCGCAGCCACCGCTCGGAAACGCTGGAGGAACAACTGTTCGCGTTTGCGATGCTGGGCGACGACCGCGTGATCGACAGCGTCTACATCATGGGCGAGGAGACGGCCGACGTGCCGGTGGCAGCCTGACCACACGGCCTTGCCGGCAAGGGGCTTTCCGGGCGCATGCGAACGGAAAGCCCCTTTTAGAGGCCATGTATTGACCGGAATCAACACAATCGTCATCAAACCCTTCTAGCCTGTCGCATCCGTGCGCCCTCAAGACTGGGCGCCACCGCATTCCGACTCGCTGGACCATCGATGACTGCCCGATCCGACACCCTTTCCGCTGCCGATGCCCAAGACATCGGCGCGGCGGCCGCCCCCGGCCAAGCCCGCCAGACTCACCAGAACCGCCCTGCCGGCAACGTTCCGCTGCCGGAACCCATCGCCTTCGAGGCGCCGTTCCCCAATCGCAAGACCATCCGCAGCTGGCTGATCCCGCTGGGCCGCCGCAGCACGCCACGCGCGCTGATGCTGTTCGCGTTCGACTACGCGCTGTTCGCGGCCGTGCTGGCCGGCGTGGTACTGCTGTCGGCGTGGTGGGCCAAGGTGGGCCTGGGCGTGCTGGCCGGCCTGATCATCGCGCGGCTGTTCATCATCGGCCACGACGCCTGCCACCAGAGCCTGACCGACAACCGCAGCCTGAACAAATGGCTGGGCCGGCTGACCTTCCTGCCCTCGCTGACGCCTTACAGCCTGTGGGAAGTGGGCCATAACGTCGTGCATCACGGCTACACCAACCTGAAGGGCTTCGACTTCGTCTGGGCGCCCTACTCGCTCGAGGAATTCCGCGCGCTGCCGCGCCGCCGCCGTGTGATGGAGCGCATCTACCGCAACGGCGTTGGCGCCGGGCTGTACTACCTGATCGAGATCTGGTGGTTCAAGCTGTTCTTCCCGAGCAAGCGCCAGATGGCCACGCGCCGCCCGATCTTCATGTGGGACTGCACGCTGGTGGCCGCGTTCGGCGCGCTGTGGATCGGCGCGCTGGCCTGGCTGGCCATCGCCACGGACCAGTCCGTGCTGCTGATGATCGGCACCGGTTTCGTGCTGCCATTCCTGGTCTGGAACACCACGGTCGGTTTCGTGCTCTACGTCCATCACACGCATACAAGCGTGGCCTGGTACGACACCAAGCCGATGTGGGCCAAGGCCCAGCCGTTCGTGTCGACGACCGTGCACCTGCGCTTCGGCATGGGCATTGGCGCGGCGCTGCATCACATCATGGAACACACGGCGCACCACGTGGACATGAGCGTGCCGCTGTACCAGCTCAAGCGCGCGCAGGCGCTGCTCGAACACGCGCTGCCGGGCCGCATCATCATCGAGAACTTCTCGTGGCGCTGGTACTTCCAGACCGCCCGCCGCTGCAAGCTCTACGACTTCAAGGCCCTGTGCTGGACCGATTTCCGCGGTCGCCAGACCAGCGAGAACAGCCCCGTGCCGGCCTGAGAATCATTCGCAAGGACATCGCAAAAAGGCCAGATTGATGGACATTACCCATCGGTCTGGCTAAAATGCGGGCTTCCATTGGGGAGTAGCCGCCCTGATCTCACCGCGCCGCGCAATGCGGCACCCGGAAGACAGGGGCGTACGTCAACAGACTTGACCAAATGCCGGTTCGGCAGGCGGTTATGGCGTGCGCAGCCCAGGACCTTGTGTCCGGCGCCTGGCGAGACCGATGACCATACCTTTCTGGCCGGGCCGGGAAAGGTGTGTGTCATTGGCATCTCGCGAGATGCGTTTGCGGCCCGGTTATTGCACCTATAAAAATGGAATCGTTCCTCGTCTCCACAGGTATCGTCGCACTCGCCGAAATGGGCGACAAGACGCAGTTGCTGTCGCTCGTGCTGGCCGCGCGGTATCGCAAGCCTCTCCCCATCATCCTTGGCATCCTGATCGCCACCCTGGTCAACCACGGCTTTGCCGGCGCGCTGGGCGGCTGGATTACCGGCGTGCTGGGCGCCAACCTGCTGCGCTGGATTCTTGGCCTTGGCTTTATTGCGATGGCAGGCTGGATGCTGATTCCCGACAAGCTCGACGACGCCGAGGAAGCCAAGCCGGTCAAGGGCGCGCTGGGCATCCTGGGCACCACGATCGTGGCGTTCTTCTTTGCCGAGATGGGCGACAAGACGCAGATCGCCACCGTAGCCCTGGCAGCGCGCTTCCATGGCGAAGTGCTGGCCGTGGTTGCCGGCACCACGTTCGGCATGATGCTGGCCAATGCACCGGCCGTGCTGCTGGGCGACCGCTTCGCCAACAAGATGCCGATCGCGCTGGTCCACAAGATTGCGGCGGCCATCTTCCTGGTGCTGGGCCTGCTGGCGCTGTTCAACGTGGGCGGCTGATGCCGCATCGGCAGCACAAATAAAAAAACGGGGCCGAAGCCCCGCTCAAACCCTCGCCGGTCCGGTACAGCCGGCTGCTGACTGCGCAGCCTCCGGACCGTCGATCACCGATGCCCGGTCAAATTAGTTGGTCGTCTTTGCGCCGCCCTCGAACCACTGGCCCAGCAGGGCACGTTCGTCGTCCGTGATCTGGGTGACGTTACCCAGCGGCATGGCCTTCTGCTGCACGGCCTGCTGGTAGATCAGCTGGGCGTGCGACTTGATACCGTCGGCGCTATCGAGCTTGATGCCCTTGGCAGCCGTCGGCATCATCTTCGGCTGCTCGGCATGGCACTGCACGCAGCGCGTGTTCATGATTTCCTGCACCTTCACGAAGCTCACGGCCGTTGCGGCGGCGTCGCCGTCAGCGCTCTTGGCGACTTGCGGACGCGGCTGCGGGGCGATCAGGAATGCCACCAGGCCCAGGCATGCCACACCGGCGGCCGGCCACGCGATGTTGATCTTCCCCTTGTGCTTCAGGATGAAGAACTGACGGATCATCACGCCAGCCAGCATCACCATGATCAACACCAGCCAGTTGTTCTTGGCCGCGTACGTCATGCTGTAGTGGTTGGACAGCATCGCGAACAGCACCGGCAGCGTGAAGTACGTGTTGTGCACGCTGCGCTGCTTGCCGCGCTTGCCGTGGATCGGGTCCACCGGCTGGCCGGCCTTCAGTGCCGCCACCACCTTGCGCTGGCCCGGAATGATCCAGAACAGCACGTTCGCGCTCATGATCGTAGCGATCATCGCGCCAGTCAGCAGGAATGCCGCACGGCCCGCGAAGATATGGCAGGCCACGAAAGCTGCCACGGCCACATACACGGCCACCAGGATGCCCACGGTCCGGTCGCTCTTGCCGAAGATGCGGCAGATCGCGTCATAGACCACCCAGCCAACGATCAGGTACGTCACGGCAAAGCCCACGGCGGCGCCGGGCGACATGTCGTAGACGTTCTTGTCGATCAGGAACGTGCTGGCGTTGAACAGGTACAGCACCACCAGCAGCGCAAAGCCGCTCATCCACGTGGAGTACGACTCCCAGTAGAACCAGTGCAGGTTCTCGGGCAGCGACTTCGGTGCGGTCAGGTACTTCTGCGGGTTGTAGAAGCCGCCACCGTGCACGGCCCACAGTTCGCCATCGACGCCCTTGTCCTTCAGGCCGGTATCGATGGGACGCGTCAGGCTGTTGTCCAGCCAGACGAAATAGAACGACGAACCGATCCAGGCGATCGCCGTGATGACGTGCAGCCAACGCAACAGCAGATTGGCCCAGTCGAGAATGTAGCCTTCCATGACTTGTCTCCTTGTTCCCGTCCGCCTTGATTCAGCTGCCGCGGTAGGTCGAGTACGACCACGGCGACACCAGCAGGGGCACGTGGTAGTGCGCGTTCGTGTCGGCAATGCCGAAACGCAGCGTCACCACATCAAGGAATGCCGGCTCGGGCAGTTTCACGCCCTGGGCACGGAAGTAGGCGCCAGCGCCAAAGTCGAGTTCGTAGACGCCAGGCTGCAGGTCGGCGCCTTCCAGCAGGGGCTGGTCGGCACGGCCGTCGTGGTTGGTCTGGATCGACTTCAGGGTCTCGCGACGATTGTCGACAATTTTATGCAGGGTAACCGACATGCCGGCACCGGGCGTACCGGCGGCAGTGTCGAGAACGTGAGTGGTCAAGCGTCCCATCCTGTTCTTCCTTTGGAGTGTGGGTTGTGAGGGGCGCCGCTGCCTTCACTAGCACCATTTGTGGGAAATGGTGCCCGCTCGGTACGTGTTTCAACGCATCCCGGCGCTGGATTGGTGCGAGGCGACAATGCGCCTGCCCTATCCTGATGACAACTCGGTAAATACCCGTAGTTGTCGAAAACCTGGGTCGGTTTTGTTGACAATGGTGCTTGCATATCCAAATAATTGTCAACAATTTTTAGATCGGCGATGCCAAATGATCGATATCAAGACCCTTGATGTTGATGTGTGAACGGCTCGTTACGATCGCTGACCATCGCCTCTCCTGCTTTTACGAGTGCCCAGCATGTCCAAGAATCTCAAGCTGATTGCCGCCGACGCCCTGCCCGCGCCCACCGATAACAAGCCCGCCCGCAAGGGGTCGGTGGAAGAGCGCATGTATCACGAGATCTACGACGCGATCATGGAGCACCGGCTGCCGCCCCGGACCAAGCTGACCGAGCATTCGCTTTGCGAAATCTATGCCACCGCACGTCACACGGTGCGCAAGGTACTGTCGCGCCTGGCCGCCGACGGCATGGTCGACCTGGAGCCGAACCGCGGCGCGTTCATTGCCAGCCCGTCCACCGACGAGGCCCATGACATGTTCGAGCTGCGCCAGATGCTGGAACGCGCGGTGCTGGAAAAGCTGGCCGCCATGCCCAACGTGCGCAGCGTGATTGCCCCGCTGCGCAAGATGGTGAACGACGAGCGCCAGGCCTTCCTGACCCACGAACGCCCGACCTGGATCCGCCTGTCGGCCGAATTCCACACCGCGCTGGCCGAGCTTTCCGGCAACGAACTGCTGGTGACGATGATGCGCCGGCTGGTGTCGCGCACCACGCTGATGATTGCCAGCGTGGAAGCCCCGGGTCACAACGCCTGCTCGTTCGACGAGCACGACGACATTCTCGACGCACTGGAACAGGGCGATGCCGCACTGGCCCAGTCGCGCATGGCGCACCACCTTGGCGCCTGCGCGGACCGCGTGCAGCCGGACGAGCCCGGCAACTTCGATCTTCGCACCGTGCTGGGCCGCTCCACCTAGCACGATGTTCCCGCCGCCGGGCAACAGAGGTCCCCTGTTGCCGATGCAGGCCCACCGGTTTTCCGTCGCTGATCAAGCCCGCCAGAGGCGCGACTGAAACCGGACAAGAACCGCCAACAATCGCCCACGACAAGAAGCGACGACAAGGCGGTCAAGGGTGGAACCCGGCGCGCGTTCCCATCGAAACCAAAGGAGAGGAGACACACCCATGAATTCCGCAAGCACCACGGTCCCCACGGATCTGACAAACGAGCGGCTGCCCTCCGGGCGGTTGCTGGCGCTGGGCCTGCAGCACGTGCTGGTGATGTATGCCGGCACCGTTGCCGTCCCGCTTATCGTCGGCGGCGCGCTCAAGCTCCCGAAGGACCAGTTGGCCTTCCTGATCAATGCCGACCTCTTCGCGGCGGGCCTGGCAACGCTGATCCAGGCCTTCGGATTCTGGAAGTTCGGCATCCGCATGCCCGTGATGATGGGCGTCACGTTCGCATCGGTGGCACCGATGATCGCCATCGGCAACGATCCCAACGTCGGCCTGCTCGGCATCTATGGCGCGGTGATCGCGTCCGGGGTGTTCGGGATACTGATTGCGCCGATGATGGGGCGCATGCTTGGACTGTTTCCGCCCGTCGTCACGGGCACGGTGATCACGCTGATCGGCGTGTCGCTGATGCGCGTGGGCATCAACTGGGCCGGCGGCGGCCAGCCCACCACCCGCGCCGTGATCGACGGCGTGGTCAAGGAGGTGCCGAACCTGGCCTATGGCGATCTTGGCAACCTTGCCATCGCCGGCCTGGTGCTGGTGGTGGTGCTGTTGCTCACGCGCTTCGGCCGTGGCCTGGTGGCCAACTGCGCGGTGCTGCTGGGGATCATCATCGGCACGCTGGTGGCCATGGCCATGGGCAAGGTGTCGTTCGAAGGCCTGCATGAAGCCAGCTACGTGGCCGTCATCACGCCGCTGCACTTCGGCATGCCGACGTTCCAGCTGACCGCCGTGCTGTCGATGTGCATCGTCATGCTGATCACGCTGGTGGAATCCACCGGCATGTTCCTGGCCCTGTCGGACATCACCGGCCGCAAGCTGAGCACCAGGGACCTGACCGCCGGCCTGCGCGCCGACGGCCTGGGCACCGTGATCGGCGGCGTGTTCAACACGTTCCCGTACACGTCGTTCTCGCAGAACGTGGGCCTGGTCACGGTGACCGGCGTGCGCTCGCGCTACGTGGCGGCGGCTGGCGGCGTGATCCTGATCGCCTTCGGCCTGTTCCCGAAGATGGCGCACGTGGTGGCTTCGGTGCCGCAGTTCGTGCTGGGCGGCGCGGGCATCGTGATGTTCGGCATGGTGGCAGCCACGGGTATCCGCATCCTGGGTGCCTGCGACTTCAACCGCAACCGCCACAACCTGTTCATCGTGGCGATTTCGATCGGCTTCGGCATGATCCCGACCCTGTCGCCGACGCTGTTCCAGTACCTGCCGAAGTGGACCGACCCGTTCACGCACAGCGGCATCGTGCTGGGCACGATCGTGGCCGTGGCGCTGAACCTGTTCTTCAACGGCATCCAGTCGGCCGAGGAAGCCATGCGCAGCGCCGCCGCGAACACCCACGGCACGGAGTAACGCCGCTTGCGAACCAGGAACAATTAACCCTCGACAATCGGACTCGACAATTTCGCGCAGACAATCCGCAACGCTTTGCGCGCCGTTGTCAAGTCCTTCGGCGGAACTCTGGCACGCGCTTTGCGTAAGCCAGTGCGCTCCGGGTTCCGGCCAGGCCCTCGCCCGATCAAGCGGGTCGGGGGCAGCAGTTTGGATTTCTCTCCTGAAGCAGACACAACGAGATGACACACGATAACTATCCACGCGATCTCATTGGCTATGGCGCACAGCCACCGCACGCCCGCTGGCCGGGCGGTGCGCGTATCGCGCTGCAGTTCGTGCTCAATTACGAGGAAGGCGGCGAGAACTGCGTGCTGCACGGCGACGCCGCATCCGAGCAGTTCCTGTCCGAGATCGTCGGCGCCGCGGCCTATCCCGCCCGGCACATGAGCATGGAAGGCATCTATGAATACGGCTCGCGTGCGGGCGTCTGGCGCATCCTGCGCGAGTTCGAACGCCGCAAGCTGCCGCTGACGATCTTCGGCGTGTCGATGGCCCTGCAGCGCCATCCCGAGCTGACGCGCGCGTTCGTAGAGCTGGGCCACGAGATCGCCTGCCACGGCTGGCGCTGGATCCATTACCAGAACCTGGACGAAGCCACCGAGCGCGAGCACATGCGCATCGGCATGGAGATCATCAAGGAACTGACCGGCGAAATGCCGCTGGGCTGGTACACCGGCCGCGACAGCCCCAACACGCGCAAGCTGGTGGTGGAGCACGGCGGCCTGCTGTACGACGCCGACTACTACGGCGACGACCTGCCCTTCTGGACCGAAGTGGAAGTGACCGGCGGCGAGAAGAAGCCGCACCTGGTGGTGCCGTACACGCTCGACTCCAACGACATGCGCTTTGCCACGCCGCAGGGCTTCAACACGGGCGAGCAGTTCTTCCAGTACCTGAAGGACGCGTTCGATGTGCTGTACGCCGAAGGCGACCCCAGCGGCCAGGACCAGCCGAAGATGCTGTCGGTGGGCATGCACTGCCGCCTGCTGGGCCGCCCGGGACGTTTCCGCGCGCTGCAGCGGTTCCTGGACTACGTGCAATCGCACGACAAGGTATGGATCTGCCGGCGCGTCGACATCGCGCGCCACTGGATCGACACCCACCCGTACCGGAGCCAGGCATGAGCCAGAACACCTACACCATCACCCAGCTGAATGCGATGCCCGAAGCCGAGTTCATCAAGGTACTCGGCGGCATCTACGAACACTCGCCGTGGTTTGCCGAAGCGGCCGCGAAGCAACGCCCGTTTGCCAACGCCGCCGAACTGGCCGCCGCGCTGCGCAGCGCGGTCGACGCAGCCGGCCAGGACGCCCAGGTCAAGCTGGTGCGCGCCCACCCGGAACTGGCCGGCAAGGCCGCGGTGCGCGGCGAACTGACCGCCGAATCCACGCGCGAGCAGGCCGGAGCCGGCCTGGACCAGTGCACGGCCGAGGAATTCCAGCGCCTGCAGGACCTGAACACGGCCTACAACCGCAAGTTCGGCTTCCCGTTCATCCTGGCCGTGCGCGGCTACGACCGGCACGGGATCATCGACGCTTTTGCAAGGCGTATCGAGAACGAGCCGGCGGTGGAGTTGCAAACATGCATCAACCAGATTCACCGCATTGCGCAGTTCCGCCTGAACGACTTAGTATCCGCCTGAAAAAAAATCCACGGCAGTAAAGAGAGAGAGAAATTCAGGAACGTTCAGCGACTCAGCATCGCTGTAAAACAGGTACCTCGGCCGCGCCGGTTCGCACTGCACCGGCAGACTTCCGTGCACGGCCGGGGTACCACGCAGAAGAAGACCCCGTCAGGGTCCCGGCACACAAGAAAACGTTCTGAGCAGCATCACAACCACGGAGGTCTTACATGACGAAGCAGTACAAGCCGGCTCTCAAGCTGGCGGCAATCGCGGCTACCCTTTTTTCCGGCGCAGCCATGGCCCAGTCCAGCGTCACGCTGTACGGCCAGGCTGATATGTTCGTCGGCGGCATCAAGAACCCGGGCAGCAATGACCGTGCGTTCGTGGCCAACTCCGGGGGCATGCAAACCTCGTACTGGGGCATCAAGGGTACCGAGGATCTGGGTCTGGGCACGAAGGCCATCTTCGACCTGAACGGCTTCTTCCGCACCGACAGCGGCAGCGGCGGCCGTTTCAACGGCGACTCGATGTTCAGCCGTAACGCCTACGTCGGCCTGCAGAACGACCGCTACGGCGCCGTCAAGCTGGGCCGCAACACCACGCCGTACTTCGTGTCGACGATCCTGTTCAACCCGCTGGTTGACTCGTACGTCTTCAGCCCGATGATCTTCCACACGTACTTCGGCGCCAACAACGGCACCGTGTACGACCCGGGCATCATCGGCGATTCGGGCTGGAACAACTCGATCGTCTACTCGACGCCGAACTTCGGCGGCCTGACCGCCAACTTCATCTACAGCTTCGGCGAATCGGCCGGCAACTCGAGCAAGAACAAGTGGGGCGGCAACGTGACCTACTTCTCGGGCCCGTTTGCGGCAACGCTGGCCTTCCAGCAGGTCAAGTTCGACAACACCCCGTTCGACCTGACCAACCCGCCGACCACGCCGAACGCGAATACGCCGTACATCGTTGGCTTCGACAAGCAATCGGCCGTGCAGGCTGGCGCGTCGTATGACTTCAAGATGCTCAAGGTCTTCCTGCAAGGCCAGTACATCAAGACCAACGTGAACGCCAACGCCAACGGCGACATCAAGCACATCGACGGCCAAGGCGGCGTTTCGGTGCCGGTGGGCGCCGGCAACGTGCTTGCGTCGTACTCGTACGGCCGCGTGCTGAACGAACTGTCGAGCTTCAAGCGCAACACGTTCGCGCTGGCGTACGACTACAACCTGTCCAAGCGCACCGACGTCTACGCTGCGTACTACTACGACAAGATCACGGGCCTCGAGCACGGCGACAGCTTCGGCGTGGGCGTCCGCCACAAGTTCTGATCCTGCTGTCGGCATCACCGCAGAACTGAAGCCTGCCCGTCGCGGCAGGCTTTTTCTTGCGCGTAACAGTCTCTCTTGCGCCACAATGCTGCGCCGCAGCGCGGTCTTGCGCAGATGCAGCAGGATCGGAAGCCATTGCTCCATAGGCCGATTCAATTGGCGACTCCCCCCCGTTCTACCTAGATTGGTCTTCCGGACTGTGTGCCGGACCACGTAAACCAGGACGAGTGAGGTGACGCATGCGGCGCTATGTGAAATCCCGATCGGAACTGATGGCCATCCTGAGCCAGTGCCTGGATAACAACCCGGAATGCGGTGAGGTGGAATTGCATGCGATGCGCGTGCATTCGCCGGACCACACCGGTTGCAACTGGAGCGCTGAGGTCGATTTTCGCCAGGACACCTTCGACGATCTGGCACAGCAGATGGCCGCGGCCCGTTCGATCATCGTGGTGATGCGGGAGCAGTACAACGTGTTGCAATAGCCAGGAGTATTGGCTGGCGCGCACGCCAACCGTGCGTACTGACCCGCCGACGCGCTGACACCCCGGCAGACGTGCCAGCGCACCGACAAAAAAACCGGGCCGCGAGAGACTCTCGCGGCCCGGTTTCCTTTTGCGACCATCAGATCTGCAAAACTCGCAGATCGGAATGCAGTGCTTAGCGGATCGCGCCAGCCTCCGCCACGGCCACGGCCGTCATGTTGACGATGCGGCGGGTGGTGGCCTGCGGGTTCAGGATGTGTACCGGCTTGGCGGCGCCCAGCAGGATCGGGCCCACCGTCACGCCCTGACCGCCCGTCATCTTGAGCAGGTTGAACGCGATGTTGGCGGCATCCAGCGTCGGCATGACCAGCAGGTTGGCGCTGCCGGCCAGCTTGGTGGTCGGCAGGAAGTGGCGGCGCACGTCCTCGTCCAGCGCGGCGTCGCCCTGCATTTCGCCTTCCACTTCCAGTTCGGGCGCCACGCGCGCCAGGATCGCGGCTGCGTCGCGCATCTTGCGTGCCGACGGACGCGTGGACGAACCGAACATCGAGTGCGACATCATTGCCACCTTCGGATGCAGGCCGAAGCGTGCGATTTCCTTGGCGGCCAGTTGCGTGATCGCGGCCAGTTCCTCGGCGCTCGGGTCATCGTTCACGAACGTGTCGGTGATGAACAGCGTGTGCTTTTCCAGCATCAGCGCGTTCATGGCGGCGAACACCTTGGCGTCCGGGGCCAGGCCGATCACGTCGCGCACGTGTTCGAGATGGGCCTCGAAGCGGCCGACGGTGCCGCACAGCAGCGCATCGGCGTCGCCCATGTGCATCAGCATCGTGCCGATCAGCGTGTTCGAACGGCGCAGCGCCACCTTGGCCATGTCCGGCGTCACGCCATCGCGGCCACGCAGCGCGTGGTATTCCTCGTGATAGGCGCGATAGCGCGGATCGTCTTCCGGATTGATCAGTTCGAAGTCGACACCGGGGCGCAGGCGCAGGCCGGCCTTTTCGATGCGCATCTGGATCACGTGCGGACGGCCGATCAGGATCGGACGGGCCAGGCCTTCGTCCACCACGCCCTGCACGGCGCGCAGCACGCGCTCTTCCTCGCCCTCGGCGTAGGCCACGCGCTTGGGCGCGGCCTTGGCGGCCGAGAACACCGGCTTCATGATCAGGCCGGTGTGGTAGACGTAGCTGGTCAGCTGCTGGCGGTAGGCTTCCAGGTCCTTGATCGGACGCGTCGCCACGCCCGACTCTTCCGCAGCCTTGGCCACTGCCGGGGCGATCTTCTCGATCAGGCGCTGGTCGAACGGCGTGGGGATGATGTAGTCAGGGCCGAACTTCAGTTCGCGGCCGCCGTAGGCCGCAGCAACGGCATCGTTCAGTTCGGCTTCGGCCAGCTCGGCGATGGCCTTCACGCAAGCCAGCTTCATTTCTTCCGTGATCTTCGTGGCGCCGCAATCGAGCGCGCCGCGGAAGATGTACGGGAAGCACAGCACGTTGTTCACCTGGTTCGGATAGTCCGAACGGCCGGTGGCGATGATGCAGT
>Ga0209564_1001065_pt1 | contig 33211 bp, 30 predicted proteins | sample AraplaCol_mMF_r2_FD_184272 | JGI IMG/M metagenome (GOLD analysis project Ga0209564, IMG submission 184272) | Arabidopsis root microbial communities from North Carolina, USA - plate scrape MF_Col_mMF_r2 (SPAdes) (version 3) | ecosystem: Host-associated > Plants > Roots > Endosphere | place: USA...
ATGGTCTGGCGGTCCATCGACTGCACGCCAAAGGCCATCTGGGGCTGGTGGTCGATGATGATCAGCTGGCTGTTGCGCGGGGTCAGGACTTGCAGCTTGGCGTTCGACATGGTGTTCTCCGGAATAAAGGGTGATTCAATAAGTTTGAGGATTTATCGGGCGGCGCTGGCTTCGCTTCGTTCGTTTCGCTGCGTTGCTGCGCTGTCCATGTGCAGAACTATAGCGACCGCCACCCCGGAGAAAGTGGGCTATCGTCGTCATAGTTATTCAAAATAATTGAATAAACGAGTACCAGCCTTCGTCAGCAACGTTGATTGCCATGTTTCTATTATTCGACTATATTCGAAACATGGAAACCGATAACGCTCTCGAAGCGCTTGCTGCGCTGGCCCACGCTGTTCGCCTGGCCGTCTTCCGCCTGCTAGTACAGGCCGGCCCCGAAGGCCTGCCAGCCGGGCGCATTGCCGAACAGATGGAGATGCCAGCGTCGTCGCTGTCCTTCCACCTCAAGGAATTGCACCGCGCGGGACTGCTGGGAAGCCGCCAGGAGGGCCGCTCGATCATCTATATGGCTCGCTTCGAGACCATGAACGCCCTGCTGGGCTACCTCACCGAGAACTGTTGCGGCGGCGTGCCGTGTTCGCCGGTTCCCGCCTGTTGCGCCACCACGGAGTCCTGAACCATGAAACGCTTCCACGTCCACGTGAGCGTGGCCGACCTGCCGGCCAGCATCCGCTACTACGCTGCCCTCTTCGCCGCCGAACCGACCGTCGTCCGGGACGATTACGCCAAGTGGGCGCTGGACGACCCGCGCGTGAACTTCGCGATCTCCAATCGCACCGGGAAGCTCGGCGTGGACCACCTGGGCATCCAGGTGGAGACGGACGCGGAGCTTGCAGAAATGCAGGCACGGCTGACCAGCGCCGAGTTGCCCACACAGTCACAGTCCGAAACGAACTGCTGCTACGCGACGTCGAACAAGCATTGGTCGGTGGACCCCACCGGCATCGCCTGGGAGTCGTTCCACACGCTCGGTGGCGCCCCGACCTATGGCGAATCACGCGATCGCAGCGCCGCAACCGCCGCGTGCTGCGTACCGGTCCCGGTGACCGTCACGCCGAAGCCATCCACCAAGACCGCCTGCTGCACGCCGGAATCCGGCTGCTGCTGAGTTTTTCCGGCGCGCCGATGCCTGCACTCGAATGAGGCGGCACGTGCGCCTACGCATCACACATCATGTCTGAACAACTCGACATCGCATTGGCCGACACCGGGCCTCGCCCCGCCATCGGCTTCTTCGAGCGCTACCTGACCGTCTGGGTGGCGCTTTGCATCGTCGCCGGCATCCTGCTCGGCCAATGGCTGCCCCCGGTCTTTCAGGCCATTGGCGCCATGGAGGTCGCACAGGTGAACCTGCCGGTCGGCGCGCTGATCTGGATCATGATCATCCCGATGCTGATCAAGATCGATTTCGGCGCCATGGGCCAGGTCGCGGGACACTGGCGCGGCATCGGTGTGACGCTCTTCGTCAACTGGCTGATCAAGCCGTTCTCCATGGCGCTGCTGGGCTGGATCTTCATCCGTCACCTGTTCGCGGGCTGGCTGCCACCCGAACAACTCGACAGCTACATCGCCGGCCTGATCCTGCTGGCGGCGGCGCCCTGCACGGCGATGGTGTTCGTCTGGTCGCAACTCTGCAAGGGCGATCCCTACTTCACGCTGTCGCAGGTGGCGCTCAACGACGCCATCATGGTCGTGGCCTTCGCGCCCGTCGTCGCGCTGCTGCTGGGTCTGTCGTCGATCACCGTGCCGTGGGACACGCTCATCACATCGGTCGCGCTCTACATTGTCGTGCCAGTGCTGATCGCGCAGGTCATCCGCAAGGTACTGCTGGCGCGCGGCGAAGCGACCTACCAGCGCGTGGTCGGTGCCCTTGGCCCCTACTCGATCACCGCACTGCTCGCTACGCTGGTGCTGCTGTTTGGCTTCCAGGGCAATGCCATTGTCGAACAGCCGCTGATCATCCTGCTGCTGGCCGTGCCGATCCTGATCCAGGTCTTGCTGAACTCCGGCCTGGCCTACCTGCTGAACCGCAAGCTCGGCGTGGCCCATTGCGTGGCCGGCCCGTCGGCGCTGATTGGCGCGAGCAACTTCTTCGAACTGGCCGTGGCCACCGCCATCAGCCTGTTCGGCTTCCAATCTGGCGCGGCGCTCGCCACCGTCGTCGGCGTACTGATCGAAGTGCCGGTGATGCTGTTCGTCGTTGGCGTCGTCAACCGTTCGCAGCACTGGTACGAAGCGCCCTGAGGAATTGCCATGACCGTCACCATCTATCACAACCCGGCCTGTGGCACGTCGCGCAACACGCTGGCGATGATCCGCAACGCGGGCATCGAGCCAACCGTCATCGAGTACCTGACCTCGCCGCCGGATCGGCAGACCTTGCAGGCAATGATTCGCGATGCCGGGCTCACCGTGCGCGAGGCGATCCGCGACAAGGGCACGCCCTATGCCGAGCTTGGCCTGGCCGATCCAGCACTGACCGATGACCGGCTGCTGGACGCGATGCTGGCCCACCCGATCCTGATCAACCGCCCCTTCGTCGTGACCGAGCTTGGCGTGCGACTGTGCAGGCCGTCCGAAGTCGTGCTGGATATCCTGCCAGCACCGCAGCAAGGCGCCTTTGCCAAGGAAGACGGAGAGGCCGTGGTCGACCCACAAGGCCGGAGGGTCCGATGACCCGGATCTGCCAAATATCGTCCCAGCGGTGTTCGATACGCCCGACCTCCGCAAGCTGAAGCCCGCACGCATCGGCACCCACCCGCCACGAATCCTGTTGCTTTACGGCTCGCTGCCAAAAGAAAAACCCCGCTTCCATGAAAAACACCCCAAAGGTTGGACGGGTGTCCAACTTTTGGGGTGCAGTTCACCATGCGGGGTTTTTCTTTCTTGCGACACCTGCTTATGGGCGATCAGAACGGAATATCGTCGTCCATGTCTTCGAAGCCGTTCGACGGGGCCTGCTGCTGACGGCGCTGGCCGCCTTGCTGGCCGGCACCGCCGCCGCCGCCGCCCTGGGCGCGGCCGCCGCCGTAGCCACCGCCACCGCCACCGGCGCCGCCTTGCGATTCGCGGCTGTAACCACCACCGCCGCCGCCACCGCCGCCGTAGCCGCCTTCATCGCCACCGCCGCCGCCCTGGCGAGCGCCCAGCATCTGCATCTGGTCAGCCACGATTTCGGTGCTGTACTTGTCCTGGCCCGACTGGTCCTGCCACTTGCGGGTGCGGATGCGGCCTTCGATATAGACCGACGAGCCCTTGCGCAGGTACTGGCCGGCGATCTCGGCCAGCTTGCCAAAGAAGGCGATGCGGTGCCATTCGGTCGCTTCCTTGAACTCGCCACTCTGCTTGTCCTTGTAGCGGTCGGTCGTTGCGAGCCGGATATTGGTCACGGCGTCGCCGCTGGGCATGTAGCGGGTTTCGGGGTCGGCACCCAGGTTGCCGACGAGAATGACTTTGTTGACCGATGCCATATAGAAGTTCTCCAAGGACCGCGCCCTTTCAGCGCGGCGTTAAACGTAGTGCGAGATTCGCGAAATTGTGAGTTGAGACCGGCGGGCCGGCGACCCGCGTCCCCACCGTAAACGACATCACGCGCCGTTCGGAGGCTCCGTCGGGCGCGTGTCGAATGCTACCGCTGATACGGGGAAAAAGCGTGTCGGGCTTTTGCGGATAGGTGAAAAAGTGTGTCTAAGCCGCCACTGCCGGGGCGCCGTCCTTGCTGCGGGCCGGCGGCGCCTTCATGCTCCAGGCGATTATAAGCCAGACCAGCAGCACTGCCGCGCAGCCCACGAACACCGCCGGGCGGCCTTCATGCTTGAGCAGCCAGCCGCCCACCACGCCGCCCAGGAACAGGCCCATCGCCTGCGTGGTGTTGTAGACGCCAAGTGCCGCACCCCGGCTGGCGGCCGCGTAGCGCGACACCAGCGACGGCTGCATGGCTTCCAGTACGTTGAACGCCACGAAGAACAGCAGCAGCACGCCGACGATCGGCCACAGCCCGTGAACGGTGGCAAACAGCAGCTGGACGGCCGTCATCAGCGCCACCGACGCCAGCAGCACCGGCCGCACCTTGCCGTAGCGCTCGGCGGCCATCATCGGCGCCAGCATCAGCAGGAACGACACCAGCACCACGGGCAGGTACACCTTCCAGTGCTGGTCCAGCGGCATGCCGGCGTCGCTGAGCATCGCCGGCACCACCATGAACATTGCCACCTGGCTGGCATGAAGCGCCAGCACGCCCACATTCAGGCGGATCAGGTCGGCATTGAGCAGTACCTTGCGGAACGGCAGTTGCACCGGATGCGGCGGTGGCGGCGTGGGCACCAGGAACAGCGTCACGCCGATGGCCAGCACGCCCAGCACGCCCATCAGCCCGAAGATGCCGGACATGCCGATGCTGTGCAGCAGCGGCGAGGCAATCACCAGCGACAGCGCAAAGGTCAGGCCGATGCTGCCGCCCACCATCGCCATGGCTTTTGTACGATGCCGCTCGCGCGTCAGGTCGGCGATGCAGGCCGTAATGGCCGCCGAGATCGCGCCCATGCCCTGCAGCGCACGGCCGACGGTGATGCCGGTCAGTGTGTCTGCGTAGGCGGCGATCAGCGCACCGGCCACGAACAGCAGCAGGCCGGCCACCATCACGGGCTTGCGGCCCACGCGGTCGGACAACCAGCCCAGCGGGATATGCAGGAAGGCCTGCATGAGGCCATAGATGCCCATCGCCAGGCCAACGCGCTGGGCGTCGTGCCCGTCGGGCAGCGTCCGCGCGTATTCGGCAAAGACGGGCAGGATCAGAAACAGTCCCAGCATGCGCAGGGCGAAGATGCTGGCCAGCGACAGGCTGGCGCGCAATTCACCCCGGGTCATGCGGTCGCGCACGGGTTCGGCGCGGGTGGGCTCGGTGGAAAGACTTGGAGTGGAAGGGGGGTTCGACGGCATTGCGGTCGTATGTGGAAATCTGGCTCGGTCGCTGGGTCGGTCAGCCTGGCAGCTTCGACACGCAAGGGCGCCCGCAAGTTGCCCGGACGTTGCCTTGTCTGGCATCGCAGACATCCATGCAACAGACGTTGCCGCGATGCCCGCGACCCCGCCGGCACCTCGCCGTCCAAAGCCCGTTTGGCGCCGGGCAACCCCGGAAACCGAAGTTCGGTATATTAGCAGGTTTGCTTCTCGCGCTTGTTCCATCACGTCCGGCTTCGGCCAGGCGTGAAATGTGCGTGAAGCGGCAGGCTGGCGCCCTTTGGGGGGCGCCCCAGGCGTCTGGCCAGGCACATCGAATTTCCGCGGGACCGACCTGCTCCACCGCAGGCCGCCCACCGGGCGAATGAACGGTATATGGAAGAAATCAAGATCCGTGGGGCGCGTACCCACAACCTGAAGAACATCAACCTGGACCTGCCGCGCAACAAGCTCGTGGTGATCACGGGCCTGTCCGGCTCCGGCAAGTCCTCGCTGGCGTTCGACACGCTATACGCCGAGGGGCAGCGCCGGTACGTCGAATCGCTGTCCGCCTACGCCCGCCAGTTCCTGCAGCTGATGGAAAAGCCCGATGTCGACCTGATCGAAGGGCTCTCGCCCGCGATCTCGATCGAGCAGAAGGCCACCAGCCACAACCCGCGTTCCACGGTGGGCACGGTCACCGAGATCCACGACTACCTGCGCCTGCTCTACGCCCGCGCCGGCACGCCCTACTGCCCCGACCACAATATCGCGCTGCAGGCCCAGAGCGTGTCGCAGATGGTGGATGCCGCACTGGCGCTGCCCGAAGACACGAAGCTGATGATCCTGGCGCCCGTGGTGTCCGACCGCAAGGGCGAGCATTCCGACCTGTTCGACTCGATGCAGGCGCAGGGTTTCGTGCGCTTCCGCATCCGCTCGGGCGGCGGCACGGCCCACGAGGCCGAGGCCAGGGTCTACGAGGTGGACAGCCTGCCGAAGCTCAAGAAGACCGAGAAGCATTCGATCGACGTGGTGGTGGACCGCGTGAAGGTGCGCGCCGACATCAAGCAGCGCCTGGCCGAATCGTTCGAAACCGCGCTGCGCCTGGCCGATGGCCGCGCCATTGCGCTGGAGATGGATACCGGCCACGAGCACGTGTTCAGCTCGCGCTTTGCGTGCCCGATCTGCTCGTATTCGCTGCAGGAACTGGAACCGCGCCTGTTCTCGTTCAACAACCCGATGGGTGCCTGCCCGCACTGCGACGGCCTGGGCCAGATCACGTTCTTCGATCCAAAGCGCGTGGTGGCCTTTCCCAACCTGTCGCTGGCGTCAGGCGCCATCAAGGGCTGGGACCGCCGCAACCAGTTCTACTTCCAGATGTTGCAGAGCCTGGCGGCGTTCTACGACTTCGACACCGAGACCGCGTTCGAAGACCTGCCCGCCGAAGTGCAGCAGGTGGTGCTGCACGGCTCCGGCGAGCAGGAAATCCCGTTCACGTACATCAACGAGCGCGGCCGCACCACGGTGCGCTCGCATGCGTTCGAGGGGATCATCCCGAACCTGGAGCGCCGCTATCGCGAAACCGATTCGGTGGCCGTGCGCGAGGAACTGGCCAAGTACCAGAACAACCAGGCCTGCCCGGCCTGCCACGGCACGCGCCTGCGCACCGAGGCCCGCCATGTGAAGATCGGCGAGGACGAACAGGCGCGCGCGATCTACGAGATCAACGGCCTGCCGCTGCGCGACGCGCTGACGTGGTTCCTGACGCTGAACCTGCACGGCGCCAAGCGCGAGATTGCCGACAAGATCGTCAAGGAGATCTCGGCCCGGCTGAATTTCCTGAACAACGTGGGGCTCGACTACCTGTCGCTGGAGCGCAGCGCCGACACGCTGTCGGGCGGCGAGGCGCAGCGCATCCGGCTGGCCTCGCAGATCGGCTCGGGCCTGACCGGCGTGATGTACGTGCTGGACGAGCCGTCGATCGGGCTGCACCAGCGCGACAACGACCGCCTGATCGGCACGCTCAAGCACCTGCGCGACATCGGCAATTCCGTGCTGGTGGTGGAGCATGACGAGGACATGATCCGCGCCTGCGACTACGTGGTGGACATCGGCCCCGGGGCCGGCGTGCATGGCGGGATGATCGTGGCCGAAGGCACGCCTGCGCAGATCGAGCAGTCGCCAGCGTCGCTGACCGGCCAGTACCTGTCGGGCCAGCGCAGCATCGAGGTGCCGAAAAAGCGCGCCGCGCCCGACGAAGAACGGCTGCTGCGCATCGTCAACGCCACGGGCAACAACCTGCGCAACGTGTCGGCCGAGATCCCGGTGGGCCTGCTGACCTGCGTGACCGGCGTGTCGGGCTCGGGCAAGTCCACGCTGATCAACGACACGCTCTATAACGCCGTGGCGCGCCACCTGTACGGCTCGACGGCCGAACCGGCGCCGCACGACCAGATCGAGGGGCTGGAGAACTTCGACAAGGTCATCAACGTCGACCAGAGCCCCATCGGCCGCACGCCGCGCTCGAATCCGGCCACCTACACGGGCCTGTTCACGCCGATCCGCGAACTGTTTGCCGGCGTGCCGGCGGCCAAGGAGCGCGGCTACGATCCGGGCCGGTTCTCGTTCAACGTCAAGGGCGGCCGCTGCGAGTCTTGCCAGGGCGACGGCGTCATCAAGGTGGAGATGCACTTCCTGCCGGACGTCTACGTGCCGTGCGATGTCTGCCACGGCCAGCGCTACAACCGCGAGACGCTCGAAGTGCTGTACAAGGGCAAGAACATCTCCGAGGTGCTGGATCTGACCGTGGAGCAGGCGCACGAATTCTTCAGCGCCGTGCCCGTGGTGCGCCGCAAGCTGCAGACGCTGCTGGACGTGGGCCTGGGCTATATCCGGCTTGGACAATCGGCTACGACGCTATCGGGCGGCGAGGCGCAGCGGGTGAAGCTGTCGCTGGAACTGTCCAAGCGCGACACGGGCCGTACGCTTTACATCCTCGACGAGCCGACCACGGGGCTGCATTTCCATGACATCGAACTGCTGCTGGCCGTCATCCAGAAGCTGCGCGACCATGGCAATACGGTGGTGATCATCGAGCACAACCTCGACGTCATCAAGACGGCCGACTGGCTGATCGACATGGGACCGGAAGGCGGCGCGGGCGGCGGCCAGGTGATTGCCAAGGGCACGCCCGAGACCGTGGCGGCCAGCAAGGCGAGCTTTACCGGCAGGTACCTGGCACCGCTGCTGAAGCGGAAATAAGGAAAGACAGGGCCGCAGCCGTCCAGGCGGACGGCGCGGCGGGCACGGCAGGCGCGGCGGGCACGGCAGATACTGCTAGCTGCTAGCGCGCCTCCGCCACATCGCCAATCTTGTCCGGCGTGTCTTCCTTCATGCGGCTGCGGTTCATCAGCCCGGCCTGCTCCAGCACCGGATAGGCGGTGGCGCAGAACAGCGAGTTGAGCCGCTTCAATTCGCTGATCACGTCCAGGTGCAGCGAACTCGTTTCAATGCTTTCGACGGTCTGCACGGCCACGCGCTGCAGGTGCGAGCGCGCGTACTTGCGTTCCAGGTCGCGGAAATTGGCCTTCTCGGCCATCAACTGCTGCGCGCTGCGGATGTCGCCGGTCAGGAACACCGACAGGCCCAGCCGCAGGTTGCCCACCACGCGCGCGTGCATCTCGGCAATTTCCTGCATGCCGGCCTCGGAGAACGACAGGTTGTGCGCGATCTTCCTCTCGCGGGCATCGACGATGACACGCTCGATCAGATCCCCCGCATGCTCCAGGTTGATGGTCAGCGAGATGATCTCGGTCCAGCGCTGGCCGTCGCGCTCGTCCAGCGCCTCGGTGCTGATCTGGGTCAGGTAGAGCTTGATCGCGGTGTACAGGTCGTCCACCTCGTTGTCGATCCGGCACGTGGCGTTGGCCAGCTTCAGGTCGTTGGTGCGCAGCACGCGCAGCAGGTTTTCCAGCATCTGCTCCACGCGGTCGCCGATGCGCAGCACCTCGCGGGCGGCGTTGGACAGCGCCAGCGTGGGCGTGGACAGCGCAGCGGGGTCCAGGTGGCGCGGCGTCACCTGGCTGTCGCCGGTGTTGCGGCCGGGCAGGATGGATTCGCACAGGCGGGCCAATGGCGCCGTGGCGCCCAGCAAGACCACGGCCAGCGCCACGTTGAACAGCAGGTGGAAATTGACGATCAGCCGCTGCGGGTCGGCATCGAAATGGGCCAGCAGGTCCTCGGCCTGGGTCAGCAGCGGCAGCGCGATCACGCAGCCAAGCAGCCGCGACAGCAGGTTGCCCAGCGTCACGCGCTTGCCGGGCTGGTTGTTGCCCGACGTGGTCAGCAAGGCCGAGATGCCCGATCCCAGGTTGGCGCCCAGCACCAGCGCCATCGCCACGTGGATCGACACCACGCCGGCCGACGCCAGCGCGCCGCAGAACAGCACCACAGCCAGGCTCGAATAGCAGAGGATGGTCAGGAAGGCGCCGATCAGCATGTCCAGCGCGGCATCGCCGGTCAGCGTGCTGAACAGCACCTTGACGCCGGCAGCCTGCACCACCGGGCGCGTGGCGATCGAGATCAGCTCCAGCGCCAGCGTGATCAAACCCAGCCCGATCAGCACCCGGCCCACATGGCCGGCCTTGCTGCCCTTCCAGCTCAGGTGCAGGATTACGCCGACGAAGATCAGCAGCGGCGACAGCCATGACAGGTCGAGAGAGAACACCTGCACCATCACGGCCGTGCCCACGTTGGCGCCCAGCATGATGGCCAGCGCCGGGGCCACGGCAATCAGGCCCTGGCCCACGAACGAACTGACGATGACGGCAGTGGCATTGCTGCTCTGCACGAGCCCGGTCACGCCCAGGCCCGCGACAAATGCCTTGAAGCGGTTCGACACGCTGGCGGAGAGCACGTGGCGCAGATTGGCGCCGTACACGCGCAGGATGCCGACCTTGACGATGTTGGTGCCCCAGACCAGGAGCGCCACGCCGGAGAGAAGATGAAGCAGTACGCCCATTGTGCGTCCCTTGTGACCGGTGCCGGCGGGTGGCAGGAGGCGTGCCGCCCGGTCATCGCGTTGTTATCAATGGGGCATTATGCGCCCCGCTGTCACACGGGGCAATTGGACGGGGTCTGACGCCCGCTGAAGCGTTGCGCCGCCGTCAGTGCCCTTCGAACTTGCAGACCGTGAACAGCGGCAGCCCGCTGCCATGCAGCAATTTCGATCCGCCCAGCTCGGGCAGGTCGACGATGGCCGCGCCCTCCACCACGGTGGCGCCCAGGCGTTCCAGCAGCTTGCGGCCGGCCATCATGGTGCCGCCCGTGGCGATCAGGTCGTCGATCAGCAGCACGCGGTCGCCGGCCTTGCAGGCGTCGGCATGGATTTCCACGGTGGCGCTGCCATATTCAAGCTCGTATTCCTCGGCCACGGTCTGGAACGGCAGCTTGCCCTTCTTGCGGATCGGCACGAAGCCCAGGTTCAGCTCGTACGCGATGATCGAGCCCAGGATGAAGCCGCGCGCATCGATGCCGGCCACGAGGTCCAGCTGCTGGTCCATGTAGCGGTGGACGAACACGTCGATCAGCACGCGCAGCGTCTTGGGATTCTGCAGTAGCGGCGTGATATCGCGAAACTGGACGCCGGGCTGGGGCCAGTCCGGTACGGTGCGGATGCGGTCACGCAGGTAGCCGGTGACATCGCCGAGATCGGGGGACTGGATGATGGGATCTGCCATGGGAATCTGTCTGGAATGAGTTCATGCGGTAACGGGTTACCACCCGCGCCCAGCCTTGCCGCCGCACAATGGCCCGGCTGCTTGGGCGTCCGCAACCCGTAACCATACAGGAGACAGCTATGGCAAAGAAGATTCTGATGCTGGTCGGCGATTTTGCCGAGGACTACGAGACCATGGTGCCGTTCCAGGCACTGCAGATGGTGGGCCACACGGTCCACGCGGTCTGCCCCGACAAGAAGGCCGGTGACGCCTGCGCCACCGCCATCCACGATTTCGAGGGCGACCAGACCTATACCGAGAAGCGCGGCCACAATTTCACGCTCAATGCGACGTTCGCCGACGTCAACCCTGCCAGCTACGACGCGCTGGTGATCCCGGGCGGCCGCGCGCCCGAATACCTGCGCCTGAACGACCGGGTGATCGAGATCGTGCGTCACTTCGCCCACGCCAACAAGCCCATCGCGGCGGTCTGCCACGGCGCCCAGCTGCTGGCCGCGGCCGATGTGCTGGAAGGCCGCACCTGTTCCGCCTACCCGGCCTGCGCCCCCGAAGTGCGGCTGGCCGGCGGCAAGTACGCCGATATCCCGGTGGACCAGGCCCATACGGACGGCAACCTGGTGACGGCCCCGGCGTGGCCCGCACATCCGGCCTGGCTGGCACAGTTTCTTGCCGTGCTGGGAACGCGGATCGTAGAGTAGAGGCTTCCGAACGCGGCCACCCGGCCGCGGCTCACGGGAGTTCGCATGTGTGAAATCTTTATCCGGGCCAATCCGGATTCGTACCAGACCCAGTCGCGGTCGCTGCGCCTGCACGGCGTGGCGACCAGCATCCGGCTGGAAACGCTGTTCTGGGAAGTGCTGGAAGAACTGGCGCAGCGCGACGGCATGAGCGTGAACCAGTTGCTGGCCCGGCTGCACGACGAGCTGGCCGAGCATCGCGGCGAGGCGTCGCTGTCGGCCAACTTCGCCTCGTTCCTGCGAGTGTGCTGCATGCGTTACTTGTTGCTGCAGAACGAGGGCCGTATCCCCGCCGATACCAATGTGCCGATCCGGTCACTGGATGCGCGGGCAGTGCTGAGCGACCTGCCCGCCTCGTGGGTCGATGGTGGCGGCCCGCGCCGTCCGGCAGCCCAGGACGGACGGCAAACCCGCACCGCCTGACCGCTCGCCCGGGAAATTCGGGCGGTTACTGCCGCACCAGCCGCTCTTCCGCCGATTCCAGCGCCTCCGGCGTGCCGCGCAGCACGACAATGTCGCCCGGCTCCAGCACGGTTTCGGGCTGGGGATCGAAGGCCCGGATGCCGCGCCGGCGCACCGCCGTGACTTCCACGCCGATGCGCTCCAGCCCCAGCGTGCCCAGGCGCCGCCCCACCGCCGTATGTTCGGGCCCGAGCGATACCGAATGCAGCCGCACCGTATCGCGCTCGACCATGTCTTCCTCGTCGTCGCGGCCGTGAAAGTAACCGCGCAGCAGGCTGTAGCGCGCATCGCGCGCCTGCTGCACGCCGCGCACCACGCGCCGCATCGGCACGCCCAGCAGCACCAGCGCGTGCGACGCCAGCATCAGGCTGCCCTCGATGATCTCCGGCACCACTTCGGTGGCCCCGGCCTTCTGCAGCGTATCCAGCTCCGAATCGTCCACCGTCCGCACGATCACCGGCATGGCGGGCTCCAGTTCCTGCACGTGGTGCAGCACCTTCACCGCCGACGGCGTATTGGCGTAGGTGATCACCACCAGCGCGGCCCGGTGGATACCGGCGGCGATCAGCGATTCGCGCCGCCCGGCATCGCCATAGACCACGGTATCGCCGGCCGCGGCGGCCTCGCGCACGCGGTCGGGGTCCAGATCGAGCGCCACATAGGTAATGCCCTCGCGCTCCAGCATGTGCGCCAGGTTCTGCCCGCTGCGGCCGTAGCCACAGATGATGGCGTGCTTTTCGGTCTGCAGGCTCTGGGCGGCGATACGGGTCATGTTCAGCGACTGCATCAGCCATTCGTTGGCGGCAAAGCGCAGCACGATGGCGTCGCTGTACTGGATCAGGAACGGCGCCGCCAGCATCGACAGCAGCATCGACGCCAGGATCACCTGGATCAGCACCGGGTCCACCAGCCCCATGCCGTCGATCTGGTTCAGCAGCACGAAGCCGAATTCGCCGGCCTGCGCCAGCCCCAGGCCGGTACGGATGGCCACCCCCTGGCGCGACCCGAACAGCCGCGCCAGCCCGGTGATCAGCACCAGCTTGAACAGGATCGGCACCACCAGCAGGCCCAGCACCAGCCAGATATGGTCGAACACCACGCGCACGTTCAGCAACATGCCGATGGTGACGAAGAACAGCCCCAGCAGCACGTCGCGGAACGGCTTGATGTCTTCTTCCACCTGGTGGCGGTACGGGGTCTCGGAGATCAGCATGCCGGCCATGAACGCGCCCAGCGCCATCGACAGGCCCAGCCGCTCGGTCAGCGCGGCCATGCCCAGCGTGACCAGCAGCAGGTTCAGCATGAACAGTTCCTGCGACCGGCGCGCCGCCACGATGTGGAACCAGCGGCTCATCAGCTGCTGCCCGACAAAGAAGATCAGGCCCAGGGCCACCACGATCTTGACCGTGGCCAGCCCCAGCGCCCAGGCCAGGTCGCCGGGGTCGCGCGACAGCGCCGGGATGATGATCAGCAGCGGCACCACGGCCAGATCCTGGAACAGCAGCACGCTGATGATGTTGCGGCCGTGCTCGCTTTCCAGTTCCATGCGCTCGGACAGCATCTTCACGACGATGGCTGTCGACGACATGGCCAGCGCGCCGCCCAGCGCCACCGACGCCTGCCAGCTCAGCGGGAACGCCCAGCTGAAAAGCCAGCTGGCCGGCAGCACGGCCAGCAGCGACAGCGCCACCTGCGACCCGCCCAGCCCGAACACCAGCCGCTTCATGGCGCGCAGCTTGCTCAGGCTGAACTCCAGGCCGATCGAGAACATCAGGAAGACCACGCCGAATTCGGCCAGGTACTTGGTCTGACCCGTATCGCTGGCCAGCCCCAGTGCGTGGGGGCCGATCAGGATGCCAACCGCCAGGTAGCCCAGCATGGGCGGCAGTTGCAGCATGCGGAAGGCCACCACGCCAAAAACGGCGGCGGCCAGCAGCACGAGGGTCAGTTCCAGCGGAGAATGCATTCGGCAGGCTTCAAAAACGACGGCCGGGCACGCGCCTGAGCCGGCATCTGCACCCCGCCGGCAAAAGACGGCAAGCGCGGCGGTCGTCCGGGCAGCCGGGCGGGTTGCCGGGCCAGACGCCATCGCATTCGTTGGTATACTCCAGCGCCATGATAGCCAATTTCGATGCGAATCGAGCACTCGCGCTCGCTCGCCACACCCTCCAGATCGAGGCCGACGCCGTTTCGGCGCTGGCCGGCCGCCTGACCCCCGCCTTCACCCGGGCCGTTGAGATGATTCTCGGCTGTACGGGCCGCGTGGTGGTCTCGGGCATCGGCAAGTCGGGCCATATCGGCCGCAAGGTGGCCGCCACGCTGGCGTCCACGGGCACGCCATCGTTCTTCGTCCATCCGGCCGAGGCCAGCCATGGCGACCTCGGCATGATCACGCGCGACGACGTGCTGATCGCCTTCTCGAATTCCGGTGAAACGGCCGAGCTGCTGTCGATCGTTCCGATCGTCAAGCGCATTGGCGCCGGGCTGATTTCGATCACGGGCAACCCCGAATCGAACCTGGCCAAGCTGTCGGACGCCCACCTGGACGGCGCCGTGGCGCAGGAAGCCTGCCCGCTGAATTTGGCCCCCACGGCCAGCACCACGGCCGCGCTGGCCCTGGGCGACGCCCTGGCGGTGGCCGTGCTCGACGCCCGCGGCTTTGGCGAGGAAGACTTTGCCCGCTCGCACCCGGGCGGTGCGCTGGGCCGCAAGCTGCTGACCCACGTGCGCGATGTCATGCGCACCGGCAACGCCGTGCCGGAGGTGCGCGAAAGCACGCCGCTGGCCCAGGCGCTGATGGAAATCACGCGCAAGGGCATGGCCATGACCGCCGTGGTGGACCCCGACGGCCGGGCCGTGGGCGTGTTCACCGACGGCGACCTGCGCCGCCTGCTGGAAACCCCGCGCGACTGGAAGACCGTCCCGATCGGCGAGGTCATGCACCACAACCCGCGTACGGTCCATCTGGACCAGCTCGCCGTGGAAGCCGTGCAGATCATGGAAACGAACCGCATCAACCAGTTGCTCGTCGTCGATGGCGACGGCCGCCTGGTGGGCGCGCTCCATATCCATGACCTGACGCGCGCCAAGGTCATCTGAACGATGCCGGACTTCCTGTCCAGACTCACCGGCATGATCATGCGGCTGCTGCCGCTGCTGCTGATGGCCATCGTCGCCGGCAGCACGTTCTGGCTGGTGCAGCTGAACTCGCCGCGCGAGGCCAGCGAGCAGTCGCGCGCCAAGCGCCATGAGCCCGACTACTGGATGGAGCGATTCTCGGCCACCGAACTGGCCGAGGACGGCACCACCAAGCTGCGCTTCACGGGCGTCAAGATGGTGCACTTCGAGGACGACCAGACCTACGAGGTGACCACGCCGGCGATGCGTTCGTACGAGCCGGACCGCCCGCCCGTGACGGCCAACTCACAGCGCGGCACCATGAACGCCGAAGGTTCGATCATCGATCTCTACGGCAATGCGTTCGTGGTCCGGCAGGCCGGCATCGACCCGTCCAAGGATCCGCGCATGACGGCGGCATCGCAATACTTCCAGCTGCTGGTCAATGACGACATCGTCAAGACCGACAAGGCGGTGGAGCTGACGCGCGGCCCGTCGGTCATGACAGCCAACGGCATGATCTTCAACAACGTCACCCGCGAAGTACAATTGCTGGGTAACGTGCGCGGCACCATCATCATGAACTCGCCGCAGGGGCAGGCCAGGACACAGTGACCCCGGGGGACGCAAACGCTCCGGCGCATCCTGGCCGCCGTCTTTATCTCACCATTCGCCAAACATGACTGCATCCCTGACGACATCGCCCTGTCGCCGCCTCGCGCCCGCCCTGCTCGCGGCCATCGCCGCCCTCGGCCTGACGCTGGCCGCACCGGCCTTTGCCGAGCGCGCCGACCAGGGCAAGCCGCTGGTGCTCGAGGCCGACAACGCCAGCTACGATGACGTCAAGCAGATCTACACCCTCACCGGCAACGTGGTGCTGACCAAAGGCACCATGGTGCTGAAGTCCGACGCGGCCGAATTGCGCACCGACCCCGAGGGCTACCAGTACGCCATCGCCACGTCCAAGCCCGGCCGTCAGGCGTATATCCGCCAGAAGCGGGACGGCGTGGACGAGTACATCGACGGCTGGGGCGACCGCATCGAATACGACGGCAAGTCGGAGATCAACAAGCTGATCGGGCACGCCCGCGCGGCGCGCGTGTCCGGCGTCGGCGCGAAGATCATCGACGAGATCCGCGGCGCGGTCATTACCTACGACAGCCGCAACGAGTACTACACCGCCGCTGGCGGCGACAACAACACCACGGCCGGCAATACCTCGGGCCGCGTGCGCGCGGTGCTGTCGCCGCGCTCGGACGCCAGCGCTCCCGCCGCGGCCGGCGCGCCGCTGGACCTGAAGCCATCCACCACGCCCAAGCCTTAACGTCTTACTCCAGCCAGTCCTGATGAACGATTCCGCCACGCTCGCCGCCTCTGCCCCGTCCTCCGCATCGGCCGTCCGCACCGACAGCAGCACGCTGGTCGTGCGTCACCTGAAGAAACGCTACGGTACGCGCACGGTGGTCAAGGACGTGTCGCTCGATGTGAAAAGCGGCGAGGTGGTGGGGCTGCTCGGCCCCAACGGCGCTGGCAAGACCACGTCGTTCTACATGATCGTGGGGCTGGTGGCGCTGGACGAAGGCGACATCGTGCTCGACGACGAGCACATCAGCGGACTGGCCATTCACGAACGCGCCCGCATGGGCCTTTCCTACCTGCCGCAGGAAGCGTCGGTCTTCCGCAAGCTCAACGTGGAAGAGAACATCCGCGCGGTGCTGGAACTGCAGGTGGAAAACGGCAAGCCGCTGCCCAAGGCCGAGATCGAACGCCGCCTGGATTCGCTGCTCGACGACCTGCAGATCGCGCACCTGCGCAATAATCCGGCGCTGTCGCTGTCGGGCGGCGAGCGCCGCCGCGTGGAAATCGCGCGCGCGCTGGCGTCGTCGCCGCGCTTCATCCTGCTGGACGAACCGTTTGCCGGCGTGGACCCAATCGCCGTGGGCGAAATCCAGCGTATCGTCAGCTTCCTGAAGGCGCGCAATATCGGCGTGCTGATTACCGACCACAACGTGCGCGAAACGCTGGGCATCTGCGACCACGCGTACATCATCAGCGAAGGCACCGTGCTGGCCGCCGGCCAGCCCGAGGAAATCATCGCCAACGAGTCGGTACGACGCGTCTACCTGGGCGAAAACTTCCGCATGTGAGCCCGCGGCCGCCTCTCCGGCCGCACTTTCGGCAGGTCACCGGCAGGTCATTTTTACCGCACTTGCCCACGGTTATTTCAAAGCCGTTTCCGATCAGGACGCCGAAGCGATAGGTTGTAGCAAATTCCGTTCCAACAACGGAAAGATGCGCATAGAATAGGTCGCATGAAACCTTCGCTTCAGCTCCGCCTCTCCCAGCATCTGGCCCTGACGCCGCAACTGCAGCAGTCCATTCGGCTGCTTCAGCTTTCCACGCTCGAACTGCAACAGGAGGTGGAACAGGCACTGACGGAAAACCCGCTGCTGGAACGCGAGAACGACTGGATCGAAAGCCCCTTGCGCGTGGCGGCTGACGGCTCGGTCAACCTGCAGAGCGCCCCCGCGCCGGCCCCGGCCGAGCCGCAGGCCAATGGCGACGACCGCAGCGAGCGTGCGTCCGGCGGCGACGAAGAAGGCTTCAGCGATTCCGGCGGCGAGGACTACGGCAACGACTGGAGCCTCGACGACTTCGCGCGCCGTCCGCAGAACGACGAAGACGAAAAGACGCCGATGCAGTTGCGCGATGCGGACCCGACGCTGCGCGAATACCTGATGGAACAACTGACGCCGCTGAAGATTTCGGCGCGCGACAAGGGCCTGGCCATCTTCCTGATCGAATCGCTCGACGACGACGGATACCTGAGTGCGTCACTCGAGGAAATCTGCACCGAGCTGCCCGAAGAACTGGAATTCGAGGTGGAAGAAGTGCAGGCCATGCTGACGCTGCTGCAGAGCTTCGATCCGCCGGGGGTGGGCGCGCGCAATGCCGCCGAATGCCTGAGCCTGCAGTTGAAGCGGCTGCAGCATCCGCAGCGCGAACTGGCGCTGTCCATCGTCAATCATCATCTTGAATTGCTCGCAGTCAGGGATTACACGCGCCTCAAGAAAGCACTCCAGGTTGACGAAATTGCACTAAAGGCGGCGCACGATCTGATCCGCTCGCTGGCACCGTACCCAGGGCATGCGTACAGCCGGCCAGAGGCCGATTTCGTGGTGCCGGACGTGTTCGTGCGCAAGAGCGGCAGCGGCTGGATTGCACAGCTGAATCCGGACGTGATGCCGCGCCTGCGCATCAACGACATGTACGCGCAGATCTTGCGCGGTGCAAAAGGAGAAGCGGGGGCTGCGGGACTGCAGCAGAAGCTGCAGGAAGCCCGGTGGCTTATCAAGAACATCCAGCAGAGATTCGACACGATCCTGCGTGTGGCGCAGGCGATTGTGGAGCGTCAGAAGAACTTTTTTTCGCACGGCGAAATAGCGATGCGCCCCTTGGTTTTGCGGGAAATTGCCGATACACTCGGTTTACATGAGTCGACCATTTCCCGGGTGACCACCAACAAATACATGGCCACGCCAATGGGTACTTTCGAACTGAAGTACTTCTTTGGTAGCCACGTCTCCACGGAGACTGGCGGCGCGGCCTCATCCACGGCGATCCGCGCGCTGATCAAGCAACTGATAGGAGCCGAAGACCCCAGGAATCCTCTTTCCGACAGCCGCATCGCCGAATTGCTGGGCGAACAGGGCTTTGTGGTCGCACGCCGCACGGTGGCCAAATACCGCGAAGCGCTGAAGATCCCCGCAGTGAATCTCCGCAAGTCTTTGTAGCCGAGCCGCAACCGCCTGCCTGGTGCGGCTCTTTCAGAAGGAGAAGCGCTATGAACTTCAAGATCAGTGGACACCACCTCGACATCACGCCGCCGCTGCGTGAGTATGTGGAAACGAAACTGGAGCGAATTGTCAGGCATTTCGATCAGGTCATTGGCGTGAGCGTGCTGCTATCTGTCGACAACCACAAGGAAAAGGACAAGCGTCAGTACGCGGAAATCAATCTGCATCTCAAGGGCAAGGACATCTTCGTCGAAGCGCACCATGAAGACCTGTACGCGGCGATCGATTGTCTGGTCGACAAGCTCGACCGGCAGGTGATCCGCTACAAGGACCGTGTGCAAGGGCATGACCGGGAAGCGGTCAAGTACCAGATGGCTGAAGCCCAGCTGCAGCAACAATAGGCTGGCAAATCCTTAACTGCCCCTTGAGGCGGACGACAGCGTCCACCAAGAGGACTGACAGGAAGAGAGCAAAGCCGCGCATCTGCGCGGCTTTTTTGATGGCCGCCCGCCCGGGCCGGGCTGAAATTCTCCGTTACCTTGGCACCACGGCGGAAACCATTTGATTCGCCGGAGGTGTTCGCATCTGGCGCGGCTCGGTGTATGCTGCGCCATACAAGAACGACAGGCAGAACGGTCCCGGTGACTCGCACGGCATACCGCATGACGGAAGATCATGCACGCGCCGGCGGCAATATCCGGGTGGGCAATCCGGCCGGCCGATCCGCGGCACCACCCGCGGCGCCGGCGCTGCAGTGCACAAGCGCGCTGTGGCCCTGCTCTATAATGAGCCGGACGCTCCAATGCGGGCGTCCACCAAGCACTCGATATCCTGAATTGCCCCATCCGGCGGGACGGCATTTGTGCGCCGTATCGCCAACCTGACTTCTCGTGCATCGCCCATGAATCGTTTGGCCAAATTGCTGCCACCCGGCAACATCCACCTCGACGTCACCGTCACCAGCAAGAAGCGGGTCTTCGAGCAAGCCGGGCTCCTGTTCGAGAACAACCATGGTGTGGCCCGCGCCACCGTCACGGACAATCTTTTCGCCCGCGAATCGCTGGGCTCGACCGGCCTGGGTGCCGGCGTGGCCATCCCGCACGGCCGTATCAAGGGCCTGAAGCAGCCACTGGCCGGCTTCATGCGCCTGGCCGAGCCGATTCCGTTCGAATCGCCCGACGGCAAGCCGGTCTCGCTGCTGATTTTCCTGCTGGTGCCCGAACAGGCCACGCAGCAGCACCTCGAAATCCTCTCGGAAATCGCACAATTGCTGTCGGACCGCGAGATGCGCGAAGGCCTGGCGACGCTGCCCACGCCCGAAGCCGTGCACCAGTTGCTGACCGAATGGCATCCGTGACGATCCGCAGGCCGGCCTGGCTGGCCGCCTGAAGCCATACCGCCCCCCTCGTAGAAAGCATCCCGAATGGAACTCACCGGCGTCACCTCGCAGTCGATCTTCGACGACAACGCAGCCGACATCAAACTGTCGTGGGTCGCCGGTCTGGAAGGGGCCGACCGCGCCTTCGACGTCGAATTCGCTCGCGAAGCCACTTCCGCCGCCGATCTGGTGGGCCACCTGAACCTGATCCACCCGAACCGGATCCAGGTGCTGGGCAAGCCCGAAATCCAGTATTACCAGCGCCTGGACGACGAACCGCGCAAGCGCCAGATGGGGGAACTGATCCTGCTGGAGCCGCCATTCCTGGTGGTGGCCGACGGCATGGAGCCCCCGCCCGACCTGGAACTGCGCTGCACGCGCTCGTCGACCCCGCTGTTCACCACGCCGGTGTCCTCGGCGGCCGTGATCGACCACCTGCGCCTGTACCTGTCACGCATCTCCGCGCCGCGCGTGACGATGCACGGGGTGTTCCTCGACATCCTCGGCATGGGCGTGCTGATCATGGGCGAATCGGGCCTGGGCAAGAGCGAACTCGGCCTGGAACTGATTTCACGCGGCCACGGCCTCGTGGCGGACGATGCCGTCGATTTCGTCCGGCTGGGGCCCGACTTCATCGAAGGCCGTTGCCCGCCCCTGCTGCAGAACCTGCTCGAAGTGCGCGGCCTCGGCCTGCTCGATATCAAGACGATCTTTGGCGAAACGGCGGTGCGCCGGAAGATGAAGCTCAAGCTCGTGGTACAGCTGGTACGCCGCAACGATGGCGAATTCGAACGGCTGCCGCTCGATTCCCAGTACCTTGACGTGCTGGGGCTGCCGATCCACATGGTGAAGATCCAGGTGGCGGCCGGCCGCAACCTGGCCGTTCTGGTCGAAGCCGCCGTGCGCAACACAATCCTGCGGCTGCGCGGCATCGACACCCTGCGCGACTTCATGGATCGCCAGCGCGCGGCCATGCAGGCGGACGTGGTATCGCGCGGCCAGGGTCGCCTGCTCTGAGCCGGTGCCGCGCCCGCGTCATGCAAACGCCCGCTTCACGCGGGCGTTTTTCATTTGCTTACAAGCCCGGCGTCGCCCTTCGTCAACGAACTGCGGGCGGCCGCCGTTTTGTGCTGTAATGGGCGCCGAGCCCATGTTCCGCCAGACGCCAGCATGGCGCGCGGCCACGATGTGTTTCCACAGCCAGGAGAGAAGCATGAAGAAGCTGATCGCGATGTGTTTGCTGGTTACCCCCCTGTTCGCCACGGCCGCGTTTGCCCAGGGCGCCTCGGCTCCGGCCGCTGCCGAGAAGTCCGGCAAGACCGCGCAGCAGGAAAAGATGGCTGCCTGCTCCAAGGCCAACAAGGGCAAGAAGGGCGACGAATACAAGAAGGCGCAGAGCGAGTGCCTGTCGGCAAGCGGCCCCGCAGCCGCCGCCGAGCCGAAGACACAGCAGGAAAAGATGGCCGCCTGCTCCAAGGCCAACAAGGGCAAGAAGGGCGACGAATACAAGAAGGCACAGAGCGAGTGCCTGTCGGCCAAGCCGGCAACCTGATCGCTACCCGATTACGGCGATTTCCCCTCGAAAATGGCGAATCCTCTGCGATTCGCCATTTTTGTCTGCGACAACCTGTCATGACGCGGTTATCTTGCGGTGCTATCCTTGCGTCGCTATGCGGATCATTCTCATCACCGGAATTTCCGGTTCCGGCAAGTCTGTCGCCCTGAACGTCCTGGAAGATGCAGGCTACTACTGCGTCGACAACCTGCCGGCCCAGTTCATCCCCGAACTCACGGCCTATCTGGCCGACCAGGGGTATTCCCATCTTGGCGTGGCCACCGACATTCGCAGCCGCGAGTCGCTGGCGCGGCTGCCGGACACCGTCCGCCAGCTTTCCGCCCATCATCAGGTGCAGGTGCTGTTCCTGACGGCCAATACCGATGCGCTGGTGCAGCGGTATTCGGAGACGCGGCGCCGCCACCCGCTGTCGCCCCGTGTCGACGTGGGCGCGGGCGGTGTGCAGCCGGGCGTCCAGGAGGGGGCCGACGCAGGCGCCCCGGGCGCAACGGGCAGCACGTCGCTGATCGAAGCCATCGAAATGGAACGCGAGCTGCTCAGCCCGTTGTCCGAGTCGGCCCATCGCATCGATACCAGCAATGTGCGCACCAACACGCTGCGCAGCTGGGTCAAGGAGCTGATTCGCAACGACAGCACCGGCGGCCAGTCGCTCACGCTGCTGTTCGAATCGTTCGGCTTCAAGCACGGGGTGCCAAGCGACGCGGACATGGTGTTCGATGTGCGCTCGCTGCCAAATCCCTACTACGACCTGGCCCTGCGCCCGCTGACCGGCCGTGACGCGCCGGTGGTGGACTTCCTGCAGAGCCAGCCGATGGTGCTGGCAATGGCCGAGGACATCCGTGCCTATGTCGAGAAGTGGCTGCCGAGTTTCATTGCCGACAACCGCAGCTACCTGACCGTGGCCATCGGCTGCACGGGCGGCCAGCATCGGTCGGTGTTCATCGCCGAACGACTCGCCAACTATTTCCGGGCGCATGGTAATGTGCTGGTCAGACACCGCGAATTGGCCCCGGCCGGCTGACACGCGGGCTTGAGGGGCGGCCCCGGCGCCGTCCCGCCACTGGAGCGGCCAATCGCATGTCGACACTCCCCCCAGACACCGCATCCCCCGGCGCCATCATCGAGGCGCTGCCGCTGTTTCCCCTCAACACGGTACTCTTCCCCGACGGCCGCCTGCCACTGCGTGTGTTCGAGAAACGCTACGTCGACATGGTGCGCAACTGCATGCGCGATGGCACGCCGTTCGGCGTCTGTCTGATCACCAGCGGCGAGGAAGTGGCACGAGCCGGCCACGAAACGGTGCCCGAGGAAATCGGCTGCCTGGCGCAGATCGTCGACTGCAACATGGAGCAGCTGGGCGTGCTGCTGATCGAGACCCGCGGACGGCGGCGCTTCCGCGTGCTGTCCCACGCCACGCGCGACGACGGACTGCTGGTGGCCCAGGCCGAAGTGCTGCCCGACGATGTCATCGACTGCAAGCTGGAGCTGCTGAGCGAGTGCCTGGAGGCGCTGCGCCGCATCGTGGCTTCGGTGCACAGCGAACAGCCCGACAAATCCCGGCTGCCGTTTGCCGAACCCTATCTCTGGGACGACCCGACCTGGGTGGCCAACCGCCTATGCGAACTGCTGCCCGTGCCGCTCAAGGCCAAGCAGATGCTGATGGCGCTGCCCGATGCCGGCATGCGCATCGAAATCGTCCACCGCTACATGCGGCAGCACCACATCGTCTGACGGCACTGGTCGCCGGAACGCCAGAAACTCAGGAATTCAGAAAAGTCCGATGCGCGCCTGGTCTTCGAGCAGGCGCCGCACGGGGGCGGGCGTGCCCAGAGCATCAAGGTCGTCCAGCGACAGCCAGCGCCGCGCGTCGCCCATTGCGCCGTTGGCAGGCCGCGTTGCCGCGTCCAGGTCCACGCGGACCGCACGGATCAGCAGCCGGAAGTGCGTGAAGACGTGCGTCAGTTCGCCAGCGAGGTGCGCGCGCACGGGCTGGCCGAATTGCCGCGCCGTTTCCAGCGCGGCGTCCTCGGCGGCTTCCGCGTCGAACGGCAGGCTGTCCACCGCGATCTCCGGCAGGCTCCACAGCCCGCCCCAGATGCCGCTGTCGGGCCGCAGGTTGACGAGCACATCCCGGCCATGGCGCACGATCAGCATCACCGTGCTGCGTTCGGGAATCGCGGCACGCGGCTTGGGCGTGGGCAGCAGCGCCGTGAGGCCGTCCCGGCGCGCCACGCAGTCCACGGCGAGCGGGCAACTGTCCGCATCGCCCAGGCACGCCGGCTTGCCGCGCGAGCAGATCGTCGCACCCAGATCCATCAGCCCCTGCGTATAGGCCACCATGTCTTCGGCCTGGTTCGGTCCGGCCGGCGGCAACGCCTGCCCGGCCAGCGCCCACATGCGCGTCTCGGTGGCGCGCTCGCCAGGGTAGCCGTGGATGCCGAACACGCGCGCAAAGACGCGCTTGACGTTGCCGTCGAGGATTGGCGAGCGTACGCCCGCGCTGAATGCGGCGATGGCCGCCGCCGTCGAGCGCCCGATGCCGGGCAGCGTGACGAGCACGGCGGGATCGGTGGGAAACACGCCGCCGTGGTCTTCCATGACCACCTTCGCACAGCGATGCAGGTTGCGCGCACGCGAGTAATAGCCCAGGCCGGCCCACAGCGCCATGACCTCGTCGGCTGGCGCGGCAGCCAGCGCGGCCACGGTGGGCAAGGCCGAGACGAATCGCCGGAAGTACTCGATCACGGCCGCCACCTGGGTCTGCTGGAGCATGATCTCCGAGAGCCAGATGCGGTACGGATCGCGCGTGTTCTGCCACGGCAGATCATGCCGGCCATGCTGGCGCTGCCATGTGACCACACGCATGCCGAAATCGGCAGGTACGGCGGTTTCATCGTGGAGCACGGGCACGGCTGAAGGCTTGCGGGGCATTGCGGGGTGTCTGGAAAAGAAAAGGCGCCGCTCGAAGGCGGCGCCACATGATACCAACGATGGCGGAACGGCTATGCAGCGCGCGCCGAAGCCTCGACCGGCACCTCCACCAGCTTGCGCGTGAAGGACTCGATCCTGGTGCTGCGCTCGTCCAGGCCGTTCAGCACGTCCTCCAGTTCGGCGATGCGGCTTTCCAGCGTGTCGGTGGCCTCGTGGATCCGCTCGATCGAATCCACGCGGCGGCGCAACTGCTTCTGGTGCTCGCGCACCTGCGCCTCCAGCGGCGTCATTACCGACTTGAGCCAGATCTCGATGTCGCGGTTCAGGTCGCGGAAGTTTTCCAGCACCCGGCTGGCCATCGTCGCGAATGCATTCTGCACCAGTTGCGGACGCGAACGCGTCAGCATGTTCACGGTGCCGAAGTGCGCGTTGACCAGCGCCAGCGTCTCCTGCAGCTCGGCCGCGTAGCGTGAGGTCACGAACTGCATTGGCGCCGGCAGCGTGAAGCCATGCTCGGCGTTGAAGCGGCGATACATGCTGTCCACCAGCTGATGCAGGCCGGCAATCTTCTGGTCGGCGTCCTGGATCAGCCCGGCCAGCTGGCCGAACAGCGCCTCCATGTCCTCTCGCAGGCCGCGCGAGAAGAATCGCTCCTTCATCTGCTCGCGCTTGTCGCGCATCGTGCGGCGCACGTCGCGCAACTGCAGGCTCTTGATGATGTCGGCGCTGTGGCGGCCGAACACCAGGCGCAGCGCCTGGAACTTGGCGATGCTCTGCTCGAACTCTTCCTTCTCGCTCTGCACGCGCATCAGCATGTGCTTGACCATCGCGTGGTTCTTGCCGCGCAGGCCGCGCAGTTCGAACAGCTGCTCGACGATATCGCGCCGGCGGCTCTGCAGCAGCTGCTGCGCACCGCGCGACATCTCCTGCACCAGGCGATGCACCTGGTCGGACACGATCTCGCGCCGCTGCGGGATCAGCTGGTCGGACAGCACGTTCTCGAACTGCATCAGATTGCTGCGCACCAGCAGGGGCTGGTCGTGCGTGACCTTGGCCACCAGGCCCTTCTGCGCCGACACCGGATACACGCGGCGCTCCTCGATGCCGAGCGTCTGCGCCGTGCTGCGAACCTGGCGCGCGATCTCGCCCGCGATCTCGGGCGACGACTTCAGCGGATCCCACAGGCCGTCGATCTTGTTGAGCACGGCCAGGCAGCCGCGGCGATGGCCCGCGCCCACGTGGCTGCGCCACAGCGCAAGATCGCTCTTGGTCACGCCGGCGTCGGCGGCCAGCACGAACACCACCACGTGCGCATCGGGAATCAGCCGCAGCGTCAGTTCCGGCTCCGTACCGATCGCGTTCAGGCCTGGCGTGTCCAGGATCACCAGGCCCTGACGCAGCAGCGGGTGCGGGAAGTTGATCACCGCATGGCGCCAGCGCGAGATTTCGACCATGCCGTCGGCGTCCACCGAATACGCGGCATCGGGATCGTTCTCGTTGTACAGGCCCAGCGATTCGGCCATGGCCGGCGTCACGCGCGTGGTTTCCACCACGTGCTGGAAGGCGGCCAGCATGCCCTCGGGGGACGACGGGTCCAGCGGCACCGTGGTCCAGTGCGAATTGGACGAGCCGGGCTCCATGAAGTCGGCCGTCGAGGCGTCCTGCAGGCGCGTTTCGATCGGCAACAGCCGGATGCAGGGCGGCTCGTGCTCGTCGTAGCGCAGCTCGGTCGGGCACATCGTCGTCCGTCCGGCGGACGAAGGCAGGATGCGGCGACCGTAGTCGGCAAAGAAGATGGCGTTGATCAGCTCGCTCTTGCCACGCGAAAACTCGGCAATGAACGCCACCTTGAGGCGGTCGCTCTTGAGCACGTTCTGAATGCGCTGGGCGCGGTCGTCCGCGGTGGCGTCATGCAGATCGTACTGTTGCAGCCAGGACTGGAATTCGGCGAGTGACTGAAGGACCCCGGTTCTCCAGGCGCCATATTGTTCGAATTGTTGGGCGAGGCTCGTCATGAGTGATTCGCTGTATCGGCTCGGATTTATGGTTTTGGGCGCGTACTGCACGACTGGCACCGGGCTTTGTCCGTTGACCCGCGGACCCGAAGCCACTCGTCCCGCCGGATGCCGCTGTCATAGGGGCGAATCCGGCAGTTTTTGTAACTTTTTATGACTGCGCACACGATACAGGTTTCCGGACACATTTTGTGGAATTCACGTCCCTTGTTGCGCTTCTGTGCCCGGAGTGTTGCGCCGACCCATCGGCAATGTATTGCGACAATATTTCGCCATCGGATTGCCATGGTCGGCCCCGAGTCAGCCGGCGCCGAATGTTGCCGGCTCAACACCGCTGGGAGCGGCCTTGGGCGACAGGTCAGTGCTGGCAACGCGGGCAGTAAAAGGTCGAGCGTTGACCCTGGACGATTTGCCGGATCGGTGTGCCGCAAACGCGACATGGCTCGCCTGCGCGGTCGTAAACCAGGCAGTCGAGCTGGAAGTAACCGCTGCTGCCGTCGCTGCCCACGAAGTCGCGCAGCGTGCTGCCACCCCGCGCGATGGCTTCGGTCAGCGTTTCACGCACGGCGGCAGCCAGTTTGTCGTATCGGGCCAGGCTGATCTTCCCGGCCGGCGTAGTGGGACGTATGCCGGCGCGGAACAGGCTTTCCGAGCAGTAGATATTGCCCACGCCGACGACGATTTCCCCAGCCAGCAGCGCCTGCTTGATCGCCACCGAGCGGCCGCGTGTGAGCCGATGGAACCAGGTGCCGTCGAAACGCGGGTCGAACGGCTCGATGCCGAGCCTGCGCAGCAGCGGGTGTGCGGACAGCGCCGCTTCGGCCAGCGGCGTCCAGACGATCGCGCCGAACCGGCGGGGGTCCCGGAATCGCAGCACCATGACGGGGCCGGCTTCCGCTTCATCCGATGCGTCGGCCGGTGCCAGCGCGAGGTCGAGATGGTCGTGGGGGCCCGCCGGGGGCGCGTCGGGATACACGCGGAGCGTGCCGGTCATGCCCAGGTGGACAAGCAGCCAGCCTGCCGAATCGTCTCCGGGCCCAGGGCCCTGCCCGCCAGTGGGCGCCGGCAGGCATTCCAGCAGCAGGTATTTGCCTCGCCGTTCGATGCGGCCGATCACGCGGCCGGTCAGGCGCGCCTCGAGTTCGGGCTCCACGGGCCAGCGCAGTCCGCGATGACGCACGGTCACCTGGACGATGCGGCGCCCCACCACGTGCGGCAGCAATCCGCGCCGCGTGACTTCGACTTCCGGTAGTTCTGGCATGGCACCCCGTGATTTTCGGCCGGAATCCGGCCCCGCTTTCCCAGCCTCGCAGAACCTATGGGCTGCTTTTGCGCTCCAATGACGCAGGGAATTCCCTGCCGCCATGCCTGCATTGTGCGGGTTCCCATACGTAAGCGCCCCGCGGGGCAAGCAGCGCATTGTAGCGGCAGGCTACAATGCCCCCATCCATTCCCACGCCCCGTGCGCCGGAGCTTTGCTTTCATGCCGGACAACATCTTGCCCTCTCAAGCCATGCGCCCGGAACCCATCCAGATGAACACATTCCGTTTCCGTCGCCATGCGCGCGCCCTGGGCGTGGCCGCGTGCCTGGCGTTTGCTTCGCTGGCCAACGCCGCTCCGGCAACGGTCGCGCAGAACGATGACGAAGTCATCGAAGTGCCTGCGCCGTCAACCGCCGCCAAGGCCGCACGCACGCCGCTGCCGAACGTCGCGCTGACACCGGAGATCCTGTACCGCGTGCTGGCTGCCGAGATCTCGATGCAGCGCGGGCTGGTGGGACCAGCCTACCGCACCTACATGGATCTGGCGCGCGAAACGCGCGATCCGCGCCTGGCGCAACGGGCCACGGAAATCGCCTTCAATGCGCGCGTCGCACAGCAGGCACTCGACGGGGCGCGCCTCTGGGCCGACCTCGCGCCGAAATCGCCTGCCGCGCGGCAGGTCCTGTCGACGCTGCTGGTACTCAACGGTCGCTGGGAAGACGCCGAACCGCTGCTGGTGCAGCAACTGGCGGCGGCGCCGGCCAACCATCGCGGCGAAGCGATCCTGCTGCTGCAGCAGCAGATGGCCCGTACCAGCGATCCGACGGGCGCGGTGGGCGTGCTCCAGCGCATCACGGCCAACGACGCGAAGCTGGCCGAAACGCACCTGGCATTGGCGCGTGCACGCGAGGCCGCCGGCGACAATGCCGGCGCGCTGGCCGAACTGGACCAGGCGCTGCGCATCAAGCCCGACCTGGAGCCCGCCGCACTGATGGCGGCCGAACTGCAGGCCGAGTCGGCCACCGACAAGTCGATCGAGGTGCTCAAGCGGTTCCTGGCGAAGTCGCCGTCGTCGGTCAATGGCCACATCACGCTGGCGCGGCTGTATCTGCAGAAGAACGACATGGAAGCCGCGCGCGCCGAATTCGAGGTGCTGCGCAAGGTGGCCCCGAACGATCCGCGCGTGCCGCTGGCGCTCGGCCTGACCAGCCTGCAGGCCCGCAGCTACGACGACGCCGAACGCTATCTGAAGGAATACCTGCAGATGGCCGAGAAGTCGCCGGCTGCCAGCCCCGACATCGCGTACCAGTACCTGGCCCAGATCGCCGAGGAAAAGAAGGACTACGCGGCGGCCATCGGATGGCTCGACAAGATCGAGGACGGCCGCCTGGCCACCGCGGCGCAGGCCAAGCGCGGCCAGCTGCTGGCGCGCATGGGCAAGCTCGACGACGCCCAGGCCGTGTTCGGCGACCTGCTGGCCGATGCCGAGGATATTTCCGATCCGTTGCAGCGCGCCCAGCGCATGACCGCGATCCGCCAGGCCGAAGTGGGCGCACTGCTCGAAGCCAAGGCCTACGATCGCGCACGCAGGGTGCTGAACGAACGCGTGAAGGTCGAGCCCGAGAATGCCGACTGGCTCTACGAGCTGGCCATGCTCGACGAACGCGAAAAGCGTTACGACAGCATGGAAAAGGGCCTGCGCAAGGTCATCGCGCTGCAGCCCGAGCAGAAGCAGGGCTACAACGCGCTCGGCTATTCGCTGGCCGATCGCAACGAGCGCCTGCCCGAGGCGCGCAAGCTGCTTGAACGTGCATCGGAACTTGGGCCGGACGATCCGTACATCATGGACAGCCTGGCGTGGGTAAAGTATCGCCAGGGCGAACTGCAGCCCGCCGCCGACCTGCTGAAGACTGCCTACAGCAAGGCGCCCGAAGCCGAGATCGGCGCGCACCTGGGCGAAGTGCTCTGGCAACTGGGCCAGCACGAGGAAGCGCGCAAGACGTGGACCGAGGCGGCCAAGGTGGAGCCCGAGAATCCGACGCTGATCGACACGCTGCGCCGTTACAACCAGAGCGTATCGCTGTCCAAGTAGCCCCGCATTGGTATCATGCCTAGCCGCCCGGGCCCTGCGCCCGGGCGCTGCGTTATGGCGATCCATCCGATGTAAAGCCATCGCCCCGACCGCCGCCTTGTGTCGCCAGCAAACATCGAACGCCGTCCAACTCCCGACATCTTGCACATGCTCCGATCCCGACGCCTGGCCCTGCTCTGCGTGGCTGCCCCGCTCTGGCTTGCCGCGTGCAGCACCATCACGCCATCCCGCAGTTTCGACGCCAGCGAGACCGCGCGCAGCGAGCACTACACCGGGCGCTTTGCCGCCAACTACACACGCTACGGCCGCAGCGAGGGCGTGCAGGGCAGCTTCCGCTGGCAGGAACAGGGCCGCAATGTGCGGCTCGACCTGATCTCGCCGCTGGGTCAGACGCTGGCCGTGGTCACCAGCACCCCGTCCGGTGCCACGCTCGACCTGCCCAACGAAAAGCCGCGCAATGCACCCGAGGTGGACAGCCTGATGGAGCAGGCGCTGGGCTTCTCGCTGCCGGTCTCCGGCATGCGCGACTGGCTCCATGCGCGGCCCGCGCCTGGCGCGCCTTCCAGCGTCACGCGCGACACCAGTGGACGGCCCGACACGCTGAAGCAGAACGGCTGGACGGTGCGCTACGTGACCTGGCAGGACGCGCCCGAGGGCACCCCTGCCCCTTCCGCCCAGCCGCGCCGCATCGACATGGCGCGCGACGGCAACGAAGCGCCGCTGTCCGTGCGGCTGGTGATCGATCCCAAATCCGAACAATGACGCAAGCCATGACCGCAGGCACCGGCCTGCCACCCGCCGAACTGCGCAACTGCCCCGCGCCGGCCAAGCTCAACCTGTTCCTGCATGTGACGGGCCGCCGCCCTGACGGCTACCACACGCTGCAAACGGTATTCCAGTTGATCGACTGGTCGGACACCCTGCACTTTCGCCGCCGCGACGACGGCGTGATCGCGCGGGTCACGGACATCCCCGGCGTGCCTGCCGATACCGATCTGGTGGTGCGCGCGGCACGCGCGCTGCAGCAGGCCAGCGGCACGCGGTTCGGCGCGGACATCGCCATCGACAAGATCCTGCCGATGGGCGGCGGCATCGGAGGCGGATCGTCCGACGCGGCCACCACGCTGCTGGCGCTGAACCATCTCTGGGGCGCGGGCGTGCCGCGCGAAGAACTGATGCGCATCGGTCTTGCGCTGGGCGCCGATGTGCCCGTCTTCGTGTTCGGCCAGAACGCATTCGCCCAAGGCGTGGGCGAGGAACTGACGCCCGTCGACCTGCCCGAAAGCTGGTTCGTGGTCATCCATCCGCGCCAGCATGTACCGACTGCAGCAATTTTTTCCGATGAACGCTTGACAAGGGATTCCCCGATCTCTATAGTTGCGGACTTCGCTGCTTGCACAAACAAATTCGCTTTCGGTCGCAACGACTTGCAAGCGATAGCAACAGCGAAGTTCGGCGAAGTTGCCCGAGCCCTTGAATGGTTGAGACAATATAGTCCGCATGCAAGGATGACCGGTTCCGGAGCCTGCGTATTTGCCCGTTTTGAAGACGAGCAGGATGCGCAGAAGGTGATGGAAAGGTTGCCGTCCGATTGGGATGGCAGGTGTGTGAAAAGTTTGTCTCACCACCCGCTCGCAACATTCGCATAGCAGGTTTTCGTTTGGCGAAGTACTGAAGTAAAGTTCGGTTCGGCGACAGACGTTAAAGGTTGTGTAGGGGAGTCGCCAAGTTGGTCAAGGCACCGGATTTTGATTCCGGCATTCGAAGGTTCGAATCCTTCTTCCCCTGCCATTACTTCCTATAGTGTCCAACGGACATGCAGATATCGCTACCGGCGCTGGCCGGTGGCGCAAAGCTCCCCCAGCAGCAAGACAGGTGCCCCGAATGAGCGTCGAAGGCTTGATGGTATTTACCGGCAATGCCAACCCTAAACTCGCGGAGGCTGTCGTACAGCACCTCGGCATTCCGCTGGGCAAAGCTCTGGTCGGCCGTTTCTCCGACGGTGAAGTCCAGGTAGAAATCCAGGAAAACGTTCGCGGCAAGCACGTCATCGTGCTGCAGTCCACCTGCGCGCCGACCAACGACAACCTGATGGAACTGATGGTGATGGTCGATGCGCTCAAGCGCGCCTCGGCACGCAGCATCACCGCCGCCATGCCTTACTTTGGCTATGCGCGCCAGGATCGCCGTCCGCGTTCCGCCCGCGTGGCCATCTCGGCCAAGATCGTGGCCAACATGCTCGAAGTTGCCGGTGTGGACCGCGTCCTGACGATGGACCTGCACGCTGACCAGATCCAGGGCTTCTTCGATATCCCCGTCGACAACATCTACGCCTCGCCGGTTCTGCTGGGCGATCTGCGCGAGAAGAGCTACGGCGACCTGCTGGTCGTTTCGCCGGACGTCGGCGGCGTGGTGCGTGCCCGTGCGCTGGCCAAGCAGCTCGACTGCGACCTGGCCATCATCGACAAGCGTCGCCCCAAGGCCAATGTGTCCGAGGTGATGAACATCATCGGTGAAGTGGCCGGCCGCAACTGCGTGATCATGGACGACATGATCGATACCGGCGGTACGCTGTGCAAGGCTGCCCAGGTGCTGAAGGAACGTGGCGCGCTGAAGGTGTTTGCCTACTGTACGCACCCGGTGCTGTCGGGCGGTGCCGCTGCCCGCATCGCGGCTTCGGAACTGGACGAAGTGGTGGTCTGCGACACGATTCCGCTGTCCGACGAAGCCCGCCAGTCCGGCAAGATCCGCCAGGTTTCGACCGCCCCGCTGCTGGCCGAGACCTTCACCCGGATCGTCAAGGGCGATTCGATCATGTCGCTGTTTGCCGATCACTGATCGGTATACAAGCGCAGGACAGGCAAAAGCCTGCTAGAATTTTGGGTTTACCGCATTGGCCACCTCAGGGTGGCCAATGTGATTCATGCGGTACGGTTTGATTGTCGTATCGTCAGTCGAGGCTGTCTGGTCGCGGACGGCCTTCTTCACATCTGGAGTTGAACATGAAAGTAGTCGCTTTCGAGCGTAGCGTACAGGGAACGGGTGCGAGCCGCCGCCTGCGCAATTCGGGCAAGACCCCCGGCATCATCTACGGCGGCGCCGCC